>Ga0163144_10020534_pt1 | contig 13197 bp, 12 predicted proteins | sample OliLak19BULKMAT1_FD_123175 | JGI IMG/M metagenome (GOLD analysis project Ga0163144, IMG submission 123175) | Freshwater microbial mat bacterial communities from Lake Vanda, McMurdo Dry Valleys, Antarctica - Oligotrophic Lake LV.19.BULKMAT1 | ecosystem: Environmental > Aquatic > Freshwater >... | reverse complement strand
TCACCGCCGTTCGTTGGTACCCTTCTTCGCTTCTGTGTGCCTGGCAGGCCCATGCGCCGCCGGGGCACCCCCTGGGCGGCAGCATCGACAAGCTACTCCAGCGTCACATCCCCAGCCACGGGAGCCGGAGACCCCGCCCCAAGACACAGGAGCCCCACCAGTGCTGCCCCGAAACGCCCCCTGCCGGTCCCCTCACCCACCATGACCCCCTCGCCGCCCGGATAGGCCGAGCGTTCCACCTATCGCGCGAGATGGCCGCCGGCGAGCACGCTGCGCGTTAGCTGCAATGAGCGCGCTCCATGTGCCGTGTCCGGCTCACCAGCCCCCGCTCGGCCCGGAGCCGCCGCCCCCCGCGCCCTTCTGCCGGGCCTCCTTGCGCCGCGTCAGCGCCAGCGCCGCGACGGGCGACTTCGGGTACTTCGCGGCTTCGGCGTAGGACTGCTCGGCGAGCGCCCACTTGGACGGATCGGACGCGGCCTCCTTGCGGAACATCTCGCCGAAGAGAAAGTACGCCTGGCCGATGTAGAGCGATTGTGGCCAGTTCTGAACCAGGTTCAAGAGGGTCTTTCGTGACTCGTGCGTGGCATCGCCGCGGACGTGCTCGAGCGCCAGATAGTACAGGGCCTCGTCGGCACACCCGCCGTCGGACACACCAGCGCTCCCGCCGGTCGTCGAGCAGAACAGGGGGTATTGCTGCGTGAGCAGCTTGTAATACTTGATCGCGGACTGGCGCGCGGCCACGGCGATCTTGTCGCCCTTCGCCCGCTCCGCCGCGTCCGGCGCCCGGGCGCTGTCGCGCGCCGCCGAGGCCGAGAGCTCGACATAGCGCTCGGCCAGCCGCCGCATGAGCTTCGGCCGATCAGGCGCAGTCTTCGCCATCGACGCAAACAGCGACTCCAGCGCCTGAACGTCCGAGATCACCAGCGCGCGCGCTCGGGGCGTGCGCTGGGCGATGCGCGAATCGAGGACATCGGCGAGCTCGGGCTCGGACTCTGCCACCGCTGCCTGCAGAGCCTGCTCGCGGTCCGCTCTGGTGCTGGTGCTGGGCTGCGCCACACACTGGCCGTCTTCCGGCATCGTCCCGGCCGGACACTGGGGCTGCTTCACCGGCAGACACTCGACCCCGTTCGTGAACGAGCCGGGCGCGCAGACAATGACTTTGGCCTCCCGCGTGTCGCGAGGTGGAGTCACGGTGCTCGTCTCGGTACACCCGCTGACGGCGTGCAACCCCAGCACGATCAGGGGCAGCGACCCGAGGATTCCGACATGATGCTTCACGGTGCGGCCTTTACGGACGGCGCGGCCGACGCCGACGCCGACGCCGACGCCGACGCCGACGCCGACGCCGACGCCGAGACGGAAGCCGTCGCAGGCGGCGCCACAAGCGGCCCCTTCATGCCCTTTGGCCTCGCCATGATCTCGAACGTCACCGACGCGTCGTCGGCCACCTTGGTGCCGAACAGCTCCAGCGTCTTGGCGATCACCGCTTCACCGACGTCGTCGCGCGCCTGGATGTCGTGCGCCTTCAGGCTCACCAGCACGGGCTTCGTGCTCTTGATCGAGACGCTGCGCAGCGTCTCCCCCTCGAACTGGAACGCACACGCCACGTCCAGCGACAGCACCGCTCGGCGCCCGTGCAGCAGGAAGTCGGCCTTCACCGTCATGGTGACGTTGCGCGTGTCGCCCGTCATCGTCAGCACGTTGGTCGCCGACGGGCTCACCACCTCGCGAATCGCGAGCTCGGCCAGCTTGTTCTTCTGCTTCTTGTCGTCGGGGGTCTTCGCCCCGACCTCCATCCACGTCCGCGCGTGCTCCGTCTGCGTCTGGTCCTTCTGGTCCTCGCCGAAGGTGTGCGTCTCCAGCGTCGTCAGATCGATCGTCACCTTGCCCCGGGTCTTCGCCAAGTCGGCCATCTCGACCTCCAGCTCGCCGCCGAACCCGTGCACGACGCCCTTGATGTTCTCGAGCGGCGCCTTCATGTCGAACGTCGCGCTCCCGCCCGAGTCGACCGTCAGCCGGGCCAGCGTCTTCGACTCCGGGACGACGGACGGGGCGAGCGCCGACGCGGACGTCGCGGCGGGAGTGGGCTTGTCGTCGCCGCAACCGGCGACGGCGATCAGCGACGAGAGGAGGAGGGCGAGGGATTTCGGCATGCGCATGGGCTTGCGACTCCGGAAAAAGTGTTTGGTTGGAACGCTCGTCGAGGAACGAGCTTCCAGCGGTCCGCTGAAAGCTCGCGCGTCCCCGTGACGTTCGTATCAAAGACCGGGCCCTCTCGGCGTTCCAAAAAAAGTTGGGCGCTGCGGTCACAGTCCGTCCCGCCCGCCCGACTCGGGGAATGAAAAAAGCGGGAACGGCGTCGAGATGGCGCTGTCAGCCAGCTACCCGCCGGAAAAATTCGTCACTCTGGCCCGGTCGCCGCTCCCGCAGTCGTTCTCGCCGTCGCTCTCGCCGTCGCTCTCGCCGTCGTTCTCGCCGTCGCTCTCGCCGTCGTTCTCGCTCTGCTGACCCCCACGGAGGCTTCTCATGGACACCCGCTCGCTCGTTCGTCTCTTCTCGGCCGTCTGCTTCGTGGTTCCCGTCGCTCTCGCAGGCCATCCGACAGAGGCGGTCGCCTGCGGCGAGTCCATCGCCTTCGAGGTCGACCCCAACGTCATCCTCCTCTCCCAGGCCGAGAGCTCGCTCAACAAGGGCAAGCCCCGCTCCGCCGCCCTCGACGCCGTCAAGGTCTTCCCCAAGCTCAAGACCCTGGCCCCCGGCGCCAGCCCCCTCCTCCCGCGCGCTCAGCGCATCGTCGCCATGGCCATCGTCCGCACCGACGGCCTCCTCACGGCCGGCAAAGAGTTCCAGGCCTCCACCTCGGACGAGCGCCGCGCCAACCTCGAGTGGGCCGTCTCGACCCTCCGCCGCCTGAACGCCACCAAGGTGAACAACCCCGCCGTCCAGACCGACCTCGCCGAGGCCCTCGCCAAGCTCCCCGAGTCCCAGGGCGAGGCGCTCGCCACCCTCGACAAGCTCGCACGCAAGGACCTCGTGACCTCCGCCTACGGCTACGCCACCCTCGCCAAGCTGCGCAAGGCCGCCGGCGACGACGAGGGCCACGACGCCGCGATGAAGAAGTACGAGGCCCTCGCCAAGAAGAGCCAGCCCGCGACGCCCGCCGCCCCCGCCGCGAAGCCCAGCTCACGCAGCGCGGTCATCAGCACCTGATCTCCACGACCGAGAGCGAGAATTTGAATCGCGGAACGACCGCCGCTTCGCCCGCACGGTCCATCGCGTGAATGGCGGCGCCACCCTTCGCGGCGCCGCTTCAGCGATGATTCCGCGCGATCCTCGTCCCGTGTAGAGTGCGCAGGACAACGTGGAAAGCGATCCCCAAAAATCCGCGCCTCGCGTCTCGTTGCCAGACGTCTCGTTGCCAGACGGCTCGTTGCCAGACGCCTCGTTGCCAGACGGCTCGTTGCCAGACGGCTCGTTGCCAGACGGCTCGTTGCCAGACGGCTCGTTGTCCGGCGCCTCGTTGTCTCGCGCCTCGTTGTCCCGCTCCTCGCCGCGGCGCATTCCGTCACTCCCGCCGCTCGCGCCGGTCGTGTTGCTCGCCCTCGCCATGGTCCTCGCCGCGCTGGGCGCGTGCAGCAGTGACCCCACGCAGCCCGCGCCCGAGCCGCCCGCTTCCGCCAAACCCATCGCCAGCTCCAGCGCAGCCGCCAGCGGCCCCGGGGCCGTATCGCCGCCCCCGTCCACCTCCGCCGCCGCCAACTCTCCACCTGACCCCAAGCGCGGCGCCGAGCTCATCGTCAAGCTCGAGTGTGCCCGCTGCCACGACGGCGTCGACAAGGCCAGTCCGGTCGCGCTGCCCGCCAACTTCGCCGCGGACATGGCCCCTGCCGACGCGACGAAGCCCGACAACAAGCACTGTTACCACTGCCACGCTGCCATCCTCGACGACCGCTACAAGGCGCCCAAAGCCGCCACCACCGCCCGCTGGAAGAAGAACGTCGAGGCCCTCCGCGACGTGCCCACCCTGACCGGCGCATCAAAGCGCTTCCGCCGCGACTGGGTCGAGAGGTTCCTGCTCAATCCCCACGATCTGCGCCCGCGCCTCGCGCCCACCATGCCGCGCCTCGCGATCTCCGCGGCCGACGCCCGCGACCTCGCCGCCTTCCTGGTCCCCGACGAGCCCGCCAAACAGCCAGTCTCGGCGCCCTCGGCCGAGGCCCTCCGCGAGGGTCGCGAGCTCTTCGAGAAGAAGGGCTGTGGCAGCTGCCATGTCGTCTCGGGGGCCGCTCCGTTCAAGGGCGCAGCCCCGGCAAAACAGGGCGAACGGGGCATCACGCAGGCCGTCCGCCTCGCCCCGGATCTGCGCCACGCCCGCGACCGGATGACCCTCGACACGGCGGTTCGCTGGATCAAGAACCCGAAGGGCATCAAGAGCGACGCGCTCATGCCCGAGACCCCCCTCAGCGACGACGAAGCCCACAAGCTCGCCGGCTTCGTCCTCGGCGAGACCCTGGCGCCCGAAGAGCCCCGGAGCATGCCAGCTCGTCTCCCGGCGCTGACCCGCAAGGTCTCCTACGAAGAGATCAAGGCCCGAGTCTTCAACAAGATCTGCTGGCACTGCCACTCCGACGCCGACTACGCCATCGGCGACGGCGGCCCCGGCAACACCGGCGGCTTCGGCTTCGTCCCGCGCGGCCTCAACCTCGCCGCCTACGACGGCATCCTGTCCGGCTCCCTCGACGACCAGGGCGAGCGCCGCAGCATCTTCGAGCCCATGGCCGACGGCACCCCCCGCCTCGTCGCCGCGCTCGTCGCCCGCTGGACCGAAGAGTCCGGCAAGGAAGACCCCGCCATCCGCGGCATGCCCATGGGCCTGCCGGCGCTCTCCCCCGAGGAAGTCCAGCTCATCGACACGTGGATCGCCCAGGGCCATCTCCCCGACTGACCTCCCCGGCTGTGACGTCCGCGGCCGCGTCAGTGACTCACGCGCTGATGTGACGCCCGCTCGCCCGCAACGGGACGCCGTCCCGTCGTGCCCAGTGGACGCCGTCACGTGGCGCCCCATCCGAGCCCCCAACGCGCGATCGCCGCGCCTGCCCCCCACCCGCGCTACACTGATCCCTCATGATTCCCTCCCGCTACACGAACCTCGACGCGGCCCGCGCCCGCTTCGGAGATCGCGTCGACCGGCTCGCCCCGTTCTTCCTGCGCACCGACCCGCTCGCCGACGCCGTCGCCGAAGCCCTGGCGGAGCTCGGACCAGGCCGCGGCTTCGCGATGCTGGAGCAGGCCCTCGACCGAGGCATCGACGCCGTCCCCGATGCGCCGGCCGCGCTGCGAACGTACTTCGCCGAGACCGGGCGCGTTCCCGCGTGGGTCGACTGGCCGCTCATCGACGGCGCCGGCGACGTGCTGTACCGCGCCGGCATCCTCGGCGGCCTGGTCCTCGGCGCCATGGCGCTGCCGCTCGCCTACGCCTCGCCCGGCGGCAACAAGCCCCTGGTGTTCTCGGGTCGCCTCACCGAGCAGGCCCCGCGCCGCCTGAGCGAGACCTCCCGGTTCGTCCAGGCCGTTTGCCACCCTCGCGGCATGCACCCCGGCAATGACGGCTACAAGATCACGCTCAAAGTCCGCATCATGCACGCCCACGTGCGCCGCATGATCCTCGAGTCCGGCCGCTGGGACGCGGCCCGCTGGGGCGCCCCCATCAACCAGCACGACATGGCCGCGACAACCCTTCTCTTCTCGATTGTGCTCCTCGAAGGACTGCGCCGCTTCGGCCTGGTCATTGGCCACGACGAGGCCGAGCGGTACGTCCAGCTCTGGCGCTACGTCGGCCATCTCTCCGGCGTCGACTCCGAGCTACTGCCCTGCTCCGAGCTCGAAGGCCTCAATCTCGCCGAGCTCATCAACATCACTCAGGGCCCCCCCGACGACGACTCGCGGGCTCTCGTGCGCGCCCTCGTCGACTCGCCCATCGCCGCCGCCCGCGACGAAAAAGACAAACGTGGGGCGCAGATTCGCGCCCAGGTGGCGCGCGGCCTGGTGCGCGGTCTCATCGGTGACGAGGCCGCCGACAGTCTCGGCATCCCGGCGACTCCGTGGCAGAACATCATGCGCGTCTTCCGGACGGCCGGCGCCCTCGGCGACCGCGCCCAGCGCGTCTCCTCGTACGCGCGGCGCAAGGCCATCGCCTCCGGCGCGAAATACTGGGACGACGTCATTCGCCTCGGCCTGGCCTCTGGCGGTCCCTACGATTTCCGGCCGCAAGACCGGCTCGGCCGCGCGGGGACAGCGGCCCCCGCCACGACGCGTCCTGCTTGACGTGGCGCCTCGCTCGGGACCGGAGGCGCGTCCTGCTTGACACGGCGCCTCGCTCGGGACCGGAGGCGCGTCATGCTTGACACGGCGCCTCGCTCGGGGAACGAGGTGACATGAAGACCCGAATCTCACTCGCGCTCGCGCTGTGCGCCATTCTCGTCCAGGCCTGTGGCGACTCCGCCAGGCCCGAGCCGTCCGGCACCGCACCGCCGCCAAAGGCCACCTCCACGGCCGGCGGCCAGTTCGCCGCCACCCCCGCGAAGACCAACGAGCCGGCGTCTCTTCAGCCGGCGCCCGCGGCCGCTGGTCCCAAGGGCTATTCGCGCGACGGCATCAAGACCATCCCGGACAACTGCGCCTCCCCGATGACACTCCTCGCCACGGCGCCGGCCTCCGTCGGCGACAAGTACGCCTGGAACATCTCCCGCCAGGCCTTGCTCGCCAATCAGCAGTTCCGCGTCACCGCCGGTGATCCCGCCGTCCCGGGCGAGGTCCAGCTCGCCACCTACAAGTACAACGACACCGCCTACGCGCTTGTCGCCAAGTGCAAGGACGGCGGCACCTGCAACGACCTCGCTGCCATGTACAAGGCCATTGTCCGGAGCGCCAATCCCCAGGTCGTCTGCGGCAAGATGAACGGCCTCTCGTCCTCCCCGGTCGGCGCCGCGTTCGGCTGGTCGCCGGACGGCAAGGGCAACCTGCCGTCCACCAGCGACAAGGTCGCCTCGTGCGCGCGCCTCAACGCCTGCATGATCGCGACCGACCGCTCGACGCCAGGCGACCCCTTCCTCGAGTGCCAGAAGGCGCCCGGCAACTTCAAGACCGAGTGCGCCAACCGCTACCCGTGCTCCGAAGTGCTGGCTTGTACCGGCAGGTGATGCCGAGAGGGGGGATGTAGAAGGAGCGTGCAGGCGCGCTGATCACGGTCTTCGAGCGGAACGTGGCTGCAAGCTGGATGTAGAAGGGGAGTGCAGGAGGGGAGTGCGCGAGGGAGCGCAGGCGGGAGTGTCAGTGACCGTCGCGGCCGAGCGGGATCACCTGGCCCTCGGCCCCGGCGGGGCGCGAGATGCCGAGCAGGTGCGAGAGCGTGGGGGCCAGATCGGTCATCTCGCGAACACCGTACTTGCCGGGCTTGACCGACGCTCCGGCGAAGAGCAGCGGCACGTCGGTGTCGTAACGGTAGAACGTGCCATGGGTGGTTCCGGCGTCTTTCTCGGCGTATTTCCCCCAGAAGTAGAACGGCAGCGTCCACATCACCACGTCGCCGCCGCGCGGCACGAAATACGTTCGGAGGATGGCGCGCCCGAGCTCGGTGTCGGGCATCCCCCCGGCCATGAGCTGCGAGCGCGTGAAATACCCGCCGAAACCCTCGATCTTGGCGGCCGCTTCACCGGCGACGCGCTCGACGTCCTCGGGCTTCAGCTTCTTGTCCTCGATCTTCTTCCGGTCGAGAAAGATGTGCGGATCTTCCAGCGCGATGACCCACTTGTCGCCGCCGAACTTGTCTTTCAACGCCTTCTCGACCGCGTCGCCAATGGTCTTCTTCTTCAGGCGCCCGGCGCTGAACCCGAACGAAGCCATCTGCTCCGGCATGGCCACACCGCCGTGGTCGGCCGAGACCACCACCAGCACCTCTTCCTTGCCGAGCTTGCCATAGACCCAGTCCAAGAAATCACCGATCTGCTTGTCGGTCCGCACCACGATGTCCTGCACTTCGTGGCTGAGCGGGCCAAAGTCGTGACCGGCGAGGTCCGTTGCCGACAGCGAGATGGCGAGCATGTCCGTCACCCCCCGCTGCCCGAGCTGCTCGCTGTCGATTGCCGTCCTGGCAAAGTCCAGCTCCCAGTCGTTGGCAAACGGTGTCATGCAGAGCGCCTCGTAATACGCGGGCCCCGGCTCCTTCAGCTTGCCGTCAATCTTGTGCGGGAAGGTCTTTCCCAGGCCCTTCGCCCCGGCCTCGCTCGCCGTGTCGTCGGCCGCGGCATTGCCATACGCCGTCGCGGGCAGCGCGCGCTCCCACGATTTCCCAAAGTAGCTGTCCGCGAGCTTCTTCTTGTTCCACGTGTCGACCCACCCCGGCAGGTTGGCCGCGTAATACGTCGACGTCGTCATGTCCCCCGTGTCGTCGTTCATCCAGTAGGTCTTGGCCAGCCGCCCGCCCATCAGAATGGCGCCGCGGCCCTTGGTGGCGAGAGCCACTGTCTTCGCCTTTTGTCCTTGCGCCAGGATCAGCTCGTCGCCGACCGTCGAGCCATAGAAGTTGCGCGGCGACACGTCCATGTCGGCGTCGGTCTGCTTCATCCCGAGGACGGTGGACTGCCCGTCGAACACCATCGCTTCGGAGCGGCTGGTCAGCGGGTTGTAGAACTTGTTCGTGGAAATGCCGTTCACGTAGGGATAGCTGCCCGAGAGCAGCAGCGCGTGCCCCGGACCCGTGTACGTCGCGTAATGACCGTAGTGCCCCGTGACACTGGCCCCTTCGCGGAGCAGCCGCTTGAAGCCGTTGTCACCAAAGTTGGACTCGAAGCGGCTGAGGTAGTCCGCGCGGAACTGGTCGAGCGCGATGACCACCACCAGCTTGGGGCGTTTCGGCCCGAACGTCGCCGGAGCCGTCGCCTCGCCGTGCGCGGGCGGCGTGCCCTGCGTGGTAGCCGGCACCTGCGGGCATGCCGGCGGCGGGCCGGACTGCATCGCCGGATCGCAGCCGAGCGCGGCAAACGCGGCAAACGCGGCAAACGCGGCAAACGCCGGCAGCGCGACGAAGCGCGGGGCTGGCGGCGCAGAGCAGGCGACAGGATAACGTCGTTGCGAAGGGGATCGCATGGGCACACTCTCCGTATCTACAGCAAATTCGATTCGCACTTGTCACACTCAGGGACCAAAATCCTCCGTGAACTCTCCGTGTCCTCCGTGCCTCCGTGGTTGATACGATCCATCGAGTCGTCGCCTTTCGCACCCGCGTACCCATGGCGACCCGACCGCGCCCCAGAGCCGCCGGCCCGGGGCGGGGAAACTGCCACTCTCACGACTGTACGCGGCGGTAGGCCGAGGCCGCCTCGTCGACCGTCTCGGCCACGGCGTCGACATCGACCGTGAGCTGATCGAGCGTCTCTGCGATGCGCATGCCCTCGGCCGAGGCAGCCGCGCTGTCGGTGCTCTTGATCCGCACCACCTGGGTGCTCACCGTCTCGAGCGATTGCTCCACGTTCACGAGCTGCGCGTCGAGCCTCTCGCGGCGCGCGGCGAGCTCCTCGAACACCTTCGTCTTCTGCTTCTGCTGCGAGAGGGCGCGCTCGTAACCCTCCTTCGCGACAGCGTCGTGGGCCGAGGCCACCAGCTTTTCCATGGCCCGGGTTTCGCTCGCCAGGTCGTGCGGTGACGTCGCGGCAAGGTGCCTGTCGAGGTCTTGCAACTGCGTCACCAGCTTGGCCACCGCCTCGGCCAGGTGCCGCACCCGCCCCGCCGTGCCCGCGAGCAGCGCGCGGTGCTCGGGGGTGGCCGAGCGCAGCTCCACCAGAATGGCTTTCTGGATGGTGGCGCTGCGCACGACCCGCACCGCGTAGGGCTTTGCCAGCCCGGTCACGTCGGGCTCGGCCGCGGCGAGCTCATCGCTCGCCGCTGTCGCCGCGGCCCGCTGGTACCCCAGGAAGACGAGGATCCCGTAAGCCAGGAAGCCCGGCACCAGGATGATTGGCATCGAGGCGACGGCGGCCGTCACCGCCGCGGCGAGAAGCACGACCACCCCGGCGGGGTTCAGCCAAATGGAGAGTGGGCCGGGCTTCTTGTCGGGTGCCATTTTCCGGTCTGCGATGCGGCGGTTTGCGTCAGAAGTAAGCGGAGATCGAGTGGTAGATCTTGTCGATGTTGCCACTGTCGCTCTTCAAGAAGAGCGCGTTGGAGCGGCTGGCAACCTGCTTGAGCAGGTCCTCGTCGGCCTCGTTGCCGTACGCCACCGTGAAGATGCGCGTCCCGTCGGCGGCCTCGGTGTCGGGCATCCGGTCGAGCAGGTCCGAGAGCTTCTTGCGGCTCGAGGTGTCCTTGCCGTCGCTCAAGACCACCACGCCGTAGAGGCGCGGTTCTTTCGATTCTTTCTTGCTCTTGTCGATGATGTCGAGCGCCATGAGCGTCGCGTCGAAGAGGGCAGTCCCACCCTCGGCGAACAGCCCCTCGACGGATTTGGCCAGGCTCTCGCCCACGTCGCGCACCTTGGCGACCGGCTTGATGAGGCGCGGCTGATCCGAGAACGCGATGACCGCGACCTCGTCCTCTTTCTGCATCTCCCGGATGAACTGCGCAGTGCCCTTCTTCGCGGCGTTCATCGCCTCGCCGTTCATGGAGCCCGAGGTATCCAGCACCAGGTAAACCGTCGAGTGCTTCTTCACTTCGTGCCAGAGCTCGTTGGCCCGGCGGAAGATCGAGTCGCTCACGTACTCCAGCCCGGTCTCGGACGACTGCGCCGGATTGGCGCCGTGCTCCGCGTCGATGGGCGAGGTCACCGGAACGCTCTTGTCGGTCGGGCGATAGCCGTACTTGGGGGCCTTCGCCTGCTGCTCCTTCGAGGTCATGAAGGCGAGGAACTTCTCGCCGGCCTCGCGCTGCTCGGCGTCCACCCAGTCCCCGTTGACGAGGCCGGTCGGGTGGTTTTCCCAGAAGGTGCCCTCCTTGGGATAGATGGCCACGAGCTTGAAGGGCATCTTGGCCTTGAACTTGTCATTGGCCTTGACGACGTTCGCCTCGTAGAGAGTCACCGCCGACAGGTACGCCGGGCCCTTGTGCAGAGCTTCTCGGTGAGCCACGACGACGACTCGCCGTAATGGACAATCGACCGCTCCAGCGTGCCGACCTTCTCGATGACCTTGGGGTTCTTCAGATCCTCGGCGGTGAGACCGGCCGTCTTGCCCGCCGCCGCGTAGATGCTGGAGATGACCGACAGCATGGCCGACGTCGAGAAATCGGGGTGACCGTGGCCGAAGCGGAACGCGCCCCACTCGGGGTGACCGTAGCCCGCCCAGCCCTTGGGATCGGCGGCGACCTTGATCATGTCGTCCCAGCCAATCGGCTTGTCGGGCCAGCCCAGCGCGCGCGCCATCGGCTCCCACATCGCGACCACGAGGCCGCTCACGACAGTGGGCCTGGACGCGTCGATGAAGCTCTTGCCCGAGCGGGTCTTCCAGGTCTGGTTGATGAGCTCGATCCAGGCCTGTCCGGCCGGGCTCCAGAGAGTTGGCTTCTCCTTGCCGTCGAGGATGTTCTGCAAGCTCTCGCCGCTCTTCATGTGAATCAGCTTCACGCGAATCGGCTTGCCGCCGACCTCGGCCTTCGACTCGTGGAAGGTCTTGGCGACGTCCTCGATCCACTCCTTCTTGCCGTCCGACGACGACACGACGATGTCGACGGCGGGCCCGGTGGGCGCGCCGGGCGCGGTGGACGCGCCCCCGCCGGAGCTGGCCGAGGCCACGGCCCCCGAGCCGCTGTCCTTGTTGTCGCCGCGCGCGAGCAGAATGACGGCTGCGCAAACAGCGAGGAAAATGCCGACGATCGCGATGGTGAGGCCACGTCCCTTCATGCGGGGCCGAGTAGCACGGCAGCCGTGCGGCGGACATGTCGGGTTTGCAAGAATGACCACCGCTCCGCTCGACCTCCGGCGCGAGCACCGCACCCGCCGGCGCCACGAGCAAGGCCACCGGATCGGCGTCCACGACCCCGCGCTCGAACCCGTCGCCAGTGGCTAGCCCAAGGCGGGCCCGCCGGACCGGCCCGCGTTTCGACAAGGCCATCTGCATCATCCGTGCACCTTGCTCGCAGGGTCTTCGGTGCGACGAGCATCCCTCCGCCACCAGGTCGCGCTCAAGGGGCGCCGAGGTCGCGGCAGCACAGCGTGACGGTCTTGTTGACCTGGACGTCGAACATGGTCCGTTGGTCGATGTAGTCGTCGTCGATTGGACAGCCGCCCTCTTCGTCGTCGTGGTGGATGCAGACGTGGTAGTCGGGGCGGGGGGAGGGGACGCAGGTCTGGCCCTGGTCGTCGCGCAGGTCGGTCTCGGTAATGCGGCACTCGCGGGCGAAGAGGGGCAGCTTGGGGTCTTCGAGGTAACCCTGGAGCCCTTGATAGGGAGTCTCGACGGGACAGGTGGGGACGAGCTCGGGGTGACCCCACCAAAAGAGGGAAGGCCCTGTGTACGTGGCGGGGGGTGTTTTTACGCAGTCCCCTGGACAATACAGCACCCCCGGGGGGTCGGTGATTCCTTCGTCCGTCTCGGTCTCTGTGATAAGGACACCCTTGGTGTAACTGTGCCGCTCACACCCACACGTGACCAGGCAAAAGCAACACGCCAGAAGCATCACGATCCACCGCATGGCTACTTCGCTCCTTCTTCGCCGAACCGCACCACCAAGCCCAATCCAAAGAACCCGGACACGTTGGGCGTCGTCCACTGATACCCTCCGGGAGTGTAGTTCTCCTCCACCCCAGGCGCTCCGTACAACACCTCGCCCCAGGCGCGCGCGCCGAACCTGCTCTCGCCGAACGGCACTTCCACCCCCATGCGGGCGCCGACTGTCAGAAAGCCGTCGAACGTGGCGGGAAAACCAACGCCGAAGCCGTCCGAATCGTGGTCAATCTGCACTCCCGCGCCCGCGACGACGCAGCCGAAAAAGTACTTGTATCTCCCGCATGGCGTGGCCAATGCCACCATCTGGCTCACGTCGAGATCGTGGGGTCCCAGGTTCACCGCCGACGGAAACACCCCTCGCAGCTCCAGCCCCAACGACAGCGGCCCGTAGCGGCCTTCACCGGCCACCCACGCCCCCGCCCCGACATTGCTCGTCAGGTTCACGGTCATGAGCGCGCCTGTCGAGATCACATAGGTCCAGTCC
>Ga0163144_10020533_pt1 | contig 13197 bp, 9 predicted proteins | sample OliLak19BULKMAT1_FD_123175 | JGI IMG/M metagenome (GOLD analysis project Ga0163144, IMG submission 123175) | Freshwater microbial mat bacterial communities from Lake Vanda, McMurdo Dry Valleys, Antarctica - Oligotrophic Lake LV.19.BULKMAT1 | ecosystem: Environmental > Aquatic > Freshwater > Lake... | reverse complement strand
GTGCTTCACCCATCGCGTGATCTCCTGGGGGTCCGTGGAATGCCACTCACACTCCATGAAACCCCGCGAATCACGCGATGTTTTTCACGCTTTTAAAACGGCAGGGTGAATAAGACGGGATCAGACGCGCCGGCCGCACCGGAATGGAGCTCTGTCGATCAGTTCCGGGTCGTGCTCTCGGTCGACTCGCGCGGGCGGAAACGATCACACTCGCCGGCGAGTGTCGATCTGGATTTCGCGAAGGCTCTTTTCGACGCCAAGGCAAGCGGTGACTTTGATGAGTCGTCGATCGAAGTCATTGCTTACGACACCGCCGGCAAGCCGCGGGTATACGACGCCTCGAGAAAAGCGGACGAGAAGTTCCTCTTGCCCTGGCGGCTGGAACGATACTACGGGAGCAACCGCGTCACGCTTCACTTTGTGCTGCCGGACGATTCCAGCACGCGTTACGCCGTCTACTTCGATACGCGCGGATCCGGGCACAGCCATCCAGAGCGTTATGCTGGTCTCGTCGGCGACGGTGATTATTTCGATCAGAATTATCAGCGGCGTGAGATCGGCGCCAGCCACATGGATTGCTTTTGTGATTTCGACGGCGATGGCGATCTGGATCTCTTCAAGGCCACGGTCGAGCCCTTCGTCTACTGCTACGAGAGCGTTGGCGGCAATCGCTTTGTCGATCGTGGCCGTCTTACTTCGGACGAAAGGCTCTTCGTGTTCCCCCACGGCAATGGGTCTCACCGAAGCTGGCCCGTCCTCACGTTCGCCGACTGGGAGGACGACGGCGATCAGGACCTATTTGTCACCTTCAACGACGGACCCGAATCGGGCCAGGTGGTGCGCTATGAGAACACGACGCCCAAAGGCGGCCCTGTCACACTCGTGAATCGCGGCAGGTTGCTGGGACGCTCGGGCGAGTCGCTCGGCAGCGGATGGTTTGCCGCGGTGACCGTGGTCGACTGGGATGGCGATGGCAAAAAGGATCTGCTCGTCACCCGGCACGAATTGGAAGGACAGCTCGACGACCTGATCGAGTTTCACAGGAACATCGGAAACAACGCCAGCATGGAGAAAATCGATCTGGCCGGGCCCGTTTACCTTGAGACAGAGGGTTCGCCGATCAAGCTGCGTGCAGGCCGCGTCGAATGCGAGGACATCGACGATGACGGCGATCTCGATCTGCTCGCCGCGCGCCAGGGCCCGCCGCTTCAACTCTTCCGCAACATCGGCACCCGCACAAAACCGGTTCTCGACAGGCCCATCGACCTGCCACTCTGCGGCGGCGGGCACGTCGGTGCGAAGATTGCGGATTTCGACGGCGATGGGCTGCTCGACTACGTCGCCGGGCACCTCTGGGAATCCAACAGCTGCGGCCAGGGGCGGCACTTCGCTCGGCTGTATAAAAACGTCGGCACGCGCAAGGAGCCGAAGTTCGAGCCGCGCGATGCGCAGCAGGGCGCGCCCTATAGCGAGCAGTTTCAAAAATGCGACGGCGCCCGGCAGAACACGGTGCGGGCAGTGGACTGGGACAACGACGGAAAGACCGATCTGCTCGTCGGAACGGCCAGAGGCGACGTGCTCTGGTTTCGCAACCAGACCAACGAACTGTTTCCGCTATTCGAACAGGAGCGACGGCTCGTCGAGAAACTCAGCGCCTCCGCACGGCTCGACGTGTGCGACTGGAACAACGACGGAAAGAAGGATCTGATTGTGGCCAATGTGGACGGCCAAGTCTGGCTCTTTTTGAACAGAGGCACGGACCAGTCCCCCATCCTGGATTCCTGGCGGCGTCTGTTGGCGAATGGAAAGCCAATCGACGGAACGCATTGGGCCAGCGTGTTGGTCTGCGACTGGAATGCGGACGGCAGGAAAGACCTGATTCTCGGGATGGGAGGCGAAAAAGACCCCAGCGACAACGTCGATTGGCCGCCGCTTCACGACAATCCGTTTGAGGACCGCGGTTTCCTTGTGTTCATCAACACCGGCAGCGACGCGGACCCGAAGCTCGCGCGTCCGCAGTGGATCAAGGCAGGTCCCAAGGCGGAGAGATCGTTCGATTATCTCAGGCCCAACCTGGGGTCCTTCGTCGATTGGGACGGGGATGGAAGAAAGGACTTGATCGCCTGCGAATTTGAGAATGTTGTCCGGCTCTATCGCAACGTCGGCGGCCTAGCCACCGTCCCGGAACTTGCCGCCGGCGAGGTGATCCTGCAACCCTGGACCGTGCAGATGATATCAGGAGCCGACGTGAAAGACTTTAACAGGGATGGCGACTTGGACATCGTCACCGGCCAAGGCCACGGCGGCACCGGCCTTCGCTTCTTTGAGCGCGACTACATCGAGGACACGCTGCACGACAGCCCGCCGATCGTAACCGCGGGCGCGATCGAGCGGCAACAGGGTGCGAGTTGAAGCGTTTCGTGGCGTCGCGTACGACGCGGCGTTGCGTGCGTCCTGCACCGGAGCCGATAGTTCCAACGTCACATCATGTGCGGCGGAACCGGCTCGGGTGTGGCCTGACGGGCTCCTTCGAAGATGGTCATGCGACGATTCTATTGGACGGCGCATGACAAAGCCGCAGAGTGGCTGACTTTGCGGCTTGGGATGCTGGATCAATAGAACCTATTCGGCGCGATTCTTCGAGCCGGTAGGTGAACACGCCCTCGGGGTTCGGCCCAGCGATCGAGACAACTGGTTGACCAGGCGTCGCGGTGCTGAGAAGCTCCGAGAACGACGTTTGTTGGCCCATTGATTTTCGGCATGAGTTTAGACACGTGCCAACCGCAAGTTGCTGGCCTGAGACCGGTTGGGGCGACTCGTGCCGACAAATTCTCGGACCGAGTCTAGTTCCTATCCAGTAGGTCCGAGTCCACATTTCCAACGACTTGATAAACAGCCGCCCCACTGGTCGAATCAATAGCATTCGCCGTATCGGCCCCGAAGCGAATGAATCTTCAGCAGATCACCACCATGCCGACTGGGTGTCAGCGGGCACTGCGCAATGATTCCCCGTGCAAATTCCGAGAGCATAAGCCATGGACTACGTACGTTTCGGTCAAAGCGGTCTCAAAGTGTCGCGGCTGTGCCTCGGGTGCATGAGCTACGGCGTGCCTGGGCGCGGGACGCACGCCTGGACATTGCCGGAGGACGAGGCCCGTCCTTTCATCAAGGAAGCGATCGAGGCGGGCATCAATTTCTTTGACACGGCGAACGTCTATTCCGACGGCACGAGCGAAGAAATCGTCGGCAAGCTGCTGAAGGAGTTCGCCCCGCGCGAGTCGGTCGTGCTGGCGACCAAGGTCCACGGCCGGATGCGGCCTGGGCCCAACGGTGCCGGCTTGAGTCGAAAAGCAATCCTTCAAGAAATCGAGGCGAGTCTTCAACGTCTCGGCACCGATTACGTCGACCTGTACCAGATCCATCGATCGGACCACGAGACGCCCATCGAGGAAACACTTGAAGCCCTTCACGACGTGGTGAAGGCCGGCAAGGCGCGGTATATCGGAGCCAGCAGCATGTACGCTTGGCAGTTCGCCAAGGCGTTATTCGTCGCCGACCTTCATGGCTGGACGCGGTTCGTCTCGATGCAAAATCATTACAACCTCATCTATCGCGAGGAAGAGCGAGAGATGATGAAGTTGTGCTCGGATCAGGGCATCGCAGTGATCCCGTGGAGCCCAATGGCTCGTGGTCGGCTGACTCGTCCATGGGACCAGCGTGGCGAAGGCGGCCGGGCGGGCAGTGATGAGTTCGGGAAAAAGCTCTATGCCCATACCGAGGCGGCTGACCACGGCGTGATTGACGCCGTGGAGCAGGTCGCAAAGGCCCGAGGCGTTCCCATGTCGCAGGTCGCCTTGTCGTGGCACTTTACTAAACCCTACGTCACCGCCCCGATCATCGGCGCGACCAAGCAACATCACCTTACTGATGCGTTGGCCGCAGAGCAGCTGAAGTTAACGGCCGAGGAGGTCGCTGCGATCGAAGCCCCGTATGAGCCGCATCCAGTGGTCGGCTTCGAATAAAGCGTCTCATCAACCCGTGCGGCTGCGTCGTCGCCGCAAGATCGCGCGCACGGCAATCGAGCCGATCAGCCAGACGCCGATAATTGCGGCGGTTAAGATGGCACCGCGTACCGTAACCTCACGCAGTGTCGGCTTGCGGGAACCGTCTTCAATAAGAATCATGGTATCTACTAACGTTCCGTCTTCTAGACTTCCCTGTCGAAACATGGCAAGCGCCATTTTCTTGGCGGGCAGTGTCGCGGATTGCCACCAAGCAACGTCGTGAGAATCAGCCATTCGGCCAAACTGACCTGGAACCAGCGGCGACGGGTTGGGGTGGGCATGGGGGTACTCTACAGAACGGCAGGTGGGAGTGAATCCGATGTTGGGATTCTGCGACGTCCGCCAGTCGTCTTCTGGATTATTGCCACAATGGCCCACAGCGCTTGAAGTTCTACCCCCGAACGGCTCATGTGTGACTGTTCGCGGCGCGGGCTACCTGTCGATGCACGACGGACCATTCAAAGAATCTTTGACCAGGCCATTCGAGGGCGTTCTAATTAGGCTCTGATCAAATTGGCCCCCCGGGACGAGAGGTTACTCAGAATCGGCTTGGCGGCTGGCGTCGTACTTGGGCTTGTCGCTTGGCTCGGGATCGTAGCCATGCGCCGCCACCCGGTTAAACTGACGAATCCACCCCTTGAGCTATGCACCCCTCCTAGAATCGCAGTTCGTATTACTCCAGACGTGGACGGCTCGACAGATGGAACGCAACAAGCTCACTAGTTGGTTGATGCTATTCGCAAGCATCACCCTCGGAGTGACGTTCGTATTCGGTGCGGTCACACTCTTAGAGCTTGCGTTATTGGTCGCGGGAGTATTTGACCCTGTCCGAAACGACGGCGTTGATTCTGCGACGATTCCAGTGTTAAAGATGCGGTTGATCGCCATCACATTCGTCTGTGTAGTCGTCGAAATTGCTTTGAGTACGATACTCTATTTCGCAAACCAGTATGAACGGCGAGCAGCTGGGCCGTCGCAAGATTGACCGACAGGCCCACGGTACTTCAGTTTTTATCTGCGCCGACAACATCACGAAGGCGGAGTTCGCGCCACTAGATCGCCCGCTCGATCCTCATGGGCATTGAGTAAATAATGCGGGGCGTCGTCCGTTCCGGGAAAGCGACCGCGCGCCGCGCTGGAGAACGTTCCGTGTTTCCGAACTCCACTCGAAACCTTGGGGGTCACCGATGCGATCCACGATCCTGACCTTTCTTGCGCTCTGCCTCGTTCCGATAGCCTCTGCGCCCGCCGTCACGATCGGCGACCTCGCGGCGGAGGTGAGCACGTCGAACCTCCAGAACCACGTCACAGCGCTCGAAGGTGACCGGAATAGCGTGGCCGGGCGGAACGCAGCCCGGAGTTACATTGAGGGCCAACTCCAGGGGTATGGCTACACGACCAGCGTGGACGCGACTGGAAACATCATCGCCGAGCTGGCGGGCATCACGACGCCAAGCGAGATCTACGTCGTCGGCGCCCACTTCGACGCCGTCGCGGGCGCCCCGGGAGCCGACGACAACGCGAGCGGCATCGCCGGCATGCTTGAGGTGGCCCGGATCTTCTCGACCCGGTCCTTCGATTCCACCATCCGCTTCATCGGATTCGATCTGGAGGAGTCTGGTCTCATCGGTAGCAACGCCTACGCGCAGAATGCGGCGGCCGCGGGTGATAACATCGCCCTCGCGACGATCTTCGAGATGATCGGTTACACGAGCCCGACCCAGAGCCTTATCCCGACCGGCGACGCGGGTCCCTTCGGCTCGTTCACGGTGTCCGAAGACCGCACGGTGGGCGACTTCATCGGCGCGCTGGCCGCGAACGACTCCCAACTGCTCGCCGACTACGTCAACGCGGCCGGCCTGTATGGGCCTTCTCTTCCCGTGGTCGCCGGGCTCCTTTCCGGCGATGTCACCAATCCCACCACGCAGGGCATCTTCAGCGATCTCTACCGCAGCGATCACGTCGGCTTCTGGCTCCAGGGCTACGACGCCCTCCTGCTTACGGACACCGCGAACTTTCGGAACCCGAACTACCACACCGCGAACGACCGCTCGTCGACACTCGACTACCCATTCATGACTCAGGTGGTCAGAGGCTCCGTTGGGTTCGTGGCGGATCGGGCCGGCTTGGTGACGGTGCCGGAGCCCAATACGGGCCTGCTGCTGGCCGTCGGTCTGATCGGGATCGCTACCGCGTCTTGCCGTCGAACGCCCGAACGCCGCGCCGGCGCCTATTCATAAGAATTAGCGCGAATTGCGAGATGCAATCGCAACGATGTACGCGCTATCTATATTAGCGGGTATGGCCACAGATGATCATGCCATCGGAGTCAACGACGATCGGCTGGCGAAAGCCGAACTCACGGATACTCGGGGCAACGGCCGCGACTCCATCATCGTTGATGCGGGGATTGCTCGGATAGCGCAGCCAATCGCGACGTCGTCGCCCATGAGGCCCCGCTTTGGGGTCTCGCGGTCGTCAATAGTACCTGAACGGTCCCGTTCGTTCTTTGCGTCGTCGCCCATGTTGGGCCGTTTCCGTGGCCGGCAGTTACGGTTGGCTAACGGCACCAAGTCTTTGCCGATGGAAAGACCGCGCAAGTGTCGCGTATCACGGCCGGAGGAGTTAATCGCGGCACGTCGTCAAAGCTGATTTTTTGGCTCGGGTATCAAGCGTACTGTCAGGAACCGGCTGCCAGACGGGAATAGATAGCGGACGGACCCCTGATACAGATCCTATCGCGTACTCTTCTCGCCTACATTGAGGGTCCCATGAAATCGTGTTCTATCAAACCAGCGCTATTCCGCGGCTTAACGCTTCTAGGGGTCGCCCTTTTCGGGTTGGAAGCAAATGCCGCTGTCACAACCCTGACGGGGACAATTCGAGATTTTAGTGGTTACGGTGGCGGGCTGATTCCATGACGGACCACCCCGACTTCGAGGCTTTTCTTGGTGTTGATCCCGGGATAGTACTCTCAACTCTCGGCGGAGATGGCAAGCCAGTTTATGCAGGGACGGTAGGCAATCCCACAACAACTGGCGCTACCACATTCGATCAGTGGTTCAACGACACGCCTGGCGTCAATGTCAGCACGAGCCATTCGATCACCTTGGACGATACGGGCCACCCGGGGATCTATACGTTCTCGGATCCATCCTTCTTTCCGATCGACGGCGTGCTGAACGGCAATGAAGGAAATGGGAACAATTACCATTTCACGTACGAACTGCACAGCGAGTTCACCTACGTTGCGGGGCAAGACTTTTCGTTTACTGGTGACGATGACCTCTGGGTATTCATCAATGGTGCATTGGTGATCGATCTCGGCGGCGTGCATGGCGCAATATCGGGCTCCATCGATCTCGATACCCTGGGCCTGACAGCTGGGAGCAACTACGACTTTGACTTGTTCTTTGCCGAACGCCACACGACTGCGTCAAGCTTTGCGGTCGAGACGTCGATTCTCTTGACCACTCCACCTGATCCAACGGACGGCGTGCCGGAGGCTTCAAGTATCATCACCTGGTCACTGCTGGGATTTGCCGTCTCATGTATCGCATGGCGTAGGCGACATTCGGGCAACTGGGCCTAAGGTTCGGTTAGAGTTACTCATTGGCGGCGTGCTTTGTACTTTCGGATCGTTGTTCTGGTTGTTCTTTTCTTGGCCTTTCGCCCCGTGAACTGCTCGGACCTCTGGACAGTGACATAGCAAAGCGCGTCGAGATCCATCAAATACTCCGCCGATCGGTCTGTTCCGCTGCGATCATCGTCAAGCTGCTGCCACCAAAGACATCGAGTACGTTTCACCGAGCCGCGACGAGTACGGCATCGCTCACAGGGCGTACTCGACGAACTTCTGGCGTCGCGTCTCTCGCCAAGTTGGCCACAAGAGGCGCTCTCAGACGCAGCCATCGATTGCGCCCGTAGTTGGCGTCAATCGGCGGGCCACGATTGGGGCGATTCCGTCAGTGATATATGCACGGCACAGCAAAACCAGGCGGATCGCAAAGCTAAGCGACGTGGTGCAGGTCTGTGCAACAGAAAAGATACGCCTGGCAGGATTCGAACCTGCGACCTACGGTTTAGGAAACCGTTGCTCTATCCCCTGAGCTACAGGCGCTTTTTGTTTGGATTGCTTCGTCGACTCAATTCATACCAAGAGCATACCGTCGGCCAGGGCAATCGGACAGTTGGATTGACACCGGGCCGCCGACTTCGGTTCGATGCGGACGTCACCTCGATCTCCGTCCACACGTTGAACGGCTCGGCGATCTCCGTTAGGCTTTACTGTGCGGATGGGCCGAAGCTTCGACGGCCGTGGCCTGCCGCACCGCCGGAGATCACGCCCGATGTCTCGCCGCCTCCACAACGACATCACTGCCCAGCCGCGCCCAGCGACTAGGGCGGCGTTCCTCAATACGTGGCTGTCGAGGAGACTGCTAGCGGCGCAACTTCAGTCGGCCCATCTTCTGACCGCCCTGCTTGCGATTGCGATTTTCACGGCTCGGGCAACCGCGGACGAAACCGCGGCCCCCTTCGACGACAACGCCCGCTCCTATTGGGCCTTTCAGCCGGTTCGCCGGCCGGCGATTCCCACGCTGGCGCCGCAGCCCGCCAATCCGCTTGACGCCTTCATTCTCTCGCGCCTAAATCGCGCCACAATTCGGCCACTGGACGAAGCCGACAAGCGAACACTGATTCGCCGGGCAACGTTCGACGTGCAGGGCCTGCCGCCCACGGCCGACGAAGTGGCTGGGTTTCTGGCCGACAATTCGCCCCATGCCTACGCGCGGCTGGTCGATCGGCTGCTGGCTTCTCCGCGCTTCGGCGAGCACTGGGCCCGGCATTGGCTCGACCTGGTGCGTTACGCCGAAAGCGACGGTTACAAGGCCGACGACATCCGCCCCAACGCTTGGCGGTATCGAGACTACGTCATCCGGGCGCTGAACGAGGACAAGCCATACGATCGATTCGTGACCGAACAATTGGCTGGCGATGAGCTGCCCGCTGGAGAGCGCGAAGCGATCGTGGCGACGGGCTTTTTGCGGCTGGGGCCCTACGAAGAAAATGGCCGCGACGTGCTCGATCAGCGGGCCAACATCCTCAACGACATCACCGATTGTGCCAGCCAGGTGTTTTTGGGGCTCACCCTCGCTTGCGCTCGCTGCCACGACCACAAGTACGATCCGCTCTTGCAGCGCGACTACTATCGCTTGCAGGCCTTCTTCGCGCCCTTGAAGCTGAGCGAAGACGAACCGCTGGCCACGCGCGAAGAACAGGCCGAATACGAACTGCGCGAGCGGCGTTGGCAGGATCAGACCCGCGACCTCAGACAACAACTCGCCGCGCTCGAAGCGCCGCAGCGCGCGAAGCTCCGGGCCAGCAAACGCTCCGTCTTTCCCGACTACGTGCAAACCGTGCTCGATACGCCGCCCGAACGACGCTCGCCGCTGGAGCGGCAGATGATGGTGCTGACCGAGCGGCAGTTGGCCGTCGATGTGAAAGAAGTCCTGGCGTCGATGAATAAGGACGAACAGAAAAAGCATGAGGAGTTGCAAACCCAACTCGGCGAGTTCGACGCCACGCGTCCGCCGCCGCTGGAGCGGGCCATGACTGCGTGCGACAACGGCCCCATCGCGCCGCCCACCTTCATCCCCGGCTCGGAAACCGTAGCCGCCCAGCGCCGCGCCGCGGGCAAGGGGGCCGTGGGTATTGACGTCTCGAACGACGACACTTCGAACGACGTCGGGGCGGTCGATGCGGAAAGCGCTGCGGATGTCGAAGCCGCCGCGGTGCCGCCCGGTTTCTTGTCGATTCTCGACGCGCGGCCGGCCAGCATTGCACCCCTCAAGGACAATCCGCGCTCGACCGGCCGCCGTCTGGCGCTTTCGCAGTGGATCGCCAGTCGAGAGAACCCGCTCACCGCCCGCGTTTTCGTGAACCGGATTTGGCAACAGCACTTCGGCGTCGGCCTGGTCGCTACCGCGAGTGATTTTGGTCAAATGGGCGCGACGCCCACACATCCAGAATTGCTCGACTACTTGGCCGATGAGCTGGCTCGCAATGGCTGGCATGCCAAGTCGATCCATCGGCTGATCCTCACCTCGGCCGCGTATCGGCGGGCGTCGCTTGTTCCCACGGGTTCAAAGGGACTCGCCGACGGCGTGGCCGCACAACCGCACGCAGTGCCGGGTGCCACTTCTGGCTTGTCCAGCAGTGCGGCCCCCCTACAAGCACTGCTGGACAAGCCAGCAGTGGCACACGCGGAACCGCAAAGCCCTGTTTCAGAATCGGATTCCGTCACACAGCCAGACAACGGACTATCCCTCGACCCCAACAACGAATTGCTCTGGCGCTTCTCTCGCAAGCGACTAACCGCCGAACAGTTGCGCGACGCCATGTTGGCGGCCAGCGGCGAATTGAACGAGAAGCAGGGAGGCGAAAGCATCCGGCCCGAATTGCCCGAGGGGATCAGTGCCGCCTACGCCTGGAAGCCGACGGCCGACGCCCGCCAGCGGAACCGGCGGTCGATCTATTTGTTCGTGCGGCGCAATCTCCGCGAGCCGCTGCTGGAGTCGCTCGATATGCCCGACCCGCACGAAAGCTGCGCTCGGCGCATGGCGACGACGACGGCGCCGCAAGCACTCGTGCTGCTCAACGGCCGCTGGGCCCTCGATCGCTCGCGCGCGCTGGCCGCCAGGGTGCTGGCCGATATTGGCGGCAGCAAGAACGATTCAGTCGACGGACGAGCCGCCTGGGTCCGCTCGGCGTATTCATTCACCTTGGAACGCAATCCGAATGACGAGGAGCTGGCCACGGCCTCGCAGTTCCTCACGGAGCAAGCCAAGCTGATCGCCGCGCGGTTGGCCCGTGGCGAGTCGGTCGTTCTGCCAACCGGCAAAGTTGCACCGCCGGACCCGGCCCGCGCCGCGGCGCTGGTTGATTTTTGCCATGTGTTGTTGAACTCGAACGAATTTGTGTTTTTGGACTAGAGTATTCGCTGGGACAACAGACGTAGGCAGGGGCGCAAGCCCCACCATTGGAACTTTTCCGTCATTCCCGCGCAGGCGGGAATCCAGGGCCTCCGAGAAGGCGGGGGAGGAAGAAAATCGTGCGCGGCAGTGCGAACCTGGAAGTGCTCCGCCGTCTCGCGGTTCGCTGGATTCCCGCCTGCGCGGGAATGACGTATTTGACGGTTTCCGCCTGCGGGGTCATGAACGCACTTGAATGCACGCAATGAGTTGCACCCCACATGATCGACCAATGCTAAATGTCCGCCACAACTCGCGTCACCCTTCCCGTCGCGACTTCCTAGTCCGCGCCGGCGGCGGCTTCGGCGCGATCGCCCTCTCGTACCTGCTCGAACAGACCGGCGCTCGCGCCGCCGACCACTCGATCCAAGGCGCAGGCCCAATCGCCGCGAAGTCAGCCGCTCTGCCGCCCCATTTCGCCGCGCGGGCCAAGAGCGTCATCTTCCTCTTCATGGACGGCGGCCCCAGCCAGCTTGACACGTTCGATCCCAAGCCCAAAGTGAACGAGCTTGCCGGCCAGCCGCTGCCGGCCAGCATCAAGCGGCCCGTCACGCCAATGGGCGTCTCGAACAACGCGCTTCTGGCCAGTCGCCGCAAGTTTACGCAACACGGACAAGGCGGCCTGCCGGTTTCCGATTGGCTGCCGCACATGGCCACGTGTGCCGACGATTTGGTCGTCGTGCGCAGTTGCTGGGCCAACGGGCTGAATCATGTCGGCAGCGTTTGCCAAATGAACACCGGCTCGGTGCTGGCCGGCCGACCCAGCCTGGGCAGTTGGGTCACCTACGGTCTGGGGGCCGAGAACGCGAACTTGCCCGCGTTCGTCGTGCTGACCGACGGCGATCGCGAACCGCCCGGCGGCGCTCGCAACTGGGGCACCGGCTTCATGCCCGGCACGTATCAAGGCACGCGGCTGCGCAACGGAACCGAGCCCATCCTGCACCTGCGGCCGTCCGCACAAATCGGCGATGTGCAGCAACGCCGCAAGCTGGACCTGCTGGCCGAGCTCAATCGCCAGCACAATCTGGCCCGCGGCGGCGACGGCGATCTCGAAGCCCGCATCGCCGGTTACGAGTTGGCCTTCCGCATGCAAGCCACGGCGCCCGAGGCCGTGGACCTTGCGCGCGAGACGGCCGAAACTCGCAGCCTGTATGGCATGGATGAAAAGCCGACCGCGGCCATGGCCCGCTCGTGCCTGCTGGCCCGGCGGCTGGTCGAGCGGGGCGTGCGGTTCGTGCAAATCTATTGCGGCTCGGGCAGCCGCTGGGACGCGCACGCCAAGATCGAGGAAAACCACAGCGGGCTGTGCCGCGCGAGCGATCAACCCATCGCCGCGCTGCTGACGGATCTCAAGCGGCGTGGCCTGCTCGACGAGACGCTGGTCCTCTGGGGCGGCGAATTCGGCCGCACGCCCATGTCGGAAAAAGGAGACGGCCGCGACCACAATCCCTACGGCTTCACCATGTGGCTCGCCGGCGCGGGCCTGCAAGGCGGCCGCATCGTGGGCGCCACCGACGATTTTGGTTTGTTCGCCATCCAAGATCGCATCCACGTCCACGACCTACACGCCACGGTGATGGCGCTACTGGGCCTCGACCACAAGCGGCTGACGTATTTGCACAACGGCCGGGATGAACGAGCGACAATCAACGGCGGGGAGTTGGTGGGGCCGATATTGGCGGGGTAGGAATGTAGGACAACCGCGAATCCTCTCTCGACCCTAAAGGGGTGCCAGCCAATAGCCGTGGGTGTCAACCCACGGACCACACCCGTCCCCATCCCCGTTGTCAAGCCGCGAAGCGGCGATACTCTAATTGCAGGAAATGTCGAATGCCCCCTTCTGCGTCCGCGCCCGTCTCGGTCCCACGCTTCAATTCGCGTGCATTCGCGTCCATTCGCGGTTAAATTCTTGAACCGCGAATACGCGCGAATCGACGCGAATGACTATCCCAAATCGAACCGGAAGGGGTGCTGTTCGCCTCTTAGAGTCTATCCGGATACTGGCATTGCCATAAATCGTGGTTTTGACGAAGGTTCGTGCATTCCGTCTCATTTCACCTACGGAGTGCCTGGCCATGCGATTCAAAACGTCTCCTCGTGAG
>Ga0163144_10020531_pt1 | contig 13197 bp, 11 predicted proteins | sample OliLak19BULKMAT1_FD_123175 | JGI IMG/M metagenome (GOLD analysis project Ga0163144, IMG submission 123175) | Freshwater microbial mat bacterial communities from Lake Vanda, McMurdo Dry Valleys, Antarctica - Oligotrophic Lake LV.19.BULKMAT1 | ecosystem: Environmental > Aquatic > Freshwater >... | reverse complement strand
GTGTTGGCAAAGTCGGCGATGATCGGGAAGCGGCTGTTCTGAGCGCGAAGGCCCAGTGACGTGCCGTTGCCCAGGCCGTTGCCCGAGATGTCGGCGTTGTCGAAGAACTGCACGCCAGTCGAGATGCCGTTGAAGAAGGCCTCGTAGGCGGCGGCGACACCGATGGTGCCGGGGGCGAAGTACGTGAACGCGAGGGTCGCGGTCGTGCCCGGGGTGTAGTCAACACCGATGTTGTTGAAGCTGAAGAAGGGGAGAGCGCCGCCGAAGAGGGCGATTTCGCCACCACCGTTGACGCCACCGTTGGTCTTGACGAGCAGGTAACCTTCGTCGGTGAAGGTTACGGGCAGACCGAAGTTCGGGCTGGCCGGGTTGCCTTCGATGATCGTGCGCTGATTGAAGACGGTCAGGCCGCCTTCCTTGGCCGAGGGGTTGTTGCTGCCCGCGGTGATGTTGATCGTGGTGTCGAGACGGAACGACTCGTTGTTGAGGAACGAGTAGTCGCTGACGCCGCCGTCGGCCGAGAAGTTGCCGAGGTGACGGTTGGCGAAGCCACCGGGCTCGCCCAGAGCGAACTGCTCGCTGTAGTGCAGACCAGCGCCCAGGCCGGCAACCGCAATGTTCGCCTGCACCGGGGCGGGCGTGCCGTTGACCGTCAGCACCGAGCCGGGAAGGTCGTTAAAGTTGCGGGCCTGAACGCGGAAGCCGTTGATGCTGCTGACATCGGCAAGAGCCGAGCCAGCAAGCGCGGCGATGACAAACGCGGGAACCAAGGACACGATCTTCATGAGAATCTCCCTCTAACACGATTGAGTTGTGTTCATCGACAATCGATTCTCAGCCACGCACGCGCGTTGCCGAGACCGTCCGCTACACAACCGGACGATGAAACCGCTTCCATTGTGCCGTCAGACGGGCCTTCATGCAAGCCAATTCCACCCCATCCAGTGGATAAACCATCGCCAGAACAGTTATCGGTCCTCATTTTGGCCCCAGTTTCAGCCGTTTCACGCCCGCCTTCACCACCGGGTGCTGATGAAACAGTTTCGTGATCAGACCCGTCCGCGCGTTCTCAATCGCCAGGATGAGCGGCCCCTGATCAATCGCCACATAGTCCGGCGCGACCCACAGCCCCGTGCCGCCCTTCTCCGCTTCGCGGTATGCGTCGGCGAATCCAAAGCCCGGGCGACCCGCGCCGATCTGCGTCTTGCCCCAACCCATCGAGATCATCTTCGGGTCGCTCCACAGCAGCGCATCGCCGTCGGCCTTCTTCAGCCCGCGATAGTGCCGCATGGCCGCGATGGCCGCGGCGGGCTCGAACATGATCGCGCTTCCCGCTGCATATGGCGCGATCGTTCCGTCGCCGTAGTTGTCCACGATCTTGTCGGTGTTCGTCACCGGGTAGTCCCACTCCGGCCGCGAGCCCTTCATCATCAGCGGCCGCGGGAACACCCCCGGCACGCCGTACCCGCCCTCAATGTCGCTGGCGCTCAGCCCCCACGCGTGCTCGCCGAGCGTCGGCTTGCCGGCCGGGTTTTTGATGGCCTTGTCGCGGTGCATCTGCGTGGTGCGTCGCGCATTCTCCCACCAGTTCACGCGGGCCCGCTGCGCCACCTCAAACGCCGCGGGGTTGTCGGGGCCCAGGTGCGCGTAATCCAGCCAGCAGTGGGCGAACAACTGCACGAAGAGCGCGCCAGACCATGGGAACCACACCATCGGCTCGCCCGGCACGTTCTCACCCAGCCCGCGCCGCAACCGGTAATACATGGACGGATCGACCGCGTGCGAGGCCGTCGGCGCCGCCACCGCCAGGAACGTCACCAGCCGATGTTCATCGCCGGCATCGACCCACACATAGGGCAGAAGCTTGCCCGCCCCGGTCGGCGCTACCAGCGAAGTCGGCTTCCATCCCAGCGTGACAAAGTTCCGCTCGTAAGGCTGGTACGAGTCACCCTTGGACACAAAGAACGACCAATCCGCATCCGCCACCAACCCGTCGGCGATCCTCGCCACCTCGCCGCCGAAGTACGACGAGGCCGTGATGGCCCCGCAAAAGAACAGTGCCGAGTCGATCGTGCTCACCACGTGCTCATAGGCCTTGGACGGCTGGCCGCCGGTTGCGCCGTCAAGGAAGTGATAGAACAAACCACCCTTGCGGTTCTCGCTGTTGCCCGCCAGCGTCTTGAGAATCAGCAGCGTTCGCGCCTCGGCCTCGGCCCGCGTCACCCAGCCGCGCTCCACACCCACCGGCAAGGCCGAAAGTTGGAACCCGATGCCCGCGATGCTCGCCACCCCCGGTTCGCTGGCACGATCCGGCGCCATCCCCGTTTTGGGGTCGCCCGCATACCAGAAGAAGTTGAAGCACCCGTGCTGCACCTCGTCGAGCAGCGCGTTGTCTTCGGCGGAGAACGAGTACGGCGGGAGCGCCCGGCCCATAGCCACGTCGATCACCACGTCCGAAGCAACCACCTCGCCAGCCGCTTTGGCTGGCTGATCAGCACCGCTCCTGGGCTCCGATCTGGGTGTCTGCTCCGGCGCCGCCTCACTCTGACACCCCGCCGAAAAACCGCCCACCCCGGCCCCAAGCGAGCAAACTCCCAACAGAATCGCGATTGAAAGCGGTTTCATTGCGAAATGCTACACCATCGGGTTGAACGCATCCCCCGAGAGCGGTTACAACTTCGCTCTGTGACTTCTCCTCCGCCTCCGCCATCGTCGCCAGGCTCGCTGCCGCCCGCCAAGCAGCCGGGTCGCCCACGGACCGATTCGTCGTCACCCAGTTCCAGCCATCACGCCCGCCCAGCCTCGATTCAAGACGTCGCCGCCGCCGCGGGAGTCTCCACCGCCACCGTCAGCCGCGTCCTGAACACCCCCACGCTGGTCCTCCCCGCCACGGCCGACAAGGTCCGCAGCGTCATCGCCTCGCTCGGCTACCGCCCCAACCCGTTCGCGCAGGGGCTGATGACCCGCAAAAGCCGGGTGCTGGGTATCGCCCTGCCAGACATCCACGGGGAGTTTTACTCTGAACTTCTCCGCGGGGCCGACTGCGAAGCACGCCGACTGGGCTTCCACCTGCTGGTCGGCTCTGAGCCGCGCCGCCACGACAACGCCTCCGACGATGCGGCCGCCAGCCAGAGCCTGGGCCGCGCCTTCAGCATCGTCGATGGTTTGGCCATCATGATCACCGAGCCCAACGAGGGCCTCCTGAAGACCGCTCTTGACTCCGGCCTTCCCGTCGTCGTCGTCGATGCCGAAATCGACCACCCGCTTGTGGACAGCATTCTTGTTGACAACGCCGCCGGCACCCGCGAAGCCGTTGAGCACCTGCTCACCAGCGTCGAGCCGAGCAACCTCTTCTTCGTGGGTGGCCCGGCCGAAAACTTCGACTCGCGGCGCCGCGCTGAGACCTTCAAAGAAGTCCTCCGCGAGCGCGCCGGGGCCAAAGTTCGCCCCGAGCAAACCGCCTTCGGCAGCTACGACGTGCAGTGGGGTCGCGAATGGGCCGCGGCACGCCTTGCTTTGGCCAAAGGCTCCGCCGGGCTCACCAGTTGCGGTGTCCTCGCCGGCAATGACGAGATCGCTCTTGGCATCCTGCAGGTCGCTCAGGAAGCCGGCGTCGCCGTTCCCAAGTCACTCAAAATCGTCGGCTTCGACGATACCCGGCTCGCCACACTCGTCCGCCCCACGCTCTCGACCGTTCGCGTGCCGCTCGCCGAAATCGGCGCGGCGGCTGTCGCTTCGCTCATCCGCCGCATCGAAGAGCCCGAAAAGCCCGCCGTTCGCACCCGACTGCTCACCCGCCTCATCGTGCGCGAAAGTAGCGGCGGCAAGCACAAGTAAACCAAGTAAACCAAGTAAACCGGGTGTGACCATAGTTTGGGGCAGGGGCGGGGGGCTATCCGGGCTTTGGCTCGATTCCATCCTGCTCATCCTGCCCATCCATGTTCCTTCTCCGGGTCGATAGGGTCGGTGTCGACGCGGCGGTTGGTGTCGGAGTCGAGCGTTGGGTGGAGTTTACATGGATGGACAGGATGAACAAGATAAAAAGAGGGCAGGGAAGCCAACTGCCCTAAACCGTGGTAACACCCAGTAAACCACTGGCTCCGCCGTGCCCCGTTCCGCCGGCCAACAATCCCATCCTCCGCGGCGGGAAGAACCGGTGAGAGGACGTTTCCCGCCATGCGCGTTTTCACGCTTGAAGTGCAGCTCACACTGCCCCGACCCATCGACGAGGTCTTCTCGTTCTTTGCCGATGCCGGCAACCTCGAGGCCATCACGCCCCCGTGGCTCAAGTTCGCCATCACCACGCCCCGGCCCATCGCCATGCATCGCGGCGCGCTCATCGACTACCGCCTCCGCCTCCGCGGCGTTCCCATCAACTGGCGTACCCGCATCACCGAGTGGTCGCCGCCGAGCAAGTTCGTCGACATGCAGCTCCGCGGCCCGTACTCGCTCTGGCACCACACCCACACGTTTGAGCCGGCTCGCACCGTCAGCGGCCCCGAGGGCACGCTGGTGCTCGACAAAGTTCGCTACGCCGTGCCCTTCGGTGGCCTCGCTCGCTCGCTCTTCGTGCGCCCCCAGATCGACGCGATCTTTCGCTACCGCCAGCACGCCATGATGCGCCTCATTCTCGGCGAGGCTGAAGCCAAAACGCTCCCTCTGCCGCCCCCGCCCACCCATGGCGAGGAGGCGTCCATGACACGCGATGACGTCCGTCAACTCGCCGGCGCGTAATGCGGAAGGCGGCTTGACACGAAACGCTCCACGCCGATCGCCAGCTACTTCCGCGCCTTCTTCTTGGTCTTCGACTTTTTGGCCGCCGCGACGACCTTGGCCGCGGCCTTGCCCTTCCCCGCCTTCGCCTTCGGCTTCCGCGGCTGTGTCGTCTTGACCGCTGACTTCCCTGCCTTGGTCGGCTTCGCTCCCGCGACCGCCTTCGCCGTCGCCACCACCAGCACCCCGCCCAGATCCGTCGGCACATCGCCCTTCGCCAGCCGCCGCAGCAAGGCCACATTCACACTGTCCCACGGCACGCCCGATGCATCCTCGCCCTTGGGCGTCTCCATCACTTTGGGAATGCCGGCGAACGCCCTGCACGCCAGAAACCCCGCGAACCCCGCAGCGCCGATCGTGCCGCGCCCGATGTGCTCGTGACGATCCAGCCGACTGCCCGCTGCCCCCTTCGAGTCATTCAGGTGCAGCACCCGCACCGTGCTGAGCCCCACCGTGCGCTCCAGTTCCTCCGCCGTGCGCTCCGCCCCGCCCGGCGCCGCAAGGTCATATCCCGCGGCGTGGGCGTGACACGTGTCGATACAGAACCCCACCTGCTCCGCCGGTGCGCCGTGGTCGATCGCTCGCTTCCGTATCTCGGCCAGTTCTTCAAACTTGCGCCCGATGGTGCTCCCCGCGCCCGCCACGTTCTCAAAGCACATCACCGTCTGCGCATCCGGCCACGCGCTCAGCACCTGCGCCACGGCCGCCGAAATCCGCTCCATGCCTTCGGCGAGCGACGAGGTTGTGAACGCGCCGGGATGAAACACCAGTTGCCCGATCCCCAGCGTGACACATCGCGCATACTCCTCGCGCATCAACTCCAGCGACTTGGCCCGCAGCCCCGCATCCGGTGAGGCCAGATTGATCAAGTACGACGCGTGCGACACCACAAGGTTCGTCGCCGCGGCTTCGCCCTGCCACTTCAGCCGCCGCAAATGCTGCTTCCAGTCATCAACCATTTCTGCCTTCAGCGGCGGCGCTTTCCACTGCTGCTGGTTTTTGGTGAACACCTGCACGCAATCGAGCCCCAGCGACTCGGCCTCGAGCAGCGCGGCGGACATGGTTCCAGCGATCGACAGATGAGAGCCAAACATGCGGCGAGTGTAATCCAGCCCGCGTCGTCAGCAGCGTATCGGTCTCCATCGCGCCCACCCCCGCGTCCCTGCAAAGTGCAACAACGCCCGGGTGCCTCCGCCCGGGCGTCGCTGGTTATTGATCTGATTCGTCGCACGCGACCGGTGTCGCTCAGGCCGAGCCTTCCTCCCCCCGCTCGGCCCCCGCGCTCGGCCCCCACTCTCTCTCCTCCAGACCCGCCCAGGTTTTTCAGCACATCGCCAGGAACGAAAGCACGGCAAGGATGGCAATACGCTGACGGTTCACGGTAAAGGTCATTATCTGGGTCATGGGCGAATCTCCGTTCTTGAGTTGTATGAAAACAGAGTTCAACGCGCGTGCCATGACTGCCTCCGGCGACAATGACCACCCGCCGCGATCCTCGCGGCTTTTTCTTGGACCGTCGTTTCAGTCTACCCCGCGTTGCTGTTGCCTGCCAGCAACACACCCACGAAGTGTTGCTGCTGACAACACTTTTTGCATCAGCGCAGAGCGATAACCACCCTCCACCTCCCAAGCCACTCACAGCCCCCGCGCACTCTCTGCGCACGACGCGAACACGCGACGAACACCCCGCGCCATCCGCGAGCCGGCCCCTCCGAGGGCCGCCCATCGGTTCCCGCGTCTACTCTGGGCCCATGAACAAGCGGCCGGAAGACCTTGATACCACGCTCGATCCCGCTATGAAGTCCTGGCTGGCCGAAGCCAACGACCCCGCGTGCGATTTCCCCATCCAGAACCTGCCCATGTGCCGGTTTATTGATGCTGCCAGCGATCACCACCCCGAACTCCCCAAAATCGGCGTCGCCATCGGTGATCGCGTCCTCAACCTCGACCTCCTCCTCCACGCCGGCCTCCTCGGCGATGATGAAACCACCGAAACTATCGACTACGCCCTCCACACCGGCGCCTCGAACTACGTGATGGACGAGCCCGCACTCTGGAAGCGCATCCGCGAGAAATCACAGGCCTTCCTTCGCGATGGCCACGTCGGTCAGCAGGCCCGCCGCCTGCGCGACAAAGCCGTGCTCCCCATGACGGCCGTCACCTTCGTCAACCCCTGCGACATCGGTGACTACACCGATTTTTACGCCAGCATCCACCACGCCCGCAACGTCGGTGCCATGTTCCGGCCCGACAACCCGCTCCTCCCCAACTACAAGCACATCCCCATCGGCTACCACGGCCGCTCATCCTCCATCGTCCACAGCGGCACCGCCATCAAACGCCCCTCCGGTCAGACCAACACCGACAACGCCCCATTGCCAACCTTCGGCCCCTGCAAACGCCTCGACTATGAACTTGAAGTCGGCTGCTACATCTCCGCCGGCAACGTGCAGGGCGACTCCATCCCCATCGACCACGCCCACGAGCACGTCTTCGGCATCGGCCTCGTCAACGATTGGTCAGCCCGCGACGTGCAGGCCTGGGAATACCAGCCCCTCGGCCCATTCCTGGCCAAGAACTTCGCCACCAGCGTCGCGCCCTTCGTCGTCACCCGTGGCGTACTGGAACTCTTCCGCCTCCCCGGCCCGCCGCGCGAATCCGGCGACCCGGCGCCACTGCCGTACCTCTCCCCCGCCGCGGGCGGTGAGGGCGCTGATTGGACGCTTGACGTCCATCTCGAAGTGCTCATTGAGACCGCCGCCATGCGCGAGAAGAAGATCGCCCCATTCCGCGTCTCGCTCGGCAACCTCAAGGACATGTACTGGACGTTCCCCCAGATGATCGCCCACCACACCAGCGGTGGCTGCAACCTTGAACCCGGTGACCTTCTCGCCAGCGGCACCGTCAGCGGCCCCGCCGCCTCAAGCCGCGGGTGCCTGCTCGAAATGTCCTGGCAGGGCAACGGGCCAGACGGCAAACCGCTGCCCCGCAAGCCCATCGAACTTCCCAGCGGCGAAAAACGCACCTTCCTCGAAGATGGCGACCGCGTCATCATGCGCGGCTGGATGGAACGCCCCGGCTACCCGCGTATCGGCCTCGGCTCGTGCGACGGGATCATTCTGCCCGCATGAACATCGTTCGGACCGCCGCACACATCACGCTTGCCGGATCACCCTCAAACCGACCTCGGCCGATCGGCGTATCTCACTTTCTTCCCCATTCCCGCCCTTCACTCGCTTCGGAGTTTCCCATGATCACCCTCGCCGACGCCCGCCGCATCATCGCCGCCGCCGAAAAGAAAGCCGCCGAGATCGGCCAGCCCATGAACATCGCCGTCGCCGATGCCGGCGGCAACCTCGTCTCCCATGTCCGCATGGACAACGCCTGGATCGGCTCGATCGATATCTCAATCAAGAAGGCGTTCACCTCGCGCGCCTTTGACATCGCCACCAAAGACCTTGCCACCCACAGCCAGTCGGGCAACCAGTTCTTCGGCATCCACGCCAGCAACGACGGCCGCATCATGATCTTCGCCGGCGGCGTTCCGCTCAAGAAGGCCGGCAAGGTCATCGGCGCCATCGGTGTCAGTGGCGGTTCGGGCGATCAGGATCATGCCGTCGCCGAAGCGGGCGCGGCGGCGTTCTGAGGGCTCACTGAGCATTCAGCACTCGTATAGCAAATGTTCCTCGCGTTTCCTTCGCGCGGCACGCCCTGACAAGACACGGTGCCCCGACAGCTCCTGCGCACAGACCGCTGGCCCGAGTAACAACGCATGAACAAATGCGTTTTGGTTTGCTGGCTTGATTTGGGGGGGGGGGACTAACGTCTTTTGTCAAGAGAAGGAACGGCACGGTCAAATCAAGGAGTTGCACAATGCGTTTGACGAATCTTCATCGATCAACGGGAATCGGCGCATACGCGATGCTTGGGCTCGCGTTCGCTGTCGTCGTGGTTTCAATGGCCCGGGCCGACAGCAGTGGCGGCGGCGGTGGGTCGACCTTAGCGAGCTGCACGTGCACGAGCGCCAACTGCCCCGACGCAACGCTTCCCAACTGCGCCAACTGCTGTTGCTGTCGGCCGACCACACCGCCGGGTGCGGCCTGGGGGCCCTGTCTTTGCAAGGCATACAGCGATTGCCAGAATCCGCCCGCAGGTACGCAGTGCGTTTTCTGACTCAACCGCGCCCCGATAAGGACGTGAGCGAATGGAAATCGTCGTGAAGCACTGGAAGCGTTGGGCCATTTGCGCAGTTGCAGTTGCTGCCGCGATGACGTGGGCAATGGTCCGGCGAAGTTCCCAAGAACTCTCCCAGCAGGTGGCTGCGGAGGAGCTTCGTGCGAGCGAGGCCGCATCACTCGAAAGGGCGATACTCGCGTACCAAGCTGTGCCGATGGCGTCTCTCCCAGACCTTATCTCGCCCGACGCGGTCGCCACGGTCCTCCAAGCGGCGAGAGTTGACGATGACGAAGGTCAATCGCACACCGAGAGTGACGTGCTTGGCGTGACCAATGCGGTCGCGGCACTCCTTTATCACCGCTATGCCCAAGCTGACCCCGAGGTATACATCCGCTGGCGGCTGCAAGCCGGATACGTCTTCGTGGATCGAAACAAGCTCCTTGTCGCCTCCGGGGAGGGCGCGTCATACGAGGCATGCTTCGGTCACCGACCAAGCGATGATCAGACCCTGAACGAGATTTTTCGAGACTTCTGGAACTATCAGATTAATAACGCTGCACTGCACAATCGACCAGTCGCGGTGGCCGGCGCTTCACTGGGTCAGTCAGTTGTATTTGGAACTCGCAGCACTGTTCCTGGCGCAAAGATCAATCGCCGGCCAAAACCCCGGGGCGATCTGGGGAACGACGCGTGGAACGTCAGGCCCGCGGCGTTCACTCGCTGGTTCACTCCCGCATTCAATCCGGATGGGTCGGAACAGACACTTCGCGCTGCGACCTACGGAATCGTCGTTCAATATGCGGACGGTAGCCGACGCCCACTTGTGTTCCATCTCACCCAGCACTCGACCACCAAACAGTGGTTGGTGGATTGGATTACGATTCGTGCGGCTCGCGCCGATACAGCGGAGATGTATTGAATCGCACTCGCACACAACTCGTTCGCATGATTGAGCCGCTGCTGCCCGCTTCAGCCATCGTGTTTGTTGCGCTGTTGTTCGCCGCAGCTGCACTTGGCAAAGCGGAGCAGTTCAATCAGTTTGCGCCGGTACTTTCCGCAATCTGGCCGGGTGGCTTGTCTGCCGAGTGGGCCTCGCGGGGTACGTATATCGTCATTGGCTGCGAGTCGGCACTTGCCGCCGCGTTGCTCGCCGGTGGTTGGAAAAGCAGGCCTGTCCTGGCACTGACGGCCGCGACATTGCTCGTCTTTGCGCTGGCGCTCGTGCGCCTATGGCTGATACCCAACCGGCCCTCATGCGGATGCTTGGGGTTGTTCGGAGCACTCGGTGCCAAGGATGGGCACCCAGTTTGGGGACTGGCCCGAAACGCCGCATTGCTGTGGATGCTCGGATTTGCCTGGACGCGCACGCCCCCGCCAAAGGCGGACCCGAGCTGCGCGACGACTGCGCCAAAGTGGCAGGCTCGATCCGCAAATGGGTTTTCATTGGTGGAACTCTTGGTGGTCATCTTCGTCCTCGGTATCCTGATAGGGCTTGCGTTACCCATGCTTCGCGGTGCACGCGAAAGCGGCAGGAATGCCCAGTCGGCGAGCGGGCTACGGCAGACCATGACGTCACTCACCAGCTACGCGGGCGATGAAAAAGACGCATGGCCGTACATTCAGACGCCGGGGCAGTTTGGAGCACCGATCGTGGTCCGCGGCGTGCAAGTTTCGCTGAGCTACTTCGGGGCCGGGCGAGTCTTTTGGGCCAACGTGCTGTTCCCCGAGTACATGAATGATCCGTCTTTTCTCTTGTTCGGGTCTCTTGAGGAAATGCACGACCGCAATATCCGTGAAGGGCTCGATCCAAACACCATTCATTCCCGCATAAGTCTCACCGAAAACGCCTTCGCGCGCCCAGAATGGTTCACCGGCGACGAGCCACCATCAGATTCGCGGCTCTTTGCGCCAACCCGACAATGCGACGTTGCCTTCCCATCTCGAAAAGGTGTTCTCTTGGACAACGCTCGAATTGTTCGTCCCGAAGTTGGCCCGTTGCCCGTCTCGATGATGGCATCCCGCGCCGATGGGTCGGTCGGCTTTGCGCCAATGCACGGTGCCGACGATCGATTCGTGGTACCGCGATGGCTTTTTGGCGTCCGGCACAGCCCGGTTGACATCACGCTAGACGGGTGGCGCGGTATCGACTTCGGAATGTAGGAACTCACCCTTCCCGCCACAACCACCCGCCAACCGCCTCTCCAGCCCGCGCTTCACCGCTGGCCATTCGTCGTCGAGGATACTGAACACCACCGTATCGCGGACCATCTTTGGCCCGTTCGGGTCACTTCCATCGGGCACAATCCGGTACTTGCGTAGCACACCCTCGCGCACCGCGCCCAGCTTGGCGATCGCCCTCTGGCTGTGCAGGTTGGTCCCGCCCGTCTTGAGTTCGATGCGGATGGCCGTCGGCGCGAGCGCCTCAAACGCGCGCCGCAGCATGAGGTACTTAATCTCCGGATTCACCAGCGTCGCCTGATGCGCCCGCGCGATCCACGTGTTGCCGATCTCCGCCCCGCGCTGCGCCGCCCGAATGTCCATGTACGTCGTACGCCCGATGGCACGCCCGCTGGCGTTGTGAACGATCGCAAACGCCACCATCTCGGGTATGTTCTTGATCCTCACAATGTCGCGCTCAAACCCCGCGAGACTCCACTCAAGGGGCATCTGCGGCGTAAAGCGAAACAAGTCCGGCTCAGCCGCCGCCAGCAGGTCCGGCGCGTGCTTTGCCTCCAGCGGCTCAAGCGTCACCACCGAGCCTTCGAGTTTCGTCGTCGGTGCGATCCACATGAAAAAAGGATACGGGCCGCGGCTTCCGCGTTCGGCTATTCCGCCTTCGCAGCCGGTATTCACGTCAGCGCTCGCGCCCCCCTCACACCGCCGCGGGATGCCCGCCCATCGAAGCGTTCACCTCGGCGATCCGCTTGATGATCATCTCGTTGAGATGGCGGTCGTGGAACGTCTTGGCGTTGCGAATCGCCGACGAGATCGTCTTGGCCAGCGACGACCCGTGCGCGATCACGCAGATGCCGTTCACGCCCAGCAGCGGCGCGCCGCCGTACTCGTGATAGTCCATCTTCTTGAAGAGCTTCTTAAACGTCGGCTCGAGCGTGATCATCGCCTCGGGCTGGCTCTCCATGATCTCTTGCGCAATCGCCTGCACAAAGCTCTTGGCCATGCCCTCGATCATCTTCAGCAGCGCGTTGCCCACAAAGCCGTCGGTCACCACCACGTCGGTCCCGCCGTTAAAGACTTCGCGCCCTTCGACATACCCGATGTAGTTGATCCCCGGCGTCACCTTCAGCAACTCGGCCGTCTGCCTGATCAGGTCGGTGCCCTTAGCCTCTTCGCTGCCGATGTTCAGCACCGACACGCGCGGGTTTTCAATCCCCAGCACGCTCCGCGCCAGGCAGTCGGCCATGATGCCATATTGCCACAAGTGCGAGGGCCGCGGCTCAGGATTGCCGCCCACATCACTCATCACCACCGGGCCTGAGAACGTCGGGATCGTGACGGCGATGCCCGGCCGATGCACGCCCGGCAGGCGACGCATGTGCATCGTCGCCGCGGCCACGCACGCCCCCGTGTTGCCCGCGCTCAAAACCACTTCGCACCGCTGATCTCCGGCCTTGGCCGAGCCCAGCAGCGCCATGCGCACCAGCGATGAATCTTTCTTCCCGCGCACCGCCTCCACAGGCGATTCGTGCATCTCAATCAACTCAGTCGAATGCACGATCTCGATGCGCGGATCAACACACGACCGCTCTTGGAGCAGTTCTTTGATCGTGGGCTCATCGCCCACCAGCACGAGCGTATCGCCCCCATCAAGGTGCGCGAGCCCTTGTACACAGCCACTGAGGATCGCGTCGGGGGCATGATCGCCGCCGAAGACGTCAACACAGAGCCGCATGAGGTTTAGACCTTGTCAATGCCGATCTTGAGCTTGGGCACGCTGATCTTCAAACCCGCACGGACATAGCCCGAGTCCGCGCTGGCGCGGTGGTGCATCTTCGGCATGCCCGACAGCGGGCAAACCGTGGGAATCGCACCAGTCAAGGCATGGTGCGTGCGGCGCCGGCGTGAACGGCCGTAGGAAATTCTCTGCGGAGGGAGCATGGTTGGGATCCTCGGTCGGTCAACTGAAAGAACAGGGTCGAGATGTTAGCGGGGTAACGACTACCCGGCAAGCACCATCCCCAACCAGTCGCATCCGTCTGTATACCAAACAAGTTTCGCCATTCGTGTCTG
>Ga0163144_10020528_pt1 | contig 13198 bp, 10 predicted proteins | sample OliLak19BULKMAT1_FD_123175 | JGI IMG/M metagenome (GOLD analysis project Ga0163144, IMG submission 123175) | Freshwater microbial mat bacterial communities from Lake Vanda, McMurdo Dry Valleys, Antarctica - Oligotrophic Lake LV.19.BULKMAT1 | ecosystem: Environmental > Aquatic > Freshwater >... | reverse complement strand
TTCTTTTTTGAGCTTTGTTAAAAGTAAAATTAAGCTTTTTATCAAACTGCTCATCATCCGTAAAGTGATTTATGGTAGGAGGAACAATTTGATGCTCAATAGATAAAACACAAGCCAATGCCTCTATAGCCCCTGCTGCACCAAGCAAATGCCCAGTCATAGATTTAGTAGAGCTAATGTTGAGATTGAACGCATGTTCTCCAAAAACGGATTGAATAGCCAATGCTTCGCTAATATCTCCAAGAGGTGTAGAAGTTCCATGTACATTGATATAATCAATCTTATCAGGTAATAGACCTGCATCGTTCAAGGCATCCTTCATTACATTCTTAGCACCTAACCCTTCTGGGTGTGGAGCTGTAATATGGAAAGCATCCGAAGACATTCCTCCACCTACGAGTTCTGCATATATTTTTGCACCTCTCGCTTTTGCGTGTTCATACTCTTCCAAGATAAGTGCTCCTGCACCTTCTCCTAATACAAAACCATCACGGTCTTTATCAAAAGGGCGAGAAGCCGTTTCAGGAGAGTCATTTCTTTCTGAAAGTGCTTTCATAGCACTGAATCCTCCCATACCCGCTTCTGTAACAGCAGCTTCTGAGCCACCACTTACAATCACATCAGCCTTACCGAGCCTAATATAATTAAAGGCATCTACTAAGGCATTGGTAGAGGAAGCACACGCTGAAACGGTTACATAATTCATACCTCTAAATCCGTAACGGATAGAAATATGACCTGCACTTAAATCAGCAATCATTTTAGGAATAAAAAACGGGTTAAAACGAGGTGTGCCATTTCCTTTAGCAAATGCCATCACCTCTTCTTGAAAAGTAGTCAAGCCCCCTATCCCTGAACCCCAGATAACGCCTACACGATCTTTATTGACCTTTTCTAAATCAAGCTTTGAGTCTTGGATTGCTTGTTCAGATACCACAAGGGCATATTGGGTGAACAAGTCCATTCGTCTGGCTTCTTTGCGATCAATAAAATCTTGAACATCGAAGTTTTTTACTTCACAGGCAAATTGAGTTTTAAACTTCTCAGGATTGTATTTAGTAATATGAGCAGCACCGCTGACACCATTTATTAAACCTTGCCAATAAGAAGACACATCATTGCCTATAGGGGTAAGTGCACCCAAACCTGTAACAACTACTCTTTTGAGATCCATGGATAAGGAGGAGAATTTATTTCTTAACTAACTACTTTACGTTTTCTTCCAAATAAGTAACTGCTTGACCTACTGTTGCTATGTTTTCAGCATGGTCATCAGGAATAGAGATATCAAATTCTTTCTCAAATTCCATAATCAACTCTACCGTATCAAGGGAGTCGGCACCTAAATCATTTGTAAAACTTGCTTCAGGAGTCACTTCTGACTCTTCTACACCGAGTTTATCAATGATGATGTTCTTTACTTTTTCCGCAATATCAGACATTCTTCTTATTTTTTTAGTGAAAAACCATGCAAATAAATGGATTAAAATTCTCTCTAACAAAAAAAAATCAAAAAACTCTCAAGATAATTCTGTTTCGAGGCTGTTTTGTATGCTAGCTTTTATGAAAGCACAAAGGCTTTCTTTTGAAAAAAACATCAAAAACTAAAGGAATATTTTTTTATTTGCCCTAAGATTTACTTTAATTTACCTTTCCTTTGCAATATCTATTGTGAATACAAATTAACAAAAAATCAATAAAAACACCTCTAAAAATTTAGAAAAATGAAAAAACGCTTTAACAAAACTAAAATCATTTCCACAGTAGGGCCAGCTTGTAGCAGTAAGGCTATGCTTCTTGAGCTTGCACAAGCAGGGACAGATATTTTTAGATTGAACTTTTCACATGGTACTCACGAAGAACATCTAAAAGTAGTACAAAACATTCGCCAAATCAATAAAGAGCATCACTTGAATCTTGCTATTTTACAGGATTTACAAGGGCCTAAGATTAGAGTGGGAGACATAGAGAAAGGAGAAGTGTTGCTTGAAACTGGTAAATCTTTAATTATCACTACTAAGCCTGTGATAGGTACTGCCCAAAAAGTAAGTACAACTTATACTGCTCTGCCCAAGGATGTAAAAGTAGGTGACAGAATACTCATGGATGATGGTAAAATAACCTTGGAAGTATCCGACATCGGTACAGATGAAGTAATAACTACAATCTTATTTGGGGGTATTTTAAAGCCTAAAAAAGGGATTAACTTACCAAATACTCAAGTATCTTCTCCCTCACTTACTGAAAAAGATACCGAAGATTTGATGTTTGGTTTAGAGCATGACTTGGATTGGATTGCTTTGTCTTTTGTACGGAATCACATAGACATTTTGCTTCTTAAGCACCTTATTCGTCAAAAAGGAAAGGCAACTAGAGTAATCGCTAAGATAGAGAAACCAGAAGCTATGGACAATCTTGATGAAATCATCGCTGTGTCAGATGCCTTGATGGTAGCACGTGGCGATTTAGGCGTAGAAATCGGAATGGAAGAAGTGCCGATGGCTCAAAAGAAAATTGTCAAAAAATGTATACAAGCAGGCAAACCTGTCATCATCGCTACTCAGATGATGGAGAGTATGATAACCAATCCTGGGCCTACTCGTGCTGAGACCAATGATATTGCCAATGCCGTCCTTGATGGTGCTGATACGCTGATGCTTAGTGCTGAGACTGCTGTAGGTAAATATCCTCGTATGGTTATAGAGGAGATGACCAAAACCATTAGAATAGCCGAAACTAAAGCAGATAACATCTACCATAAAAACCAACAAGCAGACCCAAAATCACCTACTTTTTATAATGATAGTGTAATAGCCGCTGCCAGCCGTTTGGTAGAAAATATAGATGCCACGGCTATTTTAGGAATGACTAGCTCTGGTTATACCGCTTTTCGTGCAGCGAGTCACCGCCCAAGTGCTAATATTTATATCTTTACTTCTAATAAGCAACTCGTGAATCAGCTGAGTTTGGTTTGGGGAATTAGAGCCTTTTATTATGATAAATTTGAATCTACTGATCAGACTTTTGAAGATGTACAAAAAATCTTAAAAGATAAAGGGCTAATTGAGAAAGGTGAGCGAATAATACACCTTGCTAGTATGCCTATCAATAAAAAGAATAGAACCAATGTGATTAAGCTTTCTATTGTAGAATAAATTGAAGGATTAAGCAAGAAAGACTTATTTTTTATTTGGTCAATAAATAAACAAAAGATTTTGTAAATCGGCTTTGTTTTCTTAGATTTGTTCAATAAAAAATAAGTCTTTTACTATTTATCAATTCCTTAAATATTGCTTAATTATGAATTTTGATTATATCATCGTCGGAGCAGGCTCAGCAGGCTGTGTGCTAGCTAACCGCCTGAGTGAAAACCCGAAAGTAACTGTACTGCTATTAGAGGCAGGAGGCAAAGACTCTAAAATGGAAATACACATCCCAGCAGCCTATTCCAAACTAAATAACTCAGAAGTAGATTGGGCTTTCCATACAGAGCCACAAGAACACGTCAATCAGAGGAGGATGTTTCAGCCACGTGGTAAGACTCTTGGAGGTTGTAGCTCTACCAATGCTATGGCATATATCCGTGGCAATGCCGAAGACTATAATGATTGGCTTAAAATGGGTAACACTGGCTGGGGCTATGAAGATGTCTTACCCTACTTTATCAAATCAGAATACAATGAGCAGATTCAAGGGGCTTATCACGGACAACAAGGCCCATTGAATGTTACTTTTGCCAAACAACATAAATCACCTTTGGCAGATGCTTTTACTCGTGCTTGCCAAGAAGTAGGTATCCCTGAAAACCATGATTTTAATGGACCTACTCAAGAGGGTGCAGGAGCATTTCAGTTTACTATCAAAAATGGAAAAAGATGGAGTGCAGCTTCTGCTTTTCTTAAACCTGTTATGAAGCGTCCCAACCTTACTGTCATCACTCATGCACACACCAAAAGAGTCCTTTTAGAAGGTAAAAAAGCCATTGGAGTAGAATTTTATAAAGGTAAAACACAAGATGAAACACAGAAAGCTTTTGCCAATAAAGAAGTAATTCTTTCAGCTGGTTCTTTTGGCTCTCCTCAAATCTTAATGCTTTCGGGTATAGGCAATGCCGAAGAACTCAAACAAAAAGGGATAGAAGTCCAGCATCATCTGCCAGGAGTAGGCAAAAACCTACAAGATCACGTCTTTTGTTTTTTTAGTAGCCTATGCTCACAACCTGTCACTGCCAATCATCACCTGACTGCTTTTAATCAACTGAAAGGTCTAGGGCGATTTTTATTATTTAAAAAAGGACCATTTACGGCAAGCCCTCTCGAAGCCAATGCCTTTGTAAAACTCAACAAGGAAGCTGACCGCCCAAACCTACAGCTGCACTTTGCTCCTGTGCATTTGGGTAGTTATGAAGGAGATTTGTATAATACTGATTCTTACCCTCATACAGACGGTTATTCTATTCTACCTACACTACTCAAGCCCGAAAGTCGTGGTTATGTAGGCTTGAGGTCTAATCATCCCTTTGAGGCTCCTGTGATTCAGCCTAACTATCTAGCCTCAGAAGCCGACCGTCAGTTACTTTTAGACGGAGCTAAATTAGCCTATAAAATATTTGAAACGGCTGCTTTTAATCCTTATCTTAAAAAAATCCACTTCCCTCCTACATTAGGAAGTGATGAGGAAATAGCAGAACACATCCGAAAAACCCTAGAGACTGTTTATCACCCTGTGGGAACTTGTAAAATGGGGCATGATGAGATGGCTGTGGTAGATGCTAATTTATCTGTGCATGGCTTAGAAGGACTTCGTGTAGTAGATGCCTCTATTATGCCTACTGTTGTTTCTGGTAATACCAATGCCCCTAGTATTATGATTGGTGAAAAAGGTGCAGATTTAATCAAAGGAATTAAGACTTCTGAAAGCAATAAAAGCATGCAATCAGTTTAATAAAAAGCCCCCTTAGAAGTAAGGGGGTAAATTTTGAGAGATAATATTAGGATATAAGTAGATGGTCAAGATTAGTTTGCATTCTGATATTACTATAAAAAACTGATTATCAATATTTTAATAGAATAACTCATCACTCATCTTTTATAACTCATCACTTAACTCTAAAATACTTTATTCGGCTTCAGTGATTAATACTCTTTTAATCTCACGGCTTTCTAATCTTTTGATAATGACCATATAAATGCCTGGTTGTAAATCTTTAGTGGGCATAGATACGCTTTCGTTTACATCTTTAAAAAGCTTAATCAAGCGACCCAAAGATGAGTGAACTCTGACTTGAGTGAGTTCTCCTGTTTCACCTAAATCAATTTTGAGAATTTCTCCTTTTCGTACTAAGATGGTCTCAGAATCATTGATGAGTTCTATATTTTTTTCTTTATTAGCAAAACTTAGGACAGTAGTATCTGTCTTAAAAGAAAGATTTTTTCCATAACTAGCAGCAGAATTACATATTATCATTCCACCTAATACAGTAAGAGCAAATAAAAACTTCTTCATTATTCAAACACTTTATTTATTAACACACTATTTATTTTGATACACCTTATTATTTGATATTCAAAAATACTAAATCAATATGAATTTAGATAATTCGTCTATTTTCCTGCTTGTAAATGGATAATGAATATAAACAACTTTTTAGTACTTATTTAAGTCTTACGACAAAAACTTACTTGAGTTACAGCGTATTGGTTGATTAACTTTCTATTGTAATTACTTCTTTAACACTCATTGAGTTAGTTTTGACTATCATTCATTAGTAACAAAAGACTGATAATGTTACCAAGTACAAGCTAAATACTAATGTATTTTCTTAGTCTTAAGTTTATCTTGATAAAATGCTGTTTTGTTTTCTAGCCAATTAACATACTGATAAAGAAACAAGGCAAGATAATGTGCCCCAAACGCAGTAGAAATATGCCATAGCCAATGTGAACCCATATACATCCAAGCAGATGCTTCAAAATCAAGATACCTAAAGGTGATGGCAGCAGAAAACCAAGCCATTGCACCTATTAATGCCCAGACATAATGAAACTCAATTTGCCTTAATAATAAAACGGCAGGCAAGAAAATCATCACACCTCTCGCAAGATACATCACATTAGTAGCCTGTCCACCCATAGGCTGATACCATTGCCAGCTTTGTAATGCTGCATAGAATATAAAAAGAATTGCTACGTACAGCCAATTTCTAATCACCTGATACCAAAAATAAAAACTTATAGCAGCAGTAAGTATCAGAATAGGCAATACATCCATCAGCAAAAGCCACTGTGAAGTTCTGAAAGCATGAAACAAAGCACTTCCTAATCCACCTAAAAAAAGCAGAGGCATACAAGAAGTGAGAAAGGGATATTTTTGGTATTTTCCTTTGAGCTGATAAGCCCAGTAAAATACGGGTATCCAAAAAGACAAAGAAGATAAAGCATTCCAAGGCTCTACGATAATATACTTGATATCAGTTTCAGCATAATAATTACCTCCATCGCCGAGTGTTTGGGCTAAGAAGGGGTAAATAGAGGTAAAGTAGTGTTGCATGTTTGGTGTAGATTGGTCTTAATATAAATCAAAAAGATGACCTACTTTTTACACAAAAAATTCTATAAAAAATGAGTTACTAATGATTTAGCAACTCATTTTAGTGTGAAATGTTAGTTTACTCCTTTAATTTTTATTTTCAAGGGCGTCCTCAACATTGACTTCTGAAATCTTTTCTTGCTCACTTTCCGAAGGTTTCTTTTTTGAAGGGTTCTCCATTTTGGGAGAAATAGCAGTACTTGATTTTACAGGCGTTTCTTTGTTTTTGGTCTCTTCATTTGAAGCCGAAGGAGTGTTTTTGGCTGATTCGGTAGAAACTACTTTAGCTTCTGCTTCTTTTGGACTTATCTTTTTTTCTTCGTTTTGACTTTCAGACGAAGATATTTTTTTGTTAGAGTCATTAAGTTTAAGCTCTTCAGTAACTTGAGGTATTGTTTTTTTCTTCGTTACTTTTTTCACACTACTTTTTTTACTAGCAGTCGCACTCTTTGTTATCTTAGCAGTGGATGATTTAGACTTTGTACTACTCTTAGCAGTTATTTTTTTGGTTGGAGTAGTTGCTACAGCTTTTGTCTTAGACTTAGTTACTTCCGTACCTATTGCTCCTTTTTTTGCTTTGACTATTAGTGCTTGATAAAGCTCTTCACAAGACTCTTGCAAATAGCCTAAAAACACTTCTACATCAGGCATTAGCTCTGGCGTACAAGTAACCGAAATGGTAATTCGGCCGTTGTAGCTCAACACTACTAGCAGAATCCCTAAACCATCTAACACTGGTGCCGTCCCAAACTGTGTAATCAAAGGGGCTCCATTCATATACAAAGGAACAGAAGGCCCAGGTACATTGGTAATCACAAGATTATAAAAAGGCGTATGGACTTCCGAAAACTTCATCCGAGTATAAAGTTTAGAAGCCAAGGCTGCCAGTGTAGAAGGTACAAAATTCATCAACTTGTTTGCCTCTATGGCTTTTGAGTATGCCTTAGAGCCACGGGTACTTGCATGAATCATATTGAGTCGATGTACTGGGTCTGGCTCATGGGTAGCAAGAGAGACAAGCATGGAAGAAACTTCATTGCCCATGTCATTTTTTTGATTACCAGAACGGACAGAGATAGGAGCCATTGCTACAAGTGATTTTTTTGGTAACTTGTCCTTGGATAGCAAATATTTTCTCAATCCACCTGCACAGATAGCAAGCACAGTATCATTAATCGTTACACCTACTATGGCATTTTTGATGGTTTTAATTTTTTCTAAACTAAACTCTGTTCCTCCAAAGACCCTTCTAGCACTCACACTAGCATTAAAGATAGTACTAGGGGCTGTAAATGGCATAGGAGGTGGCTGGATTGCTTTATTTATTACTTCACGAGCTACACCAAAGCTGTTTTGTGCTGTATCATACACGAACTTGGCTAACTTGAAAGGAGTACCAAAAGACTTAAAATAATTTTTTGTTAATAACTCTACACTGCTTGGGATTCGCTCTGGAGTCCAAGATTTAGGTTCTTTAATGGGTTTCGTTTCTGGGCTTGGGTTTAGCAAGGCTGCTAATATCTCAGCTCCTGAACCACCATCTATGGCTGCGTGATGTACCTTAGTAATGAGTGCAAAAGAGCCTTTAGGAATCTTTTCTATATTTTCTAAGCCCTCTACATACGTAAACTCCCATAATGGCTTGCTACGGTCTAATTGTCGAGAGAAAATGCGTGAAGCCAATGCTCTGAGTTCTTTGCGTCCGCCTGGCTTAGGCAAAGCTGTATGAAAAATATGGTTATTCAATTCAAAATTTGGGTCTTCTATCCAATAGGGATGACCTAAATTAAGAGGTGATTCTACAATCCGCTGGCGAAAAGTACGTGAAATATGTAGCCTGGCCTCTAAAGACTTGCGAAATATTTCAAAGTTCATCTCACCTTCCTTTGGTGGAGCATATATATACACACCTCCGATGTGCATTGGTGATTTGGGAGTTTCTAAATATAAAAATTGGGCATCTAATCCAGATAGTTGTTGCATAATCTAATTTTTTTTTGGTGAAAACAAGCTGTTAATTGATATATTAATAACTGTATTTTACTTCTTGTTTATGTTTTTTATAGTATAATTCAAAAAATGAATACCTGTTGTCTTACTTAATTTATCATATATTTTAAATTTACTATTTTATTCATAACTTTCAGTCAAATTACTCGATAATCTTAAAAAATACTTTGACTTAACTAAAAATATATTGTAACAAACATTTACTAAGTAGATGTTCAAAATTAGTTTGCACTCAGCAATTCTCATTTTGGATTTTGGATTTCGTTTATTATACCTTACATTTTGGTAATAATTTGTATTAATAAAAAGAATTTAAGTATCTGATATTTAATAACTTAAACTAATAAACACCGTTCAAGCGAAGACGCTTGAACGAGGTGAATAGCTGGTGCAAGCCTCTCTTTACCCATAAAATTGTAATAATGTCTAATTAGCATTCTAAAAAAAGCAATTAGATAAAAACAGGGTAAAATTTTATTTATATCTGAAAAATATACTTTTAATTTTGGTTATCAATATATTTCTTTACCGAAATATGAGTTAAGTAGATGTTCAAAATTAGTTTGCACTTTAATCTTGTTACAGGGAACTGATTATCAGAATCTTACTAAGATAACTCATCACTTACTTCAGAATATTATGCATAACTCGTCATCAAGTTCTATCATTACAAATTGGATTCTTCGGTGTCTATGGCTGGCGATGCTAGGGTTTTCGTGTTTACTAGTCATCATTACAATGGCTTATTTTTCGTTTAGGACGGATATTAATTTTTTACTTGCCAAGAAAGATTTTGTAAAAGATGAAATCTGGATGACTGTCTTTTACTTTCATATCAGTAGTAGTATTATCTGTTTGAGTACGGGAGCTTTCCAGTTTGTATCTTCTCTCAGAAAAGAACCTTGGATAAAATGGCATCGAATATTGGGGAAAATGTATGTCTTTTCTATCTTATTTTTTGCGGCTCCTACGGGAGCATATATGGCAGTATTTGCTAATGGAGGCTTTGGAACGCAGCTTGGCTTTATTATTTTGTCAGTGCTTTGGTTTGTAAGTACATACATTGCACTTCAAGCAATTTTAGAAAAAGACATCCAATCACATAAAAAATGGATGGTTCGAAGCTATGCACTTACTTTTTCAGCAGTAACATTAAGGCTTTGGATGCCCATTTTATCAGGATATTTTGGAGTTAATCCAGATTTTACGGTAGTGATTACGGCTTGGATTAACTGGATTCCTAATTTATTGATAGGTGAGCTTATACTCATTTTTTTTCCAAAAAACATATAAAAACACAACCTTTTTCTAAAATTACGTTAATTAGATAAAATACGTTTAATCCTAAAAAACCTTAATGACTATGAATTCCAAAAAACTTTTTTTTATTACTGGACTAGCTCTTCTTGTTACAGTTTTTTTGACCATTGCCGCTTTCAGATTAGCAGATCCAATTAAAAAACCGAACATCGCTCCTAATACCCTTCCCAAAAGTGATATTTCTCAGTTAGATATTCCCTCTGAAGAGGAAGTAAAAGAAGAATTATATCTCTCTAAAAAAGGAGAAAAGCTTATTGGTAAAGATTTAGTAAAGCCACTAAGTAAAAAATTTGGGCTAGAAGTAAGTTTAAATCAGTTTAGCCGCTGTCCTAGTGGCATACAATATTATCAAATTACTTCACCTTCAGAGCAGACTCCTTATTTCTTTATGCAATTGACACATCAAGATGGCTGTATGCCCATTGATTTATGTCAATTTAGAGTTTCTCTTGACCAAGAAAACATAGAAATTTGGAATGAAGAAAATGAAAAATATATCTCTACAAAAGAATATGTGGCTAATATGACTGCCGAAGAATTTAATTATAGAATGGATTTAGAAGAGGAAGAATTACAAATAAAAGAATCTCCTTCTCAGAAGACCTTGTAAGTTTAATTTTACAATATAGAAAAAGTAAAACACCCTTTTGGCATTTGCCGAAAGGTGTGTTTCTTTATTTTATAGCTATCTGTTTTAAAAGATATTAAATTAGAGCATTCTAACTTTTCACGCGAGTATCTTTGTAATTTTCTTTCACCACAGAGTGATTACTTGATTCATTTCCTTCTTGCCAAGTAGTACTTTGCATATCTTTAACGGCTCGAAGTACATCAGCACGGCTAATCTGACCTACCAAGCGTCCATTATCATTAACTACTGGAAATCTCTTAAAATTACTATTCAGAAATTTATTAGCTATCTCTACTATCGCACTTCGATCAGAAACAGTATCTACATTTTTACTCATATAATCTTGCACCTTACCTGAGGGTAGATTATGATAGATACTATCTACCATTACATTAAGGCAGTCTTTTTCAGAGATTACACCCATAATTTCTCCAGCTTCATTGGTAACTACACCTCCTGAGATTTTATTGCGAAGCAAAATACGAATAGCATCATGGATGCTTTGGTCAGGGCGGAAGGTGATAGGCTTTTTGACCATATAATCGGTAACAGAGCGGATTTTGTGCATAAAATAAATGTTTAAAGGTAATGTGAATCTCTAATATACGCAAAATAATTGAAAAACAAAATTTTATGTTAGTAATATTATGTTTAACAATGAATGAGATATATGATTATAATTTCTGCCAATTTTATGACTGCTACCTAATATACACAACGATTGAAGGATACTAATAGAAGCTAACTTCTTTTAAAAAGCACTTTCAATGAAAAACAATAAATCAAATAAATATTTTTATATTTAAGCCTCAAAACTAAATCGTGAAAAAAAACATGACATACTTTATAGCAGAGTTGATGGGTACATTATTCTTGATTTTACTGGGCAATGGGGTAGTTGCCAATGTAGTCTTGAAAGACACTAAAGGAAACAATGGGGGTTGGATGGTCATCACGTCTGGTTGGGCATTTGCAGTATTTACAGGGGTAGTAGTTGCTAATCAGTTAGGAAGTGGAGCACACCTTAACCCTGCTGTTACTGTTGGCTTTTTGGTCAAAGGAGATTTAGATGTAAACTTGGCTTTACCTTATATATCAGGTCAAATGTTAGGAGCAATGATAGGAGCTTTTCTGGTATGGGTCATGTATAAAAATCATTTTGATATAACTCCCGAAGCAGGAGATAAATTGGCTTGCTTTAGTACAGGTCCAGCCATCAAAAATCCCTTACTTAATTTCTTCTCAGAGGTGATTGGTACTTTTACTCTCTTGTTCGTTATTTTTAGTTTTGTCAGTTCTGATAGTGCTATGATAGGCAATTTAGGTGGATTGCCTGTTACTATTTTGGTTTGGGCGATTGGTTTATCTCTAGGTGGCACTACGGGCTATGCCATTAACTCTGCCCGTGATATAGGCCCTAGAATAGTTCATACATTTCTATATCCCAAAGCAAACAGTGAATGGGGATACGCTTGGGTTCCTGCTTTTGGTCCATTGGTAGGTGGAGCTTTAGCCGCATTACTTTTTAATATCCTAAATTAGATGCTTGCTCAAAATCAGTTTGTATCTAAAATATAGTCTAAATATTTGATTTTTGGTGGTTTATAAACAAGTCTATTTATCTAAAAATTAGGTGGTGTTATAAATGTAATGTTTTCAAATTTTGAAAATCATTGTAAGAGTATCTATATGAGAAAAAAAGCATACTGAACCTACCCTTACAAATATAACATTACCGTTAAAACTAAATTATGAAGCCATTTCTTAACACAAACCACGGAGAGGGGAATGAAAGGAACTCTTACTTCACCCCTTCGCTAAATCAATCCTTCAAACCTTACTTATCAATGCTTGTCAAAAGTCTTTCAAGGGAATATTCATCGGGGATGAGTACTTCTCTGGCTTTGCTTCCTTCAAAAGGGCCTACAATTCCAGCTTTCTCGAGTTGGTCTATCAAGCGTCCTGCTCGGTTATAGCCTAGTTTGAGTCTTCTTTGCAAAAGAGAAGTACTCCCCTGTTGGTGCATCACTATAATCCGTGCGGCTTCTTCAAAAAGCACATCTTTTTCATAGTCATCATCTCCTCCAAAGCCATCAAGGTCAGGCACGTCGGATTCTGGTAGTTCATAAGCTGTTTTAAAGCTTTGTTGCATATTGATATAATCACAAATACGCTCCACTTCTGGGGTATCTATGAAAGGACATTGCAAACGAATCGCTTCTGCACCCATAGAAAAAAGTAAATCTCCCATTCCCACCAGTTGATCTGCTCCACCTGCATCTAAGATAGTGCGTGAATCTATTTTGGAAGTTACTTTAAAAGACAATCGTGCAGGAAAGTTTGCTTTGATAATACCTGTAATGACATTGACAGAAGGACGCTGAGTAGCTACAATCAAATGTATGCCAATAGCACGAGCAAGCTGTGCCAAACGAGCAATGGGTTGCTCCACTTCTTTACCTGCTACCATCATTAAGTCAGCAAGTTCGTCTATTACCAATACGATATAAGGTAAGTATTTATGCCCTTTTTTAGGGCTAAGACGGCGATTTACAAATTTACGATTGTATTCTTTGATATTACGGCAAGCCGCTTCTTTAAGAATTGTATATCGGTTATCCATCTCTTTGGTGAGGGATTTAAGTGTAT
>Ga0163144_10020526_pt1 | contig 13199 bp, 9 predicted proteins | sample OliLak19BULKMAT1_FD_123175 | JGI IMG/M metagenome (GOLD analysis project Ga0163144, IMG submission 123175) | Freshwater microbial mat bacterial communities from Lake Vanda, McMurdo Dry Valleys, Antarctica - Oligotrophic Lake LV.19.BULKMAT1 | ecosystem: Environmental > Aquatic > Freshwater > Lake... | reverse complement strand
GTGGTGTAGGGACGGCATTCTTGCCGTCCGTTTTCGGAACAGGCGGACGCCCAGAAGGGCGTCCCTACATCAATACCTTCGCCGATTTTGACCATTGCCCATCTATCAGGGGGACAACGCGGGTATTGTCCCTACAAATACCCTGTTTTCGTAGGGACACGGCACTGACGTGTCCGTTTTGGCTTTGTTCTCATAGTATACGCCGGATTCTAGACATCAGAGGCGACGAGCGCGGCGCAAATCCCGTCAATCAGCGCCTGCTCCTGATGCTCTAGGACGGTACGCGGGTCGAATACCACCTCGTCATTATGGATGCGGGCGATAATCGGAAATTCCACTTGCCGCAAGCGTATCAGAAGCGCGTCCGGCCCTTGCCCGTGGACGTGTACCGCCAATGCTACCGAGACCACCGTCTCCCCCGGCAGACTGCCCCCGCCCACCGTCGAGTGAGTCGGGATGAGTTCCGCGTGCAAGTCCGGCACACGGGCTTTAAGGATGAGTAGCCAGCGCTCCGCCGTGCGGGTAAGTTCTTGTAGGCTGCGATTCAACATCCGCCAGACCGGGATGTGCGAGGCGGCCTCCCCTTTATGGTAATGGTCTAGCGTGGCCGTCAGCGCCGCAAGGCATAATTTATCGGCGCGAATGGCGCGTGCCAATGGGTGCTTTTTGAGTCGTTCAATCAATTCCGCCCGCCCGACCAGAATCCCAGACTGCGGCCCGCCCAGCAATTTATCCCCGCTGAACCAGACCAAATCGACCCCCGCATTGATGGATTCTTGCACCGTCGGCTCGTGGGCGATTCCAAACGCGGCAGTATCAATCACCGCGCCGCTGCCGAGGTCATCCGTGCATAAGATATGGTGCGTGTGGGCGATTTGCGCCATCTGCTCGATAGGCGTGGATTCGGTAAACCCAATTTGTTTGAAGTTAGCGCTGTGAACGCGCAGTAACATCGCGGTTTCAGAGTCGATGGCGCGCTCATAATCGCTGGCGCGGGTGCGGTTGGTCGTGCCGACCTCGGTCAATTTCGCGCCACTCTGCTTCATGATGTCTGGCACGCGGAATCCGCCGCCGATTTCGACCAATTGCCCCCGACTAACGATGACCTTCTTACGCCTCGCCAGCGCCGCCAAGGCCAGAATCGAAGCCGCCGCGTTATTGTTGACCACCATTGCGGCTTCTGCGCCGGTCAATTCTTTGAGCAGGGTTTCAGCGTGAGTCAGCCGACTGCCGCGCCGCCCCTCATGCAAGTCATATTCCAGCGTGACATATTGAGACGCGGCCTCGACCATCGCCCGCTGTGCCGCCTCAGACAAGACCGCCCGCCCCAGATTGGTGTGGACGATGACCCCAGTAGCGTTAATCACCGGGCGCAGAGTGGGCGTGAAGCGCATCCGTAGCCGTCGGCGGGCGTCCAAAATCAACGCCTGAGAGGTGGTATCCGGCTTCATCCCATCAATCAGCGCCATCCGCACATCCGAGAGAGCGGAACGCAGGGCTTTGACGGTGGAGTCGCGCCCATAGACGCGCTCCAATTCTTGCGCGGGTTTCATCCGAATCAACCGGTCTACTGAGGTCAGCGTCCGTAGGGCTGCACGCAGTTCCGGGTCATCAACGTTGGACATTTGAACCTTCCCTTGCACGCAAAAAGACCTCCACCCCAATAAAAGCAACAGCCAATAGGGTCGCCGCCGGTAAACTCAAAACACGCGGAATCTGAAGCCACGCACAAATGGCTGCATACAACCCGACCCACACGCTTTGCCGGACAATCACGCCGCTGGGAGGTAGCTCACGCTGGACGGGAGTCAGGCGCACATTGAAATAACGGACGAACGGCAGCACCGTACACGACACCGCCGTACTGAGTAGGACGAAAAATAGCCACAATTGACCGCCGATGCGCGGCTGCTGGGTCGTCACCAACACATACAGGCCAACCCACGCCAACACCGCCATGACGATGGAGGCGATTAACATGCCGATGTGGTCAGCGGGGATACGTTCGGTTGAGATGTTCTGATCGTTGCTCATAGCTTGAGATTAGCGCGTTTTGCCGCAAAAAGCCCATAAGGAATCAGCCAAAAAGGGTCGAAAAGACAATTTTGACGTAACGATCACTGTTATATCCCCCTTGCAAAAATCTAAAACTCATCATACGCTGGTTTTCGTTGTGATGACACCTATGAGGACATTCCAAAGATGAAATACCTGCGTTTAGTAGCCGTTCTGGTGATTGCCCTATTGGGCATGACCACCTTCGCCCAAGCTTTACCGACCACCTTCACCACCTCTGACGGTCTGAGCATCGGCGTCCCTGAAGGATTCGAGTCTCAAGAACTTATGCCCAGCGCTGCCGGTGTGCTTGACCCGGTAAACAAGCAAGGCGTGATCGTCTTTCACGGCACGGCGCTAGAGTCCTTTGGCCTGCCGACAGGTGTTGATGCGTCTACCATCTTCACCTCTTTGGCGGCATTGGGCGGCTTTGAGGGCGACCCAACCTCTATTGAACTTGCCAACGGCACAGGCGCGATGATGGCGGGCGAAATCCCCAACTTCGGCCCCGGCACAGTGGTCGCCGTCGATACCGAGTTCGGCCTGTTGGTCGCGTTCGTCGTCGCAGAATCAGGAACCCCCAGCGATGAATTTATACTGGTGGCACAAGACATCATCGGCAGTGTGAGCATTGACCCAAATGCAGTTCCCGCACCGACGGAAGAACCGACAGCAGAGCCTACGGCAGAACCTGATGAAAATGGTGATGCCACCGCTGTGACTTGCCCGATTCCACTCAAGGAATTGCCGGAACTAACCGTCCAGTTCTGCCTCGGCGCACAATTTGAGTACACCGAAAATTGGAGTTTATTTGATGGTACGGAAAACGTCGATACCTATGTCTCGTTGGGGACGGAAGGCTTCGGCGTGACGCTCAGTGCGACCATCACCGAGACCAGCCAATACTATAACCAGACGGTGTATAAGACCGACATCGTGAAATACACCGCTGAGGCCATCGGCGACAAAGATTATGATGCGGTCAAGAGCTGGACGACCTTGAAGGATGAAGACGGCATCCTGATTGAAGTCTATGACCCGCGCACCACCCTCGACTTGAAAGATAGCGACTTGGCGCAGGTCGTCTATATCGTGACCCTGAACAGCGACCTGTTTGTGACCTACACCTTCAGCTATCTGCCCCTATTCGCGGATGAAGACGATGTTGCGACGATTGAGGGCATCGTCCTCAGCACTAAACTGACCGATTTCTACACCGGCACGCCCGCCGCCATTGAGTTGGACGGTGAACAAGTGTTCGTGACCGATTTGGAATGCGGCACATCGACCTATGGGTTCAACTATACTGAGGACAAAATCGAGGTGTACGTGGTGAACTGCCCGATCTGTCAGGGGGCTGAGGGCAGCGTATGGGGGACGGACATCTACACCGATGACTCGTCGGTCTGCCTCGCCGCCGCGCACGCCGGAACGATTGACCTCGAAATCGGCGGCCTATTGCTCGTGACAATGGGCGATGGTCTGGAAAAATATATCGGCAGCGAAGCCAACGGCGTAACCTCCCGCGACTATGGCGCGTGGGGAGCAAGCTTCACAACGTCGCCATTCGGCGGGGGCGATAAATAGGTCTGACGGCCTATTTTTCCTCTCAAACCCTCGCATTTTTTGCCCTTTCTCCTAACCGAGAGAGGGCATTTTTTGTCCATAGGCAGGCCGTATCTTGCCGTGCGGCGCGGGATGCGCCACAATTCAGGCGTATAGATGTCCATGTATCGAGTAGAAAGGCCGAGTACGTCAATGAAACTCGCGCTCTCAAGCGATCACGCCGGATTCGCGTTAAAAGACTATCTGGTGCAATACCTGACAAGTCGCGGTCATGAGATTTTAGACCTCGGCGTGGAATCCGACCAAGTGCGCGCTGATTACCCCGACGCAGCCGCAGCCGTCGCTCACGCCGTCCTCAACGGCCAGACCGAACGCGGCATTGTCGTATGCGGTAGCGGCATCGGGGCGTGTATTGCCGCCAATAAATTCCACGGGCTTTATGCGTCTATCGCCCACGACACCTATAGCGCGGCACAAGGCGTCGAACATGACCGCATGAACGTGTTGTGCATCGGCGGGCGCATCGTCGGGCCGTCAGTAGCCGAGCAATTGGTCGAGGCGTTCGTCCAAGCCGCCCCAAACCCCGATGACCGCTATGAGCGCCGCTTCCTGAAGGTCAAGGCCATCGAAAACACTCAATAACCCGCAAAACGGGTCGTTGAACGAATGGCTGAATGAATGGCTGAACGAATGGCTGAACGAATGGCTGAACGAATGGCTGAATGAATGGCTGTATGAATGGCTGTATGAATGGCTGTATGAATGGCTGATTGTAGGGGCGACTCATGAGTCGCCCACCCCAACATTACCCTTAACACAACAAGGAGTCCCTCCTATGACCAATCCCCCGGTTGATGTTCAGGCCTTCGGTCAGAGCATCTGGTATGACAACATCCGTCGCAAACTCCTCAATGACGGCACATTTCAAAACCTGATCGACAATGGTGGCGTGGTCGGCGTGACCTCTAACCCGACCATTTTCCAGAAGGCCATCGGCGGCAGCACCGATTACGACAGCACCATCCTCGCCAATCTTGACCTCGACGCCAAAGACCTGTATGAGCGCTTGGCGTTGGAGGATATTCAGCAGGCCGCCGATTTATTCTTGCCGGTCTACCAGAAAACCAGCGGGCGCGATGGCTATGTCAGCCTAGAAGTCTCCCCGTTGCTGGCGCACGACACGGCTAGCACGGTGGCCGAGGCCAAGCGGCTGTATGCGTCGCTGGCACGCCCCAACGTCATGATTAAGATTCCGGCCACGCCAGAAGGCATCCCCGCGATTGAGGATGTCATCGCCGCCGGGGTCAACGTCAACGTCACGCTGATTTTCTCGGTGACGAATTACATGGATGTCGCCGAAGCCTATATGCGCGGACTCGAACGGCGCATGAAAGCCGGTCAATCGGTCAAGAGCATCGCCTCTGTCGCCAGTTTCTTCCTCAGCCGAATCGACTCGATGGTGGACAAGATGTTGGAGAACAACGTTTTGGCCGCACAAGGGCGCGACCAGACGCGGGTCGTCCTCAACAATCGTCTGCTGGGCAAAATCGCTATCGCCAACGCCAAACTCGCCTACCGCCGCTTCATGGAGATGTTCTACGGCGAACGCTTCAAAGCCTTGCGCGAGGCCGGCGCGTGGGTACAGCGCCCACTATGGGCGTCTACTGGGACGAAGAACCCCAACTACCCAGACACGATGTATCTGGACGGCTTGATTGGGCGCGACACCGTGAACACCGTCCCGCCGGAGACGCTGACCGCCTTTGCCGACCACGGCACGGTGCGCGAGTCGATTCTGGATGACATGGACAAGATTGATGAACTGTTCGAGCAGTTGGCAGAAGTCTCCATCGACCTGAGCTATATCACCCAGCGCCTACAAGATGATGGCGTGGACTCGTTCGCGCAGTCGTTCCAGTCGTTGATGGAGCAAATCGAGATTAAGCGCCAAGAACTCAGCCACGGCACGCAAGGCAGCACCCGCGTCGCGCTGGGGATTTATGCCGAAGATTTCAAGCGCGGCCTGAAGGCGTTCGATACCGAATTTGGCAACGGGCGCATCTGGAACAAAGACGGCAGTCTGTGGCGTGACCACGCCCCGGTCATCGCAAAAATCGTCAACCGGCTAGGCTGGTTGGATGTCCCGCAAACCATCGACATCCCCCGCGTGAAGGCATTCGGTCAGACCGTGAAGGGCGCGTTCAGCCATGCCGTCTTATTGGGGATGGGCGGTAGCAGTCTCGCGCCGGAAGTCCTGAGCATGACTTTTGGTAGCGCCGAGGGACACCCCAAGTTGCTCGTCCTCGACAGCACCCACCCTGACCGCGTGTTAGACATCGAACGCGCCATCGACCTGAGCAAAACGCTATTCATCGTCGCCAGTAAATCCGGCTCAACCATCGAATCCACCGCGTTCTACCAATATTTCTGGGAGAAAACCGGCGGCAAGGGCGACCAATTCATCGCCATCACCGACCCCGGCTCAATGTTAGGCAAAGAAGCCCGTGAGAAGGGTTTCCGCGACCTGTTCGAGAACCCAGAGGACATCGGCGGGCGGTATAGCGCCTTGAGTTATTTCGGACTCGTCCCCGCCGCCATCCTCGGCCTAGATGTAGACGCGCTATGGGCGTCCGCTCTTGAGATGATAAAGGCGTGCGGCCATGACATCATTTCGGCACAGCATCCGGGGGCATATCTGGGCGTGCTAATGGGCATTATGTCGGCGCGTGGGCGTGATAAGGTCTGCATCTTCACCAGCCCGTCCATCGCCAGCTTTGGCGCGTGGGTTGAGCAATTGGTCGCCGAAAGCACCGGCAAAGAGGGCGTTGGCATCGTCCCAGTGGTCGGGACAACCGTCGGCAACCCGCACGATTACGCCAGTGACAGGCTGTTCATCTACCTCAAGGTTGAAGGCGACCCCGGCAACCCTGAGATTGATGAGCGTGTTCGGACACTGCGTGAGGCCGGTCATCCGCGCATGACCATCCTGCTCCCGAATATTTATGCCCTCGGCGGTGAGTTCTTCCGTTGGGAATATGCCACCGCCGTCGCGGGTAAATTGTTGGCCGTTAACCCGTTCGACGAGCCGAATGTGACCGAAGCCAAAGACATCACCAAGCGACTGTTAGAGCAATATCAGAAAGACGGCAGCCTGCCCTCGCCCGTCCCCGTCGCGGAACAAGGCGCAGTCAAACTATACGCAGACCGCCATAGCGTCAATATCTTGCGCGAATTGTCGTCGTCACATGGATTCAACCGCGAAAACCTGACTGAACTGCTGGCCGCCCATATCACCGGCACAGGCGCGGGTGATTATTTCGCGGTGTTGGCCTACCTCAATCCGAGGCCGGAACTGGACGCGGTGCTGGATACGCTCCGCCGCCGCATCCGTCACGTCACCAAGCGGGCGGTCACGGTGGGCTATGGGCCGCGCTATCTGCACAGCACCGGTCAACTGCATAAGGGTGGGCGCAACAGCGGGGTATTCTTCCTGTTGACTGCCGACTACGCCGAAGATGCGCCGATTCCCGGGATGCCATTCAGCTTTGGGACATTGTGCGCCGCCCAAGCCGCTGGCGACTTTGAGGCGCTAGACACCCACAAATGCCGTGCGGTGCGGCTGCACCTCGGCGCGGATGTCTTGGCGGGCTTAGGTTCGCTCAACGCCGCCATCGACTTCCTCGAAGAACGCCGCAAGTAACCCGTACATTCTGTAGGGACATGAGGATGTAGTTTCACAAATCAACAAGGCATGTGTAGGGACGGCATTCTTGCCGTCCGCTTTGAGATTTTCTGGACGGACGCCCAGAAGGGCGTCCCTACATTATGACCCGTCGTTATTTCTAAAACCGCATCCTCATGCCCTTATATCTCACTCAATATCTGAAAACTGTTTTTACTCATCACTCAGGACTCATCACTATGACGACTATGAAAGCAATTTGGATTGACCAACTCGGCGGGTCAGAGGTCATGCAATTGATTGACCAACCCATCCCAGAACCGACCTCCAAACAGGTGCGCGTCAAGGTTGAGGCCATCGGCCTGAACTATAGCGACATCATGATTCGCGAGGGAAGATACCTCCAACGCACCCAACTCCCGCAGGTCTTAGGGCGTGAATTTGCCGGGGTGATTGACTTGGTTGGCGCGGAAGTCACAGGTCTGACCGTCGGAATGCGCGTCTATGGCACGGTGAATCAAGGCGCATTGGCCGAATACGTCTGCGCGGATTATCGCGGCTTGTTGCCCCTTGCAGACGGTCTGACCAGTGATATGGCCGTCGCGCTCATCGTGCAGGGCGTCACGGCGCTACACTGCTTGAACGAACACGGCAACCTCAAGGCCGGTGAGACCGTCTTGATTCACGCGGCGGCGGGCGGGGTCGGCACGTTAGCGATTCAAATGGCGAAAGCGATGGGTGCGCGAGTCATCGGCACGGCGTCGTCCGACTCCAAATGCCAACTCATCCGCGATTTGGGCGGCGAGGCCATCAACTATAGCGAGGGGGATTGGGTGGCCGAGGTCATGAAACTGACCGACGGCAAAGGCGCAGACCTCATCATCGAATCGGTGGGCGGCGAGGTCTTTTTGCGCTCCTATCGTGAAGCGCTCTCGACCTTTGGCCGCATCATCGTCTTGGGAATCGCCAATGGTGAGCCGGTGCAAATCGGGACGAATGAGATTTTGAAGCGCAACAAGGCCATCATCGGCTATTTCCTCGCGGTATATTTCGAGAAAGCGCCGCACTTGGTGGTAGAGGCGATTGGGCGCGTCTTAGAATTGGTGAATAATGGCACGATCAAGCCCATCATCGGCGCGACCTACGCCCTGACCGATTCCGTTGCCGCCTTCGATCACATGCAAGGGCGCGGCAGCGTCGGCAAAGTCGTCATCAAACCGTAATACCGTAAAATTCGTAGGGGCGATCCGTTGAGTCGCCCTACAATAATAATCTCTACGAAAAAATAATCCGTGCGAAAAACAATATGTGCAGAAATCAGAAAATTCGTGCAGAAATCAGAAAATTCGTGCAGAAATCAGAAAATCCGTGCGGAAATCAGAAAATTCGTGCAGAAATCAGAAAATTCGTGCGGAAATCAGAAAATCCGTGCGGAATGTGTTTATAAATCCTAATGTTGATACCCGTAGGGACAAGGCACTGCCTTATCCGCCTAAATCATTCACAAAAAAGGAGATTCACCCATGACCGCTATCTCAATCCGTTGGCTCGGCCACTCGACGTTTGAAATCACGCTGGACGGCAAAACCATCTTGACCGACCCGTTCCTAACCGGCAACCCAGCCGCGCAAGTCAATGCTGAAGACCTATCGCCGGACGCCATCTGCATCAGCCACGCTCACGGCGACCATGTGGGTGATGTCGCCAGCATCGCCACTCGTACCGGCTGCAAAGTCGTCTCGAATGTCGAGATTTCCGGTTGGGTCGGCAAACAGGGCGTCGATAAAACACAAATTATCGGGATGAACACGGGCGGCACGGTTGACCTCGGCTTTGCGAAGGTCAAGTTCACCATCGCCTTCCACAGCAGCAGCCTCCCAGATGGCTCGTATGGCGGGATGCCCAACGGCTATATCATCATCGCTCCAGACGGACGTCGAATTTATTTTGCGGGGGACACCGCGCTGTTTGGGGATATGCGCCTGTACGGGGATGAAGGCATCGACACGGCACTCCTGCCCATCGGCGACCATTACACGATGGGCGCCAGCGACTCGCTACGGGCAATAAAATTACTCTCGCCGCGTGCAGTCATCCCGATGCACTACAACACCATGCCGATGATTGCCCAAGACGGCGCGGGATGGGCGGAGCGCGTCCGCAGTGAGACTCAGGCCACGCCGGTTGTACTGAGCGTGGGCGAAACGTACACGCTGTAGGGACGCCCTTCTGGGCGTCCGCCTGTTCCGAAAACGGACGGCAAGAATGCCGTCCCTACATTCACAAATCCTGAAACTATACGGATGCCACAATTTCACATATGTCGGCTCAAATCAAATTAGATTCCCCTCTCGCTGAGGGAGAGGGGGCTGAGGGAGAGGGGTTAGGGGTGAGGGCTACCATCGTCCTCATCCTCGCGTTGTTTGTCGGGCTTGTCTTGAACCACGCCGCCGCGTTGCCTATTTTCGAGGCGTCAGATGAGGCCGCCCACTTCATCTACGCCCACCAATTGGCAAATAGCGGGGCGTTACCCGTCATCCCAACCCGTGATGAACTGGACTCCGCCGCGCAACGTGGCGATACCGTGGCGCAATGGTCGATTGAGTCGCACCAGCCGCCGCTATATTACGCCCTGAGCGTCGCGCTGATTGCGCCGACCACAACGCGGGAGGACATCACAGAATATCTGGTCTCTAACGATGTGATTTTTACGTGGGGAATCGCGCAAGGCAACCCCAACGTCTGGCTGCACCCGCCCGCTGATACCGGCGGCGATACCTTACAGGCGGTGTGGACTCTGCGCGTGTTCAGCCTGATTTTGAGTTGCGGGACGTTGATCCTGTTGCATCAGGCCGCGTATCTGGCGACAAATTCCCGCGCCGCCGCACTAACCGCGATGTTCGCCGCCGCCAGCCTACCGATGTTCGTGGTCGTCAGCGGGAGCGTGACCAACGACACCCTGATTATTTTCCTCAGCACCGCCGGGATGTGGTGGAGTCTGCGCACGGTCAGATATGGACTCCGGCGCTATGATGCTCCTCTCATCGGGTTGATTTTGGCCGCCGCCGCGTTGACCAAAATCACCGGCTTGGCGCTGTTCGGGCTGGTATTGGTCGCGCTGATAGTGGGCGTCCGTAGCGCAAAAATCGCCCGTCGGGCGGCCATCATCATTTTTTTGACGGCGGGACTCATGACCGCGATTCTGGCCGGATGGTGGTATCTCCGCAACCTGACGCTTTATGGCGACTTTTTGGCGACGGCGGCGACGGCGGGGCTGTGGGGGCGGCAACTCGGCACGGCGGGCGAATCCGGCGGATGGGGGGAATTTGCGCGAATTTATAACTCGTTTTGGTTGATGGTCGGTCATCTACACGCGCCAGTCTGGGCGCAAACCGGTTTTTATGGCGCGACGCTGGCGTTGGTGGCGGCGTCGGTGGCGGGCTGGGTGATGGTGATTCGGCGGGGCGTGACAGTGCGGACAGGATGGATCCTGTCCCTACAGACGGCGCTTATATTAGGATTGTGCGCGATTTTGCCGATTCTGATGCTTTTGGTCGGCACAAAAGATGTGGACATCAGCTATGGGCGGCTGCTATTCCCGGGTTTGGTCGGGTTCATCACGCTGTTGGTGATCGGATGGCACGGCCTGATTCGCCGATTCGCCCCGTTGCTGATTTTGCCACTGACGCTCACCGCCGCGCTGATGCCCTATACGCTGACCGCGCCCGCCTATCCGCCCATCACACAATCCGCCGCGCTGCCGGAGTCTGCTGTGCCGCTGAATATCACCGCTGGGGATTTTCGGCTTGACGGCTATGAGATGCTGGATAAAAGCGTCTCGCCGGATGGAAGCGCCCGCGCCGCGCTCTATTTCACGTCGGACACGCCTAAGCCTATGGTATTCGCCCTGTCGCTGACCGAAGGTTCGACTCGTTTGGGCGGCGTCACGCTCTATCCGGGCATGGCCGCCGGAGAGATGCTCACGCCGAGGCAGATGTACCGCGCCGTCGTGACCATCCCGCTGGAAACCGCCAGTCAGAATGTGATGGCGCACCTGATTCAATTGCAAATTGCGCTATTCGACGCGCCGGAATCGCCCAATTTGGTGTTAACTTTGCCAGATGGTCAAACCGCGCAAGTCCTGACGTTGGACGGCGCAACCTATATCGACCCCGATTATCAGCAAGTGCATCAGATTACCCCGGCTTCCGCGACCTTTGGCGATGTGGTGCGGTTACACAGCTATGATATTGGCGAGGCCATGATGGCTGATGGGTATTTGGCGATTGCGCTGGGTTGGTCGGTGATTGGGGATGCGCCGCCGGATATTGCCGCCACGGTGCAGCTATTCGATGCGACTGGGACATTCATCACCCAATTTGACGACCCTTCGCAGATTTATCCATCGCGGGCATGGATTGTGGGGACGAGCCTTATCACCCATCACCTGCTGCCTCTGCCAGTCGATTTGCCAGCGGGGGAGTATCAGATTGCGACGGGGTGGTATTATTTGGATGAGAATTTCACCCGTCTGCCCGCCGCCGCCGCTGATACGACCCATAATCTCGCCTTGATTGGGCGGGTGACTATCCCCGATATAATGAATGAAAATCAGTGAGGACTCGACGATGCAAACCTTACATTTTTACATCCAACGCCATGATGACGAAGATGGCATCTATTACGTGGTCAGCGGGGACGAAATCGCCCTAACCACGGATGGTGAAACATTGGAAGACGCGCTCAAAAATCTACGCGAGGCCGTCGAATTGTATTTTGAAGGCGATAATTTGCCGGAATTTCCGCGTATCGAAGTCAATATTGAAGTGACCGAGGCGTATGCCTAGGTTGCGTCGGCTTGATGTGCAAGAAGTTATCCGTATTCTGCGACGTTTTGGATTTTAGATCTACAGTCAACGCGGCAGCCATATACGACTGCAACGGATTGTTGACGGGCAAGTACAGCGTATTTCGGTGGCAGGTCACGGCAGCACGGAGATAAAAGTTGGTACGCTGATGAGTATCTATCGGGATGCGCGCCGATTTGTCACTGAGGAAGAACTTCACCCCTTTTTCTATACCGATTGATTAACCCCATGACAAAATATATCCTCCCGATTGCGGTGGTTTTGCTGATGTTGGCTGCGGGTCTGCGGTTTCACGCGCTAGACTCTCAATCGTTCTGGAACGATGAGGGCAACAGTTATGGGCAGTCGTTACGTTCCCCCGCAGACATCGCCATCAACGCCGCCGCAGACATCCATCCGCCGGGATATTATTGGCTGTTGGCCGGATGGCGAGTCGTAACTGGTGAGAGCGAATTTGCCCTACGGTCATTATCGGTATTCGCCTCGGTCTTGAGCGCGGCCTGCGCGTTCGCATTGGCGCGGCGCTTATTCGGCTGCACGGCAGGGTTAATTACGCTGGCGGCGGTGGCGGTCAATACCTTTAGCATCACCTACGCGCAAGAAGCGCGGATGTACGCGCTGCTGGCGCTATGGGGCGCGGCCTCGACATGGGCGCTAGTGGTGGTGGTGACTCAACATCAGCGGACGCCCCATGGGGCGTCCCTACAGTTACCTTCGGAATCCCACCACTCATCAAAGGTCTCCCCACAACTATTATGGGCATCCATACAACCTCGGTGGGTTATTATTCTCGCCTTGACCACCGCCGCCGGGCTCTACACCAATTACGCCTATGTCGGCGTCCTCGCGCTACACGCCGTCATCGGATTGGGTTATCTGATATTCCTTCCTGTAGGGATGCCGCATGGGGCGTCCTCATCTGAATCCGCGCCCGACTCTAAATCAAAAGCGGACGCCAAGAATGGCGTCCCTACAATCACAACCGGCGCGACCACAACCGGCGCGACGAACGCGGACGCCAAGAATGG
>Ga0163144_10020523_pt1 | contig 13201 bp, 9 predicted proteins | sample OliLak19BULKMAT1_FD_123175 | JGI IMG/M metagenome (GOLD analysis project Ga0163144, IMG submission 123175) | Freshwater microbial mat bacterial communities from Lake Vanda, McMurdo Dry Valleys, Antarctica - Oligotrophic Lake LV.19.BULKMAT1 | ecosystem: Environmental > Aquatic > Freshwater > Lake... | reverse complement strand
TAAATGTAGGGGCGGATTAGGCGCTCGTGGAAAAATCCCCAACCCCAAGAGTCGCCGCGCCGAATATCCGCCCGTTTACCTGTTATGAAATCATAGCGATGCACCAAAGTGAAATGCACCCAAAGGGGATTAACCCTAAACACGAGCGCCCCCGTTTGAAACGATTTGGCAGATCGCACGTATTAGACTACAGGTTGCTCTTTGCGAGCGCATCCCGCCGTTTTATACTGCCTAGCGTCATCAATGCTTACATATCACGATCATCACGATCATAAGGATAAACTATGGGAAAATGGATGTTCATCAGCGGACTGATTCTCACCCTTGTCGGCTTCATCGGCGGGGCGGTCTTATTTTCAACCTCGCTGTCCGAGGTGTTCGCCCAAGCCCTTGCCGGTCCCGTTGAGTCCGAAGTCTGCCGCACGGGGGAACGCCTCGTCAGTGAAATCACAGAGCCGTCCGGCGTCAGCCGCACTGCCCAACCCGGTGAAACCTTAAACTTCGGAACCGAAGGCGAGGTCGCCTATTTCTGTATCAACAACGACAACATCCGCCGTGATGTCAGCGAAGCCTTTGCGCAAGATTTGCTGAGCCAAGCGGCGCGTGCCCTGCCCTCGTTGGGCTTCGGGTTGTTATTCGTGGCGCTGCCCTGCATCGGTATGCCCTTGATCCTGCTGGGCTTATTGGGCTTCATCATCGGTAGACTACGCGGCGGATAGGCACAGAAAGAGCAGCGGCGAACTATAGCGTCTGCCCGCACCCATAGGGTAGAATTGAGGTATCCGTTGGAAAATTTTTCAAAAGGAATAAACATGAGACTCAATCGTTTCAGTATATTGTCTCTGCTCTGTCTGCTGATCACGGTCGTCCCGCTGACGGCATTCGCGCAAGACCTGACTCCCGCCGATATCGTTGATGACGAGGGCGGCGTCCAAATCGTCACGGGTGAATTCGCCTATACCATCCCCGATCTGGCGGATTATGGCACCCAGCCGTTGATCTTCTTGGGCGATATCTCCGAAGTTTTCGGCGGGGAATTTGTCTTTTCGACCGAATATCTCAACGTGGACTCCCCCCAGTTCCTGGGCACCATCACGTCGGATATCCGCCAGTCCCCCTTCACCTTTGAAGTCCGCTTGCCGATTGCCCCCGGTGGCATGTTGGCGGATGTGGACAACGACGGGGAAGAGGATGCGGGCATCTCTTTCTACAACATCAATTTCTCGTTCAACGGCATTGATGATTCTGTGATTGATAACCGTGAATTCATCTATTTCCGCTCGACCACCCAAAGCCTCGATTTCGAGACGCTCTATAAAATTAACGGCGGGCGGGCGCTCATCTGGGCACCGGATGAGGCGCAAGGGTTCCCCGTTGGTTTTGGCGAAGATGGCGAGCTGTTCACCGCCGATGACCCCACCGTCGGCATTCCGGCGGGTTGGACGGTCGTCGATCTGAGCGAGGAACCGTTCACTTTCATCCGGTCTGTCGAAGCAGCGGTCGATATCGTCGAATCGCCCGGCGAAGAACTACCCGACTTTTCCGATCTCGGGTATGTCGATGCTTTCACGGCGCTTTTGGATATGATGGAGAAGGAATACGCCTTCACCGAATTCAAGAATATCGATTGGGACGCCATCCGCGCCACTTATATGCCCGCGATGGAAGCCGCCGAAGCCGATAATGACTCGGAAGCCTATCAGTTGGTGCTGGCGGATTTCGCGGATAACGCCATCCCGGATGGGCACATCGGCATCGGTTCCCAGTTCCTCGCCTCGCGCGGGTTGTCCCCCACTATCATCGGTGGCGTGGGCATAGCGATTGTCGAACTGAGTGACGGGCGCTTTATCGCCAACTATGTCGGCGTTGACACTCCGGCAGCCGAAGCGGGTATCGAAGTCGGCGCGGAAATCACTACCCTGAACGGGGACGCCCTTGGCGAGGCGCTGGAAGGCTTGGCGGGCTTGAATCCCCCTTACAGCAGCCCGACGCTACGCCGTTTGGAACAAGTGCGGCAAGTGATGCGCTTTAGCGTCGGCGATGAAGTCGAGATCGCCTATCTCAACCCGGGCGACAGTGACGAAACCACCGCCGAACTCACGGCAATTGAAGAATCCGCCAGCCGCCTCGTCTCGCGTGCGAGTGTCTATGGCACGCCGCGCAATTCCAACCTGCCGCTGGAGTACGAAATCCTCGATACCGGTTATGGTTATGTCGCCATTTACAGCTTCACCGACGATATTTTGGTCTCGATTCTATTGTGGCAGCGGGCGTTGGCACTCTTCAATCAAGCGGGCGTCAGCGGCATCATCATCGACATGCGTTACAACAACGGCGGCTCCCCCGATATCTCGGAACCGATGTTGGGCTATCTGTTTGAGGAACCGACCTACACCGGCACCAGTGCCTTCTATTTTGAAGACCTGGACGCCTTCGCGACGGATGACCTCTACAACCAGACGATCACCCCTGCGCCCAATCCGGCGGATCGCTATCTGGGACCGATTGCGGTCTTGATCTCGCCCGCGTGCTTTAGCAACTGCGAATTCTTCAGCTATGCCCTGACCCTGCGCGATAATGTCGAAATCGTCGGCTACTATCCGACGGGCGGCTTGGGCGGTGGCATTCAACAATTCGCCATGCCCGATGGCGTCGGTGGTCAATTCACACGGGCGCGGGCACTGGGCGCAGACAACGAAATTCATATCGAAGACACGGGCGTCGCGCCCACTCTGGTCGTCCCAGTGACGGAAGAAACGGTCTTCAGCGATGGCGATCCCTTGTTGGAAGCAGCTGTCGAATGGCTGGATAACACCGGTGCCGCCCCCCTCGTAGATGGGGGTGCCATTGCCATTGGCGATGTGCTTGATGGCGCACTGGCGTTGGGCGAGCGTGTGTTCTATACCTTTGTCGCCGAAACCGACACCACCCTCACGATCGCGTTGGGCGATGAAGAGGGCACGTTCGATACCGTTGTGCGCGTGTATGACGGCAACGGGGAGCTGATCGCCGAAAACGACGACTCGCCCGTGGGCGGCACGGTCAATTCGCTGATCGAAGGCTTGGAAGTGGCGGCGGGCGATTCGGTGTTCATCGAGGTCGGCAGCTATGACGATGCCGGTGAAGGCGCGTACACGCTGACGATCACCGACGGATCGTAAACTAGAAAATATTGAGAGAAATGGAGACGCCGCCCCACATGGGCGGCGTCTCCATTTCTTGCTCACTTATCCCCCACCCCACTCTACCCCCCACTTGGACTGATTGACAACCCCCGCCGCCACCGCCTAAAATGAGGTGTTCGCACCATCGCTATACGCTCATCCGTTCAGGAACACGCCCCTTCGTTCTTTTTTTCTTCGCAAGCTTGCGATGGCGTCTTGGCGTCACATTTTTCTTTCTTTTCACAGGAGCAATCAGCGTGGCAAAGTGGGCTGCTTTTTGGGCACTCGGTTTGATTTGGGGATCATCTTTCTTGCTCATCAGCATCGGCGTGAAAGACTTTCCACCCTTTCAAGTCGTTTTTATACGGACGGTTATCGCCGCTATCGGCATGAATCTGGTGCTACTGGCACAGAAAAAGCACCTCCCCTTTAGCTGGAAAGGTCTCTTTCCGCTGATCGTGATCGGCATCGGCAATACCTCCTTGCCTTTCGCGCTGATCACATGGGGCGAAATCAGCATCGACAGCAGTTTGGCGGGTATCCTGCAATCGACCGCCGTGTTCTTCACAATGATCGTCGCCCACTTCACCTTCGCGGACGAGAGGATCACGCCCCAGAAGATCGCCGGCTTAACATTGGGCTTCATCGGCGTGGTGCTGCTCGCCACCCGCAGCATCGCCGAACAAGGGGCGATCACGGTCGAATTTTTTGGGGCGCTCGCCGTCGCGCTCGCCTCATTGTGTTATGCCATCTTCACCGTGTACAGCCGCCAACAAATCAAAGACCGTTATGAGCCGATCATGGTCTCCGCCGGGGCGATGACATTTGCCGCCATCTCGTCGGGGATCGCCATGTTCGCCGCGCCCTACCTCAACGGGGCGGCACCCGTCGCGCTGGATAGCGTCCCGCGTGATACCCTGTACGCGGTGTTGCTGCTCGGCGTCCTCAATACCTTCGTCGCCTATTTGATGTACTACTGGATGGTGCGCGAACTCGGCGCGGCGCGTTCCAGCATGGTGACGTATGTCGTCCCGGCGGTCAGCGTATTTTTGGGCGCGCTCATCCTCAATGAAGTCATTGACGCGCGCTTGCTCATCGGTGCCGCACTGATCTTCTGCGGGATCGCGGTCGTCAATTTGCGCGTCTTCCGGTGGTTAAACAATCGTGCGGGCGTGCCAGTGGCAAGCGGCGATTAAGGCATCGTTCGTAAGGGGCAAACCAAGGGATTCTGTTGAAAAAGGATTTGAATCGGCGGGCGACCACATTGGGTCTCGTAGGGGCAACCCAATGTGGTTGTGCGACTTTTTCAACAGAACGCGGTTGCGCGGACCTACATTTGCCCGTTGTCTGGGGGGATTTTCGACATTTTTAGACCCCCATCGAACCTAACATGGGCGCAGTTGCGTTTGTCCGTCGCGCACTCTTGTGTTATTGTCTTGGCATTGAGCATCAAGCATCCCCTTTTATTGCCAAGACAAAAGGATTTTTATCGTGGAACTGAACGTCAACGGACAGACATACGAGGTTGAGGTCTCCGCCGATGACCTACTCTTGTGGGTGCTGCGCGATACCATCGGCTTAACAGGGACGAAATTCGGGTGCGGTATCGGCGTCTGCGGATCGTGCAGCGTCCACATTGACGGTATGGTCATGCGCTCCTGTATCACGCCCGCCGCTATCGCCGTAGGGAAAACGATCACCACCATCGAAGGCTTGGCGACTGTGAACGATGCGGGCGAAGAAGTCTTGCATCCAGTACAAGAAGCCTTTATTGAACATCAAGTGCCCCAGTGTTCGTGGTGTATGAGCGGTCAAATGATGACGGCGGCGGCATTCTTAGAGAGCAACCCCACCCCCAACGATGATGACATCATCGCCGCCATGAGCAACAACACTTGCCGCTGTGGGACTTATGTCCGCATCCGCAGCGCTGTCGCCCGCGCCGCCCAAATCGCAGAGGATCGTGCATAATGGCAAAGCAACCTGAACAACTTTCCCCCGAAGAACAAGCCGCCGCCGCCGAAAAAAAAGCCCGTCGTGCCATCTCGCGCCGTCGCTTCTTGATGGTGTTGGGCGGTGGCGTGGGCGTCTTGGCGGTCGGTGCCGTTCTCGGCGGACCGACGCTCGTGCGTGAAGCCCGCCTCGCTATCAATCAGGCATTCCTGACAGGCGCGGCACCCAGTGGCGCGCCGCCCAAATCCCCGTTTGTCTGGTTCGAGATCACCGCCGACAACATCGCCCACCTCTATATCCCCAAGATCGAAATGGGGCAAGGCATCCACACGGCATTGACGCAGATCGCGGCGGATGAACTCGAACTCGATTGGGCACAAATCCAAGTGCATCAGGCGGATAGCGCACGGGGCTTCGACGGCGATCTCATGTTCACCTTCGGCAGCACCTCGGTGACGGCGATGTACCAGCCCATCCGCGAGATCGCGGCTACGCTCCGCGAAATGCTGCGCGCCGAAGCCGCCGCTCAAATGGGGCGCACCACGACCGAAATGGTCGCTGTGGGCAGCGCCTTTGAAGTGTCCGGCGCGCCCGAAACCCGCATCGCTTACGGCAAGATCATCACCGACAAACAGGGCGAGTGGTCGATCCCCGGCACCGTGCCAGCGCTCAAAGCTAACAGTGACTTCCGCTATATCGGCACCTCGGCACCGCGCGTCGATCTGCGCGAAAAAGTGACGGGGCGCGCCATCTATGGCTATGATGTCCGCGTGGAGGGCATGGTCTATGGCGCGGTGGCGCGTCCCCCCCGCTATGGTGCCAAGCTGAAAAGCGCGACAGCGGGCGATGCCGAAACACAACCGGGGGTGATCGCCGTCGTCATTCAAGACGGCTTTGCGGGCGTGATCGCCAGTGCGCGCACGCAAGCGCAGAATGCCATCCTGCACTTGGCGTTGGAATGGGAAGGCGGCACCACCATCAGCCAAGCCGAGATCGACAGTATCGTCAGCGTGCCCGCCGAAGGGGGCACCCTCATTCAACGGGATGGCGATGTGACCAGCGCCGCCAACAGCAAACGGATAGAAGCACGCTATCGCACCCCGATGGCGGTTCATGCCCAACTGGAACCCCAAGCGGCAATGGCGACCGTGACGGCGGACTCGGCGGTGGTGTACGCCTCCACCCAAGCGCCGGGCTTAACGCGCGAGAAGATCGCGCTGGCGCTCAAACTGGATGAAGCCAAGATCGAGATCATCCCGACCTATGTCGGCGGCGCGTTTGGGCGCAAAACAGGCGCGGATGTCGGCGTGGAAGCGGCGTTGCTCGCCAAAGCGACGGGGCGTCCCGTGCATGTCGGTTGGACGCGCGAAGAAGATATGAAATATGGGTATCGCCGCCCCCCCGCCGCCAACCACTTGTGGGCGACGCTGGACGGGGAGGGCAATCTGACGGCGCTCCATCACGGTATCGCCAGCAGTGATGTGCTGTTTAATCCCGAAGTCGGCGGCGGCGGTTTCCTCGAAACCTTGCTCGGTGCCGACCCCTTGGCGGCATATGGCGGGCTGATCCATTACAACATCCCCAACCGCCGCGTGATTTATCACACGACCCGCGTCCCCGTGCCGACTGCCTATTGGCGCGGTTTGGGATCATTTGCCAACACCTTTGCCTCGGAAAGCTTTATGGACGAGATCGCTTTTGAAGCCGGCATCGATCCCCTCGAATTCCGACTGCGCTATAAGCCCGAAGGCGATCTCGGGGCACGTTACGAAGCGGCGCTGACTGCCGCCAGCCAACTTGCCAATTGGGCGACTCCTCCCGCACCGGGGCGCGGGCGCGGCGTCGCCGTCACCTATGATCGGGGTACCGTCGTGGCGTTGATCGTCGAGGTGTCGGGGGATGAACAACGCATTCGGGTGCATCATGCGTGGTGCGCCGTCGATCCGGGCTTGGTGATCAATCCCGATGGTGCCATTGCCCAAGTACAGGGCAGCATCATCATGGGCATCAGCTCGGCATTGTATGAGCGGCAAGTGGTCGAAAACGGCATGGCGACCAACCAAAACTTCAACGATTACCCGTTGGCGCGCATGACCGACGCCCCGACGATTGATGTCGCCCTGCTCAGCAGCGATGACACCCCCATCGGCGGCATGGGCGAACCCGTGATCGGGGCGGTGCCGGCAGCCATCAGTAACGCCGTGTTCGCGCTTATGGGGCTACGCTTGCGGGAGATGCCGTTTACGTTGGGGTGATACCCCAGGGTCAACGCACGAGAGGGTACTCGATATTCACAAAGGGTCACAAAAACACACAGTGGGTTTATCCTCGGTAGGGGCATGATATATCATGCCCTTACACGTCCATCTTGACCCGTTATCATCCGTCTGACAGGTTTCATGCGTAAGCCCTAGGGGTGATACCCTCGCACGAATGGATGAGGACAATAGCATCGCGAAGGCACGCCGACAACGGGAAAGATTTCTCCTTGTCGGCGTGCCTTTGGGTTTTATTCTGACCGCAACACGTTGAGCGGTTTCTCGCCCGATGCGCCCCATGCCGTCGTGGTCGCCGCGATCAGCGCCACGCCGATGCACAAGCCCATCAGCAACAGCGCCGTCCCAAACGGGATCACGCTCAGCGACGAGCCGGAGGCGCTCAGCAAAATGACCAGCATCAATACGCCTAAACCGACGCCGATCAAGCCGCCGATCAAGCCCATAATGCCGTTTTCTAGCAAGATCATGCCTAAGACGCGCTCCCGTTGTAAGCCGACCGCTTTCATCACGGCGATCTCGCGGCGGCGTTCCAGCGTGGTCAGCGCCACCGAATTGGCGATCACGACCCCACCCACCACTAAACCAAGGAGCGCCACCATCGTCGGGAAGGCGCTAAAGGTCGCCAGCAAACTGCTCAGCAATTGCACAAACACCGCCGTCTCCAAAACGAACGTCCCCGGCACGGTGCTGAGCGTGCGCCGCAATTCGGGAATATTTTCGTCGGCAATGTTCACCAACGCTTGAATAGTGGACGGCGCAATCACACTCGGCAGCGCATCCAACGGAATCTGAGTGCCGCTGCCCGATGTGGGGCTGTTGATCACCGGACGCTGACGGATGCCGATCACTTCGAGCGTGATTTGCTGCGCGCTGGCATCTTCGCCAAATTCATAGATGAGTTTTGCGCCCACCTCAATCTCGGCGCTGGTGAGATTGTCCGACTCGGTGAAGATGATCACAGGTTGCCCGGCGTCGGCGTCGGTGAAGTCCCGCCCGCGCAGGATCGCCGTCGGTGCGGTGCTGGGCGTAACGCCGAGGTCAATCCCACTGAGGTTACTCAGCCCCGCTAAGACGATTTCGCCGACATCAATCTCATCGGGATCGCCGCCAAATGCCGCGATGGTATCCCGCAGGTTGGAGTTTTCCTCGATGGTCGCCATGATCGCATCGCGATCCAACAGCGCGCCATCGGGTTTTTCCATCGACACCAGCGTGCCGCCAAAACTTTGCGACACCTGATAAGCGACTACGCCTTCGGTTTCATCCAACGCCGCCGTCACTTGGGGGATGCTGTTGCGGTTGGTCATAGCGACGATGACATTGCCGCCGCTGGCAGAACCGAGCGCTGTGGACAAGGTGTTGTTGATGGTATCGGCAAACAAGGTGATCAAGCTGAGCGAGAACACGCCCACCACCAACGCCAACAATGTCGTCGCCCCGCGACCGCGCCCCGCAAGCATCTGCCGGAGCGAAATTTTGAGGTCAACGATGCCGAGCGACGGGAAGAAGCGCCCGATGATCCAGATCAAGAAGGACAGCAACAGCACCAAGATGCCCGACGCGATAAACGCGCCGATAGTCACGAGGATGGCAGTCGGCAAGTTCCCCAAAATGATGGCGGATACCCCGCTCAGCGCCGCGATGATGATGATCAGCGCCCCCAACGTCCGCCAGAGTCCCGCACGCGGGATGATGGTATCACTGGGGCGTAGCACTACGCCGGGGCGCACTTGCCCCGCCGCCAACGTCGGCAAAAAGCCGAAGATCGTCGTCACCAACGTGCCTACGATGATGCCATTGACGATCGGTGCCAGCGCGATCCGAAACGGGAGCGCTTGCGCCACGAGGCTTTCTGCCACACCTTTGATCACAAACGTGGTCGCCCACCCCAGCAAGATGCCCAAGATGCTGCCCAGCACGCCCATGATGAAGGCTTCCACCAAAAACAACATCGTCACCTCGCCCGCTTCTAAGCCGATGGTCTTTAAGACCGCGACTTCGACGGTACGCCGCCGCACGATCACCTGCATCGTGTTGATGATGCCGATGCTGCCCAGCAAGAGTGATACCAAGCCGACGACTGTCACGACCTGATTGATTTGGTTCGCCAAAGCTTCATTGTCTTGACGCAGGGTATCCACCGTATCGGTTTCGAGATACGGGTACTGGGTCAAGAACGCCCGATTGACCTCGGCAGTCATCGTCGGGTCGGCGAGCTTCAGATACAGTTTATCGGTGCGCCCCGTCAGCCCCTCAAAATATTGAATGGCATCGCGCTCCAGATAGTAAAAGCCGAAGAGCGCGGCAAAAATGCCCGTCGTCGGGCTGGTGACTTCGGCTTCGGTCGGGACGATGCCGCGCAGCGTGAAATCGACATCTGCCCCACTGACGCGCAACGTGGCACCGACTTCAACGCCGAGCGTCTCCGCCAATTTCTCATCGATCACGATATCCGTCGGCGACTGAATCAGTTCCGACAACGGCGTCCCGTCCACCGACTCGATCTCGTCATAAAACGGATAGACCGCCGGATCGATCAAGACGGGGGTCACTTGGGAACCGCTATCTCCCGTCGTCGAATCCGTGACGCTGGTGCCGATGCCGCCTGTGAAGATGGCAGCGATATCGCTGATCACCCAGGGATAGGTCAGTTCAATTTGATCCGGATAGGTGCTATCGATCCATGCCTGAATTTGGGCGACGCCCTCGGCACCGATGATGTATTGGGTTTGCGCACCCGCACCGCCGAAACCAGAGGACGGCAGTTCTTCGAGCAACCCCTCGGCAACGGCTTGCTCAAGGATGGCACCTTGCTCATCATCGTTGAACCCAAATTCCAAACTGGCTTGAATATCGCCACGATTGGTGGCTTGCAAGTTGCCCGTCAGCGTATCGCCGATCATCAGGGCGACGGTCTGCAAACTGACGACGGCGGCGACCCCAGCGGCGATACACAACAGCGCGAAAAAGGTGCGCTGCCCATTGACGCGCAGATCGTTGAAAGAGTGCCGGAAGTAAAAGCTAAATTTTTCGATCATTCATGCCCCCTTAGCGTTGTACGGCTGCGGCGGCGAGTTCACCCGTAGCGCGTTTTTCTTTCAACAGCGCGACGGCAGCAAGTTGGGCACTCGATTGCGGATCGACATCAGACACCAAGTGCCCATCGACCAGCGTGACCAAACGATCCAGTTGCGAAGCGACATCCATGCTGTGGGTGACGATGATCACGGTGGTGTTGGTGTTGCGCTGCACATCGCGCAATGCCTTCATCACCGTCGCGCTCGATTCGCTGTCAAGGCTGCCGGTCGGTTCGTCGCACAACAACAGCGCCGGACCATTGGCGAGGGCGCGGGCAATCGCGACTCGTTGTTGCTGCCCACCGGAAAGTTGAGTCGGGCGGTGGTCGAGGCGATCCGCAATACCGAGTAACTCAAGTAATTCGGCAGCCCGTTTGTCGGGGTTAAATTTGCGCTTCTTGGCAAACTGAATCGGCAGCGAAACATTTTCTTGGGCGGTCAAGGTGGGGATCAAGTTGAAGAATTGAAAGACGAAGCCGATCTTTTCATTGCGCACTCGGGTAAGCGCGCGCTCGTTCAGGTTAGTGATGTCGATACCATCAATGGTGACGGTGCCTGAAGTCGGCGAATCCAAGCCACCGATCAAGCCCAGCAGGGTCGATTTACCACTGCCGGAGGGTCCGATGATGCCCATAAACTCACCGCGCTGGACGTTCAGTGTGACGCCGCGCAGGGCGTGAACGGTGACTTCACCGACTTGGAGGTCTTTTTTCAGGTCTTGGGTTTGCAGCACATGCGGGGTTTCAGCCATTGCGATTCTTTCCTCGTCGGGTCCACATCAATAATGAGTTCAGGCACAGTCTATCATGCCACTATGGATATATGATGATTGTACGCAAGGCGTGCATATAAAGTCGCAAAGGCGGAACAGGTGGCGCGGAAGTACAAAGGATATCGAATTAGTCCTATGCGCCGGACGCGCCGTTGCGCGTCCCACCATTTGCGCGTTGTTTACGGGGATTTTCGACATTTTTAGAACGCCCATCTAATGTGACATTGGCGTAAATGCTGTTGGCGAATCAAAATAGGAGATGATCCGTAGGGGCGCAATGCCTTGCGCCTCCACAAAAAAGACACGCCGACCCTAGATAAAATCAATTCGCCAACAGCATCGGCGTAGTTATTTTCCCCACCGGACGCGCCATTGCGCGTCCTACAACGACGTGGTTTATAGGGACACCCAATGGGGTGCCCGCTAAATCGAATGCCTTTAGTTAATTTATTTTTATAATATTATATATATTAGCCATCTGACCTATATGGAAATGGGTCAGATGTATCCTGTTCTAGCATCCATTCAGGATTACGATATAAGTCTATGCTTTACTTTTTAGACCAATAGCGTAATGTAAGAATTTCGCTCACTTGATTACACTTGGGCTTCTACATAACAAGCGTTTTGAGGTGAGCTGACTATGTTGGTTTTTGGGATAGCGTAGTCTAAATCCTAGGTGTTTTATGATGTGAAAGGAAATATGATGGGTAACTTTGAACAATCGATTGATGTAAATGTTCCCGTGCGTACATCGTATAATCAGTGGACACAGTTTGAGATGTTTCCACACTTTATGGATGGTGTTAAAGAGGTTAAGCAAATAAGTGATACACAGCTTCACTGGGTTGCAGAGATTGCAGGTAGTGAGCAAGAGTGGGATGCAGAAATTACAGAGCAAACCCCAGATCAACGTATTGCCTGGAAGAGCATATCCGGAGCCAAACATGCGGGTGTCGTGACCTTCCATCACATCGATGATAATCTAACGCGAGTGATGCTTCAAATTGACTATGATCCCAAGGGCTTCATTGAGAATGTCGGTGCGGCTCTTGGTATTGTTGAAAGCCGTATGGCAGGTGATCTGAAACGCTTTAAGCATTTTATCGAGTCGAGTGGCAAAGAAACAGGTGCTTGGCGTGGCACGGTGGAACAAAATAGCTCGGTCTAGTTTAAACATTGAAGGTAACTACTACGCCAATATCACATTAGAAATCCGTTCGATGATTCTCCCGCTAGAGACACCCAACGGGGTGCCCATTTTCGGGAATACAGCAGACGCGCCGTTGCGCGTCCCACCATTTGCGCATTGTTTACGGGAATTTTCGACATTTTTAGAACGTCCATCTAATGTGACATTAGCGTAGATGCTGTTGGCGAGTCAAAATAGGAGAGGATCCGTAGGGGCACAATGCCTTGCGCCTCCACAAAAAAGACACGCCGACCCTAGATAAAATCAATTCGCCAACAGCATTGGCGTAGTAGCCACACAAAATCAAAAGTGGCGTCCCCAGATGGCTACCCCCCGACCGCGCTCAAAAGTACTTCAATCGCTGGGCGCAACTCATCCCCCGTGAAGCGCTCGCTCATAGTCAGCGCACGTTCGCCATACCACCGCGCCAACACGGTTGCGCCGCTATGCTGGAAGTAACCGGCTTCTTCGCGCAAGACTACAAACGTGATCACGTCTTGATTGCCTTGCACAATCCACCGATCCAGTTCTTCGAGCAGCACCGGGATCGCCTCATGCGCGTTGGCGTCTTTCTCGACAATGCGCAGCGTCAGCGCCCCTGCCAACGTTTGGGCATAGGCGGTATTGATCTGTTTAGCGATGTGACACTCCGCGACCGCTAAAGCGGTGCGGCTTCTTGGAAGCCACCTCCGCTCAAGGTGCTGACGGTTACGATTCTCGAACCCGCCTGAAGATCGTCTTCAGACCGAGCTATTTCCCGGGTG
>Ga0163144_10020521_pt1 | contig 13202 bp, 14 predicted proteins | sample OliLak19BULKMAT1_FD_123175 | JGI IMG/M metagenome (GOLD analysis project Ga0163144, IMG submission 123175) | Freshwater microbial mat bacterial communities from Lake Vanda, McMurdo Dry Valleys, Antarctica - Oligotrophic Lake LV.19.BULKMAT1 | ecosystem: Environmental > Aquatic > Freshwater >... | reverse complement strand
GCACTTCCAGTTCGTCCTCGCGCTTCGGGTAGGTCATCGTCACCATGAACATGAAGCGGTCGAGCTGCGCCTCAGGCAGTGGATACGTCCCCTCCTGCTCGATCGGGTTCTGCGTCGCAAGGACGAAAAACGGGTCGGGCAGGTTGAACGTGTGACTGCCGGCCGTCACCTGGCGTTCCTGCATTGCCTGCAACAGCGCCGCCTGCGTCTTGGGTGGCGTGCGGTTGATCTCGTCGGCCAGCAGCAGGTTGGCGAAGATCGGGCCCTTCTGAAACTCGAAGCGCCGCCGACCGGTTTCGACGTCTTCCTGAAGGATGTCTGTGCCCGTGATGTCGCTGGGCATCAGGTCGGGCGTGAACTGGATGCGTTGAAATGACAGGTCCATCGCCTGCGATAAGGTCGAGACGAGCAGAGTCTTAGCAAGCCCCGGCACGCCCTGCATCAAACAATGCCCGCGCGCGAAGACCGCAATCATCAGCTCTTCGATGACCCGCTGTTGACCGACGATGACCTTAGACAGCTCGGCCTCGATCTGGTGATACGCATGCCCGAGATACTTCGCCGCCTCGAGATCGTTGGCAGAGGCAGTGGTGGCGGCGTCGACGTCGTTGGAGTTGAAGATCGACATAGCGTTACGGTTTGGCGACTCGCGCCGACAGTACCACACCGTCACCGGCGCGTCCGCCTTTGGTCAGAAAACGGATGCCAAAGGCACGGAGGTTCGTTGCGGACAGGAAATGGGAACCCGCGTACAGCTCGCGCCCCCCGGAGGTGACGACGGTCATCGTCGGGCCCACTGCGATGCGGACCAGCGAGCCTTCCTTGCCGGCTGAGAATTTCGTTCCGGAATTGGCGAATCTTCCGTCGGGCAGTGCTACCTGGGCCTCACCGTTCTGCAAGGTCCACGCAAGCTCCTCGGGCCGCGAGGCATCGAGTTGCTTTTCCTCGACGAACAGTTGGACGATCAGCGTGGGGTCGCTCGGTTGCGCCACGAGCACCTCGAACACGGCTCGTTCGTTTGGGCGAACCGTCGATGTCGTGCTGAGCACGGCGTTCATGTACTGCTTGGAAGGTTGCGTCGTCGCGGGCCGCAGACCCGCAGCGGTGTCGAGCTTCACCTGTTCCCCACCGGACTCCTGCCAGTTCGTCAGCGATCCGCCATCAAAGGACGCCTGGGCCACTGTCTGCCCAAATGCGCCACTGCGCAGCCCAGCCAGCTCGGCGGTGCGTTCGGCTTCGGAGTTTGGACTGATGACGTACACAAGCGCCGCGATCAGCGCGACTACAACAAACCCACCGACGATCGCAATGATCGTCGCCAGTGGCCACGAGCGGTGCTTACTGGCCGCCTCTTCATCAATTCGGTCCATCAACCGCCGGGTAAAGCCCGGCCCTGCGCGAACGGTTCGGTATTCCTTGCCGCTTTCCAGATGCTCGCGCACCGCGACGATCATCGCGTGCTCACTACTTCCCTGAACGCCGTCCTTGCGCAGCTTGGTCACCGCAGTGTGCCACTCCGGACTGCCCGGACCGGCGCGCAGTGCATCGGTCAGTTGCATCAGGAAAGGGTCGGACTCGATGTCGAGCGGTTCGGACATAAGAAATCGAAGATCAAAGGTCGTGGATCGGGAATCGCAGATGCCGTTTAATTTGGCGTTCGTCAGTTGCGATCTTCTATCCTCTATCCTCGTTCCTCCTCTCCCCCGCCCGACAACTTCGTCAGCCGTTTCAAACCGTGGAACATGCGCGAGCGGAGCGTGACGGCTTTGGTCTTGGTGATCTGTTCCATCTCGGCATAGCTCATGTCCTGGAAGATGCCCATCATGATGACTTCCTTCTGGTCGGCGGGCAGTTCGTCCAGCGCGGTCAGCACCCTTGCGATCTCTTCCTGTTTCTCGGCCTGGTCGGTGGCACGCGACGCGACCCCGTACGGGTCACCGCTGGTCTCGTGACCTTCCAGATTCAGTTCAGTCACGTTCCGCACGGGGCTGCGCTTGCGCCGGCGGGCGTGGTTGATCGCGAGGTTGCGCGTGATCGTAAAAAGCCACGTCGATAGCTTGGCAGGGAACTTGTACGTCGGCGCAAAGCGGAACGCGCGCAGGAAGACTTCCTGACCGATCGACTCGACGTCCTCGGCGTTCCCCAACATTCGATAAAGATAGGACAGGACCGGCGCGTTATAGCGCTCGTAAAGCAGGCTAAACGCCTGGCGGTCACCGTTCTGCGTGCGGCGCATCAGCTCTTCATCCGACGCGCGACCAAGGGCGACCGGTTGCAGATCACCAACCGCTTCGACGACGGGCGGCAACGGTGGCTTCTTCGGCTTGGCGGGGGTCGCCTTGACCGATGAGTTCTCCGTTGATGGTGTCCGCCGTGCTGCCATTTCCAGGGGGTTACCTTACCGGGCGGGGGGTGAGAAGGCGAGGATGGAAGATGGCGGACGGACGATGGAAAGGCACACGCTCCCGTTCGCCGCACGATCCTGCGCCTTCCATCCTCCATCGTCGTTTCGCCGGTACTTCGGAAGACTCCAACAAACATGCTATACTCCCCAATCGGTTGCGGCGGTGGTGGTGATCGCGCCGGATGTTGTTCGTCCGGTGAGGAAAGTCCGAACTGCACAGGGCATGGTGCTTGGTAACGCCAAGGCGGAGAAACGATCCGGTGAAAGCCGAACCGCGAATCCGACGGATAGTGCAACAGAAAAGAAACCGCTAAGGCAGTAGGCTGTAGGCAGCAGATCTGTAGGCAGAGAAGAACGGAAGCGCACCAGTGCGTCACCATTTTTTCTGCCTACTGCTTACTGCCTACTGCCTACTGCCCAGCAAGGGTGAAATGGTGCGGTAAGAGCGCACCGCGTCGGTGGTGACATCGGCGGCAAGGTAAACCCCACCTGCAGCAAGACCAAATATGCGGATGAGGCCTGGCCCGGGCCGACCCCTGGTGGTGCCTTACGGTGTCACCAGTCATCCGCGGGTAGGTTGCTTGAGGCGGTCAGCAATGACCGTCCCAGAGAAATGGTCGCCCCCGATTCCTTTACGGGAAATGGGAACAGAACTCGGCTTACAAACCACCGCAACCTAAAACGATCGGCGGCGGACCCGAAAGGTTCCGCCGCCGTTTTGTTTGGATGAGGATGTTATCTGCGCTAGCCCACTCGCGGTTCGGCGCATTCGGCGGGATCAAATCACCCGTAGATGTCGATCTCTCCGCCCAACCCCGTCGCCGCTGCGACCAGGGAGTCACCCGCGGTCGCCACACCCTGCGTCGCCGACTCCAGCAACTGAAGCACGGCGGCCCCGGACTGCTTCTGCGTGTCCATGACCTTCTTGGCCACGGCGATGTTAATCTCACCTGCGATCTTGGCTGTCTGAATCCCGGATATAGCGGCTGTAAGGTCCATCAGGTCATGTATCGACAAAATGACGCTCACAGCTTTGGTTTCACACACGCCCGATAATAAAAGTGCAACGCAGAGGCGCAGAGGAAGACGCTGAGGAACGCAGAGAAGCGGAGAAATCGCACGCGGAAACTATCGTCGATCGCTTGCGGTCTGGCTTTTCGCCCTGTCCTAAAAGCGAAGCCACAAGCGCTGACCGAACTCTCTGCGTTCTCAGCGTTCCCCCCTCTGCGCCTCTGCGTTAATCGCATTTCCAACCCCTCGACACGAAATCCACAAATTCCATTTGACACCTTTCTATTGTTAGGGTACTGTTCTCTAAAACAAGCTCCAAACCCTCCAGATGAGGCTGTTTTTCAGACTGGAATCGGAGTTGCAAGGAAGAGAAATTATGAATCTGACCCCCCGTCAATTAGACGTCATTGTCGCCATTCGCAACTACCGCCACATCCACGGCTACGCGCCGACGATGCAGGAATTGGCCGACCAACTCGGTACGAGCAAGGTGACGATTTTCGAACACGTCGGCGCCCTGGAAAAGAAGCGCGTCTTGCGTCGCGACAAGCACAAGGCCCGGTCACTCGAGATCGTGTCTGACGAGAAGCTTCCGGACGAGAACCGTGGTACGAAGCTGCCACTGTTGGGCAACATTGCTGCCGGTTCACCGATCGAAGCCGTCGAAAATCGTGAGGAGCTCGACCTCGAAGCGCTGTTTGCGTCCAAGGCCGGTGTGTACGTCCTGCGCGTGCGCGGCGACAGTATGATCGACGATCACCTCTGCGATGGGGACTACGTCGTTATCGAACGCCGTGAGAATGCCAAGAACGGTGAGCAGGTCGTGGCGCTGCTCGAGAGTGGTGAGGCGACCCTGAAGCGCTGGTACAAGGAAGCGGGCGGCAAGATGATCCGCCTTCAACCTGCCAACCAATCGATGCAACCCCGCGTCGTGCCGGCCGACCAGGTCCGCATCCAGGGTGTGGTCATCGGTGTGCTGCGCAGCTACATGAACTGAATATCCAACCGTGATTTCGAACATCAACAAATTGTTTAGCGGCGCGCCCGTAGGGCCGCGTTTGCAAAACCCGTTCGAGAATCGGGTGCCCTGAATAGCTGATCGCTGACGATTGACCGCAGAGGCGCTGAGAAAAGAACGCCGAGGAACGCAGAAGACGGCATGTCGTCCTTCGCGCCCCTCGGCGTTTTAGTTGCGGTCGAATGGTGTGCGAATGGGGTTGCCCGGGTGGGGCATCCGCAAGCGATTGTTCTCGGCTTCGCAACCCCGCAACGCATCGCACCTATATGTCGCCAAACGAGCAAGACGTTACGTGTGATAGTCGGCGTTGATCGTCACGTATTCCTTCGATAGATCACACGTCCACAGTGTCGTCTCGGCGGTTCCACCACCACAGGTGAGGTCGACCGTTACTTCACTGGCCGCGAGGTCTTTGCTGACCTTCTCGGGGTCGAACGAAACAGGGGTGCCATTACGGAAGACGGTCGTGCCTTGCAGTTTGAGCGTGGCGCGCGACGGGTCGAACGCCACGCCGCACATGCCGGCAGCGGAGACGATTCGGCCCCAGTTGGGGTCGTTGCCATGCATCGCGCACTTCACCAGTGGGCTGTTCGCGATCGCGCGAGCAATCGTGCGGGCGGTGAAGTCGTCCTTGGCTTTGCTGATGCGAATGATGACGACCTTCGTCGCCCCTTCCCCGTCGGCGGCGATCTGATACGCCAGGCTTTGACAGACTTCCCGTAGCGCCGCGGTGAATTTCTTGCGGTCCGCAGACGACGTGATGGCCGCCCCACTCGCGCCACTGGCCAGCAACACCGCGGTGTCGTTTGTGCTCGTGTGATCGTCGACAGTCACCGCGTTGAAGCTTTCGTCGCTGACACTGCCCAACATTCCTTGCAGGACGCGTGGCGCGATCTTCGCGTCGGTGGTGAGATACGCCAGCATCGTCGCGTGCATGCCCGCCATCCGCTTGGACGCCACCGCTGGGCCTACCATGCGAGGCCCGATCATGCCGGCACCTTTGCAGACGCCCGCGAGCGTGACCGTCTGTCGGCCGATCTTCACTGTCGCAGAGGCGGCCTTTCGGCGTGCGTCGGTCGTCATGATCGCAGTGGCGAAGTTCAACGCGTGCTCTTGCGAATCGCCAAGTTCACCGGCAACGCGTTTGATGCCAGCGTTGACGTTCGCCATTGGAAGCATGTGACCGATGATGCCGGTGGACGAGGGCAGCATTTCGGTCGGATCGCACCCGACGAGGCTCGCGGCCAGTTTGCACATCGCGATCGCGTCTTTCTCACCCTGTTTGCCGGTGCACGCGTTGGCATTGCCGGAGTTCAGCACCACCCCGCGCAGCGACCCACCGGCGATGTGCTTGCGACCGACGACCACCGGCGCAGCGACCACCTTGTTCGTCGTAAACACCCCCGCCGCCGACACCGGCGCATCGGCGACCAGCAGCCCGACGTCCGGCGTCTTCTTTTGCTTGATCCCCGCGTACACACCACCGGCTCGAAAACCCTTAGGCGACAACAGGTGCAACTCGGCCATGATTCGCTCTCCTTCGTAGGGCTGGAACGTTAGCGTTGTTCGACAGATTCGTCGAGATCAACCGACCGAATTGTTTGGTAGGAGAGCGAATCCGGGGGATGGCAAATGGCAGGCTGATCGAGATCGGCAGCTTAAAAAAATCTTACTCGCTGATGCTCGCAATGCCCGCCGGTGGCGTTGGGACGATTTTCATCGCATCGCGCACCTGGGCCTCGCCTTGCCTGGCCAGCGCGAAGGCATAGCAGCTACCGATGATGGCGATCAGCACCACCGGATAAAGCATCTCGCGAAGATAGTCACCGACACGTTGACTGATCATTTGACACCCGTTGACACGAGGTCGACACTGCGGCCTGAACCCATGACGCCGACCGACTTCACAACCTGGCTAACCACCCCACCGGTGGACCGGCGGACGTTGGTCATGGGCGTGTTGAACGTCACGCCCGACAGCTTCAGTGACGGAAGTCGATACAGCGAACCGAGTGCCGCAATCGACGCCGCCAAAAAAATGGTCGACGACGGCGTGGACCTGATCGACATCGGTGGTGAGTCCACCAAACCCGGCTCTCAGCCCGTTTCCGTCGACGAGCAGATTCGCAGGACCCTGCCGGTCATCGAAGGAATCTGTAACGCAACCTTGCCCGTCACCCTTTCCATCGACACAACGAAGGCCCGAGTTGGGCAAATGGCGCTGGATAGTGGCGCATCGGTACTGAACGACATCTCGGCGGGTCTGGACGACGCGGAAATGATCCCCCTGGCGGCCCGGCGAGGCGTACCGATCGTGCTGATGCACATGCGCGGGACACCGGCGAACATGGCGTCACTGGCGAGTTATGCGGACGTTGTCACCGAGGTAACGCGGTTCCTGCTCGACCGGGCCTCTGTCGCGACCGTTGCGGGTGTGCGAACAGAGCACATTTTGTTCGACCCCGGCATCGGCTTCGCCAAGGGGTTCGAGCACAACATGCAGTTGCTGAGACGACTGGGGGAATTTGCCAATCTCGGTTACCCCCTGCTGGTGGGCACCAGTCGTAAGCGGTTTATCGGCACCATCACGGGTGAAACCGACCCGGCCGACCGGCTTATGGGCACCGCAGCGACTGTCGCGTGGTCGGTCGCAAACGGAGCAGGGGTTGTGCGTGTCCATGACGTCGAACAGATGAACAAGGTCGTCAAAGTCATCCGCGCGATCATGGACGTCCCAAGGGACACCCCGGCCCAACCCATGGGGGTCCGTCCGATATGACGCACGTCACCCTCGCGCGTCGTGGCCTTAAGTGCCCCTGCGGGCTATGATTCGATCGATTTGTCGAGCCGATTTGACCGATCTGTAGAGGGCCCATGTGCTTGCGAAGCCAGGGCTAGTCGGACACAGAGACACGTCACCCCATGCAGGACCTGTTCAACAACCTCGATACCTACGTACGATCGCTGGCATCGTACGGCTGGTGGCGCATCGCGCTCGAACTGCTGTTGATCGGTGCCGTCGTTTACTACGTGCTGCGCTTCCTGCGCGGCACGCGCGGCGCGCGGGTGCTGCAGGGCATCGCGTTCCTGCTGATTATTGTCTACGTGATTGTCAGCCTCGGTAAAGATCGTTTCGAGCTTGAACGCATCGCGTATCTGTACGAGCGGTTCCTGTATTTTTCGTCGGTGCTGATCATCGTCGTCTTCCAACCCGAACTTCGCCGGGCGCTCATGCGGCTGGGCGAGACGCGACTGTTCCGTGGGTTTGGCAAGCAGTTGAACGAGGAGATCGAAGCGCTGGTGGAATCGGCCCAGTTCCTGAGCAAGCGGAAGATCGGAGCGCTGGTAGCGATCGAGCGTGAGGTAGGCCTTGGCGGTATCGCCGAAAGCGGCACAAAGTTAAACGCGGACCTTTCACCGGACCTGTTGAATACCATTTTCTGGCCCAACAGCCCGCTGCACGACCTGGGCGTCATCATCAGTCAGGGGCGCGTCGCGTATGCTGGCGTGCAGTTTCCGTTGGCCGAGTCGGGCGATCTCGAAAAAGACCTCGGCAGCCGCCATCGCGCCGCAGTCGGCATGAGCCAGGAAAGTGACGCCGTCGTGATGATTGTTTCCGAAGAGTCCGGTGATATCAGCATCGCAGAGCGAGGGGTGCTGTTCCGCAAGCTGACCGTCGACGCGCTACGCGGCATGCTGACCGACCTCATGGGTCGGGCCGGTACCGGCGCCGATGCGGATGACGACGCGTCGTCCCCACTAGCCGTCGACGTGAACGGACAACCGTCGGGCATCGTCGCTGACGATGACACCTCGCGGCGCTAACATTGTTTCGGATGAGCAGACCATGTTCCGACTGAGCGAAGAATCTCACCAGCGTTCCAACAGCGGCAACCCCGACGGTGGTGGGGATTTTGCGATTCGATTTCGCCGCGCCGTGCGAAGCTGGGCACGCAATACCTTTAATCGTGAACAGCTGGTTCAAAGCGCAAAAAGCCTTGCGTGGGTAGCGCCCTTGTCGATCCTGATCTGGGTCTATGCCGAGCGCCAGCAGATCCGGCCTGCCGCTAAGCATGTGATTCCGTTCGAGATCAAGACCAACGATCCACGCGTAGTCGTTACCGTGCTGTCACCACCGCCGCCGGAATCGTCCATTCAAGCCGACCTGCAAGGCCCTCAGTCGCTGCTCGAGCAAATTGTTCGACAGATGGACATCTCCAGCGGTGGTCATCCGGTCGTCATCACATTGCCCGATACGCTGACGACATCGCAGGCGATTGGAAAAGAACACCTGATCAATGCCTCGCGTATCCGCGAGTCCGACATGTTTCGAAACAGTGGCTTGACGATTTCGAACGAGACGCCACCTACGTTGCGCGTGCATGTCGACAAGCTTGAAGATGTGGAAGTCGAGGTGCTGCCCCCCGCCGGCATGGAGAACTTTGTTTCTCCACCACAATTCACCCCACGGCGTGTAAAGCTGACGTTGCCCAGGACGTTGCTCGACAAAAACTTTCCCCCGGGCCAACCACCCACGGTGACGGCCGAGCTTGCGCAGTTCAGCCAGATTCGCACGCCCGGCGCCAAAACGCTTCAGGACGTGCCGCTGTCACTGCCGGTGCCATTACGCAACCAGCCCAACGTGACACTGTCGGTCGACCGCGTCGCGGCGGCGGTAGATGTTCAGAATGCCGAGCGGTTGCTCAAGATTCCGTCACTACCCATCTGGCCGCTTTATCCACCGGGCGTCCAGGGCAAGTATGTCGTGAAGACCGAAGGCGAACCTACGATATTCAACGTCGAGGTCACCGGGCCGCGCGAGTTGATCGACCAGATCGAAAACAACACGATCGAGCCCAAGCCCAAGGCCATCCTCGAAGTCGAACGAGAGGACCTGCCCAATCGCTCGATCACCCGTAAGCTGACACTGGCCCTCCCACAGGGCGTCAAAGCCAATCGTGAGTACCAAGCGACGTTCATGCTCGTCGAAGCCGAGCCGACCCCACCATAGTGCGGGTCGAAACCACCCTACCGATTGCCTAAGGCAAGTTTCAATGAATCACATGCGCTCGTGCGTTTGTGGCTCACCGCGCAGGCCACGCAGGTCGAGCAGCAGTTCCTTCCGACAGACATACCGACCAACCAACGCCGCGGCGTAGCCCAGGATGAACAGTTCCCACGGTGATGGATGGTGCAACCGCCACACCGCCCACGACACCACCGCGACGCACGCGGCCCATTCGATTGCCGACGCAAGCCAGAAGTCGCGCCACGGGTACTTCGTCCGCAGGAACTCTCGCTGCGTCTGCACATAACGCAAGTGAAACATCGCCGTCGCAGCGACCGCAAGTGGATACGAGCCGATCACTGCGCTGGCCGCCGACATTCCACCCCATCGCGTTATTAGCACAAATGCGATCACTGCTATCACCCATGCAAAGCCACTGGCGATGAAAAACTTCACGAAGGGAGAGGCACGCGGATACTGGTAGTCGTACAACCGACTCAGGTGTTCCAGGTACTTGAACTGCTGCGTCATCGTCAGCTTGGAGTCGCCCTTGGTGCGCAGGTCGAAGTGAATCGGCACCTCGCGCACCTCGTGTACGCGACACTTGCACATCAACTCGAGCCCGATCTTGTAACCGTACGGCGTCAGCCGCTCGGCCTGTTTAAACGTGCTGCGACGCAACGCAAAGAACCCGGACATCGGGTCGCGCACGGTGCCGGCGAACGGTCTGGCCAGCAGAGTGGCGATGCGCGAGTTCACCTGACGGAAAAATCCCCAATGTTCCTGCGTGCTGCCACCGGCGACGTAGCGCGAACCGATCGCGAAGTCGCCACCGGCTTCCAGGGCAGCCAGCAGCATCGGAACGCGTTCGGGAGGGTGTTGCAGGTCGGCATCCATGACGACGAACGTCGCCCCCTTGGCCTCGGCCAAGCCACGCAGGACGGCGCCACTCAGTCCATCGCGAGGCGGCCGCCGGACGATCAGGCGAAGTGGATATTCCCTGGCCAACCGTTCACAGACAGCGGGCGTTTCATCGCGACTGTCGTCATCAACGACGATCAACTCATACGAAATGCCCGTCATCGCGGCCGCCACGCGCGTCAAGAGCAATGGCAGGTTCACGGCCTCGTTCAAGGCAGGCACAACCAGCGACACGGCGATCGCGCCATCGTGCGGCGGAGGCGAGATGGATTGGTTCAATTGCGACATCGGTTCACTCGGCGCGGTCTTCCCACTAGGCGCAAGCGCAGGCTATCCCATGTGCCGTCCATTCACAACGAAGCCTATTCCTGTGGTATCATCCCGCCCCGACAACGGGTCGTCCACGTCGACGGCTAGCAGGTCGCGTTCGCAAAGGAAACTCATGATCAACCATTCCGACATCCGTATTGGCACCCTCGCATCAATGGATGCCGGCGCAAAATATGTCAGCCAAATTCTTCCTCACGGCTTTGAAAGCATCTCATTGACCTGCTGGCAGAAGATCGGCGACGTCGATCTCGAACAAACAGCAAAGGAAGTGCTGGCAGTGCTGGGGGACAAGGCCGTGGTAAGCACCGTCGGTATCTTCTGCAACCCACTGCAGGACGCGCAGGGTGTGAAGGACTGGGAACGCATGATCGACAGCGCCAAGCTGTTCAACACCAACATCGTCTCCGGCTTTGCCGGCGCCGTGCCCGGCAAGTCGGTCGCCGACGCGATGCCGCAGTTCAAGAAGGTCTGGAGCGAGTTGGCCAAACGCGCCGAAGCCAACGGGGTGCGCATCGCGTTTGAAAACTGCGAGATGGGCGGTTGGTGGCACGATAGTGGCCAATGGAACGTCGCCCACAGCCCGACAGCATGGGAGATGATGTTCAATGACGTGCCCTCGCCGGCGATCGGTCTGGAATGGGAACCGTGCCACCAGATGTACAGCCTGATCGACCCGATCCCCCAGTTGCGCAAGCTCGCGCCGACTGGCAAAATTTTCCACGTCCACGGCAAAGACGCGACGATCGCATGGGAGGTCGTCCGCGCGAGCGGCATTCGCGGTGGCAAGCCCTATGTCTGGCATCGCTCACCCGGCTTTGGCGACACCAATTGGACCGACGTCATCTCGATCCTGCGTATGAACAAATACCAGGGCACGATCGACATCGAAGGCTGGCACGACCCGGTCTACAAAGGCGAACTGGAAATGACCGGCCAGGTCCACGCCTTGAACTACCTGAAGCATTGCCGCGGTGGACCGTACGTGGCGAACCCGAAGTAAAAGAGCTGGCCGCTGGTCCCTCTCTCATGGCGCCATGGGAGAGGGGCCGGAGCTACCAGTCATTCCCGCGTAGATGAATGTCGCCCGGCGGTAGGGTCGGCAAACGAAGCGGGTGGAACATCGCTACATCCTGGTTGGGAAGAATCGTTTCCGCTCCGGTTTCGTCAATGCGCGTCACCGTTCGACCAGGCAGTTCATACCAACCAACGCGTGCGTACACACGCTGCAGCACCGGCAGACAGAAGAGCATTCCCCCGTCATAGTTTCGTTGAGCCACCTGCGCCATTGTCGCCTTCATTAGCTTTGCCAGGAGTCCCGTCTTGCGGTGCCCGGGAGCAATGCAGACGTTCTGCAGGCCCGCCACGCGCACAGTGACGCCACTTACGTCGATCGTACGCTCGTGAAGCGCCATATGACCGGTAAGCTGCTGCTTATCGTCGTACGCCAGTATGGTGACAAAGGGACTACTGCCATGCCAGGCGCGCGTGGTGTCGAACGCCGCCGCGTCGTTTGGAAAGCATTCACCCAGGAGCCGCCGGATCGCAGCATCGACGTCGGTGGGCATCTGCGCCTCGTCGATGATGTTGATCGTCGTAGTCGTCACAGGCGTCAAACCTTTCTGGTATGGGCGATCAATCGTGGCGAGCCGTGCCACACGTCGCTGCCATCGTAGTCGCCGTACATCTCGCGCAGTTCGAAGCCATTGCGTTCCAGCAACAACTGTAGCTCGCGCGGGAAGATGTGGGTAAGCAGGAAGCTGTTGGTCTCGTGATGATCACCGCCTTGGGCGTCAAACCAGTGGTAGCGAAAGGTGATGCGCTGGGTCTGCAGGCGCTCGTCACGCTCGACATCCGTACTGCGGAACACCGAGCGGTCCAGTGAGGGCACGTAGAATGACACGGGGTCAAGGTCGGCCGTCGTGTGGGCGGCGAGCATTGTGTGGTCGGGGTTGAAGAGGTCGAGCCAGAACGTGCCACCGGGCTTCAGGTGTGCGATCACGTTCTGCAGAACGCGGTCCTGCTCGGCGAGCGTCGTGAAGCTCAGGAAACTATTGAAGAAGATGCAGACCTGGTCGAACGGCTGGCCACCGAGGTTCAACCGGCGCAGATCGGCGCGGGTGAACCTCAGGTCGCGTTCGGTCAGCCCGACGCTGTCGCGCTTGTGCGTCGCGATGCGCAGCATGTCAGCGGCATAGTCCACGCCGGTCACACTGTGTCCCACCTGCGCCAGTGGAATAGCCGCCCGACCGGTGCCGCACGCGAGTTCGAGGATGCGCTGGCGGCGCTTTGGCAGGTGCTTCATGTAGAACGGAACGTCCTGGTCGAGGTAGGAGAGGTGCGCGTACTCGGCGTCGTAATACTCGGCGATGGCGCGGTATTCGACGGTGTCGGCCTTGCGCGAAGATGAACGCTTGGACTTGCTCACGCGCGCACCACCTGACGATCGACGAAGGAGAGATACGTCGTCCAATCCGCCTCGGTCACCGAATGTTTGCCCGGCCGGACGCTGT
>Ga0163144_10020518_pt1 | contig 13203 bp, 9 predicted proteins | sample OliLak19BULKMAT1_FD_123175 | JGI IMG/M metagenome (GOLD analysis project Ga0163144, IMG submission 123175) | Freshwater microbial mat bacterial communities from Lake Vanda, McMurdo Dry Valleys, Antarctica - Oligotrophic Lake LV.19.BULKMAT1 | ecosystem: Environmental > Aquatic > Freshwater > Lake... | reverse complement strand
GGAGGCGAGAGACGAGGGACGAGAGGCGAGGGGGAATACGGAATGCAAAGGCAAAAACACGGAGGCACGGAGGCACGGAGGCTACGAAGCGGCACGGAGCATTCAGAAATCAATCCTTAATTTGCAATTCCTATTTTGCAATTTGCATTTCACTTTTCACTTTTCATTTCCGCCCGAGATGAGTTATCCACACCCCATGAAATTCCGCACTCCGCATTCCGCAATTCCTTCCTCACTTCGCCTCCGCCATCGCCGCCAACTGCACCGTCGCGCGTTGTTGTTCTTTTTCCAAATATGTGCGGCCCTTCTTCACGTTGAGGTGGTCCCACGGCAGCTTGTCGCTCAGTTCATACGGCTGATGGATCACCTGATTGAGATCGAGCCCACAATCGGCGGCCGCCTGCCACCAGAGGTCCGCCCGCAAATGTTCGGACCAACTATCGAGCCGCGCGCCGCGCCGCCAGGCCAGTTCCACCACCTCGGCCACGCGACGGTCCCCCCGGCTGAGCAGCCCTTCGAGCATGCTCGTTTCGACAGGGTGGCATTTGATCTCGACGCTTTTCATCTTCACGCGGCTCTTCAGGTACCGCGCGGCCCAGCGGAAATAGTCGCGCGTCTGCATCCCGTTCCATTGATAAGGCGTGTGCGCTTTGGGGACGAAATTCGACACGCTCGCCGTCACCTTGGTCGGTTTGCCGCGCACTTCGCGGCCGATCCGCGTGATCGTTTCGGCCATCTCCACGATCCCATCCAGATCGACCTGCCGCTCCCCCGGCAGCCCGCAGAGGAAATAGAGCTTCACATGATCGAACCCGCGGGCAAAAGCGGCGCGGCACCCTTCGAAAAGGTCTTCGTTTTTGATCTTCTTGCGGATCTGTTCGCGCATGTCGTCGCGGGCGACTTCAGGGGCCAGGGTCAGGCCGCTATGTCGGTCGGTCGAGAGCAGTTCGCTGACCGTCCGCAGCGCTTCGTTCACGCGCAGACTCGGGACGGAAACGGTCACGTCGAGCGGGCCGATCGCCTCGCGCAGCCGCCGCATCAGCGGTCCAAAATCGGGAAAGTCACTGGTCGAAAGCGACAGGATCGAAAGCTCGTCATGCCCCGTGTTCCAATACGATTCGACTGCGGCGGCGGCGATAGTTTCGACTTCGCGCACCCGCAGCGGCCGCTTGATGACGGTGCTTTGACAAAAGCGGCATTGCCAGGGACAGCCGCGCATGATCTCGATGGCGATCCGGTCATGAACGCATTCGACATACGGCACGATCGGTTTGGTCGGCAGCGGGCTGGCGTCGAGATCGGCGATTACCGCCGGTTCAATCGTCTCAGGCACATCGGGCCGCGTGCGGCGCAGCGACACGATCCGCCCCTCGCGATAATCCGGCTCATAAAACCGCGGCACATAGGCAAACGGCAATTCAGCCGCCATGCGGGCGAGCAATTCTTCACGGTAATTTGCACTGGCAAAGCCAGTGCCACCCATCGCCTCCTCCTTCAACTTCAACCACAACTCGCAAATCCGTTCCAAACTTGGTTCGCCGTCGCCGGTCACGAACAGATCGACAAACGGTGCGAGCGGCTCGGGGTTCTGCGCGCACGGCCCGCCGGCGATCACCAGCGGATGTTCCATCGTTCGCTCGATCGAGCGGATCGGGATACCACCGAGGTCGAGCATGGTCAGGAGATTGCTCGTGCAGATTTCGTATTGCAGCGTGAACCCGAGGACATCGAACTGATGCAGCGGCGTGAACGTCTCGAGCGAATAGAGCGGCAACCCCGCCGCGCGCAGCTCGCGCTCCATGTCAAGTCCCGGCGTAAACGCCCGCTCGCAAACCCAGTCGTCCTTGGCATTGATGAGCGAATAGAGGACTTGCAGCCCGTGGTGGCTCATGCCAATGGTATAGGTGTCGGGAAACGCCAGACAGAGCTTCCCCCGGACCGCGCGATGGTCCTTGCGGATCATGTTCAGCTCGCCGCCGACATACTGGGCCGGCTGCACCACCCGCGGCAACACGCGGCGGGTGATCTGATCTTTGAGAGATTGGTTGAGCATGGGTAGGAAGAAGTTAGCGAGCGGTGATATAATTCCATTGTTATAGTCGATCGCGCAGCGCTGGGCTATGGCGGTCATGATTAGCCGTGACGCGCAACGGAGCGCGTCGCGTATGCAGCTCGCCACTTGTTTAACCGCGACGCCAGCGGAACGCGTGGGACGCATATTTTGCGTTCCACTGTCGTCCCACTAGCGACATTTCGCCGCGTAGCGGCGATGGATCGTAGCCGTGCGGCGCAAGCCCACGGAACGAAATGAAAAATAGAATTTTAAGCCGCACAGCGGCGACGTAGATTAGCGTTGACACCGATATTGTGACGTAAATTGGCAGCAGAGGTTATGCTAGATTTCAGCGATCTGTTCACACTTGTCAACCCTTACGTCGATCTCCTCATCACTGCGGCGGGCCTTTCGATGAACCGAATTACAAGCCACTTCACCAGTTATCGGCAAGCGTTAGTAGTAGTGTTCATCGGCGTATTCGTCCTATCTGAAACTACTTGGAATCCGTCGGAAACTTCGGCCGCTGATCCGGTGTTGGTCACGATTGGCAAAGAGACAACGTACATCACCGAACCGCTCAAACCGAGCGGCTATCCGGATTACATCGAAGCATTGAACCAACTGGCCAGCAAGGGAGTCACGCCGGAGAATAATGCGGCGGTGGTGTTGCTCAGGGTGCTAGGGCCGAAGGGAATCGAAGACGATATCTCGGCAGAATATTATCGCCGTTTGGGGATCTCGCCGTTGCAAAAGGGAGGATCATATTTCGTTTCTTATGAGGACTTTATCAAAGGTCTATCTGATGACGAACTTGCCATTGCAGTAAAAGATAATAAGACCGATATTGCTGCGTCCGTCGGTGGCGACGCAATCCGCGAACAAATCCTGACGGACATACACACTTGTTGTGAGCGGCCCTGGAAGGCTGAGAAATTTCCCCATGTGGCAAAATGGCTTAAGGAACAAGAGGAAATTCTCAAACGGCTCGAAGCTTTACACAAAATGCCGCACTACTATAGCCCGTTTGTCACGCCGGCGAACGAACCGTTGGTCATTAATATTCGCCTGCCCTTAATCACCAATGTACGCACACTGGCTCGCTATTACACCGTCAGGGCGATGGGCGCGCTCGGCCGACAGGATTTTCAGTCGGCCTGGAACGATGTCGAAATGTTGCTGCGGTTGAGTCAATTGATCGTCGAGTCGCCAATGCTAGTGGACAAGTTGATCAGCATCGCCATTGCCGGTTTTACTCATCCACTAATCAGGGAATTGGTGACTGCCGAAAAACTCAGCGGCGTGGAGTTGGCAAAATTTCAGGCTGCCCATCAGCAATATGCCCCAAAAATGAGTCTTGTAAAATCAATGAACACAGTTGAGCGATTTTCATTTCTCCGTAGCATCTGCACGATGGCCGAGCACGGTTTGGATGTACTAGATGCGCTTGGCGGCAAGAAGCGACTAAAAGAACTAAAAGGCGATCCGTTCTCGAAACGTAAGCAATTGAACTATGATATGATGCTCAAGCTTGGTAACGCGAAATATGATGAATTGGTTAGGATCCATGGATTGACAGATCCCGCGGAAAAAATCCGGGCAATTGAAGTATTTGAGGCAGAGGTCAAAAAACTGGTAAAAGAAAACGGAGGCGTGGAACTAATCGGCAGTTTTTTCACCGCCAAGGACGTTCGGTCAAAAACGCTCGGCAATATATATCTAACTCTATTTCTCCCGGCATTAAATATGAGTGATGGCGCGAAGCGTCGGTTTGAGAATTACTTTCAACTCGCTGAATTGGGATTTTCCCTGCGCCGCTATCGGGAAAAGCATCAACGCTATCCGGACAAACTCGAGCAACTCGTGCCGGAGTACATTGCGGCTGTGCCGAAAGATCAGCATACACAACAACCGTTTGCGTACCGCACCGATGGAACCGATTTTCTGCTTTACACAATTGGTCACGACAAACGCGATTTAGGCGGATTTGAAGGAAGCTACGGCGGAAACGACTTTAGTGACGATTTCAGCTACTGCACTTCCAAAATGAAACCGCAACCGCCGAAAGTATCTGCGGGCGACGAGTGACGGGTTACATTCGCCGCGCTATTTCAATTCCCGTACGAAGTACGGAGTACAGTGTGCAAAATACGGAGTACCCAGTACGGAGTCCGCCCCCTTGCCTCCCATCACTTGCAAACTCAAACGCCCACGCCCTTCGTTGAAACTCAGGGTGTACCACCTATTCTGCTAATCCCCCGTCCCTCGCCTCACGCCTCTCTTCCACCCAACGCCCAAACCCCAATCCCCAATCCCCAATCCCCAATCTCTCCCCCCTCCCCCATGCAATTTATCACCGTCGCCAAAGTGGGTTCGATCCCGGAGCATGGCGGGATCACCGTTACCGTGGGGGATCGTCTTATCGCGCTCTTCTATGAAAACGGCGAATACCGCGCGATCGACGACCTTTGTCCGCACATGGGGGCGTCGCTCGGGGCAGGCGAGAGTCGCAACGGCGTCGTCGTATGCCCGTGGCACGCTTGGCGGTTTCGGACCAGCGACGGCTGCTGGCTCGATAACCCGCGGATCAAAATCGACAGCTTTGCGGTCCGCGTGGTGGGGGATGAGGTGCAGGTGGCAGTGCCAAACAATGAACGATGAAGTGGGGAAGAGAGACGTGGGAGGCGAGGCGAGGGACGAGGGAAAATGCTTCAATCTTCCCCCTTTTCCCATTTGCCATTTCCCTTCTCGACCCTGCTTCACTTTTCACTTAACACTTTCCACTTTTCACTCCCGCCCCCCTGCTCCCTTGCTCCCCCTCTCCCCTGCTCTCAAAGCGAAACGCTTTCCCCCGGCTTCAAGATCACCGGTTCGGCGTTGGTCTCGTGGCCCACTTCGGTGGCCCAGGCGACGGCGTCTTGCGCGATTGAGGGCCAGGTGTTGTAGTGCGAAGGCAGCACCCGCTTCGGCATAAGCAGGTCAAGCGCGGCGAGCGAATCGGCGATCCCCATCGTGAAGACATCGCCAATCGGCAGCACGGCCAAATCCAGCCCCACGCGGCCGATCAACTCCATATCGCTAAAGAGCGCAGTGTCGCCCGCAAAGTAGAGCCGCTTGTTGTTATTGAGCAGCAGCAAATACCCGCTCGGGTTGCCGGCATAGGTTCCGTCGGGCAACGACGAGCTATGGAAGGCCAGCGTCATCTTCACGCGGCCGAACGGCAGTGTGATCATTCCGCCGAGGTTCATCGGCAGCGTGTTAGTAACGCCTTTTCCTTGTAGCCATTGGTGGATTTCCCAATTGCAGACGACCGCCGCGCCGGTCCGTTTGGCAATGGAAACCAGATCGGCCGTGTGATCTTCGTGCCCGTGCGTGATCAGGATAAAATCGGCCTTCACATCGGCCGCCTTGACCGGCGCGCTGGGGTTATGATCCAAAAACGGATCAATCAAGATCGTCACGCCATCGACGGCAAGCGACCAAGTGGCGTGACCGAACCAGGTGAGGGAGGCCATGTGCGTAAACGATGAATGATGAATGAGGAACGATGAAGGAAGCGCGAAACGAGAAGCGAGAAGTGATAAACGAGATGCGAGAAATGAGAGATGCGAAGGGAAAAGGGAAAAGGTGGAGATTGAGGCATTTTCTCTCGCCTCGCGTCCCTCGCCTCGCCTACCCCACTTCATCACTCATCGTTCATCGTTTCCCCCTAGCTCTTCCGCAAGTTCGCCTGCATATGCTTCTTGTACCCTTCCACACCCGGTTGGCCGTAGGGGTTTACGCCGATCAACCGGCCTTCCAACACGGTTGCCAGCATCAGCATTTGGAACAGTTGCCCCATCGAGTATTCATCGGTGCCGGGCAGGTGCAGGTCGGCGGTGGGGCGGCGGTCGTCGGCGTAGGCCTGGTTCGTGCCCTCGATTGCCGCAGTGAGAATCTCGGGCAACGTTTTACCGGCCAGCTCGTTGAGCTTGTCTTGGTCAAGGTCGCTCTTTTCAATCGCCAGCCGGTCGCGGCGGATCGCGTGCGGGATGACGTTGGTGATCAGTTTGTCGCGGCGGCCTTCTTGATGCTGCTGCCCGCGCGAGTGGAGGTCGCGGGTGTTGACCACGGTGAGCGGCGTGGCCCCTTTTTCGTGTTTGCCCAGGCTTTCGCTGAGGAGCTGGTCATACCACAACCCGGCCGCTTCGAGCGCTTTGCCCCAGGTGCTCAGGATGCGGATCGTGGCCCCGCGCTGTTGTTCCATCAAATGGCAAACGCCGACGTAGTCGAGGACCACGTTGGTCCCCAGCGGCGTCCGATTGCTGAAAGCGGCGGTCGAGCGGTAGCGCTCGTTCATTGCCGCGGCTCCTTCGAGCAGCCGGACGATGTCTATCCCAATCACCGCCGCCGGCAGCAAGCCGACCGCCGTGAATATCGAAAACCGCCCGCCGACGCCGTCGGGAATGTCAAAGATGTCGGGGCAGCCGAGGGCTTTGCTCAATTCAAACAACCGCCCCGATTCGCCGGTGACCGGGACGATCAATTGCGCGAGGGCAGCGCGGTCGCCGCCGAGCGATTTGAGCAGCGCGTTCCAAAAGGTGCGAAACGCTGCCGCCGTTTCGAGCGTGCCGCCGCTTTTGCTGATGACCAGAATCCCCCAGCGGTCGCGCGGATCTGCGCTCATTTTAGCCGCCGGGTTGTGGCAACCAAACACGTCAAGCAACCCTTGCAAGGCGTCGTTATCGACGTTGTTTCCCTCGAAGTAAATCCGCGGCTTGCCTCCCCGTTCGGCGCGCGACAATTCGTTGTGATACGGGTGGCAGCAAGCTTCGAGCAGCGCGCGGGCACCCATGTACGAGCCGCCGATCCCCAGGACCACGACGCGGTCGATGGATTCACGCAGCCGCGCGGCGGTCGCCAAGATGCGACCCAACTCGCTCGTTTTGCGATTCGCCTTGTAATCGGCCAAGAGACGGTCGGGCAAGTCCATGAACCCGGCGTCGAGCGGTTGCTTCGCGGCAGGGACCGGCCCTTTCGCGTGCCACAACTTCAGATCGGCCAGCGTTTCATCGCGGGCCGCTTCGAGCTTAGGTGCCAACGCGGCCAAGTCGGCCTTATCGATCCCCGTTTCGGTGATGAAGCAGGCCGTGGGATCATAACTGAGCGCGGTATTGGTCGGGTTGAAGCGGAGAGACATGGCGGATTGGGAGCGAGAGGCGGGAGACGGGGGGGAAACGATGAACGATGAAGTTAATGCGGAATGCGGAATTGGGAGGGCGGAGACTCCTGCCGAGCCGCCGCTTAGTTTAACCGCGACGCTTGCGGAGTGTGAAATACGAAGGGAAAAGGGAAATGGCGGAAGTGGCGGCTATTGACCCAGATTATTACATTCTTACCAACGCCCAACGTCCAATCCCCAACGCCCAATCAATCTAGCGTTGGAACGCGCGGGGGAAAAGAGCGTGGCCGAAATGCCGCCACATTCGCGCGCGTATTTTGAGTACATCACCAAGAATCTAACTCGGCGGGAGAATTAGAATTACACGCCACCCAACGGTCCCGGCGGAGTGTCGCGGCGTTCCCATTCACGACGCAAGGCGTTGAGACCATAGATACAGAGATCAAAATCGTGGCTCAATCGTTCGAGAATTTCATTTTCCGCGTCGTGCGGCGGCGCGAGAGGTTCCGGCGGGTCGATTGTGCTGGCGATCCGATACGCCCGCTTACCCAACTCAGGATAGTTCAGCACGGCGTCTTTCCGTGAGGCGGCTTGCATTCGCTTGAGTGCCTCGGGATACAGACCCGACCAAAACAGAGTGAAATCTCCAATATGGCGATGAATTTCGCGGTTGGTCGGAACGGGCCGGACTTCGGCCTCCTGAAGCATGTCCGAAACTTGCAACAGCGGTCGGCCAAACAGATTCCGCACGCGGTAGATTTCATCGTAATGCGTAAAACGCAGCAGCAAATTGCTGATGTAATCGATCAGCGTCGGATCGACGATCCCCACCTGGGTCTCGAATGTGTATTCGGTTAACCCGGTAAAGAACCGACGTAAATCGTGATATCCGTTTGTGGGAATCATCGTCAACAGTCCTCGTCAGTCAGAGGCGTGCCGCTTGCACCCCTCACTCCACCAAACTGTGTCGACAAAAGTCACTCTATTCTGCCAACGCTGTCAAGAGTGATTACAAAAGGTGATTGTGGAAAGCTGGTTAAGCTGCGTAATTCGCTTGAAATCGCCAGGATCGCGAAGCAAAAATCAAAATTGCAATTGTAACCCGCAGCGTAAGCAAGGGCCGAATTGCCACAAAACCCCTTGCTTACGCTGCGGGCTATTATTTAAGCGTAAAACGGCGCAATTGCGTACATTGTAACTCTAAATCATTATTCGGTAGCAGCACTACCTGGGAAACGGTAGATTCAATAAAATATGAGCACCCCAGCGCGTCCCCATGGTCACCGTGCGTTTGATTCAGCCACGCAAGAGGCCTATTTGAACCTTTGGCGGACCTATGATCGGCTGCGCGGCTACGAAGAGGAACTCTTTGTCAAATATGACCTTACGGCGCAGCAATACAACGCCTTGCGGTTACTGAAAGCGGAATATCCCGCGACGATCCCAACTTTGGGCTTAGCGGGACGGCTGGTTTCGCGCGCTCCGGATATCACCCGTTTGCTTGATCACTTAGTAGCTCAAGGGTGGATTGTCCGCGAACGCAAACCCGAAAATCGCCGTGTGGTTCGTGTAGGGATTACCCCGGCTGGGATTGAGTTGTTACAGAAGATTCACGCCGAGGTCCGAAAGGTAAACGAGCGGCAATTGGGGCATTTGACGCCGGAACAGCTCAAACAATTGGTCGAATTGCTCAAATTGGCCCGCGAACCGCACGAACCAGCGGAAAGCAGTTGGCGGTAGTCCGTTACGCCACGGGCGGCACCGCTAGCTGACTACCAGCGTAATGCAAAGTCACGCGGTTTTTCACGGGTAGGCAAACTACCCGTGCCACCCCAAATTGGAATGTAAGCCCATATTCAACAGGCTGTTAGAACCTCCAAGCACATGGGGAACGAAATTTCGGCATATTTTTCTCCGACCACTGCAAAATCGTTGCGGAATCACGCAAGCCATGATTATGATAGAATTGTCTTGGTTAACGGAGTGGTCAAAGCTGGTTTTTCGGACTACAACCTTTTTTGATCTTTTGACAATAGTTCCTATAACATTTCTCCCGCGGAGTAAGCTCGTGCGACTGTGAGCAAGAAAGTACCGGATAGACCGGGCAAATCGTATTTTCCATTAAAATTCGATTTCGTGACCCGGTCATCCTTGGGTGTGGCGCTGTTTGCGATCTGTTGAACCGTTTCGTTCTCGATCGCGCTTTGCCCGCTGTTCTTGTCGCCGCTCCGTGAACGGATTCTGGGCCGCATCGTCGGCTGGTTCGTGATTCCCACCCCTGGGAAACAGCGAACCCCCGCGTTGCCGGACTAGACTCCTTCCCGCTTGCTTGATCCCGTGAATCGCCGGCTTCCATTAGCCGCAGTATCCGCGATCGGAACAGTCCTCCTCGCTTCTTGCTGCGTTGTCGCGTGATTTTCGCTCCGCCGCATTGATCCACACGCACACTGGGCAAGAGTTCTTAACAGAGGAGCACAACTGTGATTTGGCAACATTTGACAACGAGCATCGCCGCATTGGCGATGGTGACAACCTGCTTGACCGGGTCGCTGCGCGCGGCCGATGTGGTCACGCAATGGAACGACGTCTTGATCGACACGCTTTGTTCGGCGGATGCAAGCATGCCCGGTCCAGGCTGGGCGTCGCGGAATGCGGCGATGGTTCATGGCGCGATTTACGACGCCGTGAATTCAATCAACCCGACCCACCATTCGATTTTCATTCAAGCGACTCCGGCCGGGCCAGCTTCGCAAGAGGCGGCCGCGGCACAATCGGCTTATGAAGTGCTGGTCAACTTATACCCTTCGCGCAAGCCGATTTACGACGTCGCACTGGCGACGAGTTTAAGCGGAATAGCCAACGGGCCGGCCAAGACCAACGGCATCGCCTTGGGGGCCACGGTCGGGCAAGCTGTGCTTAACGCGCGGGCAAACGACCATGCCGCCGACATCGTTCCCTACTTTCCGCAAACCAATCCCGGCGACTGGCGTCCGACGCCCCCGCAAAATGGAGACGCACTCGGCCCCGGCTGGGGAACTGTCAAGCCGTTCGTGCTGGATTACGGTTCGCAGTTGCGCATTCCCGCCCCTCCCGCGCTCAATAGCCCGGAATATCTGGCTGCTTATAACGAAGTGAAAGAATATGGCGTGAAAAACAGCCTCGTTCGCACCGCCGACCAAACCCAAATCGGCGTCTTCTGGGCTTACGACAAACCAGGTAGGGGAACGCCGCCGACGCAATATAATCAGATCACGCGCCAATTGGCCGACCTCACCGGGAATACCTTGGAAGAAAACGCCCGGCTCTTCGCGATGGTCAATATCGCCCAGGCCGACGCGGGGATCGCCTGTTGGGATAGCAAATATGTCTATAATTTTTGGCGGCCGATCACCGGAATTCGCGAGGGGAATAACGACACCAATCCTAATACGGTCGGCGACGCTTTATGGGAACCGCTGGGCGCGCCGGGCGGATTGATGCCCAATGGTAATACTATTCCCGACTTCACACCGCCGTTTCCAGCTTATTCCTCGGGCCATGCCACCTTTGGCGCGGCGACGTTCCGCACGCTAGAACTCTTTTACGGTACCGACGACATCACCTCGCTGATCGGCGGACCGTTACAAGCGTATTCCAACGAACTGCCGGGGGTGACTCGGCCGTATAGTAAATTCAGCGACATGACCTATGACAATGGCAAGAGCCGGATCTACCTTGGAGTCCACTGGGAATTCGATAATCAACAAGGACAAATTCAAGGAACGCAAATCGCCAATATGACCTTCGACAACATGATGACCGCGATTCCCGAACCGGGAACCTGGGCGATGTTGGCTATCGCAGGCATTGGCGCGGGCATTTGGCTACAGCGACGAAAGACAATCGCATCTTGAATTCAAAGTTCAACGACTGCTCCGAATGAGTCGTTGTGAAGCTATTGAACTTGCAAAGCCGCGGGACTAATCTCCCGCGGCTTTTTTATTTATCATTTAACGCCGTCAGCAGCATTCCCGCATACGCCCGCACATCGGCCAGCAACTCCTTCAACGGGCGAGTCGCCCCCTGTTCAATTCGCCGAACCAGGGCCGAGCCGACGATTAGCCCGTCGGCCACTGGCGCTAAAAGCTTCACATGTTCGGGCGTGCTGATGCCAAATCCGATGCAGATCGGGAGCGGCGTCCGTTGCCGGAGCCAGGTCACGTTGTCGCGCAACTCCGGCGGCAAGTCGCGGCGTTCGCCGGTGATGCCGGTCACCGATACATAATATAAAAACCCGCTTGAATTTTGGGCGATTTGCACGGCGCGGTCGCGCGGCGTGGTGGGGGTGACCAGTTGAATCAAGCTGAAATCGCGCTGGCGACAAACCGCCGCCAATTGGGCCGCTTCCTCCAGCGGCAAATCCGGCACGATTGCCCCCGCTAACCCGGCGGCCTGGGCGTCGTCCACATATTGTTCCAGGCCGTGGCGATAGACAATCGCATAGCTGACCATGCTCACCAGCGGCGCGGCGACTTGCGGCGCGACATCACGGACGCAATCCAAAATTTCGGCCAGCTTGATTTTCTTGTTTAACGCCCGCGTGTACGAAGCCTGGATCACCGGTCCGTCGGCGATCGGATCGCTATAAGGAATGCCGACTTCGCAGAGGTGACAACCGGCGCTGACCAGTTCTTTTAGCAGTGCTGCGGTGGTCGCCAAGTCGGGATCGCCGGCCGTGACGAACGGCATCAGCGCGCGGCGATTTTCAGTGCGTAACTTGGCAAAGAGTTGGTCAATTTTAGACATCGTGAAGAGGGGTCGTTTCTCTAATAGACTAAGCGGGGGACGTAAGTCCCACGGTATGCAAACTATAAATCGTTAAACTGGTCGCTTGAGTAACTCTCGCAAATTCTCGCGTTTCACCAAGCTTCCCCGCGCATCCGCGCGATCTCCGGGGCGTCTTTATCGCCGCGGCCGCTCAGACAGAGCACTAACACTTGCTCAGGACGCATCGTTTTGGCGATCTCCAACGCTTTTGCCAGACCGTGCGAACTTTCCAGCGCGGGCAGAATCCCTTCGGTGCGGGCCAGCACGCCGAAGGCCTCAACCGCTTCATCGTCGCGGCAACTGGTGTATTCCACGCGGCCGCTGTCTTTCCAGTAACTGTGTTCCGGTCCCACGCCGGGATAATCCAACCCGGCCGAGATCGAATGGACGTCGCAGGTTTGGCCGTCTTCGTCCTGCATCACATAGCTGTAGCTGCCGTGCAGCACGCCCGGTTTGCCGAAAGTCAACGGCGAAGCGTGTTCGCCGGCGGCGCTGGATCGGCCCCCCGCCTCAACGCCGATCAGCTTAACTCCCGCGTGTTCCACAAAAGGATAGAACATCCCGGCCGCGTTGCTTCCCCCGCCGACGCATGCCACCACCGTGTCGGGCAAGCGGCCCAGTTGGGCTTGCGATTGCGCTATCGTTTCGCGGCCGATGACCGCCTGAAAGTCGCGCACTATTCGCGGAAACGGATGCGGCCCGATGACCGAGCCGATAATGTAATGCGTATCCTCAACGCTGCTCATCCAGTCGCGCATCGCCTCGTTGACCGCGTCGCGGAGCGTGCGCGAACCGCTGGTGACGGGGCGGACTTCGGCTCCCATCAGCTTCATGCTAAAGACGTTCGGCTTTTGGCGGCGTATATCCTCTTCCCCCATATACACCACGCATTGCAGTCCAAACCGCGCGCATGCGGTGGCGGTCGCCACGCCGTGCTGCCCGGCACCGGTTTCGGCGATAACCCGCTTTTTCCCCATCCGGAGCGTGAGCAGCGTTTGCCCGATCGTGTTGTTGATCTTGTGCGCGCCGGTGTGGTTGAGGTCTTCGCGTTTGAGATAGAGCTGTGCCCCGCCGTTAAGTTGGCTGAGTCGCGCGGCATGATAGAGGGGCGAAGGCCGGCCGACGTAATTCCGCCACAAGTCGTTGAGTTCCCGCTGAAATGCCGCGTCGCCAATCGCCGCTT
>Ga0163144_10020517_pt1 | contig 13203 bp, 17 predicted proteins | sample OliLak19BULKMAT1_FD_123175 | JGI IMG/M metagenome (GOLD analysis project Ga0163144, IMG submission 123175) | Freshwater microbial mat bacterial communities from Lake Vanda, McMurdo Dry Valleys, Antarctica - Oligotrophic Lake LV.19.BULKMAT1 | ecosystem: Environmental > Aquatic > Freshwater >... | reverse complement strand
GCGGTTGGGCGGGGATGCGAGCACTGCTTGGTCGTACCTTCGACGCCTATCGTCCAAAGCCTTGGATGTGGTATCTGGTGGGCGTGCTTGTGTTGCCCGCCGTATTAGTCCTCGAATATGTGAGCACCTATGATGCTGTGATTCCCTGATGATAGAGCGCACGGCAGTATCGCGTCGCAGCGTGTCAAGCGTTTGTTGTTTGCGTTCAGGCGACCATCTCGATCACAAACAGTACCAGGAAACCGACAAAAAACGAGGCGGTAATCAGCGGGGTATCGGGTACCTCATGCGCTTCCACCAACAATTCTTCCGTCACGAGATAGAGCAGGGCTGCCGCGCCGAACGCGAGCACCGCTTCGAGTGTAGTACCCAATAACCCATGTAGCAGGGTCACGCCTACCACCGCGCCAATCGCTACTAGCAATTCCCAGTGCCGCAGTTATGCCAATAACCTGTCTGCGAGGCGCTCCCGCTTCTGTAAGCTCAGCCGCCGTTGACAACCCAAGAAAGAGGATCTCAAGGGTCAGCGCAATCACAAGCAGTTGCCCGACCTTTGCGCCAGCTGCAAATCCGACACCTACCAGCAGGCCATCGATCAGCAGGTCGATCCCTACCACAACAATCAGGCGGGTCGGGAGCGCCTTTCCACCCTGTTCGTGTTGGCCAATCTGCTCGGTGATCTGTTTGATGCCAAGCATGGTCACAACACCAAGGGCAAAGCCGATGATCAGGCCCACAGGCGACCGCTCGTGCATGATTTCTGGAAGCACCTCACCGGCAACGGCCGCAAAGACAACTCCAGCGGCGAAATGTTGAAGGTAGCTCTGCACCTGAGGGCCTGGTGGCCGGAATGCAGCAATGATCCCGCTCAGCACGACCGCAATAACTGGCAGCAAGATAAACCCGAATACGTCCTAGAGTGCGCTTGGCATCATCATCTCCTGCTCAGGCAATGAGCACGCTTTCGGTTGTACCGGAACCAAACAGCGTGCTCATTGCAGAAAACACCGCGTACATCAACTATGATGCATGTTCATGGTTTTTGTACGTCAGCAGGCGCATCCCATGCAATGTCACCAGCAGCGATGTGCCAACATCAGCCAGAACCGCCATCCACATGGTTCCCATTCCGAGCAGCACCAGGACGAGGAATATGAGCTTCAGCCCGATACTGAACGCAATATTAATGCGAATGGTCTGCATTGTCGCCCGGCTGAGCCGGATTGCAAAGGGGAGCTGCCGGAGATTATCGCTCATTAAGGTAATATCGGCCGTCTCCATTGCCTGATTGGTGCCGCCAAGCGCCCCACCGATCGCAATACCAACTGTTGCAGTAGCCAATGCTGGTGTATCATTGATGCCATCGCCAACCATCGCCACTGTCCCGTATTGCTGCTGTAATGCGTGAATCGCCGCAACCTTGTGTTCTGGCAATAATTCCGCACGAATATCGGTAACGCCGATGTCTGCGGCGATTCGTTCTGCGGTTGCGCGCTGATCGCCAGTGAGCATGACCACTGCTCGCAGCCCCAAACCCTTGAGGCTTGCGACTGCCGCACGACTTGACTCACGGATACTATCCGCAACCGTAATCGTTCCCAGATACTGACCATGCTCACTGATCAACATCGGCGTATAGCCCGTGCTGGCATCCTGGCCAGCCGCATCACAGTGCTGTGAGTCATGCGGGATAGTGGTGTCGAAGTAGCGATGGCTCCCAATCAGGATGTCGCGGCCCTGCACGACCCCGCTCACGCCACGGCCCGTCAATGCAGTCACCGCTTCGGCGGGCGGGTAGCGATCTTCAAGACCACGTTCTCGTGACGCGCTGGTGATTGCATGGGCCAGTGGATGCTCACTGCGGCGCTCAACCGCATGGGCCAACGCCAGCACATCATCGCATGCACGACATGCATCCATAATCAGGTGATTGGGTGCCGCGCAGGTGGTGGTGCGTACGGCGATCACTGTCGGTTGGCCTGCCGTTAAGGTTCCAGTTTTGTCGAATGCAATTGCTTGCACCCGGCTGAGCGCTTCGAGGTACGCTCCGCCCTTGATCCGCACCCCATTGCGTGCAGCAGCACTCAGCGCACTAATCATACTGACGGGCGTGCTGATCACCAGCGCACATGGGCACGCAACCACCAGCAGTGTGAGCGCTCGATAGAACCAGCCAAACTGATCGGGGGTTGGGTTCCAGAAGGGCTGACCAAAAAACAGCGGCGGGATAAGTGCAACCAGTGCCGCAACGATGACAACCGCTGGGGTATAATAACGGGCGAACTGATCCACCATCCGTTGTATTGGCGCTCGGCGTTCCTGGGCTTCCTCAACCAGTTTGATCAAACGGCTGATCGTATTGTCTTGCACCAGATGGGTGACACGAATCTCGAGGCTCCCTTCGCCATTGATGGTACCGGCGAACACCTCAGCGCCCGCTTCTTTCTCAATCAAGCGGCTTTCGCCGGTAATTGGTGCCTGATTAACCGACGATACGCCAGCTTGGATCACCCCATCCATGGGAATACGCTGGCCTGGCCGTACCAGGATTCGATCACCAATCTGCAATGTTGTTACTGGTACGGACTCCTCAGCACTCGTGCCATCACGCTGGTTCATCCGCAGCGCGCGCTCGGGAGCGATTTCCATGAGGCTGCGAATTGCATGGCGGGTTCGGGCTGCGGATAGCCCTCCAGCGATTCCCCTAGCGCAAACAACACCATGACCATCCCTGCTTCTGTGTACGCGCCAATAATCACCGCCCCAATCGCAGCAATCGTCATAAGTACATTAATATTCAGTTTGCGGTTGATGGGGATCGCCCGCCATGCGCTACGAGCAATCGGTCGTCCGGCCACAAGCAGTGCGCCAATCGAGAAGAGATCAATCCACACCGCTTCCCAACGCAGGATTTCGTGCAAGAGCAACCCTGGCAGGATGAGCAACGCCCCAAGCAGTGCCAGCCGGGTTTCTGGGCGCGCCCACAGGAACCCAATGAAGCCAACTGGCGGCGCTGGCGTTGTGGATGGGCGCTCCACTTGTTCGGGTTCGGCAACATCAAAACCCAGGTCACGCACCCGCTGCACAATCGTCTCGCGACTCAGTGATCCAGTAACCTGTAGACGCTCGGTCGTAAAGTTGAGTTCTGACTGTTGGACTCCGGGAAGTTGGGCGACACCACGTTCGATTGTGCGAGCGCAACCAGCGCAGTCCATCCCACGGATCGTCAGGGTAAACGTATCGGTTGGTGCGGTCATGATCTACCTCATCATCTGTCGCTGCTCTGCAACGCGCCATATCTTCGATCATACACCTTCAAGGTAGGTTGAATGTCAAGCAGCGATTCGGTACACCCACACATTGATGCATATTCAGTATTCCGTTTGCTCTAGTGCCAGGAAGAGACGTGCAATCAGGAAGGCATGATCACCACGCGCAGTCAAGAGATACTCCGCATCGTCGTGGGAGAGTTCCGGTGCCTGATTGGTATGAGCGTGGAGTTGGCAATCCTGTTCGAGTTCCGTTAGCCTAGCTAGTGCCGCGCCCACATTGGGATCAGCACTGATCACCAGGATTGTATAGCCATCGTCTTCGTGCCAGAGATGGATGTGCTGCCCGCGCAGATGCTGGAGCAGTGCCTGCCCTTCCGCACTGGTGAGATTGCACGCATTGAGTGTGAGCATCCACGCCAGGGTTGCCGTATCCGATTGGCGATGGGGGTCTGCACAAATCTGGGCAAGTAATTGATCAAGCAGGGCTGTATCGGGATCGGCATCTGTTGGGTGTTGTTGCAAATCACGAAGAAATAAGGCCAGTTCGTGACGGAGCACCAGCAGTGGCGTAAGTTGTCGTTCTAAGGCCAGGTAACGCGCCTCTGCAACCTGCCGAACAGCCGCGACATCAAGACTGCTCGCACGCTGCGCCGCCACCAACGCACGAATATCCGCCAGCGCGAACCCAAGCCGCTGCGCCCGTTGAATAAAGCGCAACGTCTGCTCCGCAGCGGTATCATAGAGTCGATACCCTGCTTCAGAATGAGCCGTAGGTGTGAGTAACCCCTCCGCTTCATAGAAGCGCAGAGTTGATGGGCGGACGCCCACCCGACGTGCGAGTTGGCCAACTGTCATGAACGTCATTGTATACACCCAATTCGGTTGACCTACGTGATACTCATGCGACAACTTAGTTGTGTCCGGATTTCTGGCGCTCGATCAACTCGACGGGCCAGGTACTCTTGATATAGGCTAGTGCCGCCCAGATTTCAGTATCTATCAGGGTGCCCTTGAACGCCGGCATCGCGTTCTTACGATCAGGCGGTGAGGTTGCCTGGCCACCATATTTGACAGTCTCGAACAGCCAGCGGTCGTTATGATGCCAGGTATGGCCAGTGGCATTATGAGGCGGTGCTGGCATGCTGCCATCCGCCAATGGTTGTTGCCAATTGATCTGGCCTTCAAGATTGGCTCCATGGCAGCTCGCACAGCGGGCCTGATAGATAATCTTTCCCATCGACACAAGTGACTGGTTGGTCTGATCGGCAATACTCATTGCTGGCGTCACCCGATTTGCCCAAACATTGACGGCGACAATAATTGCCATCAGCGCAGCGACAACCAGGATTGCGATAGCTCGCGGGGATATTCGACGTGTGTGGATTGAAGTTTGACTGGTCATGGGATCTGAACTCCAGCGTCTATATTCAGCGAAAGATGCGGGCGTGATTTACGAATTTGTCGGCGGCGTTATTGGCTGGCAGATGCCAACTGCTTCAGTGCAAGGCTCAGTTCATCGATCGTGAGCCCGCCCTCGTACTTGGCCTGAATAACCCCATTCGCATCGACAAGAAATGCCCAGGGTTCTGTAAGGAGCTGCCATTCGTGCATCGTTGGTACCATGCGCTCCTGCTTGGCCGACTCGCCAAACGGATAGGGATACACCTCAACATGAATAAAGCTGATCTAACCCTGAAATTGTGACTTCAACTTCTTGATTACTTCCAGGTTTGGCCCACAGACTGCGGTCTTGCAGAACCCTGGTGTTGAAAACGCGACGAGAAATGGGCGCTTTGCGGCAAGCGCATCTGCGATCGTTTGTTGATACAGTTCGGGGTCAGGCGGGCGATCCGCGGTGAGTTGTATAAGATCGGGGACATCGCGGATCGTAAGGTTTTTACTGGGAAACGCCCTGCTGCCAATCGCTGGTGTCGTTGCCGTCTGCACCACATCCACCTGCAACCTGCGAACTTGGGGTGCTATCCCTGCCTCGGTGACTTCTACCTCAAGGCCCCATGCGCCTGCTGTATCAAAGGTTGGGTAGGCGACATATAACCCAAAGGGTAGCCCCTGCCCGCGATAGGCGGCAATCGCTTCTGAACGAACCGTTGCTGCTGGGGTGCTCAGATCAAAGACCCGTAAGCGCACCTTCAGATTTGGGTCATTCATGGGCGTGCCATTCTTAATAATACCCAACGCCAAGCGGTTGCTGCCAACAACCAGCTCTGAGACGGCCAGGATTGGACTGTAAGATGGCGGCTCTGGCGTTGGTGTGGCAAGGAGTCCACCACAACTGGTCAGCAGTATGAGCACGACCAGCATGCATGTGACCTGTGAAAACGAACGATAGTTGTTCATGGACGCACCTCAATAGTCAGCGGAATCGTCAGAATACGCGTATCACGACGAAACTGGGCCTAGATAGGGAATGCGAGTGGTACCATTGCCACGCACGCCGTCTCTCATCAGTTCAACCTCCCAATTTCCTGGTTGGTCGATAGGCAATTGCGTATAGTACACACCCTGCGGGCCAGGCAGGAAGGTGACCACTGCTGCCTCCTGCGCCACAAACGACTGACCTTGGGGCGCAGCGCGTAGGGTGATCGCTGCCGCGCCCGGATCGCGCATCGGAAAAATGTCGATAAACAGCACCCCCGGCGTCATTGGTGGGAGTTCGAGCGTGACAGCAACCTCATACGGGCCAATAACCTGGGTATACGTTTGTTTATGACCATCGGGAACACCGCCATGCGCCAGCGCCTGGGTTGGTCGTACCAACAAAAGCGCAAGCAGCATCAGCAGCGCCCACTGGCGCAGACATGTGCCGTTCATAGCGAAGCCTCGATGAATTGGGTATGCGAAACGGAAAGCGCGTGAAGGTGTGGGTTATGCCCAGGATGCAGTGATCGGTGGCCGATCTCGATGGGGGACATGCCAATCCTGGAATTGGAGCAGATATCGATAGCGGGGAATGATCATGAGGAAGATGGCCAGCAGCACAGGCAGCAGATCAGCGATACCGACGTGATCATGAAGCAATGTGACCGCTACTGGCTGCGGCACATTGCCAGGGCTGAGCGGCTCGCCAAGTAAGCATAGCCACTGTCGAACCGTAGTTGCCTGAAACAGGCTGTTTTCAGGCTGGCCAAACGCAGGCTGTGTATGCATCTGCTGAGCGGCGTGCGTGTGCGGGGCAAATTGACACGACAAGTGGCAGAGCAGCGGCTCGGCTATGACAAGCAACACAACCATCCACACCAGCGCCGACCAGGGAATCGACGATGTGCGGCTCGGATACAGATATCGATTGTGTTCGACAGTCACAGCCTGCTCCCTTGATTGTGATTGTTGTAACACTCATCAGACAAATTGTCAATGAGCCCCCCATCGACCCATTGACAGCGTGTTCATGACAACATTTCGTTCGGCGTACTACAGCGAAGTCAATCAGGCGGTCAGAGAGGCGACGACGATAATCCGCTATAATCAGGAGCGTTGCTCTAGGAGCCAGGGTATGGAATGAGGAGAAGATGTACTGCCAAATAAGAATAGTGCTGGTACGCACGCTCTGGATTGTGTTTGCTACCGCGTGTGGCAGCTACCGCTTTCGTGGCACGCTGATTGAGCCATCAAGCACAGCTTCAGAGATTCTGCTGACCAACCAGCCAGGCCAACCCGAGAAACTGAGTGATTATTATGAGAGATAGGCTCCAGCGAACAGTACTAATAGTGGTTGCTCGTGCTGGTTGGCTTGAACAGCTGTAGCATCCCAACAACGCTGGGTTCCCTTCAATATACCCTGGGGTTAGTACCACCGCTCGTGGATAATGACATTCCAGCGCCATCAACACTCTCTGGTGCGATCAGCCTATTGGCGCTTAGCAACACCCAGCGCCTGGTGATTCGCGAACCTGAGACTGGTCGCACACAGATTGTGACCGATCCGCAAATAATTCAGCGAACGCTCCAGACGCTGCGCTTTGGCGCAACACCTGGGACGCCCCGCGCACCCACCACTAGGCTCACACTCCAACTCACTTTCGAAATTAGGCCTCCTGCTCGAAAGGTTATCATCCTCTACCGACCGACCAAGAACCTCGTGAGTATCTACAATATCCCAGCTCCGTAGTGGCCCGATCATATCGTTGTGGATTACCCCGTTCAACCTAGTCTGGGTGCAGCCGTGCAACAAAGCATGACGACGCCTTCGTCATTGTATTGATACGTCTCGTGGGTTCACACTTGGCGTTAGGCGACCAGTAATGCGGTGGCATACATGATGGCAATGCCTGCCATAAACCCACCAAAGGTTGCTGGTGAAATCAGCGGCGTCCCATCTTCGCTACTCTGGCGGGCGATCAGCCGCCCAACTTCATACACAACCTGGGCAATCGCGCCTGCACCAAGGGCCAGGAACGCTGCTGCTGCCAGCGCATTGTAGCTGAACCCACCAATCTACACACCAGCGACTGCTGGCAATCCTGCCAGTGCTGCCAGGCTCACAAAGTGCCACCAGACTGGTCGTTCGCGGGCAATTGTCACCGCTTGGTTTGTGACAGTAGTGTGAGTCAACACGTTCTCCATCGTTTGTTCTGCACCTCAGTATGATTGATGCATACGGACGAATTAATACTATGCGGTGTCTGAGTCGGATTGGAGGAGCAGCGCAGCGAGCATTCCGCCCGCGAGCGCAAGCCCCACGACCCAGATCCAGTCCATACTGGTAATCGGCACGGTTTTGAGCACGCGCTGTATCGACGGCACCGTGGTCACCAGCACCATTGCAACGATCACCGCACCCGTCCACACGTTGATGACTCGGTTCGCGAACAGGTGGCGCAGTGACACGGTGGCATGCTCGCTCCGCATCACGAGCGCCAGAACAGCATGACCCAGCAGCCAGGTGAGGAACGCGACCGTCTGCGCTCGCACGATATCCATCCCACCAGATACGTAGAGCACGCGCAGGTAGGCCGCGAGGACGACCACGAACAACGTGAGACCGCCCGTCAGAATCCCGCGGATGAGTCGGCGATCCAACACGGGCGCATGCGGGTCACGTGGTGGACGTTGCATGATGCCTGGCTCAGCTGGCTCAACCGCAAACCCAAGTGCGGCATTCACATCCATGAACAGCTCCATCACGATGATTTGAATCGGCGCAAACAACACTGGCAATCCCACCAACACACTCGCTAGGGTTGCCGCGATCAGTGCGACCTTGATCGCGAGGTAGTAGCGCACGCCTTTGCGCAGGTTATCGTACAAGCGCCGCCCTTCGCGCACCGCTGCGACGAGCGTGGCAAAGTTGTTATCCGTGAGCACCATGCTGCCCGCCTCGCGCGCCACATCCGTGCCACCGATACCCATCGCGACACCGACATCTGCCGCTTTAAGCGCTGGTGCGTCATTGACGCCATCGCCAGTCATGGCCACGACCTGACCGTCCGCCTGAAGCAGTTGGATCAGACGGAGCTTATGTTCGGGCAACACCCGTGCAAAAATAGCTGCCGAGCGCGCCGCATCAGCCCACTGCGCGTCGTTGAACGCGCTGAGTTCTGCGCCTGTTACCATGGGTGTATCGGGTAAGCCCACTGCGCGGGCAATTGCTGCTGCTGTCGTCGGGTTATCGCCCGTTATCATGACGATCCGTAGTCCAGCGCCACGCGCCTCGCGCACCGCATCAGCAACCTCGACACGCGGTGGATCGTGTAGACCGATCAATCCCAGAATCGTCAGTCCGCTCGTGGCCTCCGTCGGTGAAAGCCCTTCAGCACCAGGCACCTGTTTCTGTCCCACGGCGAGCACACGCATGCCCTGTGCAGCAAGCGCGTCAGCCTGGGAGCGCAGGTCGTCCGTGTCAGCGCCAGAACCAGCCATCGCCAGAAGTGATTCCAATGCACCTTTGGTTGCGGCAATGACTCCTTCCGGGGATTGGTAGACCAGCGTCACCGCCCGTGTCTCCTGGTTAAACGGGAAGACACGGAGCAGCGGCCACTCAGGCACGCGAGGTTCGCCTGCCCTCCGTATAGCCGTGTCCGTCGAGTCATTCGACTCAGCCTCGGTTGCGAGCGCTGCCACGCGCACCAGCAGATCTTCAGCGACACCACGATTGGGAACACGCGCAGCCACGGTCATCCGGTTTTGGGTGAGTGTCCCGGTCTTATCGGTACACAGAACCGTAATGGCACCCAGCGCTTCGGCTGCCCGCAACCGTTTCACCAGCGCGTTGCGCCGCGCAAGCCCCAGCGCCCCCAGTGCCAGCACCATGGTGATAATGATCGGCATCTCTTCGGGGATGGTCGCAAAAGCGAGGGTCATGCCGGTGAGGATCATCTCCTTGATCGGCTGTCCGCGCAGAATACCGATCAGCGGAACGAGAATGCTGAACGCGAGGGCAACGCCAACAAGCTTGCCACTGAGTGCCTTCATCGCTTTTTGCAGTGGCGTCTTTGGTTCACGCGCCGCATCCGTGAGTCCGACAATCCGCCCGAGTTCCGTCTGCATTCCGGTCGCAACAACGACTGCCCGTCCACTTCCACGCATGGTAGTGGTGCCAGCATAGGCCATATTTGCGCGTTCAGCGAGTGGTGCTGCCACATCTTGCAGCGCAGTCGCGCGCTTTTCGACCGCCCCTGACTCGCCGGTAAGTGGCGATTCATCAATACTCAGGTTACTGGCCGTCATGAGTCGCAGATCTGCAGGAACACGCTCGCCGCTCCGTAGAGACACAATATCCCCTGGTACCAGCCCCGCAGGATCGATGTTGGCGCTGGTACCATCACGAACGACAGCTGCCTGCGATGGCGCAAATCGTGACAGGGCGGCAACTGCTCGTTTGGCGCGAAACTCGATACCAAGCTCGATCAGCAGGATGGCGGCAATAATACCAAGGATCGCCACCGCATCACCTGGCTCGCCCCAGACGGCGTAGACGACGCCGACCACCACCAGCAACAGGATCATCGGTTCCGTGATCTCTTCCAGCGCGACTCGCCAGAACGTGACCTGCCGTATGCGAACCAGTAGATTGGGGCCATGCTGCGTGCGGCGGGCCACGACCGTTGCCGCAGACAAACCGCGTGCAGGATCTGTGTCGAATTCTTCAAGCACGGTCTCGACCGGCAGTACGTGCCACGGCGGCACATTTGTGGTGTCGTGCAGGGAGGTGGTCATGTGCGTATTCCTTCTCCGGACGTCATCCCGGGCTGATCATACTGATAATCAAAAAGAGGAGAAAGCCAACAAAGAACATCGCGGTGGCAAACCACGGTTCCACTCCCTGGTCAGACTCCGCAATGAGTTCTTCTACCACCAGATACAGCAGCGCTGCTGCGCCGAATGAGAGCACCACGGCGAGGCCAGCACCAGACAGCCCGGCGAGGACGGTCACGCCCAAAATAGCACCGACTGCGACCGTGAGCGCTAAGAGAACCGTGGTCATCATCATTGATCGGAGTGGCATGCCCGACTCGCGCAGTTCAGTTGACGTAGTTAGTCCTACGAGAAGTTTTCGAGCGCAATGGCGATTGCGAGCAGGATGCCCTCTTCGCCTCCAGCAGCGAACCCAATCCCAACCAGGAGGCCGTCGAGCAGCAAGTCAATACCGATGGCGACCAGGAAACCGATGGGAAGCCCGCCGCTTGGCCGCGCAACAGATTGGGTGACCTGTCGTAACCCGAGCATCAAGGCACTTCCGAGCGCAAAGCCAATGATGATGGGCAGCGGAGCGTGCTGCCGTGTAATGGTTGGCAAGAGTTCGACCGTCACCGTCACCAGCACCACCCCGCCGCAAAATTGAGGGTGGTGCTCTTGATGTGTGGGCCTGGAGTCCAGAATAGCTCCAGGCCGCCGCCAAGCAGTGTGGCGAGCACCGGGATCATGGTAAACCCGAGTACGCTCAAGAGATGATTGATCCTGGTGACTCTTTCACTGCCGTACCACGTTGCGCATATGGGCAGCCGTTATGCTGGCGTGGTAGCCATGACGGTGTTCACGCCAGTAATGGTGCATGCGAGCCAGGTGAATCTGGCCGCGTAGGCGCTGAGCACAGCGCTAAGAAAATGCGCGCTCCGGGAGAGGCGGCTGAAATTAATCAGCAGCACAAGCTGCGGCTATCACGCAAACCTCCTCTAGCGCTCATCAGTATCGCGTCCCAATGGCGAACAGTCGCGTATCGGTCATTGTGCGTCTATTGCCGCAGCATCGCCATCACCAGTGCCGGTAATCCCTTCGTGCTGATAGACCGCAAGCGCGAACGCATGAAAGGCGGTAGTACATTGGTCGAGGGTAGCGTCTGCTTCAGCGGCGCGCAGTCCAGGGAAGAAATCGCGGGCCTGGATTTTGTGTCGCCAGGCGGTCAGCTTCTTCAAATCGTCGTCGTTTTCTTCCAACTCGGCGAACGTAAACTTCTGTCGGGCTGTTTCTTTCACAATCTCGGCACAAAATGCAGCACACCGCTCACAAAACTCGGCATATTCTCGGTCGCGCTCGCCTTGGAACAGGGTCATGACATCCATCTGCTGCGTTGGGGCAAGCGCCTGCGCTGTCAGGAGTAACCCCTGACCACCCTGGAGTCGAATGTCGTCGAGCAGGCCACGGAGAAAGCGTTCGTGATCAGTGTGCTGTGGGAGAACCCAGACCCCGTGCTGGAGAGCGACCGAACCGATGGAGCGCATTCGTCGCCACACCGCAACCCGTAAGCTCGATGGCGTCGCAGGAAGCTGGGGCAGAAAAAGTAACCAACGACGATCTTCCATGATGCAGATACCCCGATGTAACACATGTTGTAAAAGAGTATAGTATACTGACAGGGATGTTGCAACATGTGTTGCAATACGCGACGGATGGACGAAGCGGTACATGATCCTTGGTTTCGGGAAGCGGAACAGCGAAAGCATCCCGGCCTGAGGAAGATACCGTAGCAGCAAGCGATGGTCAAAGTAGTCATCGGCCGGTTGAAGATGGAGCGTTTTGTCAAGGAGTTTGTCTGGCAGATCACGAGCGGCGGTGGCGCGGTGGCAGAGGAACGTCCAAACTGGACGCAACGATTTGCCCAGGCATGGCAGAGCACCCAGGAAATCGTCAGCAAGGTCTGGCTGTATGTTGTGATCGGCATCGCCGTCGGCGCTGGTATTCACGGATACGTACCGGAGGCAGCGCTGGGCATTATTGCCATCGGCTACATGTTCAATCTCGTCATATAACATGTACACGAGGAACCAAAGACACGACGACTCCTTCACGTCCAGGTAGATTGAGATTGCGCTGTTGTCGCTCTATCGAGTGCGATGAGGAGGATCGCGCTGGCAAGCCCTTGCTGCGTGATCGATATGTTCATGGAGTGGCCCCCTTTGGGTGGCACGAGGCGCTGCTTAGCACATTGACTGCAATGGACTCATGCGGTCACCAATGACGTGATGGGCACACCTGATGAGATTGGCTCTGGGAGTCTTGGTGTGATCGCGGCTCCACACGTTTGCCTGTCGCGGTCGCAGGAACCTGAAAGGCGAAGCGCACTCCATTCCCACGCAGTTCGTCAGCAGCTTCGGCGAAGCGCCCTAACAGATGCACACCCGTTGCGGGAGTGAGGCGATAGGAGACGCTAACCAGATCGGTCTGTTCGCAGTGGGCAGCCGCCAGTACGTCCTCAATCGGTGTCGCTGGTCCGAGAAACACCGTGCGCCAGCCCGCCGTCTCGGCCAACCGTAGGAAGTTCATGACGCCAGCGACATGGACGCATTCGCCCAACGCTGCCGCAACAACGGTCTTCCTGGTTCCCTCCTTGTTGTGCGATAAGTGTACTGGATGATGGTCACATAGGGAGTCCTAAAGACGGTCACAGATCTGTGACCATCCTGTGACCGCCTTTAGGACCATCGTTATCACCAGATGGCAGTATGATAGAGCGTACGCATACGTACGGAGGAGG
>Ga0163144_10020516_pt1 | contig 13203 bp, 11 predicted proteins | sample OliLak19BULKMAT1_FD_123175 | JGI IMG/M metagenome (GOLD analysis project Ga0163144, IMG submission 123175) | Freshwater microbial mat bacterial communities from Lake Vanda, McMurdo Dry Valleys, Antarctica - Oligotrophic Lake LV.19.BULKMAT1 | ecosystem: Environmental > Aquatic > Freshwater >... | reverse complement strand
GTGGCAAGCATTGATGGAGCATCTTTTTTCCAGTATTTGACATACTCGTTATCTGGTTCTTCTTCTTCCTCGAATTCGTCTCCTTCTTGGGCAAATCTCAGCTTCCATTCAATAGTCGCAAACTTTAAAGCTTTTTTTTCAGAAATTGTCATTATATGATTTAACTACTTTCTTAACGTAGCCCATTACTGGTGATACGTCATGTTTTAAAAGAATTTTATATGGATGTTCAGAAGCTGAAAAATACGAAGGCTCTGCGTATAAGTAATTTTTCTTTGTAAAAACTGGAGGCAAGCCATGTCTGTAATGAATTATATCACCATTTAAGTCTGCGTTCAACAGTGAAATTTCTTTATATGTCTGTTTTGCAGTAAATATTTTCTGATCGTAAATAGCAAAATTCCAAGCTATTTTCTCTATATTTCTTGAAATGACATTTTTTGAAACAAGATCATCCATGTGAATAAATGCACGTTCAAATAAAGAAACAGGACAATCTAAAAATGTAATTGAACAACCAATGTCCATCCAAGGACCATTTACTTTATTCTTTATTGTTTCTATAAAAAAATCGTTTGAATCATTTTTGTCATATAGAATATTACATGATTCGCTAGTCTTTATCGGATTAAGTAAAATCATATCTGGATGTAGCAACACAAACGGAGGTTCGATTAATTTGCTTTTTGTGGCGGCATACAAGGCATAAAGCTTGTTCAGCCTTCGATGTTTTCTTTGATTGCCATAGTTGTGGTGTTTGAATTTGTTCTGATGTGCTGTAATATTTTTAACAAACCAATCTGGACATGGGTTTTCATTTTCAGCAACAGCTATCATAAGATCGTTTTCGATACCATGTAGTTTAAAACTTTCAATTAGCAATTCGATTTGCCAATGACTATAAACATTATTTTCTATACTTACAAAATATTTCATGTTAGCTTCTTTTATGTTTGCATTTTTTTGACCAACAGAATCAATATACATCTCGGAATAGTCCAGCAAACGATAGAAATTTTCCTATATTTTTTTGACCAACGGAATCAACATACATCTCGGAACAGTTAAGCATACGATAGACATGCAGGAAAATATTATCAATATCTGTTTTATCAATATCTATTTTGAAAGCTTTAAGCATTTTTTTGCCATCGTTTTCAGAATTTAAAATACCCAACAAAACATGTTCTGTACTAATGTAATTATGATGCATTTTTTCCATTTCTGCAATTGCAGCATTCATAACTACCTTTCCATCTTCGTTAAATCGCATTTCTGACGATGGTTCTAAAAGTTTATGACCATATTTTTTATTTAGATTTTTATCGACTATTTTTTGTGTCAATCCGCTTTCATTAAGTAAGTATCCACCGACTCCTGCACCTTCCGATACAAGACCTGCAAGCAAATGATCGCCTTTGATTTTCATACCCCATTGAGTTGCCATTATGCCTGCTTTGAAAAAGACCGTGTAAACAGCGTCTGTAAATTTATAAAACATCGTATGCTCCTTTGTGTTAATTGAGTTTATTATAGAAAAAAAAAGCCTGACAGTGCTGTTTCCAGCACCATCAGGCTTTTTCAGTGTGTGTTTTGCATACTTTCGCCATTTTTTTAGCAAAAGAGACACATGGTTCCATCGTCTTATTGTCTTACTTCGGGCAACACACCTTAACGCTTTTGCGTCACCACACTATTTCCCTTTAGGGAATACCCGATAGCACGATCTACGTGGTTTAATCTATCACTAATGCTGTTAACTTAATTTAGGGCTGCTCGCCACATGTCCGCTGTTACCACGGATTTAGCTGCGATTGACCTTGTGTAAGATCACAGTTTTGTGAAGATCATTGCCATTCGTTTTTTCTCTTGTTTTCTGGTGGAATTACCAGTCGTTTCTAGCACTTTGTTAAAGTGTCAGACTCAAGAATTGCGAAGAGTGCGATCTCTTTTTATTTTGCCACCTTGACTTTTTTCAGTGGCGTGCAATTCTGCTAGGATTGTTTTTTATTTTATTTGTCACCAAGTTGTTCTTGCGCAAGATCAACCTTTTCGTATTAATGACATTAAAAACAAAGTCGATGATAGTTATTAATTTTATTCTATGTTTCCATAGAGCAAAATTTTATTAGCCATCTATCCTAGCCCGATGTCTATTGTAAGTTTACGGTTTTACATCCCCTTGGCCTTGACCAAGTTTTTGCTCCCGCCAACACTTTCGTGTTGCCCTGCCCATTGTTGTGGAACTTGACTTTTGTATCCACGGACTGTGGTTTGAGCACAATCCTGTAGATTACCTTACAACTTGTATTCTAGCAAAGTTACTCTTTAGCTGTGGAGTGGAATTGTCTTACTACTTAATCTCTTTGCTTCGGTATTTCACCGTTTCAACAAAGAAATCAAAACATATTTTTCGTTTTTCCTACTTGTAGAAAAAACGAACAAATTCCGTTGTCTAATTATTTTCCTTCCAAACGACTATGTTTCTTCGGATGTTTGTTATCCGGCCACGCTATCAGTAGTAATCGTTTGGCACAACAGTTGCTTTGTAGTGCTTGAACTCGTTGTTTATAACGCAATTACACATACTGCCGAATCAAAAAGCACGAGTTTACTTGCTTTAGCAGACGAGTAACCGTTAGGCTCTCGTCATCGTCAAGCTTTCAACTGTACCGTACCTTATCGTTCTAACAATGTGTGCATTTGAGATATAGCAATTTATTCAAGATACTTACAACACTCCCAAGTTTTTCGTGCTGGGAGTCACGTCGTTTTTAGGATCGTGTGACCGATCTAGCTCAAGACTACTATACTAGGCCGACGCCTTTTCCTTTGTTAAGGAGGGAGAACAAATAACTTTGGAATTAGTTAATTGGTATCCCGTAGTCCAACAAGGATGTCACATTTGTATAATGGTTTAATCGCACCATTACATTTGTCAAACATGATGTTTAACTACACCTTTGCTAACAATCCATTTCTGGCGTGGTCGCTACAATGTAATTCATCTATCTTGTTCCGCTGCTAATTTGCAAGTTTCGATCTGTGATTTTCACACAATATCTTTAGAATATTGTGTTTGAGTTACAGTCGCAAGTTTCTGTTATAGAAACTTCCTGCCCCATTTTTAGTGTGGATTGGGGTTTTGTCCTTGTGGTCTTGCGACCATCAAGTTACCTGCAAATCTATCTTTGCTAGTTCCTCACTGTCTTTATAACAGTGAGTTGGAACTTTTTTTATTTACTTGTAAAAGATCAATTATTCTGTGTGGGCAGTGACCCGTTTGGTTTTGCTGATCCACACTGATGAAGGAAGTTTAACAGGTATATCACGGTTGTCAAATCGCATGTTCAAGAAATTCCTAATGTGGAAAACTTGTTAACAACAATCCGCTTTACTATCTTGTCTTTTTTAGGTATATATAGAGTAGAGGAAAACGCACATGAGCTTTAAACAATGGTTGTTGACTGAAGAACAAGGTAGATACAAGAATTTAGCCGTATTCGATTTTGATGGTACGGTCGTTCACTCTCCTACCAAGCCGCAACCCCATGAAGACAATCGTGATTGGAATGGAAAAGATTGGTGGGGAAGCCCTCATTCTCTTTTGTCCCCTGAACATGGCGGATTTTATAATGGTGGATATAATGTTGAAGTTGTAGATGCGTTTAAAAAGGCAAAAGCCGATCCTTCTACTTATGCAATTTTATTAACTGGCAGACGTGGCGTGGTTGCTCCTCATGTCAGGAATGTTTTGCGTGGATTAGGCTTGTATGGCAAGAGAAACATTCATCCAGATAACCATGCTGAATTAAGCCATTCTCAACAAGTGGTTGATTCAGGATTAGATCAAAAACATCCAGAAGAAGATCACCCTCATGCACATGATGAGTTTTACACTGGAGATCATACGAAAGCCAGTGGATATCCTACAAGATATAGCAAAAAAAGAAAAATGGATGTTCCAGATGACGGAACTTTCTCTCATAAAAGTCACGTTCTAGAATCGCTCATAGCAAAAAATGGCGGCTATGAAAAAGTGGATTTGTGGGATGACAGGGCCGACCATTTAGACATGTTCAAAAAGTTAGCTCAAAATTATGTTAAAAATAATGTGGTGAAAGAATTTATCATTCACCAAGTTTTTGAGCCTAAACATCATGGACAACAAGCATCTGTTGTGCATTATCCGATAACGGCTGATTCGCAATGGAATGCCTGACAGAAAAATCCCAACCCTTTCAGGGTTGGGATTCTAGCGGCCCCGGATATCGTTTTAGTCTGTGTTGCGACATCATATCTCGTTTGCTTTTGAATAAAAATTGCGTATAATGATGTCAGTGTGGGTCCGCAAAACGGATCAATGACACAGAAATAGAAACCAACACTTTGCAAGACCACTTTATCAGGGAGCATTCGGTCCTGACTGCCATGCTTGAGGATTTCGCAATCTTTGGGATACCCTGCCATATGTATTGCTACACGCAAAGTGTTGGTTTTTAAGCTATTGTTCTTATGAACTTATCTGTATTGTGTTTTTCGATTATCTTGCCTATTTCTGGGCCTTTAGCTTTATCGGCACCGGGCACTTCGCTGACCTTTTGTTCTAATTTAAAGTCATCAAAAGCATTAATTAGCTTTTGATCTAAGTCAGCAGCAATTGCCCATTCTTTCAGCATGTGTTCAGGCATCAAATGCTTTAGTTGTTTTTCATATTTTTTCTTTAATGGGTAAAACAATTGTGAAGCATTTTGACGACTAAGCCTTTTAATATCAAGTAAAAAAGGCACACCTTCAAAAACTGGAATCGGCCAAGTCAATTGGTTTAGTGATCTTCGCAATTTATCTGTATCATTGTCTTTTAACAAGAATCCAAGCACAGTGAAGATGTTCCGAGAGTCTGGATATTCTTTGTTTACGTGTAATCCGGGGAACACACGGTCAAAAAGCCCAAAATGTTGAAATATATCAAGATAATTTGAAATATTGACTGCTGATTTGAGTCCTTTGGCGAATTCTTCTCTGATTCTTTCAGGAGAAACACCTTCCATTCCTTTGAATGCAATCAATGCTTTTTGGTGGTCATCATCAATTTGATTAGGTCCACCACCATTCATTCTTGAAAAGAATCGCACGTAGCGTAAAACTCTCAGTGGGTCTTCGTCAAATCTGGCATTAGGATCGTTTACTGTTCTGACTTGTTTGTTTTTTAAATGATCTAGTCCACCATGATAATCAATGGTTTGTTTAGAGGTTGGATCATATGCCATTGCATTCATTGTTAAGTCACGTCTTGACGTGTCGGTTTGTAAATCAGTGAATTCAACCGAATCAGGACGACGGCCTTTGCCAATGTCTTTTCTGAAAGTTGCAATTTCGATTTCTTCGTATTGATCGTTTCCCTTGGGGATAAATGCAACGATAACGCCAAATGCAGCACCAACTTCACCGAATTTGATTCCGGCAGAAGTCAGGATGCGTTTGACCATTTCAGGATTTGCAGGAGTTGCCAAATCAAAATCTTTGATTTGTGGTGCCATATCTGGATGAAAATGATTCAACCATGAATCTCGCACAGCACCGCCAACGATATAAATTTTAACTCCGCTTTTTCCAAAAACATCGATTACTCTTTGAACTTCCTTGTTGGGGCTAATTTCAAAAGGAGTATGGACACCACCTTGTTCGGGGGATTCCATCAAAGATGCGAATTGTTTGAATGAAAGAGGCATTATGTTTATTATACCATGAATTCATAGGACTGTAAACTTACATTGCATCTGCAAATGCTCTGATTTTCTTAGCCCACCAAGGTCTTCTATTTCTTTTAGTATCTTTAACGTTAAACATATCTACCCAATTTCTAATCTGGTCTTTTGACAAACCAGTACCTGCTCTTCCGAGCAAATAATCATCGGCAGAATCATCGTTAAAGTCTTTAAGTTTTAACAAATAAATTACAGCACGTCTTTCTTGGTCGCTCCAACCAGTTTCTTTTACGCCGCTAGAATCAATTCTTGCACGACCTAATATTTTTTCAACCATTTCAATTGGATTATGTTGCAACATCCATGCGAGTGCTAACGGTTTATCTTTTTGATCGCTGAATTCATGTGGAACTCCATCTGGAGCATCAAAACTAGCTCCGGGGAATATAGATTTTAGCAATCCTGTTTTTCTTAAAAGGTTAAGGTAACATTTAGGATCAACATCTGGGTGCATCAATCCTTTTACAAATTCATCTCTTACTTCCTTTGGATCAACATTAGAAAGACTGCTTGGTATTGATTTCGCTAAATCATCATCCAATCCACCCTTTCCAAATCTACAATGAAATCTCAATGCTCTCATTGAACGAATAGGACTTTCTCCCATACGTTCTTCTGCCTTGCCTATTGCTTTAACTTTGCCTTGTTCTAAATCATGCAATCCAGTTCTAGTAGGGTCGAAAAGTTTTTTGTTTTCACCATCTGACTTATTTAATTCAATATAAAGACAATTAATTGTTAGGTCACGATTTTTGCTATCTTCTTTTGGGTTGTCTACAAATTCTACCTTTTTATCAACTCCACCCTTGTTGTTTTTATTGAAAGTAATAATTTCAAATTCATTATCATCAACTCTTACATTAATTGATATTGGTTTTTCACTATCTCTTTTGCCTGTGTGCCAAACTTGATTGTCGTTATTTATATATTCGTCATCATGTACATGAACTTTTTTGCCTTGATGATTTTTGATCGTTCTAGGCAAGTGTAAAGATTCAACATCTTCTTTGTTAGCGGCCTTAAAACCAGCAGAACTTAAAATGATTGCAATTTGTGTTGGCGTAGCATTGGTAGATAAGTGATACTCTGTAATAGATTTGCCTTTAATAAAATCTCTAACAGACCCTCCAGAAAGATACAACTGCTTTGCAGGCATCGTAACTTCCTTGCTAGTATCATCCATCAAGCCAATTTTGCTGCTATTTGAAAAAGCATCAATAATTGGCCTCATGCTTGTTGGAGGGATAAATCCCTTAGCCAATGGTGGTCCAAGCGATTCATGTTTCCAATCATTATTGCCTTCTTCTTTTAAGAAAACAAATTTTTTGAAAGTATTTATATCCATCTAGTCTCCTGATTATTTCACTATAGTATGCGGGGTTGGTATTTCCTCGCCTGATTCTGCGTCTGCTGTTGTATTTACATTAAATTTGGGAAATTTCATAGAAATCATCCACATTGGTTCACCTTGTTTTCCGTAAATGATGTGATGCCGATAAGTTCCAAGATTGTGTCCGTCTTGAATTAGTTTGGCAACGGTAGGATGCTTCATTAAACCGGGTCGCATTTTATCTGCCATTTGTTTTGCGTACTCCAACATTTTTGATTGATCTTCATGCATTTCTTTAGGAATATAACCTGCTATTGTATATTCATACACCGAACCTTTGTCATCAATTGATTCCCAAGGAAAAAATTCACGAGCAGCAGCAGCAGGAGTTGCACCAGTGTCTCTTAGAGTTTGTTGAAAAGCACCGCCAATTCCAGTAATAACGCCAGAAGCCGCACGATGAGTCAATGGCATGTTTTCATCCCAAAAACGACCAGAAGAACCCATCGTCTGTCTATAATCTAATGCGGTATTAGTTCCCCAAGATTTGTGACTAGACCCAACCATGTCGCCACCGCTACCTTTTGCTTCTAATACCCATTCTTTAAATGTAATCATGTTGACTCCTTAAGGGACCGCAGGGGCTTGAATCCCTAAACGATAAAGTATATATGCTGCTAATATCACCCATACAAGCTGCAATCCAAAACTTGCGATAGTTTTCCACCGACCTTCAGACCTTTGACTTTCTGTTTTAACTACTTGCATCTGTAATTCCAACTCATGCAAGTTATCCTTAATCTTTTCTACATCTTCTTTGATGAGCGACCCATTCTTAGATTCAAGCACGCTAACTCTAGAACTAAGCAATCCTTGATTGGTTATTCCGCTGTCAATTTTCCTTTCCATTTCGTCTTGTTTTTTCATTATTGTCTGAACTCTTTCATCGACTCTTGTTGTCAACTCAAAAACCGATTTTATCGATTCAGACACTTGCCCATAAAATTCTTTATTGTAAATATCTTTGCTCTCGGTCATGCAAATCCTCATGAAAATAATAAAGGTCTTGTAACCATATATACTATCGTTATGTCAAAAGAAAACAAAACGGAAATAGCTGTTGAAATAGTTTCAGAGTCTGATCTTACAATCGATGAAGACATGCGTGAATTAATGCCTTCCATGAATGTTGGAGTTCCTCAAAAGCAAGCAGAAGATGATGAAGAAAAGCCTTCTATTGTATCTGACGAGCAATTACTTGGAGTTTATGGAGAAATTCTTGGCAACATTAGAGATGACAGAAAAGAAGTAGACCAAATATTGTCTACATTTACAGACATGGTATTAAATGAAGGAGATGCTACTACTTCAAGTAAAGAGGCAATGGTTAATTTGCTTAAAATGAAGACTGATTTAGCAGATAAAATGTCAAAAGTAGCCGATTTAATGACCAGAGTCAAGCTAAAAGAACGTGATACATACCCTAGATACTTGTCAGCCAGCCAAAACAACACCATCAACATTGGCGACAATCAAAAAAGAGCTTTACTTCAGGCTTTAAACAAGAAAACTAAAAAAGAGGATTCGGAATGAATAGGCATAACATTGAAGATTGGTTAGTGGAATTCGACACTCCCGGTTTGGGAGCACAACCAGACCCTAGTGGCAGTCAAGCTCCTACTAGTGATCCAAACCAAGGCGTGGGAAATCCTTCAAATCCTAATGTTGCAAACATGATGCCACAAAACGCTCCTGCTGCGCACACTCCAGAAGTTCCGCAAGATATATCAAATGATCCACAGTCGCCGGATATGCCAGAAGAAAAGCCAGAAGTAAATGATTTTGAAGTTTGGAAAAATACGTTTTTGAAAGAATCTATTAAAGGTGATGTCAACCAACTCATTACAATTTTGAACCAAGTCAGAGACAAAGATGATCTAGACCCATATCAACGTAAATTCGTTGAAGACAATTTCAACATTCAATTAATTAGACAACACTCTAATGTAAACAAAGCTTCAAAAGAAATAAGAAGACAAATACAAAGTCAATTGGATAGAAACAATCCAGCAACTTCTGTAGTCAATCATATGATATCAGTTTTAGAAACAGACCCAACTCTTAACAATACGTTCATTAAGTTAAATGGATATGCAGGACTTAAAGGTGATTTGCACAGAAAGTTCGTTGCTGCATTAACTGGATCAGTTCAGGTCGGAAGTGGAGCAAATACTGAAGACATTGTTTTCAACGAGCGAGAATACTCAATCCAAATTTCTACAAGATTTAACTCTAAATGGGGCGATGTTTATTTGGGGCAATGGAGTTTAAAAGAAGATGATCCAGAAAGATTCCTTTCAGAGCCAGAATTAAAAAGATTACAAGAAGGAAGTCCAGACGAAAGAGAAGTATTGAGACGAAGAGTAGTTGTCGAATCAATTTCAGAATTATTTGAAACAAGAGCATTCATCATAAACGTAGTTGGAGATAACGGCACCATATACACTTTGGGATGGGATGTGGCAACTTCGTTACGTGGAGCCTATACAGAAGGAAAGATAAAAGTTAAAACTCGTAAGTCGGATAATTCTGAAGCAATGATATCTGATGATGGCAATATTACTCCTTTATTAGACTTGTCAGTTTATTACGTCAGAGAAACGGGTGAATTAGATGCTGATGGAAAATCGCAAAAAGAATTAGTGCCATTCATGGAAAGGAAAGAGGGCATGTTGTTTTTGAGTGCTTCTTTACAACTAATAAAAGAAGCTGCCACAGCATTGCAAGGAGCGGCATTCAAGGAAACCCCATATCGTGGAAATCCAAGTGACTTAAAAACACTTACACGATGCGTTTATTCTGCACACGATTTACTCATGAGACAATGTTAAGGATGTAAAATGCTTGGATTCAATCAATTTGTAGACAAAAAAGGCAGAGAAGCCAAAAAGCAACTAACGCTCATAAAAAACGTTCTTGAAAAAGGCGGAATGAACGTTGGAGACTTTTTAGAAGATGATGATCCTTATATTTTTGTTCACACCAAAAATGAGGGACTTACATTTGACGGCGTTCGTATTTACAAAATAGGCAATAGTATTGCTTTTAGGGTTCAAAAAGAAGAAGAAACTCACCCTTATGGGCGTGCCTATCCTTTGAATATAGAAGATATGTTTAAAGATTTAGTTTCAGATGAAATGGAAGAAGAAAAAGCTGGCAAAGAAGTCATGGAAGCTATTTCAAAAGAAATACAAAAGTTCTTTGAAAAAAGTTCAAAAGCTGAGAGAGACATGCAACAATCAGACTTAGATAAAAATAACGATTCTCTGAGCAAAGTAATGGTTAAATCAACTGGAACTGATTATGCCAATCAAGTTCACAATAAATCTCCGGGAGCTTCTGGACCTGCCTCTATGTAAGGAAATAAATGGCAGACACATCAGGAGTGCAACAACCTAATCTTCCTTTTAATCAAGTTGGTGCCAAAAACCAATCTGTTGATAATTTGTTTAAATCTCTTGGTCAAAACGAATCTCCAAATTCGTTTATAAAAAGAGGCAGCTTGTTGGCTTTTAGCTATTCTTTTTGGATGAACGATCCATATCCTTTAGTAATTGTTACCGATGTTATTTCAAATGTAAGAGTTCGTGGTGTAAATTTACATTATCTCACATTCCCTTACATTAAGAACTTGCTTGGAAACAGTTGTGGACAAACGGGGTTCTCTTATAAAAATGTAAAAGGAGATCAATACATAATTAACGCATTTAGAACATATAAGTGGCAAGGAATAAGGCAAATTAAACAACTTGATTGTAATTTCCTTTTAACTGTTATGGCTACCGTTCGTTCTTTTGATCCAAATCAAGTACAGGCAATAAGAGAGTCAGTTAGAGATCAGCTACAAAGAGCGACAAACCCTAAAGCAGATCAAATGATGCAGCAAAGTCAAAACGTTCAAGTTCAAAACACGCAACCTACTAAAACATTCGCACAAGGACCGATTAATCAATAATGGCAGATGAAGTAAAAGATTACAGAGGACGAATTGTTGATGGGTTGACTAACGTTCACGATACACTTAAAGGAATATTAAGTGCGACTTTAGGTCCATCCAAACCAGTTGGAGGAACGGCTTCAAACGTTGATGCCAAACTTGAAGAAGTAACTAAAATTCTTAAAGAAATAGACAAAAATACGAATCAAGATAAGGCAAAAGAATTTTACGAAGAAGCTGTTAAGCATTATAAAAATACAAATAAAGAAAAATCAAACGATAAAAATCCAACAATAAACATAGACAGTCCAGCTTTAGCAAAGGCAATCGAGAACGGACTTGATAAAATAAGACAAGCAACTGAAGGAATGGGCAAATCTTTGAGCGGTAGCGGCAACGGCGGCAACGGTAACGGCGGCGGCGGGGGCGGTCATTCTGGCGGAAATATGCCAGAAGAGGAAAGCGTCTCACTCGCAAAAGCTTTAGTCAAAGAAATGAATGAACTCGAAGGAACGATGAGAAAAGTCGGGGAACGATCCGCTTATTCTAAAGATATTATTGCAGGAATTCTAACGGGATTAGCTGGTGGCACAGATTTGTTTCAACTAGCGTTAGGCGGTGCAGTTGAACAAGAAATAAAAATGTGGCAAGAAATGAGACGGCTTGCTTTTCAAATAGACCAAGTTTCTGGATCAACAAGCAGCTTGCAAGATAGCTGGGTCACATATAGCAACACTGTTTCGAGAACTGGAAAAAACCTTACTGTATTTCAGCAATCTTTAACTAAGAATTTAAAAACGGGACTTAAAAGCCAAAAAGAAGGCGTAGATGTAACACAAACAGCTTTAAATCTATCAACAATGATAGGTTCTAGCGCCGAATCAACTAACGATACATTAATTAATTGGCATAGAACGATGGGGCTATCGAGCAATCAAATGTCCGAAATTTCTCGTGGCGTACAAACTGTTGCCAATTTAACAGGAGTTACTGGCGACAACTTAATGCAAGCGGTAACTGCGGCTGAACAGTTTGTCACAAACATGCGTAATGCAGGTACGTTGACAGCAGAAGCTGCTACTAATCTAGTTGGATTGCAAGCTTCTGCTCAAAAATTAGGAGTTACTTCACAAATCAACAAACTAAATGAAGCTATGTCTAGCAGTGCTAAATTGCTCTTAGATACAGACATTAAAACAAAATCTCTTGTGTATAGTTCCGCTGCTGCCGTTGGCAAAGTAGCCGAACTTCAAAATGGAACATTGTTGGCAACAAGAGAAGGCATAGCTGATTTTGGAAAAGGCATGGAAATGCAACTTCAAAGATTTGGACTTGCTTCTGCTGATGCTGTCAAAGATTTGACTGCAAATGAATTAATGCAGTTAAATGTTTCGATGAAAACTGGAACCGGTATGGAATCTGGAGAATACATAAGAGTTCTTCAAGCTATTCAAGAACAAGGAAAAACCCTTGGTGAAAAAATGTTTGACGTTGCCAAAGAAATGGACAATGTAAATTTAACCGCCATTGAAAGGCTGCATCTAGAAGAAAAGATGCAAAAGCTTCAATTAAATACAGGTCTTAAGTTTCTTACATCTTTTGACGAAATGGCATCAAATCCGGGAAGTACATTTGAAGGAGCGGCAGATAAGTCTTTGACTCCAGACATGATGAAAGATTTAACTGCACTTGGAATTAACGTACAAGATTCATCGGCAGCATTAAGAGGCGCTGCTGAAATGACTGCCAAAAGATTAACTGAAGCAGGAGGTGCTGATTTTTCCTCTGAATTAGAAAGTGCTATTGGGTCGAAAGACATCGTGGGCATGAGAACTGTTTTAGAAAAAATGAATGCAGAACAACAAAAGATAGGAGCTAAAGCCGCCACATCACTTGATCCGATTAGCGAACTTGTCCAAGGTGTGAATGAAATAAATGAAACCATCAGAGGCTTCACGGGGCCTGCCGTTACTACGTTGCTCAAAATATTAGGAGCAACAGGATTAGCAGCGGTTTATCTTGCGGGAATGGTTGCAACTACATTGATTTCTGGAAAAGCAATGGGTAAAATTGGAACATTTCTGCAAAAGGGTGGTGCTGCTGCTGGT
>Ga0163144_10020515_pt1 | contig 13203 bp, 12 predicted proteins | sample OliLak19BULKMAT1_FD_123175 | JGI IMG/M metagenome (GOLD analysis project Ga0163144, IMG submission 123175) | Freshwater microbial mat bacterial communities from Lake Vanda, McMurdo Dry Valleys, Antarctica - Oligotrophic Lake LV.19.BULKMAT1 | ecosystem: Environmental > Aquatic > Freshwater >... | reverse complement strand
CTTGCAGGATCGAGTAGTTCTCGACCCGCTGATGGCGGCCGATGTGCAGGATGTCGCGGAAGCCCTCGTTCGTGACCATGCCGGCGCGTGCGCCTTTGTTTTCGAGCACCGCATTGGTGGCGATGGTGGTGCCGTGAAAGACGTAGTCGATCTCGGCGGGCTTCACGCCGCCCGCCTCGCACATCTCCCGAATGCCGGTCATCACGCCGCGCGACGGGTCGTCGGGCGTGGTCGACACCTTGTGTATCGCCAGCTCGCCACTCGCCATGTCGCAGTAAACGAGATCGGTGAACGTACCTCCGACATCCACTCCGATGGTCTTCATCTTTACTCCTGTTGAACCGGGCTGTGCGCGACTTCGATGGTGGACTGGTGGAAGGCGAGCGAGAGGCTTGCTAAACAATCAGCGGGCCAGCGGCGCAAGGGCCGCCTGCCTGGCCTTGAGTTCCCGCAGCGGCGGGATCGTCGCCAGCCTCTGCGCATCGGCTCTGCGGGCTTTCCCAGTCGAACTCCACCTCCTGTGCGCCCTGCCACAGGACGGCGCGGCCCAGCGCCGGCAAGTGCTCGCGCCCTTCGACAAGGGTCAGGAAGTGGTTGCCCGCCAGCGGCCCCATCTTGCTGGAGAAGCTGCAGCCACCGTAAGCGATGAGCAATTCGGTTTCGCTCAAGCCGCCTGGGTAGAACAGCACGTCGCCTGCAGAAGGGTGGGAGGTGTGGTTCTCGAAGCCCACGCCCAAATTGAAGTCGCCCAGCGGTACCCACACCGCCTCACCGCTCCAGCGCACGTGGATCAGTTTTTGCCGGTACGGCAGCAGCCGCGTGAAAGCGGCGAAGGTCTGCGGTGCGTCCGGGTGGGCTTGCGCGATGAAGCTGAAGCCGGCAGCACGGATGCGAAGTCGTGGGGTGTTCATTCGTCCAGCCCCTCCCATCGACGCCAGCTGGTCTGTCGCGGCCGCGGGCGTGCCGCTTCCGGCTTGTCGCAGCGCAAGAAACGGCCGGCGCCAGCGCGGCCGAGAAAGTGCTCGCCGTCCCACACGGTCTCGCCGCGCAGCAGGGTCATCGCAGGCCAGGCTTGCAACTCCATGCCCTCGTAGGGCGTGTAGTCGGCGGCGTGGTGCAGCGTCTCGTTGCGGATGGTGTGCGGCGTACCGGTGTTCCAGATCACCAGGTCGGCGTCACTGCCCACGGCGATGGTGCCCTTGCGCGGGTACAGGCCGTACAAGCGCGCGGCATTGGTGGCGGTGAGTGCGACGAACTGCTGCAGGCTGATGCGCCCGGCGAGCACCCCTTCGGAAAACAGCAGCGGCAGCCGCGTCTCGATGCCGGGGATACCGTTGGGGATGTACGGGAAGGCCGGCTCCTTGCCGCCCAGGCGCTTGCCCCCTGAATCGCCGTCGTAGTTGAAAGGTGCGTGGTCCGACGAGACGATGCTGAAGAGTCCGTCGACCAGCCCGTCCCAGATCACCTGCTGGTTGGCCTTGTCGCGCGGCGGCGGGCTGCAGACGCAGCGCGCACCGAGAAAGCCCTCCAGCGCCATGTCGTCTTGGGTGAGGAACAGGTACTGCGGGCAGGTCTCGGCCTGCACGTTCAAACCCTTGCCGCGCGCCCAGCGGATCTGTTCCACCGCCTCGGCACCCGACACGTGCACGATCAGGATGGGCACGTCGACCAGTTCGGCCAGCGTGATGGCGCGGTGCGTGGCCTCGCGCTCCACCGGTGACGGCCGCGACAGGCCGTGAAAGCGCGGCGCTGTCTTGCCGGCGCCCAGCAGGCGTTCGGTGAGAAAGGCGATGGCATCGGTGTTCTCGGCGTGGATCATGGCCATCGCGCCGTGGCGGCGCGCCACCTCCAGCAACTCGAGCAGCTGCCGGTCGTCGAGCTTCATGTCGTCGTAGGTCATGTAGATCTTGAACGAGGTGTAGCCCTGCTCGATGAGGGCCGGCAGCTCCTCGTGCAGCACCGTGGGCGTGGGGTCGCTGACGATCAGGTGGAAGGCGTAGTCGACGCTGGCCTTGCCGTCGGCGCGGCGGTGGTAATCCTCGACCGCCGCCTGCACGCTGTGCCCTTTTTGCTGTGCGGCGAAGGGAATGACGGTGGTGGTACCGCCGCAGGCCGCCGAGCGCGTGCCGGTCTCGAAATCATCGGCCAGGCGCGCCGGCGGCAGCATGGGCTGGTCGAGGTGGCAGTGGGCGTCGACACCGCCGGGGGTGACGAAGCGGCCGGCCGCGTCGATCTCGCGCGTGTGGGCATCGGCCTGCAAGCGCTCGCCAAGCGCCGTGATGCGCCCGCCAGCGATGCCGATGTCGCACAGGAAGAGATCGGCCGCGGTGGCCACCTGCGCGCGGCGCACGATCAGATCAAAACTCATGCGATGTCCTCTGCAAACAAGCTGCCCCAGCCCTGCACGCGCCGGGTGTCGACGCCACACAGACGCAAGGCCTTCCACACTGCAGTGCTCACGGTGTCGTAAACGGGAATGCCCAGCTCGGCCTCCAACGCCTGCGCCAGCTGTGCGGCACGCAGGTTGGTGCAAAAGGTGGTGAGGCATTGCGGCTGCGACCGAGCCACCTCGCGCGCCATCTGCGCGATGTGTGCCGGTTCGACCTCGGAGAAGCTGAAATTCTCGCTGCGGTTGAGGTGCTGTTCGGCCACGCAGTCGAAGCCAGCGCGCGTGTAGTTGGCCACGATGGCCGACTGCACGTCGTCAAGGTACGGTGTGACGAGCCCGAAGCGCTTGCGGCCGGTCTTGCCCATGATCTCGTTGAGCGCCAGCACCGAGGTGCAGCAGCGCACACCCGTCTCCTGCTCGATGTGCTGGCACAGCGTGAGGTCGGCCTCGAAGCCCAGCCAGCCCGAGGAGGTGCCGTTCCACGCAATCACCTCGACGCGCGCGTCGGCCAGCAAGCGCGCGGCTTCGAGGATGGGTGTGATGTCGAACTGGCCCAGGGCTTGCGGCTCGAGCGAAATCTCGGTCACGCGGAAGCGCCCGAAGTGCACCGAAACCTCGGGCAGGCCCGCGAGCATGGCCGAGGTGAGTGGCTCGAGTGCGGTGTTCGAAGACGGCGTAAGCATGCCCAGCAGCACCCGCCTCATGCGATCCACCTACAATTTTTCATCGTCTGCTCCGTTGTTCCGTTGACCGAATCAGCCATGACTGCCAACAAGCCACGCCGCAAGACCATCGCTGTTCCCAGCGGCGTGGAGTTGCGAAGCGCCATCTACGACCGCATCCTTCACGCCGTGCTCGAACACCGCCTGCCGCCGGGCACCAAGTTGGTCGAAGACCGACTGGCCGAGCTGTTCGAGACCAGCCGTGCCCAGGTGCGCGACGTGCTCGCGCGTCTTTCCGACGAAGCTGTGGTCGCGATCATCCCGAATCGCGGCGCCTTCGTCGCTTCGCCCACACCCGACGAGACGCGTGAGGTGTTCGAAGCTCGCCGCCTGATCGAGCCCGCCCTGGTGCGCCGGTTCATCGAGCAGCGCGACACCCAGGCAGTGGAGCGGCTGCGTGCCCTGGTGCAGGAAGAAGAGAAAGCCCGGGCGCTTCAGGATCGGCCGACGATGGTGCGGCTGTCGGGCGAGTTCCACATCCGCCTGGCCGAATACGCCGGCAACCGCATGCTGGCTCGCAGCATGCGGGCCCTGGCCACTCTCACTTGCCTGGCCATCTTTCTGTACGACGCGCCGCATTCCACGGCCTGCCGCGAAGACGAGCACGAGCTGCTGCTCAACGCCATCGCCCGCCGCCGGGCCGACCGTGCCGCCGAGCTGATGCTGGAGCACCTGAACCATATCGAGGCCTCGCTCGACCTGAAGGCCCCGCGCGACGAAGTGGTCGACCTGGCAACGGCGCTGATGGCGCGCTGAGCGCCGTCGAGGCGCCGCGCACCGGGATGGGTCGCGGCGCACCATTTGTCGGCATAAGAACTTCATATTGTCGACAATACGCAGGCTTCGTGCCGCCGTTCCAAGGTTGGTTTGTTGGCACGAATCTTGATCGTGGCAAGGCCAAGATGGCCCGCACGACCGCCTCCCCATGACCTCGAGCCGCACCCTGTTGCGTGGTGCTGTAGCGCTGCTCGGCGATGAGCTGAGCTTCGACGGCCAGCCGCGCGATGTGCTGGTCGAGTTTGGCCGCATCGTGGACATAGCTCCTGCCGGCAGCCTCGAGCCGGTCGAGAACCTCATCGAGCTGCCGCGCCGCCTGCTTGCGCCCGGCCTCGTCAACGGCCATCAGCATTCGCACGAGCACTTCCAGCGTGGCCGCACCGAGAACCTGCCGCTGGAACTTTGGCAGCACCTGGTGCGCGGCCGCATGCCGGTAAAGCTGACGCCCCGTCAGGCTTACCTGCGCGCGCAGATCGGCGCCATCGAGGCGCTGCGTACCGGCTGCACCACCCTGGTCGACGACCTGGCGCTGGGCGCCGCCGTCGACCGAGAATTGATCGACGCTGTGCTGCAGGCTTACGACGACAGTGGCGTGCGCGCCCTGCTCGGCTTTGCCATGATGGACAAGCCCATGGTCGACAACTTCCCCTTTGTCGACGAACTGCTGCCCGCGCCGCTGGCGGCCAGCCTGCGCGCCGCACCGCGCCCGAGCGCCGACCAGTTCGTGGCATTGATGCGTTGCCTCACACCGGGCCGGCACCCGCAGGAGCGGCGGGTGGGTGTGCTGGTGTCGGCCTCGGCCCCGCAGCGCTGCACCGACGGTTTTCTAGGGCGGTTGCGCGGCTTGGCCGATGAGCTGGCGCTGCCCGTCATCACCCACGTGCAGGAAACACGCCTGCAGGTGGTCACCGGTCTGCAGTTCTACGGCATGCCGATCGTCGAGCATCTGGCGAAGATCGGTTTCCTCAAGCCCGCCACCAGCCTCATTCACGCGGTGTGGCTGAACCCGCGCGAGATCGCTGCGCTGGCCGAAGCGGGCGCCACCGCCCAGCACAACCCTTGGAGCAACCTGCTGCTGGGCTCGGGTGTGCAACCGGTGCGCGAGTTGCTGGATGCCGGCGTGAACGTGAGCCTGGGCTCCGACGGCTCGTGCTCCACCGTCACCACCAACATGCTGCAGGTGGTGGGCACGGCGGCTGGCTTGTCCAAGCTGCGCGGCCACGAGGGTGCGCGCTGGCTGTCGGCGCGCGAGGCCTGGCAGGCCGGCACGCTGGCGGGCGGGCGGGCCCTGGGCTTCGGCGAAACCCTGGGCAGCCTGAAGGTGGGCGCACGCGCCGACCTGGTGGGCTACCGGCTCGACAGCGTGAGCTTCACGCCGCTGAACGACCCACTGCGGCAGCTGGCCTATGCCGAGCGCGGCGCGGGAGTGGACTTCTGCATGGTCGACGGCGAAGTTGCGATGCAGGCCGGCCGGCTGACGCGAATCGACGAGGCCGCCTTGCTGGACGAGATCGCCGCCGAGTTCCATGGGCTGGCCGGGCGCTACGCCGAACTCGAGGCCGATGCCGCCCCGGTGATTGCCGCGGTCGAGGCGATCTACCGCCGTTCGCTCACCCTGCCCATCCCCGGCGACACGCACCCGGCGCGCCTTTCATGAAGTTGCTGCTCATCAACCCCAACACCACGCAAGCGGTGACGGCCGTGGTGCTGGCCGCAGCACGTGCCGCCGCCCGGCCCGGCACCGAGCTGTGCGCGGTGACGGGCAGTTTCGGCCCGGTGGTGATCGGCTCGCGGGCCGAGAATGCATTGGCGCAGCACAGCGTTCTGCAACTGGCTGCCGATCATGCGCGCGACTGTGACGCGGTGGTGCTGGCGGTATCGCTCGACACCGGTTTGTGGGCGTGCCGCGAACTGCTGCGCGTGCCGGTGATCGGCATGACCGAAGCCGGCTTGCTGATGGGCTGCAACCTGGCCACGCGCATCGGCATCGTCACCTACGGCCGGCGCATGGGCCCGCTGTACCGCGAACTGGTCGAGGGCTACGGGCTCGCCTCGCGCCTGGCCGGCATCGCCACGCTCGACGCGACGCCGCAGCAGACCTTCAGCGAGCCGCAGCAGGTGCACACAGCGGTGGTCGCGGCGGCGCAGCGGCTGGTCGCGCACGACGGTGCCGAGGCCGTGCTTCTGGCCGGTGCAGCCATGGCCGGCCTGGCCGCCACGCTGCAGCGGCAAGTCGACGTGCCGCTGCTCGACGGAGTGGCTTGTGCCGTGGCGCTGGCCGAAGCGCAGGCCGGCCTGAAGCTGCCGAAGGCGCGCAGCGGCAGTGTTTCGGCCACCGGCGGTCGCGCGGTGCACGGTGTGTCGGCGCCGTTGACGGCACTCTTCGCGCACGACTCATGACGCCCGTGAACCCATGGTCGGCCCGCGATTGCGCTGCCCGCGTGAATGCGCGCGCGCTGAGCGCCGCCGAGGTGGCGAGCCACTTCATCGAACGGGTGCAACGGATCAACCCACCGCTGAATGCCCTGGTGCAGTTCGACGCCGAAGCGGTGCTGGCCGAAGCGCAGCAGGTGGACCGGCGGCTGGCCGCGGGCGAGCTGCTGCCGATGGCGGGCGTGCCGGTGACGATCAAGGACAACCTGTGGGTGGCAGGCCGCACCATCACCCAGGGCTCGCGGCTCTTCGCCAACTTCACCGCGCCGCGCGATGCCTGGGCCGTGGCGCGATTGCGACGCCTGGGTGCCGTGGTGCTGGGCATCACGAACTGTTCCGAGTTCGCCTGCAAAGGCGTCACCGACAACCTCGTCTACGGCGCCACGCGCCATCCGATGGACGCGTCGCTCACGCCGGGCGGCTCTTCAGGGGGCGCGGCGGCGGCGCTGGCGGCCGGGCTCGGCGTGCTCGCCTTGGGCACCGACGCCGGTGGTTCGGTGCGCCGGCCCGCTGCGCACTGCGGCCTGGTGGGGCACAAGCCGACGCAGGGCGTGATTGCCCACCCCTGGGGCTTCGCCGAGCCGAACTACGGCGTCTCGGTGGTGGGACTGCTGGCGCGCAACGTTCCCGACTGCGCCTGGCTGTTCGACCAGCTCTCGGGCTTCGATGCCAGCGATGCGAGTGCGATGCCGCTGGACCTCGCCTGGCAGGCCGAAGCCGCCGCGAACAGCGAGCCTCCGCGGGCGCTTCGCATCGCCTGGAGCCCCCGGCTGGGCTGCGACTTCGCCATCGACGACGATGTGCTGGCGGCCCTGGTTCTGCGCGTGGATGTGCTGCGTGCTGCGGGTTGGTCCGTGGTCGAGGCCGACCCCGACTGGGGCGAGGCCGTTCGCGCCTACCCGCTGAATGCGCTGCAACACGCCGGCCTGCACGCATTGCACGGCGAGCAGCTCGAGACACGTCGAGAAGACATCGACCCGAACCTGGCGGCGCAGATGGATGCCGGTGCCGCGATCACAGCCACGGCGCTGGCCGGCGCGCTGCGTTCGCGCGAAGCCATCGTGGCGAGCCTCGTGCGCTTCTTCGGCCAATACGACCTGCTTATCTGCCCTGCGGCTCCTGTGACCGCCTGGCCATTGGGGCAGATCGGCCCAGCGGTCATTGGTGGGCAAGCGGCCGGCCCGCGTGGGCATGCCGCGTTCACGCCCTGGTTCAACTTGTGCGGCGTGCCGGCGTGCTCGGTTCCGGCCGGTCAAGTGCGCGGGCTGCCGGTCGGTTTGCAGATCGTCGCGCCGCGTTTTGAAGATGCGCGCGTGCTGCAAATGGCCGCGCAGTTGGAGCGACTGGCCCCATGAAAACGCACGCATTTGGTGAGGTTTCCTGGGCACACAAATTGCTGATGTCAACGGAGCGCAGGGCGAAGGCCTTCCTGGTTGGCGTGCCGAACGGAACGTGTGGTCTCAGGACATGAGATCAGCGTTGATTTTCAGCAACAAGCACCCCGGGGCGGGTGCCTTTATTGGAGAACACCATGCTCGAGCGTCACAGCCACCTTAATTCCTTCCTTTCCAGCGACAACTCGCGACGCGGCTTTCTCAAGAGCGCCAGCGCGGCCGGTGTGAGCCTGGCACTTCCGGCGGGCTTGGCCGGATCGCTGATGGCCGGCGCGGCCCATGCCGCCACCACCACCATCAAGGCCACCCACGGCTCGGGCCTTTGCAATCTGGCGTTCTTCCTGGTGAAGAAGCGCGATCTGGCCAAGGCCGACGGCGTGGAGCTCGACTTCGTCATCACCCCCACCAATGCCGACATCGCCACGCTGTTCGGCGCCGGGCAGGTCGACATGTCGGTCATTCCCTATTCCAACTTCCTCACGCTCTATGACGCTGGCGCACCGGTGAAGATCGTCGCCGGCGCGGGTGTCGACGGCTGCATTTTGTTGGCCCAGGAAGGCATCAAGAGTGCAGCCGACCTGAGGGGCAAGTCGATCGGCACTTTCCAGGCCGACACGCTTGAAGTGCTGCCTTACGACTACCTCAAGAAGGCCGGCATGAGCTTCAAGGACGTGAAGGTGCGCTACTTCAACACCTCGCCCGAACTGGCGCAGGCCTTCATCGTCGGTGCCGTCGACGCCATCTGCCACATCGAGCCCTATGCCACGCAGTGCCTGACGTCGCGCAAGGGCTCCACCGTGCTGTCCGACGGCAGCGACATCTACGGCGCGAACTACTCCGACTGCGTGCTTGCCGTGCGCACGCCGCTGATCGAGAAGAACCCGAAGGCAGTGAAGGCCGTCATCAAGGCCATGATGGTGGCGCAAGGGCAGGTCGAGACCGACCCCGACGCCGCGCTGCGCGACACCATCGGCACTTACTACAAGACCACGATGGCAGCCGGAAAGCTCGCATCCAGCAAGCAGCCCGTGATGATCGACCAGAGAAAGAACAAGCAATTCATCCTGGACCGCGGCCAGTCGATGAAGGAACTGGGCTACATCAAGAAGCTGCCGCCGCCCGCAGCCATCGACTGGACCCTGTTGGAGCAGGTGATCAGCGAAAACAAGGCGCTGTACGCCGGGCTGAAGCTGAAGTCCCAGGCCTAGGCCTCGGCGGACCGCGTAAAGGAGCTTCGCATGTCAGCCTTGCCAATGGCCGGCGCCAAGTCGGCCACCGTAACGCCGCCTTCTGTCAGCCGAACCAGGGCGCTGGCCTTCGTGCAGCGCAGCTTGTGGTCGCTGGCCTCGGTGGGCATCTTTGTCGGCATCTGGGAGTTCTGCTGGTGGCAGGGGATCGCCGACCCGTTGATGCTGCCGCCACCTCATATGTTCCTGGCCAACCTGCCGGAACAGTTCAGGTTCTTCGACCCGGCGGGCGCGCGCAGCCTGGAGGAAGAAGGGGGCGGCTTCTTGTCGGTGCTGGTGGTCATGGGCTGGACTTCGCTGCGCGTGGTGCTGGGCCTGACCCTGGGCTTCGTCGGCGCCGTGGGTGTGGGGCTGGCCATCCGCTACTTTCCGGTCTTCGGCAAGCTCACCCTGCCCACGCTCACGCTGTTGACGCCGATCTCGCCCGTGGCCTGGCTTCCGGTGGCGATCTTCATCTTCGGCATCGGCAACCTGCCGGCGATCTTCCTGGTCTTCATTTCGGTGTTCTTCATCATCGTGCTGTCCACGCTCTCGCAGATCGACGCGGTGCCCGCGCCCTACATGCACGTGGCGCGGATCATGGGTGCCACCAAGCACCAGCTGTTTCGCCACGTCATCCTGCCGACGATCCTGCCCAGCCTTTTCGTCACGCTGCGGCTCAACCTGTTTGCCGCATGGATGGTGGTGCTGATCGCCGAAGCCGTGGGCGTGGGCTCGGGCCTGGGGCAGATCGTCATGATGGCGCGCAACACCTTCAATGCGAGCCTGGTGTTCTTCACCATGACCTTGATCGGTCTGCTTGGCTTCGCGTTCGACCGGGGCTTGCTGTGGGTGCAGAACCGTGTGCTGTGGTGGGTCGGCCCTTCGGCTGTGGGCGGGAAATGAGCATGACAAGACCCATGATCAGCCTGCATAAAGTGCGCAAGGTCTGGAACCCCGACACCCCGAAAGCACTGACCGCCATCGACGGTTTGTCGTTCGACGTCGCGCCCGGCGAGTTCGTCGTTTTGCTCGGCCCATCGGGCTGCGGCAAGAGCAGCCTGCTCTACATGGTGGCGGGCCTGGAGATGCCCACCGAAGGTGAGTTGGAATGCGACAGCCTGCCCATCACCGGCCCCGGCACCGACCGCGGCATGATCTTCCAGGAGGCATCGCTCTACCCTTGGCTGACCATCGCCGAGAACGTGACCTTCGGCCTGAAGCTGCAAGGCGTGTTCCCGGAGAAACGGCAGCGCATCGCCCGGGACCTGCTGCTCAAGGTGGGCCTGGCCGACGCAGCGACCAAACGACCCGACGAGCTCTCGGGCGGCATGCGCCAGCGCGCGGCCTTGGCCCGGGCCCTGGCCATGCGGCCCAAGGTGCTGATGATGGACGAACCCTTCGCCGCGTTGGACATCCAGACGCGCGCCAAGATGCAGGGCCATCTGCTCGAGGTGTGGCGGGCCAGCGGTGCGAGCGTCTTGCTCGTCACGCACTCGATCGACGAGGCCCTGGCTCTGGCGGACCGCATCGTGGTGTTCACCTCGCGGCCGGGGCGAATCAAGGAAATCGTGCACGTCGAGCTGCCGCGCCCGCGATCGCCCCGCGACCCGCGCTGCATCGAACTTCAGCTGCGTCTGGCCGACTTGCTGGCCGACGAAGTGGATCGCGCCTTCGCCGAACAAGAAGCCTCGATCTGAACGCGACGTGTTGATCGCGCGCTGCCGACGACATCGCGGCCCCGCGTTTGCCCTCAATTTTAGTTCTGGAGACCCTGCATGACAGTAGCCTTGGTTCGCGCGAAGTGGATCGTCACCGGCGTGCAAGACCGCCACACCGCCAACATCCTGAGCGACGCCGCGCTCGCCCACGAGAACGGCAAGGTCGTCGCGGTGGGCGCGTTCGAAGAAATGCGCCAACGCTTCCCCGACGCCGCTGTGACGCAGCACCCCGGCCACGTGCTGCTGCCAGGCTTCGTCAACAGCCATCACCACGTCGGGCTGACGCCGTTGCAACTGGGCTCGCCGGACCATGCGCTGGAGCTGTGGTTCGCCAGCCGCATGTCGGCACGCGACGTCGACATCTACCTCGACACGCTGTACTCGGCCTTCGAGATGATCGCCTCGGGCATCACCACGGTGCAGCACATCCACGGCTGGATGCGCGGCAGCTTCGAGCAGGTGCACGGCGCATCGAGCGCGGTGCTGAAGGCCTACCAGAGCATCGGCATGCGTGCCTCGTACTGCTACGCCGTGCGCGAGCAGAACCGGCTGGTCTATGAAGACGACGCGAAGTTCTGCGCCGGCCTGCCGCAAGACGTGGGCGTGCCGCTGGCCGAACACTTGAAGCAGGCCACGCTGAGTTTTTCCGATCACATGAAGCTCTACAAGATGCTGCGCGACGAGAACGAGGGTCAGTCGCTCACGCGCATTCAGCTTGCACCCGCCAACCTGCACTGGATCACCGACGACGGGCTGATGGCGATGGTCGAGCAGGCCAAAGCCGACGACGTTCCCATGCACATGCACCTGTTGGAAACCGTCTACCAAAAGGAATATGCCCGGCGCCGCACCGGCACCACCGCGGTGAAGCACCTGCACAAGCTCGGCGCGCTGGGCCCGTGGCTGACCCTGGGCCATGCCGTCTGGCTGACCGAAGAAGACGTGGAGCTCGTAGCGCACAGCATGACCTGTGTCTGCCACAACTGCAGCAGCAACTTCCGTCTGCGCAGCGGCGTGGCGCCCATCAACGAACTCGCAAGGCGTGGCGTGACCATCGGCATGGGCCTGGATGAAGCCGGCATCAACGAAGACCGCGACATGATGCAAGAGATAAAGCTGGCGCTGCGGGCCCACCGCGTGCCCGGCATGGACGAGGACGACGTGCCGAGCTGCCCGCAGGTGCTGCGCATGGCCAGCGAGCACGGCGCCAAGACCACGGCATTCCGCGGCCAGATCGGGCGGCTCGACCCGGGCATGCAGTTCGATGCGGTGGCCATCGACTACCAGGCCGCCACCTACCCGTACCAGGACGAAGACATCCCGGTGCTCGACGCGCTGATCCAGCGCGCCCACCAGCGCCACGTCGACACGGTGTACGTGGGTGGCGACCCGATCTACGTCAAGGGCCGCTTTAAGTACATCGACCGCGACAAGGTGCTGGGCGAGATCGCCGAGCAGCTGTCACGGCCGCGCAGCGCAGCCGAGGAAAAGCGCCGTCAGTTGTCGAAGGCGGTGTTCCCGCACGTCAAGAACTTCTACGCCGGCTACCTCGACGGCGAGTCGGCACGTCAGCCGTTCTATGGGCCTTCGTCACGCAATTGATGAGCCCCACCGGCCGTTGCAGCTGGTGATGATGCGGTACAGCTGCGCGCTGCTGCCGCCTGCGGCCGTGTCGGGCGCAGGCTGGCGGTTCACCGGTGCGGCACCAGTCGCCGAAGGCATGCGGTCAATGCACGCGGCTTGCCTCCAGCGGCCTGAGCGATCGCGCCTCGTCCGACTCGGCATCCACCGTCGCACGGGCAGTTTCCCCCCAACTGTCCATCCCCTGCGACATATCGCCAGTAAGGTGACCAGGCGTTTTGCGGACCTTCCATGGCGCGAGTCGCCGCGCACGGAGTCGCCGGTCACATGCGCTGCGCCGCCCAGGCCTTCAGCACCGCGACGGCCTCGGGCGCCAGGCACTGCTCGGCCGGCAGGCGGCGCGCGCCGACGGGGGCGCCTGCTTCGGCACGCAGTAGGTCGCAGTCGATCGGATGCCGGTCGACCTTGGACACGCCTTCGAAGGCGTCGCCCGACTGTTCAATCGATGCGGCATAGAACAGACGTCCGATGCCGGCGATCTGCATAGCCGCCACGCACAGCGCACACGGCTCGCACGAGGTGTACAGATCGCAGCCGGTCAGATCGACGGTCTGCAACTTGCGACAGGCGTCGCGCAGGGCCTCGACCTCGCCGTGCGAAGTTGGGTCGAAATGGGCCAGCGAGTGGTTGAACCCCTCGCCGACGACCTGTCCGTCGCGCACCACCACGGCGCCGAACGGCTCGGTCCCGGGCGTGGTGAGTGCCTTCGCCGACAACTCGATGGCACGTTCCATGAAGGCGGCTTGGTAGCTGGACATAGTGGGGGCTCCGGTTGAACCTAGCGGTACCTTCGCAATTCGATCTCTGAACTGACGCCTTGAGCTGCCCGCGAGGGTCCGCAGGTGTTGATTTTTCTATAGTTTTTGTTCTCTCGTGATATACATGAAGGATCATGCATAT
>Ga0163144_10020514_pt1 | contig 13204 bp, 12 predicted proteins | sample OliLak19BULKMAT1_FD_123175 | JGI IMG/M metagenome (GOLD analysis project Ga0163144, IMG submission 123175) | Freshwater microbial mat bacterial communities from Lake Vanda, McMurdo Dry Valleys, Antarctica - Oligotrophic Lake LV.19.BULKMAT1 | ecosystem: Environmental > Aquatic > Freshwater >... | reverse complement strand
ATGCTGGAGTTGCTGGCCAAGCATGGCGCGTTCGACATTCGCGTCGCCGCCCGCGGCGACCTGCACGTCGACCAACATCACACCGTGGAAGACACCGGCATTTGCCTCGGCCAAGCCTTCCGCGAGGCGCTGGGCAATAAAGCCGGCATCCGCCGCTACGGCCACTTCACGCTGCCGATGGAAGAGACGCTGGTCACCGTGGCCGTCGACCTCAGCGGTCGCTACGCGCTGGCGTTCAACGCTCCGCTGCCGTCGCCCAAGATCGGCGCTTTCGACAGCGAGTTGCTCGAAGACTTCTGGCAAGCCTTCGCCGCCAACTGCCTCTGCAATCTCCACGTCCTGCTGCACTACGGCCGCAACAGCCACCACATCGCCGAAGCGGTGTTCAAGGGAACTGCTCGCGCCCTGCGGATGGCCGTCGAGCACGACCCGCGGATGACTGGCGTGCCCAGCACCAAAGGTTCGCTCGACGGTTGAGGTTTGGATCCGACAGAGGGTGGCACGCCCTAAGGTACTCCGCAGGGCGTGGTGAACCCTGCGTTGGGCAACCACGCCCATTCGGAGTACCTCTGGGCGTGCCACCCTGCGTTATGTGCGAGCCGTCACTCGCCAAAGTGGTCGAGATAGTCGGCCATCGCCGCCTTCACGACCAGCTCCGCGTGTTCCCGACCATAGGCGTCGGCAATATGCACCTTCGCGTCGTCGGGACTCAGCATCTTGTAGGTGCTGAAGTAGTGCCGCAGCCGGTCGACCATCACCTTCGGCAACTGCGTGACGTCGGTAATGTCTTGCCACATGTTGTCGTTTTCGAGGACGGCGATGATCTTGTCGTCGGCCTCGTCGTTATCGCACATCGGCAAGCCGCCGACGATGCGCGCCTTCAAGATAATTTCCGACATCGTGATCGGCCGTTCGCTGATCACGCAAATGTCGAGCGGATCATGATCGCCCGCCTTCGCTTCCGGCATCAGCGCCGCGACGCGATCGCCGCAATACGTCCGCGGCACGAAGCCGTACAACGTCGGGCAGAAGGACGACGTCCGATTCGGCCGATCGACCCGCAAGTACCCCGTCTGCTTATCGAGCTCGTACTTAATACGATCGAACGGCGTCAGTTCAATATAGGCATGTACCACCGATGGCACGTTCGGGCCGACGTCGAGCCCATGCCACGGATGGGGACGCCAGCGATAAAACGGCGGGGGGAACTTCATGGTTGATCCTGCAATTAATTCTAAAGAGGCCCGCCTGGTTCGACTTCACTCACGTGCGTTTCCAAGAACCGAGTGAGCCGATGAAAATCGCTGTCGGTCTCAATGTAACGCACCACGGTGACGAGCGTTTCAGGATCGACCAACTCATCGAACGGCACATACTGAAGCTGCAACTGGCCCGACACGGAAACCATGACGCCATTGAGACGCTTCTCGACCAGCGCCCGGTAGGCGCCGACGCCCAGTTGGCTTCCCAGCATGACGTCGAAGGCGTGCGGTTGCGCGCAACGTCCTTCGTAACCGATCTGCACGGGCGTGATCTTCCGCTTCTTGCCGGTCGTCTTCTGATACTCCTGGCTGATCAAGTCCGCAAATAAGTCGTGCAAGTTGACCGCCGAGATATTGATATGGCCGTGATCGTCGCGGCCAACCCCTTGCAAGAACTTGTTGGGGAGGAACTCCGCCAACCCTTCGGCGATCACGATAACGCCGTATTCCTTGCCCTCTTTTTCGCGCGCCGTGATCGTCGCGACAATCCGCGGGATCACTTCGTCGAGATTCATGATCTCGCGAGTCCTTTTCTCGCCCGTAGTCGCATCGACGGTTTCTTCGCTGGTCCGATAGCGGCCGACGATGTCTTCGACGCTGATGACCAAACTCGCCTCGCCGGCGATGGCGACGCCGTAGGCTAGCCAGCCCGCGCTGCGCCCCATCGACTCGGCCAGGAAATAGCTCCGATTCGCTTCGGCGTCGGCCAGCATGTTCCGGACTTCGGTCGCCAGGAAGTCGACCGCGGTGAAGTAGCCGAACGTGAAATCGATGCCGCGATAGTCGTTGTCGATCGTTTTCGGCAAATGAACGACCGGAATCCGCGGCGCGTCGAGCGGCAGGCGGTCTTGGAACAAGCGAAACTTGTTGGCCGTCTTCAGCGTATCGTCGCCGCCGATGGAAACAAGCATGTCGACGCCGATGGAACGAAGGGCGTCGTAGACCGTCTTCAGCGGAGCGACTCGTTCCGGATCGTCGAGATGCGCCGGGCTGGAAACCAACTTGCCGGGGTTGGCCCGAGCCGTGCCGATGATAATTCCCTGCGAGTTGCGCGTCCGACGCAACTTCTTGTGGTCGATCGTGATGTAGTCCTGCCCCTCGACCAGCGGTCGATCGGGGGCGAACTGCAGCAGTTGCGAATAGCCATGCTTGATGCCGACGACCTCGATGTCATCGCGCAGAAACGACACGGCGGCCGCTGAGATGACGGCGTTCGCCGCTGGCGCCGGACCGCCGGCGAACAAGATCGCCGCGCGGCGAAAGTTATGGGGCGTCCGCGGCGGACGGGAAAGCGTGCTGTTCTTGGCCATGGGTCTCTCTTGGTCTCTCAAAATTCAACGCCGGACGACGACATGTCGAGAATGCCGCTTGTCCCTGCGGACCAATCCGATCCGGCGAGAGCTCTCGCCGAGTCAGTAGGTCGGGATGTTGTGTTCGGTGGAAGCCCGGCATTCTAAGGCGCCGGCGACAAACCGAGAATGGCGTGGCGCCCGGGCCTCGCATTCGGTCGATCAATCAGCCCCAAACGTTCGCTCCACGAAGGTCGTATCAATCCGACCGTCGGCGAACGCGCTGTGGCTGAGGATTTCTTGGTGGAGGGGAATGGTCGTTTTGATGCCGTCGACGCGCATCTCCGCCAAGGCGCGGAGCATGGTGCTGACAGCTTCTTCACGGGTGGGACGGTGGACGATCAGCTTGCCGATCATCGAATCGTAGTAGGGGGGGACGACGTAGCCGCTATGGGCATGCGAATCGAACCGCACCCCAAAGCCGCCTGGCGCGATCAGCCGCTCGATCTTGCCCGGCGAAGGTTGGAACTTTTTCTTTGGGTCTTCCGCGTTGATCCGGCACTCGATCGCGGCGCCGCGGTGGATGATGTCTTCCTGTTTGAACGGCAGCGGCTCGCCCGCGGCGATCAAGATTTGCTGCTTGATCAGGTCGATTCCCGTGACCATTTCGGTCACTGGGTGTTCGACCTGGATCCGTGCATTCACTTCAATGAAGTAGTACTTGCCGTCCTTATCGACGATGAATTCGACCGTCGCCGCGTTGACGTAGTTGGCGCTGAGGATCAGCCGGCGCGCCGCCTCGCACATTTCGAGGCGCGTCTCTTGCGAAATGCTAGTGCTCGGGCTTTCCTCGATCAGCTTTTGATGCCGACGCTGCACCGAGCAGTCGCGTTCCCAGAGATGGACCGCGTTGCCGTGGCTGTCGGCCAGGACCTGGACTTCGACGTGGCGCGGTTGCTCGATGTACTTCTCAAGATAGACGGCTCCGTTGCCGAACGCCGCTTCGGCTTCCTGCTGAGCCTGCTGCAGCGCCGACTTGAGGACGAGGTCGTTCGCCGCCACCCGCATGCCGCGACCGCCGCCGCCGGCAACCGCTTTGATGAGGACGGGGAAACCAACCTCGTGAGCAAACTGCAGCGCCTCTTCGGGACTCTCGATGATGCCCGCGCTGCCAGGGACGACCGGCACGCCCGATTTCTTCGCCAACTTGCGGGCGGCGTCTTTATCGCCGAGTTGCGCCATCGCTTCGGGCGACGGGCCGATGAAGTCGATGTTGCAGCTACGGCAGATCTCGTTGAAATGGGCGTTTTCCGCGAGAAAACCGTAGCCGGGATGGATCGCCTGAACGTTCCCCACTTCGGCGGCGCTGATCACGTTGGCGATCCGCAGGTAGCTCTCCGACGCCTTCGCCGGCCCGACGCAGTAAGCCTCGTTGGCCAGGCTCAGATAGTGGGCGCCGCGGTCGGCTTCGCTGAAGATCGCCACCGTCTCGATGCCCATCTCGCGGCAGGCGCGGATGATCCGCAGCGCGATCTCACCTCGATTGGCGACTAAAATACGTTGATACATAGCGAACTAACTAAGCAATGTTTTTGTAGGCTGGGACAACGTCCCACCCGAAGCATCCGTTGGCGTGCAAGCGTTCCCGATCGTGCCGGCCGCATAGCATGCGGCCTACTTTTCCAGACGAAAAAGCTTCTGACCGTACTCCACCGCCGCCCCATTCTCGACGAGGATTGCCGTAATCTTCCCAGAGCACTCGGCAGGAAGTTCGTTGAAGACCTTCATCGCCTCGACGATGCAGACGACGGTCTCTGGCCCTACCTGGTCGCCGACCTTCACAAACGCCGGCGAGTCGGGACTCGACGAGATGTAGAAGGTCCCCACCATCGGGCTGGTGATGAAGTGACCTGTCTCCGCCGCGGGTGCGGCCGGGGCCGCGGCGACTTGCGGGGCTGCCGGCGCGGCGGCTGGTTGGTGGGCTGCCGGTGGAGCATAACCACCCTGAACAATCACCGGCTCCTGATCTTTGCGTAACCGGATCCGCTGTTCGGCCTGCCGCAGATCGATTTCCGCCAGTTCGAACTCCTGCATCAATTCGACCAGTCGCCGGACGCGGCGCACGTCGAAGACGTCGTCAGGATTCGGTCCACTGCTAGCCATGATGCTTTTTCCTTGCTGTCTGCTCTCGCCCACGGTCGCCGGTTAGGCGACCAAACACTCATCGAGGTCTTTCGTCACGGAGGTGAGAACCTCGTGGCCGGTACGGGTGACCAAGATGTCGTCTTCGATCCGAATTCCGCCCCAACCTGGGAAGTAGATCCCCGGTTCTACCGTGATGATCATCCCCGGCTTTAATTCCCTGGTTTGACCCTGGGCCAACCGGGGAGCCTCATGAATTTCCAATCCCACGCCATGCCCCAGGCCATGGCCAAACTGCTTGCCGTAGCCTGCCTTCTCGATCACGCTGCGGGCGGCGCGGTCGACCTCTTCGCAAGTGACGCCGGGCCGGATGGCCTCGATGCCAGCCAACTGCGCTTTTAACACAACTCCATACAGCTTACGGAGTTTGGGCGAAATTTTAGCTGTGGGGACCATACGCGTCAAGTCGCTCATGTAGAGCCCTTCATTCACCCCCCAGTCGATTAAGGTAAAGTCATTTTCGCCGATCCGCCGGGTCGTCGGCCGAGCGTGCGGAAGGGCTGCCCGCGGCCCTACGGCCACAATCGCCTCAAAACTGAGCCCCTTGGCCCCGAACTGCCGGGCCTGGTACTCCAACTCGGCCGCGACCTGCAATTCGGTCATTTCTGGGGTCAGCTTGGCACGCACGACCTCGAACGCCCGCCGGGCCTGCTCGCACGCCCGGCGGGTCCGGTCGATCTCTTCCTTATCCTTGATAATGCGGAGTTCCTCGACCCAGCCTGACGTCGGGACGAGTTCCACCTTCGGCATCGCCTTCGCCAGGGCGTCCCGCACGCCTACCGTGATCGAATCCCCTTCGATGCCGAGACGGGTCGCCTTCGATTTCTCGAGAATCTTCGCCGTGAACTCCAACATCTTCGAGCCGGGGCCGCGGATGGCGAGCTCCAGCCCGGGGCACTCTTCCTCAAGCTGGGTCGTGTAGCGCTGATCGCTAATCAGCACGTCGCCCTGCTTGCCCACCAGCAGGTAGCTGTCGTCGCCAGTGAACCCGGTAAGGTAAGTGACGTTCTTAAAGTTCGTGATCAGCAGGGCGTCGAGCCCCTCCTGCTTGAGTTGACGACGGAGCTTTTGGCGACGGTCGGACATGGCGTCAAAATCCTGATTGGTGAATCTGGGCAGGCCACAGTATCGGAATCAGGAGCGATGCTGGCAAGCTCGGGAATTTGGGGGTGGAACCTGCCGCGGTGGCGCGTCATCCTGGAATTGCCTGGAACCACCTCAAAACTTACTGAACTCACCTCCGCCTTGGGGCTGCCATGTTTCGCGTGACGCGGGAAATCGAATTCTGCTACGGCCATCGCCTCCTTAACTACGCCGGCAAGTGCCGCTATCTGCATGGCCACAACGGCGTCGCGATCATCACGATCGAGGGCCCTGACCTCGACGATCGCGGGATGCTCGTCGACTTCTCCGACATCAAGTCGGCCGTCAGCACCTGGATCGACGACAACCTCGATCACCGCATGCTCCTCCACCGCGAGGATCCGGTCGTGCCAACGCTCCAGGAGATGGGGGAACCTCTCTACCTGCTCGACCAAAACCCGACGGCCGAAAACATCGCCCGCTTGATCTACGAACAAAGTACGAAGCTGGAGCTCCCAGTGCCGATCATCGAGGTGAAGCTCTGGGAAACGCCGAAATGCTTCGCCACCTATCGACCCGACTGAGGCGCGCAGCGTGCCGGTCGCTCAATCGCGTGCGGGCGATCGAGACGCAATCTGTCCTCCACACAGCCCATGTCCCCCGCTCCCTCCCTGCGGGGAGAGAGGAGCGGGAAACGCTGTCTCGCTACGGGTTATCGTGGGTGCAAACCAACGAAACCCGACAAATGTTGGGGGACTCGAACTGAAAGTGACGGTGCTTCACCACCCCGTAGGCGGTGACGTTGTTGGCCTCGAGAGCGACCGTGTCGCCCGCCTCGGGGATCGCAGGAAGTCCTTTCAGTTCAACGGTTCGTTTGGGATCGTTCTCTACGGTGACGTCAATGATGTAACGCATCTTTCTCTGGTCTCCGGCTGGCAGCTTGCCGAGAAACGGGGGTGTCCATCCCCCTCCACTGGGGGACCCCAGCCCTCTTGTAACTCTGCATGCACTTAGCCGAAAGTTTTTGTTGACGGAATCGACACGCTGTCGCAAACCGTCGATCGGCCCGACGCAGCGCTCATGTTGTGGCACCCTGCCGATCGTGTTACGGTAAACAGACTTAGCGGTCGCGCGCCAGCGCTGCGGGGTTCGCATCGGCTGGTTGTCGAACGTGGTTCTTTTCGGAGTCGATCCATGAGTGATTCGTCGTCGACGAAGGCTTCCTCCCATCAGGTGGGCGAGGCTTGGGAAGAGTTCGTTCAGGAACAGGTCTATCCCGAGCCTGGCACGAAGGCCAAGGACGACTATCGAAACTACGACAACCCGGCCCGCGACACGGTCCGCCGGTTCTACGAAGAGAACCACCGGAAGCAGACGTACGACTTCGTCCAAGCGAAGCGGGCCGAGTTCCTGCAGCTCAATCGCAGCCAGATGAGCGTCTTCGAAGCGTGCGATTTTCTCAACACGCTGGTCGACGACTCCGATCCCGACATCGATCTCGATCAACTCCAGCACCTGTTGCAGACGTCGGAAGCGATTCGCGCCGACGGTCACGAAGATTGGTTCGTGCTGGTCGGTCTGCTCCACGACCTCGGCAAGGTCCTCTGCCTCTATGGCGAACCGCAGTGGTGCGTCGTCGGCGACACCTTCCCGGTCGGCTGCCAGTTCAGCGAGCGGATCGTTTACTCCGAATATTTTGATCAGAACCCCGACTCGCGCGACCCGCGGTTCAATACCAAGCTCGGCGTCTACCGCGAAGGGTGCGGGCTGCGCAACATCCTGATGTCGTGGGGGCATGACGAGTACCTCTATCACGTCATGAAGGGCTACCTCCCCGAGCCGGCGCTCTACATGATCCGGTACCATTCGTTCTACGCCTGGCACCGCGAGCATGAGTACGACTGGCTCTGCGACGATCACGACCGGGCGATGCTGCCGTGGGTGAAAAAGTTCAACCCGTACGATCTCTATTCGAAGTCGCCGAAGACTCCGAATTGGGAAGAGTTGCGTCCCTATTACACCGATCTGGTCGCCAAGTACCTGCCCGCAGCGATTGCGTTTTAGCGGTAGTTTTGTCGTCGATTCGGGAGCATTTAGCTTTGTTGTCGCGACATTCATTTCTGGCGACACAAAGCGCAAGTCCCTTTGGCGGCGTGACTTGCAACTTTTCATTTCATTGACAGGACGGCGCGGACTGACAGGGCGAATGCGATTGTCGTTGAGTTTTCAGCCAGTCGGTGCGCACTCCATCTGGTCGATCAGCGAAATCGTGTGATCCCGTCAAACTCCCCCAACAGCCTCTCCCAACAGCGGCGCTGGCTGCATCAACTCTCGGGCCTTTTCTGTCGGGGCGAGTTCTGTCGCGAAACGCATTTTTGGCGACAAAATCCCGAACTTGTTGTGAGGCATGGACTTGCAATGTCGCGAGCGGCGCCGCTGTCGCTGTCGCTGTCGCCAGGGATTTCTGCTCCGGCTAATGTCGTTGAGGTCGACGCGGGCCGCTCACCAGAAGAGAAACTGGCGAGGGAAGCGTGCCGGCTAGGTCGCGCGGCGATTCACTGGCCGGTCGCCCTGAGGATTGGAGTGAGCGTCGTCGCCGCGCAGGATAGCGGGCGTTACGACCTCATTGTCTCACGATCGCAGGGCGGCGCGCAGCTGGCCAAATTGGCCAGCTTGACAAGTGTTTTGCCGGCAACCGATTTCGATCGATCAGCAGGATTGCCGAGATGATCGACAGCGTTTTATTGCCAAGATTGCTCCTGCGGCGACGAGGGCCGTTGCGAAGGTCGCGGGTTCAGGAATGGCGCGGATGCGGATCTCGTGAATGGTGATGTCGAGCACCGCTCCCGTTCCGCCCGCGCTGAACGGATATTGGAGTTGCAACTCGGTCATGCCGTTGCCGGGATCGAAGTTGGCAATGCCGTCGCGCGGCGTGTTGGTGAACGTCGGCGCCATCAGCGGAATAGAGATTGTCTTGAGCCCCATTGCGCCGAGCGGGATCGAGTATTGATGCTCCTCGATGAGATGAACCTGCACCGGCGACAACGTATCGGCGTCTTTGATGTTCAGGATGAGGTTGGCCAGTGTGTTGGCGCGGTTGACCGTGAAGTCCATTTCAAAAAACGCCGGCATTGGGAAGGCGAGATCGCCGGCCGAGGCTGTGCCGAAGCCGAGGCCGCCGAAATCGTTGCCGCTGAAGTTGAAGTTCGTTTCCGTCGCGGTCGGCGGATCGCCGGGACCGGCGTCGGGATTGTCGGCGCTGACGCCGCCGAAGGTGAAGGCGAAGTTTACCGGCGGTTTGTGGAACGGGGCGTGATTGCCGTCGCCGGCGAGATTGGCCGCGTCGCGGCCGTCGATCGTTAAGTAGGTTTGGGCGTGGCCGAGATCTGCCGTCGAGAGAACGGCGATGGCGGCTAGGACGGGCGCTAACGGCGCGAGGAATCGCTGGAAATTAAATGCGAGCATTGGTCGACGCCTCCAGGTGAAGAGAAACTGAAGAGCTTGGCGCGTTGCTGTACCGGCATTGCCCCGAGTCGATTCGCGACAGACCAAATATCGCACAAAACCCAATCAGGCCCTAACGCCGTTCAAAACGTCCGGAAGGGATGCAAGCAGACACCTTGGCCCTCTCGGATTCGAATGACGCCGCACACGGGCAGACGCCATACCCTTTTACCGCCATGCAGGCATGAGCCACAGTCCATCCGGCACGGCAAGCGGCTCAGACACGCCGGAGTTGAGATCAACAAGGTGTGGGCGCGGTCCCTTATCACCGCCGTATTTCATAAAAATCGCGTGGGAATCGCGTGGCGACACCGCCGGAAAACCGTGGCCAGGCAGACCATCGCCGACAAGCCTTGCCTGACGACCGTTCAAGTCGCATGTATGCCACAGATCGGTTTCCTGATCTCGGAACAACATTCGATCGCCGTCGGCCAAGACATATGGAAAGACACCAGGCAACAGCGGCGTTAACTGGCCGTCGAGGTCCACTCGAATGATCGTCGACTTCGGTGGTTTATCGGGGGCAATGGTTTCACGACTGACCATCGTCATCCCCTCACCGTTGGGTAACCAGGACAGGAACGCTGTATCCAGCGGCTTTCCCAATGGTCGTTCAGCGCCGGAGTCGATGTCTATGAGATAAATTTGACTTTGAAGCATTTGACGGCCCCGCCCGGTCCCTGGCAAATGAGCAACGGCGAGGGTTTTGCCATCGGGCGATAACGCGGTCGACATGATGTGCCCTGCGCGGCTAGGCATCGATACTCGACGCTGTCGGCCAGACAGCAAATCAATCTCGAAAGCAGTCGACTGACCTTCGTCCCAAACAATCCCGACAACATAAACCTTTGTGCGATCAGGCGAGAATGAACCGCTCCCCGGCATGCAAGCGGCGCCGCGGTAGGGCACGCGGGCCATGCGGCCAGTTTTGATATTGAGCAAGACGGTGCTCGAATCACCTTTTTTCCCATGGGTCGGCGTCCAGGCCGGGGCATGTTCGATCATGATAAGATCGTCGCGGTCGGCCTCGCCTGCGGCGATGGGCTGCGTGCGGTCTTCCCACGCGCCGCCGCTGACGTCAAATATCTTGTCGAGCGGCGGAAGCACCCAAGCAATATCTGTGACGACGCCTGCGGCCTCAAGCCCCCCATCCTCGACGACAACGCCTGTTTCGACGTTCACTGACCAGCGAACACCGTTGTCGACAGTTTCGCGGAGATTGGCGATTCGATCCGCGACCTTGCGACGCGTGCCTGCGTCTAACGTCCTTGCAAGCAAATCGGCGGCGTTCTCAATCGCCGCTTGGAATTGCTTCAATCTCGCCGGTTCCAGCTCTGCACGAAGGACCGCAACTCCTTCTTTGGCCGATTCGACGCGAGCTTTGCGATCGAGCCAAGACGATGCGTCGGAAAACCTCAATTCGCTTCGTTCTAAAAGGTAGTAAACGCTTGGAAAATGCAGAACCGCCTCGTAAGGTCGGCATCGAAAGAGTCGGTCGTTCTCCGCCACATACCATATGCCGTCGCGCTCAACGATGCCCACCCCGAAGTGAATTTTCTGGCCGTCCTTCAGCGAGACGTCGTACCGGCGCATGGTCGGAGACCGAAACGCCACCACATGCCCAAGGAGTCGCGAACCTGGAATCTCAATCTCAGTCGTCCAGGTCAGCGTGTCAGTTTCGAGTTTCGTCGCTGTCTCGGCTACGGCGACTTCGAGCTGCTGAAGAGTGACTTCGCCGACGCTGATCTGCAGGAGCGAACACCAGAGCCCCAGCGACAGGACAAAGAAGATCGGGCCACTGTTAGCTCGCCTTGAAAAATACATCCCAATGAAGCTCCCAGGATTGCTCTAGTTCCGCGTAGCCGACCGGCCTTCGGCCGACGCACAGACAGCGGAGCGCGATCCTTTGCGGTATAGCAGCCCCGCCGTCGAAAGACGGTGGCGAATGCGGCGCCTCATCGTTGCATTAGCGGGAGCTTGTGCGTCGTAGGCCGAGCAACGTCATTCCCAGCAGCAGCATCGCGCACGCCTGGGGCTCGGGGACGAAGAGGCTTGCTTCCGCATTCGCAGCGGGAGGCGTGACTTCGGTCGGCCAAAATAAGCCGAAAGAGCCGGCCTGCAGCTTGAGGAGATCTTTCTGCCACTGCGGCTTTTCGCGCGGCACGAACGGCGTGACGGGCGTTGCCGAGAAGCTAATTTCGTACTCCCCTTCCCCGCCGAGGATGCTCGATTGGTAGCCCCCCATCCGAGCAGCGACGTTCGCTGAGACCGAGAGGGTGTAAGAACCAGCATCGAGCGTCCCCTGAAGGTCAAACTTCCAGGCGCCGCCGACTTCGGAGACCGTAGGCGAAAGCTTGTAGACGGCGTTGCCCGCATCGTCGATCAATTCGAAATCTAGGCTGAGATCGCCGCCGCCGGCAAGCATGCCGGTGAGCGAAAAGTTCGCTGGTTCATTGATGCGATAGGCGGCTTCGAGTTGCGATTTGCTGGCCGCTCGCGCCCGACCGCGGTTCAACACCGAGGATTCCATAATCGCGGACGCGCTGACGCGTCCCTTGGCCGTCAACGAATCTTCCTTGACGTCCGACCACTGCGTCCCGATGGCCGAACCGTTCGCGAGCAGCGTCCCCTTGAGATCGGCACCTCGCTATAGCGAGCATCGAACGACGACCATAGCCCCGCCTTCCCCGTCTCCGGATCGTCCGCCACGCTGGCAACAACCTGGTCGATCGCCGCCTCGGCGGAATAGTCGACGCTGCGCGAAGACCAGAGCAATTCGATCGGCTTGTAGTCGAAGTCGTAGGCGCCTCCCCAATCTGCGATCGAGATTACTAAGGAGCCGTAACTGCCGTAGCTGGCAGGCTTCGGCAGCGTCCAATTAACCTTCTTGGTGACGCCGCTCCACGTGGGATTGAAATCGTCTCCGAATCCGGTCCACGATTCTTGAACCTGCGCTTTCGACGTGACGTCGAAAGCATGAAGCTTGGCCGTTGAAGCTACCGCCGCGACGATTGCGAGAGCGGCGGCGAAGGACTTGGCAGGGATACTCGAACGACTGCTTTTCATGCTTAAACGCCTGGGGCTCCGGGGAGCCGAAAGCTTAGAGGATGCGGCGGCGGATTTCAACCAATTTGATCTGCTTTCTGCGATCTTGGTTCTTGGGGAAAGAGGGACCGGAGGAAGATAGTGGATTGCGCAGAGAATGCGGCATGCCGGGGCGGAAGGCGCCGGGGGCGGGACGCCCCGGCTCGCTGGTCGCGAGCAGAGGAGAGAGAGGCAAAAAGAAAAGGTTCAGCGCAAACAAAAACCCCGTGGGGATGTCCCCACGGGGTTTTTGATAAATCTGGCGATACCTACTTTCGCGAGTGCTCTCACTATCATCGGCCCGGAGTGCTTAACTACTGTGTTCGGAATGGGAACAGGTGTTTCCACTACGGTATGTTCGCCAGAAAAAGCTCGGCGGGCGGTAAAGCCCGGCCGAGCTTGACGTTCTGGTGTTTTGCAAGAGTGGCTTCTGTCAGGAAGACCGCGGGGACAAGCCCCGCGGCTCACTGAAATATCCTTTGTCATTCGATATAAGATCGAAAGCGTTTGATAAATGTGGCCAAGCGTTAGTCCGTTAGTACCGGTTAGCTGAATGCATTACTGCACTTACACATCCGGCCTATCAACCTGGTCGTCTTCCAGGGGACTTTCGGGTATTACCCTACGAGACCTAATCTTGGAGCGGGCTTCACGCTTAGATGCCTTCAGCGTTTATCCGTTCCGACCTTAGCTACCCTGCCGTGCCGCTAGCGCGACAACAGGAACACCAGAGGGTCGTCCTTCTAAATCCTCTCGTACTAAAGAAGAACCTCCTCAAGT
>Ga0163144_10020511_pt1 | contig 13205 bp, 4 predicted proteins | sample OliLak19BULKMAT1_FD_123175 | JGI IMG/M metagenome (GOLD analysis project Ga0163144, IMG submission 123175) | Freshwater microbial mat bacterial communities from Lake Vanda, McMurdo Dry Valleys, Antarctica - Oligotrophic Lake LV.19.BULKMAT1 | ecosystem: Environmental > Aquatic > Freshwater > Lake... | reverse complement strand
TGTTATTGATCGTCAGTTGGCCAGCGATGCCGAGCGTTCCGCCGAGTTGGCCACTGGCTGCAAACGAACTGATATTGCTTTGGGTCATCGCCGAAACTTTCAACGCTCCGGTCACGTTTAATGTTGCGTCGTAGATCGTCGCTTGAACGCCACCGGTTAACTTATTCCTTGCATAAGAGCCAGCGATGCCGACCGACTTCTCGGTCCCTAGCTTCACGACCGAACCGGAGGCTGCATGGATGGACGTGGAATCATTTCCATCCAGCGTTAAGCCGCCGCCAACGGTGATACTTCCAGTGTCATTGATGTAAGCTTTTGTATTATTGGCGATCGTATGAATGGATACATCGCCCGATAAGCCGAAGCCGGCCGTTCCCTTCTTAACATCAACCGAATCGGCGCTCGCGTCAGCGGGCTTCGTCTTGATCGGTGAGACCGATACGCCGGCCATCGAGAACGACCAGACGGCGCCTTTCGATTCAGCTTTGATAGAGACATCTCGAGACGAACGAATGTCGGTATTGCCAGGAAACAGCGTCGGATCGTCGCGATGTTTGCCGATATAGGCTTGCGTATTGCGATCGACGTCGACGATCGAGCCGGAGACACCGAGCCCGACATTGCCGGCCGTCTGCACCACTCCCGCAAGCGTAACATGGCGGAGATCGTCGGTTGCGATGACATTGATCTTCCCACCGTCATAGTGGACGCCCGTGCCGAGATACGCTTCCACTTGACTCTTGTGCGTGATCACGTCGAAGGCGCCGCTGATCCCGACTTTCCCCGATTTGCCACCCGAAAATGCGAGAGCGATGGTAAGAAATTTTTCATAGGCAGTAACGTCGAGACTACCTTCCAATCCTGTATGGACGACGGCTCTCCCCTTCACCGCTGCAATCGTCGTGTTATCGATATCTTGAAAGAGAACCGATCCACCGATCCCCAACGACTTGGCTTGATTGCCAAAGGGAGTCATAACTTCATCCAAAGTTTTCAGTCCTCTGACTCTGGCCCACTTATCTGGCTTACCGACGTCAAACTTTAGAATGCCTGCCAATTCGACCTGTTCTATGATCGTCGTCGCGTCGACCTTTACCGATTGGTTAACAGATCGATAGGCGAGGTCTTGATTGATTTGAGCTCCGTCTCCAATGCTCGCTTCGACGTTATTCGCAAACGTGGTGTAGAGGACCGAACCCGTCACGGTGAGATCGGCATCCTTCTTCGGTTCTTGGCCTTTCTTGGGTTTCTTAACAGCCGCTAGACTGCTCGCATAGGCGTTGAAGACTGGTGAAACTTTGGCGAACGCGATAATGGACTTTAAAGCGTCTGTATACTGCGAGAAATCGGTGCCGGTAAATTGCACTTGGAATGGCGCGATCAATTCATCCAAGGGAAGCGGGTAGACGAGTTTTGCATCGACGTTGATCGTTCCGAGCGCGTCGATTGCTGCATTGGCATCGACGATTGTATTCACGGTGTTTTGATAGATTCCGATTCCGACTCCGGCTCCCAGGGCGAACGCTTTTCCACCTTTGTCGGGTGTTGCTTTACCGGAGACGCTGATGGCTACTTTCTGCGTCGTAGTCGCTTGCACCGTAACGTCCGTATTCGACTTGAGAACGGCATGACTGCCCACGATGGCGACCACGGAATGACTCAACGTCTGATAGCCAACGGTCGCAGAAATATTGGCGGTTGTATTGGCTTCCTTCCGAGCACTGTCCCCACCGCTGGCTGCACCCGCGCCTTTGGAACCAGAAAAAAGTTTCGAGAGTCGTCCTCCTATCGCGTTGAAGACAGGGTTATGGTTCCCTTTGGTTAGCTTGTCTACAACGGTTACATCGCCGCCGATTTTCGAGCCTGCTCCGACTTCGTTGGAAGCCTGCAACTGGGCGAGGATCTTGATGCCGGAGCCTTTTCTAAATTGGAGAGTGTGGCCAGTCGCGGCCGCTGAACTCGCATCGAGATTGATGGCTAGAAGCAGCGAATCGCTCAACTGGATCGTGTTGTTGTCGAGCTTAGTAACGAAGTAAACCGCGCCGCTGCGCAAGCCGCGAATATCGATATCGCCACCGGTAAGCACAATACGACGCTCGAACCCATGCGCAAGCCCAGTCCCTTGGCTCGTAAGGTCGATCTTGTTACCCGCATTCGCGTCGTTCACGCTCGACGCGAGTCGAATCGTATCGTCGTCGACTTTGATGACAAAGTAATCGTTGCCGTCATTCAATCCGCCGACATTCGTCCCGCCACCGTTCAGGTAGGTGACCTTGTCGCCGGTCGCGAAGCCGTGTCCAGCGATCGTGATTTGGTCGCTCGTCAAATCGATGGGCGGCAGCATGGTCGGATCGAAAGCCAGGAAGTTGCTTCCAAGCGAGACAAATTGCTGCTGTCCGCTACCGACTGCGGTGATGTCAATCGCCACAGCACCGCTCACATCGGTTGCCTCGGTGTACGATTCCGCAAGTTTGAAAGTATTGCTGTCGATAACAATCGCAAAATAGTCATTGCCATCCTTCAAACTAGTTATCGGCGCGCCACCGCTGATTCGATAATTGAGTTTGTCACCTGAAGTAAGTCCATGATTAGGAACGTTGAACGAATCGGTGCTCGCGATGGACGCAGCCGATGCATCGAACGAGACCGTTTTTGAAACGCTCAAGCCGTGAAGTCCGTTGGATAAGTTACCTCGCGAAGTCAGATCGATTCGCGGACCGGCAACGGTCTGTGAAAGCGTGACGAGATTCGCGTCGACGACCGTGACAAAGTAATCTTGACCGTCGATCAAGTTACCGACGACGTCGGAGCTGCCGCTCTGGTAAGTGACTCGATCGTTGTTTTTCAACAGGTGCGCGATGATCTCGATCGTGTCGTTGGTCAGATCGATGACTGGCTGCGTTCGACCCGCTTCAATGGTCGTCACCGAGTACGACGTATCAAACGCTTGGAAGTCGCCGGTTCCTGCTGTGGTAGTGTCGACAGCGTTGCCGCTGGAAGCATTGCTGCGTGTCGTCGCGATCATAAATGTATCGGCGTTTACCTTGATCGCGAAATAGATCGTTCCGTCAACGAGTGGACCAGCCGAAGTTCCGATCGGAGTGAATGCGCCTGCGCGATAAACAATCTGCTGACCGGTTTCCAAGCCGTGCGCCGTAGCACGAAACGTATTATTGGCGATATCGACATCTCCATTCGCCGTCAGCGACGCTGGATTGAAGGTCGATGTCCGGCTACCAAAGGCGGTGCTCGACTTGGTCGGATCACTTCGGTAGGTAACCAAGTCACCATCGACAAAACCGTGTCCAGGGATCGTGACCGAGTCACTATCGGCACGAACAGCGGTCGCGGGATTGAACGACTTTGCAACTTCTTCGTATCCGAGAGTTTGCAGTCCCGTCCCTAAAGCCGTCAGATCGATAAACGATCCCGCCTTCGCCTCTGTCGCCGAGGTCGCCAATCGAATATTGTCCGCGTCGAAAACAACTGCAAAGTAAGTCGAAGCATCTTCCAAGCCGCCGATGCGTGAGTTGGAATCGTTGGCCGGGGAATAGAAGATCTCATCGCCCGTCGTGAGACCATGCCCGGCGAGACGAAGCGTGTCATTCGTAAGATTGACGTTCGTCGCAAGCGACGCATCAAACTCGCGGGTAGTTTGACGCCGCAACGTTTGGGTTGAATTCCGTGAGACTTCGTCGTTCGCGAGGTCGAGCGCTTCGCCGTTGAGGAGTTTAATCTTACTGGCATCGATGACGCGAACAAAATATTCTTTGCCGCTCGTTAACCCACCGATGTTCTGAGGATTCGTCGACGTATAAACGACCTTGTCACCATTCTTAAAGCCATGCTCGGCGATCGTAATCGTATCGCTCGAGTTATCGACTTTGTCGTTCGTAAAGCTCTTGCCCGTATTCAAACCGGTTGCCGTCAACTTGCCGTCGACTTCGGCACGAATGTCGACGTTGTCGAAGCCAAGGGCTAGTCCGACACCGGCCAATCCATCTTTATAAACCGTGACATCCGCACTCGCTGCGGTTTTCGTCGTACCGATCGCATGAACGTTCACATTCGCGCCCGACGAAATTTCGGTGAACTGATTCAGTATCGCGTACGCAGTCGTGGTGGCTTTCGAGATCGCTACGGAAGCGCTAATCGATTTCGGATTGGCCGGTGTGTCTTTCGAGTCCCCTTCGTTGGTCGACGTTCGTGCCGACGATGACGCAGTGTTCTTGACATCCGATGTAATATCGATATCACCGGTAGCAATAATACTGACCGGGCTTCCGGCGGTTCCCGTCAAGTGAAGATTGGCGGTCGCCGTCGCTTGACTGTAGGCGACGGTAAACGAATTTATGAGCGTCGCAAGCGTCCCTGAGCCTGCCTTGGCAACGCTGATCGCCTTGCCGCTGGCGTCTACTGTTGCACTTGCATTGATCGAAACTTTACCGCTACTGCGAATGGTTCCCCCAAAAACATCGATCGTCGATTCGCTACCGCGGACCATGACGGCCAGGGGAATCGGAAGCTTGGAAAGCAGACTATCTGTCGCATTTCCGATAATGTAATTGGTCACCCATTTCGGGATCGAATCGGATAACGTCAAATCCTTTGAATCAGCGGCGATCGTGATGTCTCCGCCCTTGATCGTAGCTTGGTTAATCGAAATGTTGGTCTTGTTCTTGGTCACACCGATGATCGAAAAGTCGAGTGTCAGGCTCGTGTCTTGCGCACCAAGCAAGATATTCCCTGCCTTGAAAACATCTCCGTCCGCCTGCGCCAGAATCTGTGCTCCGGTGCTGATGCCGATCGTCTCGGCGGAGAACGTGAGGTCGCCTGAATCGCCTGTGGAGAGTGCGATGGCCGGATCACCGCCAAGTGCGATCTTGCGAGTGGACACCTTGACACCGCTGGCAACGGTGATAGTGTCGGCTCCCGAGTCACCCGAAATCGTTAAGGCTGCGCCAAACGCTGCGTCCATCGACTTAATCGTGATCGTATCGTTTCCCCCCCCTGCATTGATCGTGAGCGAACTTGTCGGATTGGGGAACGTATGACTTTCGGCAGTCCCGACCGCCGTGATCGTCATCATCCCAGCAATTGGATCATCTATCAGTTCGATGGTGTCGGCTGAACTTGAACCAGTAAAGACTCGGTTGGCAGCGTTCGTGTTATCGGTGATCGGTTCCATGCCGACATACTCTATAACATCTTGATCGCGACGAATGCTCCCAGAATCCGCGCTTGTCGCTCGGTAATCGACCGTATTAAACGTGCCGCCGTCGAGCACGACACTATCGAATCCGCCGGCGCCGCCTTGGACATTGCCCGTCAAGCTTCCTTTTGCAGAAAAAACAAAAGTATCGTGGTTGTTTGCTGCACCAGTCAGATTTTCTACGTCGCGGAACTGGATGTTCCCCGTGAGCGTTCCCGAATTGTACCCGCTTACGTTCCAAGTCGTGTCGGCTTTGAGTCCAAGTAGCGTATCCGTGCCGTTCCCTAAATCGAGGCCAACATCTGTGCAATGGTTTGGGTAGAATCCGCTCAGATCCACCATATCATCACCGGAACCAGTGTTGACGACGAGGCGAAGTTGGTTGCTGACGAAGACGGGCTCGAATGCGGCACCGTCGCTGGTTCCAGAAATGCGGGTCTGTCCGGCCGCGGCGCTGTCGATAAGAATAGTATCGTTCCCGACGCCGTTGGAGGGAGGGAGGAACACGAAGGCTCCGTCACCACAATCAGCCAGCAGCCGGCGATCTTCCAAATTTTCGAAGCAGTATCCCCGCCGATGCGGATTGCCCCACTTAAGCCCTGAGCGAAGCAACCCCAAGAACCTCAGGAACCGCAAGAATCTAGATTTTTTGGCAAGTAGTTGGTATCGAGCAAGCTTATTTCGAGGTGACATTCGAAACTTTCACTTTGAATTCTACGGAAATGGAGCTTGGTTCGACCTGCGTTCCAAACGGGGATGGCTTATGCTGTCTATGACCGTATCTGTGCCAACTGTGCCAAAAATCTCGAGATTGTCTTAAGTTCCAGCGAGAAGTCCGTGCAAGCAGTTGCAGAATGCGCTAGCGACACTCTTGCAGGGGGACGAAGTCGTGCCGGATCTGCTAACTTTTTGTCCTGCAAGGCTCGCCTGCCGAAATGAAGCTACGTAGTTTGGCGATTTGGCCGTCGGATTGCGGCAGGCCGGCTCTGTCGGAAATAGAATAGGGAAACAGATTTCCCAAAGTCTTTACGCTCAACCGTCCGCTTTCGCTTACATACGCGATAGGCAGAATGAAAAGTACCGTAGGATGGGACCAATGTCCCGTCCCTTGATTCGTTCGGCACAATGGTCCCAAACTACGACGGGTCACGTGCCCTTAGCCGCGTCTCGTCATGAGTGAGACTCCTCCACCATTACGTTGCATGAGAGAAAAATTGAGCGAAGACCCCGTTACACTTTGGCTGGAAGAGCTAAGAAATTCTGACCATCTCGCAGCCGGCAAGTTATGGAATCATTTCGTCAGTCGCATTCAGGGTTTGGCCCGCAAGAAGTTGAGCCAAAAATCGCGCCGTGTCTACGATGAAGAGGACGCGGCACTGAGCGCATTCCAAAGTATCTGCTCGGGCATATCATCTGGTCGGTTCTCCGATCTTCATGATCGTGATTGCCTGTGGAAACTGATTCTCGTGATCACTTCCAGAAAAGTGGCTTTTCGGCATCGCTACGACCGCCAGGATCGACGCGACATCAATCGGAATTTTACCGACTACATTTTTACAGACTCAGAAGGTACGATCTCAGCTTTCGTAGTCGAAAATGTTCCATCACGGGAACCGACGCCCGAATTTGCCTCCGATTTTGTTGAGACCTGTGAAGCCCTTTTCCAGGCAATGGGCGACCTGGGACTTGAACAAGTCGTAGCACTTCGAATGGAAGGCTACACCGATACAGAAATCGCCGACCGACTAAACTGCTCTCGTCGAACAGTTCAGCGGCGGCTAGAAATTATTCGTCGGCATTTATTACGCATGGAGCCATCGAGTGAGTAATCCCAATAACTACGCAGCGTACTCAGACGAGCAGTTGGACATTATTCATGCGGCGAGTGAAAAATTTGAATCGGCACTACAAAGTGATTCACCGTATCGGATCGAAGAATTGCTCGATGCCGCGCCGTCCGCACTGCGACAGCCACTACTCCGCGAACTTCTGGCCATCAAAATGCAGTGGCGTGCTGGCCGAGCAACACTGCCACCGATGGAAGACTATCTGAAACGATTCCCAAAGGAAGAGTTAGAAGTCCGCCGACTGTACGACGAAGCAGTTCAGGCGAAGCGAGAAAGCGGGTGTGCGTCCAAACAGTCAAGCTCCGTTCCATTGCCCGCCGGCACTCTGGTAGCGGATCGGTACACCATCGTCGAGTTGATTGGCGAAGGAGGGATGGGATCGGTTTATCTCGCAGAGCAAAGCCAGCCGATGCGACGGCAAGTCGCACTGAAGTTGATCAAGGGCGGAATGGATTCGCAATCCGTGCTACGACGATTCGATGCCGAGCGGCAAGCCCTGGCGATCATGGATCATCCGAGTATCGCAAAGGTTTACGATGGCGGTACCGGTCTGCATGGCCAGCCCTACTTTGCGATGGAGTTGGTGCGTGGATTGCCCATTACCGAGTACTGCGACACCGAACGACTAAGTGTTCGCGAGCGATTGAAGCTCTTTGTGCAAGTAACGGAAGCGGTTCAGCATGCGCACATGAAGGGTATCATTCATCGCGATTTGAAGCCTGCCAATCTCTTGGTGGCGACTCTAGATGGTCGCCCGCATCCGAAGGTCATCGACTTTGGCGTGGCCAAAGCCATGGAGCAGAATCTTAGCGATCAAAGTACCACTGCCACTGCTTTCATTGTCGGTACGCCAGCCTACATGTCACCAGAGCAAGCGGATCCAACCACGACGGACATTGACACTCGTACCGATGTCTACTCTCTGGGTGTGATACTTTTTGAGTTGCTAGTTGGTTCGCCGCCACACGAACTGCGGAGCTCGCAGGGGGGTAAAGTTGCAGAGCTGCTGCAACTTGTTCGTGATGCGGATTCGCCGCGACCGAGTTCCAAACTTAGTGAAGCGAAAGAACTGCCGAAGATTGCTGCCGACCGAAGCACAGAACCTCAGAGGTTGACGTACTTGTTGCGGAGTGAACTCGACTGGATCGTTCTCAAAGCACTTGCTCGGGATAGAAATCAACGCTACAAGACCGCCAATGCATTGGCCCGTGACGTCGATCGCTACCTAGCGGGTGAGATCGTAGAGGCGCAGCCGCCAAGCGCAAAGTATCGATTGAAAAAAATCGCAACAAGATACAAGAGATATGTCATCGCCGGAAGCCTTTTGGTGCTCGTTTTGTTGTCCGGAATGATCGGCACTGCTTGGGGGCTGCTGGAAGCCAAAAAGCAATATGCGTTAGCCAAAACCGAAGCTCGCGAAAAGGAGAAAGCGCTGCAGAATGAATCTCGAGAACGGGCTTATGCGGAAGCGATCGCAGACTTTGTTGTTAGGGACTTTTTGGCACTCACGACTCTAGAAGGACGCCTAGACTTCGACGCCCAAGACTCCGGGCTCACAAAAGATAGCACCTTGCAAGATTTGCTCGACCGAGCGTCTGTGAAACTGGATGGACGATCTGATTTAGATCCACGCGCCGATGCAAGGCTGCGGTGGATGATAGGTAGGAGTTTTTACCTTCAAGGAGAATATTCCAAAGCCATCGACGCGTTTCAACGCTCCCACGAACTCTACTTACAGGTCTTCGGGCCTGACAATCTCAGCACGTTGAATGCTCAAGACGGATTAGCTAAAGCTTTGCACTGGAACGGCAAGTACGATCTCGCTCGCCCGTTGATCGAAGACAGTTTAAAAAGAAAGATGGTTCTGTCGGGAGTCGAAAACGTCGAGACTCTCAATAGCATGTCTTTGCAAGCGTTGAATCTTCGCAAGCTTGGGGAACCGGAGAAGGCCGCAGAGATTTTTGAACGAACGCTCAAGCTTAGAAAGTCTGTGCTAGGACCGGAAGCGCACGACACACTTACGAACATGTACGATTTGACGTTGGCCTACAAAGACCTAGATCAGCGAGGCAAGGCGTTGACATTGCTAGAGCAGACCCTGGCACTTCAAAAAAGTACTTTAGGTTTAGAGAATCCTGATACCAATACTTCTATAGCGCTATTGGCCACATTTTATCGAGAGGCTGGTAAGTTTGAAAAGGCGCTGCCGCTGATGGAGCAGGACCTTTCTTGGACGAAGGCGAATTACGGAGAGGAGCATCCAAAGGTCATCTTCGCCGTAGCAAACCTTGCCGCCTGTTATCGCGATTCTGGCAAAACAGACCTGGCTATCCAAATGTCCGAGCAAGCCTACGAGATGGTGCAGAAGACTTTTGGCCCCGAGCATCCAAACGCTGCGAACGCCATGTCCAGCCTTGCGATGGCGTATCGCGCCGCAGGCGATCATGAAAAAGCGCTGCCATATTTCGAAAAAACTCTCGGGTTGAGAAAGAAGGTCTTTGAACCGAAGCACCCGAACATTCTTGCAAGCATGGTGAACCTAGCCGCATGTTACCGCTCATTGAACAGGAACACTGAGGCTCAGGATTTAACAAAACGATGCCTTGAACTTTCGACCGAGATTCACGGTGCCGATCACAGGACAACGCTAACCACAATGGGAAACCTTGCGTTCGGCTTTTTCAAGAATAAACAGTTGGACTTATCCATTCCGCTGTTTGAGAAAGTCTTAGCCGCGACCGAAGCCAAAAATGGACGCACGTTTCCGGAGACGCTACTTACGGTTGCGAATCTTGGCGTCAACTACAGCCATGCAGAGCGTTATGATGAGGCTATCCCGCTGCTTGAAGAAGCCTACGCGGCATCGTTGAATCTTCCATCACTGAGCTTCTCGGGAGTCGAATTGATAGTCGCATACCTCCGCGCAGGAAAAACCGACCAAGCAGAAAAGCAATTGAGAGAAGTCGTCGTGCACACTCGCAAAACTTTTCCTGAAAACAGTGTGAAACTTGCAAGTCAGTTCGCCACGATTGGCCAAGTGCTCTTGCGCTCCAAAGCGTTCAACGAGGCGGAACCGATCCTGCGCGAATGCCTAGCAATTCGTCAGGAAGCTGAGCCCAACAGATGGATCACATACAGTACCCAATCCATGCCCGGCCAAGTACAACTGGGACTCGATCAACTCGAAGCCGCCGAATCCAATCTGCTCGCAGCCTACGACGGGTTGCATCAGCAAGCCTCAACAGCGCCAGCCGATGCTAATGAGCGATTCAAAGAAACAGTGAAGTGCCTTATCGAATTATACACGCGATTGAGCAACGAAGTAGAAACAACGCGATGGCAAGCAATTTTTGAAGAAAGCCTACCTGTCGACGCTACCGAAACTGTGCCCGGGACCTAGGAAGGCCAACTCCATTATGAGTATGTTGTTGCGTGCCTTGGATTCCTCATTTTTCAGGCCAGTCGACCAAATATCACCTCAAGTCTCAAATCAGATTTTCAATCTAGAAACACCGCTTGCGTCCACGATCAAGCCCGAGTCCACCGAATGCCATAGCGAAAGCACCATCTCAACATTCTCAGCTCGGGAGATTACGAAAGCTCTAGAATCGTCGGCCACTTCCAATCCAACTACGGTTTTCGGCCGAGAAGATGGAAAGCTTCCGCGCGAACCAACGAGAGTTGCTCGCTGAGCTCTGCCAACGCCGCCAGATCGGCCGTTTTCCATTTGCGGCAGAAACACACCGTGACTCAGTTCCCCGAAACGCGAAAAAGCCTGATTATTCAGGTCAAAGATCCGGAAAACCGGGTGGCGTGGGAACAATTCGTTGCGATCTATCGGCCGGTGATCGTTCGGACTGCGGCGGCTCGCGGATTGCAGGAGGCCGACGCTCAGCATTTGAAGGGATTTCTGGAAGCGAATCCGGGCTCGATCGGCTTGCCGCCACAACCGTAGAAACTTTCCTTCCGGTTGGACAAGCCAACCGGAGAGGCGATGATTGGGGGCGACGGTTTTAATTGAAAAACTTTAGCTCCTGCTGGACAAGCCAGCAGGGGGCTAAACAGTCGTCCTCCGCAATTGGCTCTGCGCTCCTTTGCTCTTCGCCCCATGTCGGCTTGTCCGAGGTGAGCGTAAGTTTTCAAGTTAGAAAACGGACTCGGAAACAACCAGCTCCCCGTGCCGGCTTGCCCGGCAGGAAGCAAAGTGTCACTCCCGGCCACGCAAGGCCCGAACGTCATACTCGCTGAAGGTTCCTGCATAAAACCCGTGCTGCCAAATTGCATTCTGTCCCATTGCAAAGGCAGTGTTGTTTATAAAAGCTAGTCGCATCGCGACTCTAAAACGAGATAAGGACTCGGAATGGTGCAATAGAATGGTCTCGCTGTAGTGCGTATTTATTTCCGAGTTGCGGCATTAGCCATTCAGTCTGGCTTCCACCTAGACGAGCGAGGTGGAGAGCTTAAGTCCGCGCAATTTGAGCTTTTCTTGTCGGAACCTAAGGTTTTCAGCTAGGAAGTTTCGCTATTATCGCATCGGAACCAATCAGCTACACTCAAGCGGCTTTCGATTAGGAATGAAAGCGCCGTCGGCTTGTCGAGCTACAAATGGAGTTGTATTTGCATGCTAAAATTCTTTACTTCCGATTCACAACTAAACTCGATACGAGAGTTGCTGAAAACTGTCGCCGAACCTCTCAATCTGAACGTCTCGGTGCGATTGTGGAGTGGTGAAGTCATTCCGCTGGGTCTGCATGCTGACGGAAAGTTCATTATTTCGATTTCCGGCCCGGGTGTCATTGGATCGATGTTGAGGCGTCCCACTTTGGAAATGCTCATTCGCCTTTATGCGACAGGGCACATTGATTTCGAAGGGGGAGATTTGATCGACTTTTCCGAAGCACTGAAAACACGGGAGTCGAACCGAACGAGACTGAAACAGATTAGCAAGGTTATGCTAGCGAAAAAGACGCTCCCATTTTTGTTTGCAAAAACGGAGGTAGCCGATTTGAAGCAGGGGTTTCGCGATGATATGATTGGTCGCGACGAGTCGAAACGCAAGAATCAGGACTACATTCAATTTCATTACGATGTCGGTAACGACTTTTACAAGTTGTTCCTCGGCAGTGAAATGATGTACACATGCGCCTACTTCCGAGATTGGTCGAATTCTCTCGACCAGGCGCAGCAGGACAAGCTGGATATGATTTGCAGGAAGCTTCAGCTGCAACCCGGCGATCGCATGTTGGATATCGGTTGTGGCTGGGGAGGCCTAATCTGCCATGCAGCAAAACACTACGGTGCTAAAGCGCATGGCATCACCCTGTCACAGCAGCAGTATGAATTCGCGAAATCAAAAATTCAGGAGCTCGATCTTTCGGACAAGGTAAGCGTTGAGATTTGCGATTATGCGAACCACCATGGAACTTACGACAAGATTTCTAGCATTGGGATGTCGGAGCATATTGGGGCAGCAAACTACCCTCGCTACTTTAGCAAAATCAATTCATTGCTTCGAGACCGTGGCATCGTGCTCAATCATGCGATCGCTCGGAGTTCGAAGACGTCCAAGAAGTTTGCGAATCGAATTCGTCCTGAACGCAAGTTTTTGTTGAAATACATCTTCCCGGGTTCGGAGTTGATTCCGGTTGGAATGACAACTGATTTTCTGGAACAGACTGGGTTTGAAGTCAACGATGTCGAATCGTGGCGCGACCATTATGCGATCACTCTCCGCCACTGGTGCAAAAATCTTTCCGCAAACAAAGAGCGCGCGATCGAGCTGGTAGGAGCAGAGCGCTATCGCCTGTGGGTCGCGTATCTGGCTGGTGGTTCCGCAGGCTTCACGGCTGGTTCCATCAAGATATTCCAAGTGGTTGCGAGCAAGAAAGCGTCCAAAGGTGTGTCGGGCATGCCACCGACTCGCGATCATCTCTATCGTTGCGCTTAGCGGCAGCGCGAGCTCACCAGTGCATGACGAAGCCGCCGTCGACGTTGATGGTTTGACCCGTTACGTGTGCGGCGCGATCCGATGACAGGAAGACGATCATGTTGGCAATATCCTCTGGGGTTTGCCACTTTCGCAATGGGACGACAGCTCGGATTTTTATATCCGTCCATTCTTCGTAACTCAGCCGATCTGCTTCTGG
>Ga0163144_10020510_pt1 | contig 13206 bp, 9 predicted proteins | sample OliLak19BULKMAT1_FD_123175 | JGI IMG/M metagenome (GOLD analysis project Ga0163144, IMG submission 123175) | Freshwater microbial mat bacterial communities from Lake Vanda, McMurdo Dry Valleys, Antarctica - Oligotrophic Lake LV.19.BULKMAT1 | ecosystem: Environmental > Aquatic > Freshwater > Lake... | reverse complement strand
TGCCAACGGCACTAAAATACTGGGCAAGCCAAAATGGGGTAATTCGCCTAGTGTGCTTGCGCCCGCCCTGCATATCACTATATCGGCGCACGCCATCGCCAGCCCCATGTCATCGTGTAAATACGGCATGGCGTGGTAATCGGGCGTGCGAATGGGGGCAGTTATCGCCTGTGACCGTTCCCAATCGAGTGCCCCTGTAACATGAAGCACCTGCACGCCTTTTTCTAGCAGAGGGGGCAGCATGTTCTCTAGGGCAATGTTGATGCGACGCGCACCACGGCTACCGCCAAAGACCAGCACAACGGGGCGTGATGCGTCTAGCTTAAAGTGGGCAATGCCCTTTTCGCGGGTCGCGTTTAGCATGGTTTGGCGTAAAGGATAGCCTGTCACTACCGTTTGATTGGGCTTAAAGAATTGTGCCGAATCGGGAACAGTAACAGCTACTTTTTGGGCAATTTTGCCCAATACGTTGATTGTGAGGGCAGGCTCAATATCAGGTAAATAGACCAACATTGGCACACGAAACAGCCACCCTGCTAACGCTAACGGCACATTCGCCCATCCACCCGTCATCAGCAATGCTTTGGGGCGATACTTAAGCATTAAGCCAATGGCTTGTAACACCCCGATAAACAGCTTAAACAGGCTGATGATGCTACGCACTAGCCCCACCCCATTCAGAGGTCCCGCCATCACTTCATGACGTGCAGCAAAAGAAACGCCACTCTCGGCAATGAGGGGGCGTTCAAAGCCATCACTTGTCCCTATAAAAACAACTTTAACCGAGTCGTTGTGCTTGTGCAGTGCTTCGACGACTGCTAGAGCGGGGTAAACGTGACCCCCCGTTCCCCCCGCCGAGACCATAAGATGCGCCATCGCCTCTCCGTTTCGTTTTTTCGCGTTGTAACGATACCCGTCGCACGCTTAACATTAAGCCCACGCCAATCATCAATACCAAAAGCGCAGAACCGCCATAACTAATAAAGGGCAACGGCAACCCTGATGATGGAATGACTGCCGTCATCACGGCGATATTAAGGAGCGACTGAATCGCCACCCATAGCGTAAAGCCAATGGCTAATAAACTGCCAAAGGGGTCTACGGCACGCTGGGAAATATTAAACCCGCGAATAACAAACGCCACAAAGAAAAGCACCACTACCGAAGCACCCACTACGCCCAGCTCCTCGCCAATCACAGCAAAGATACTATCGGTATGGGGGGCGGGCAAATAGCCAAATTTTTGTTCGCCTTGCCCCAAGCCCCGCCCAAGCCAGCCCCCATTAACAAACGCAATAATGGCTTGTTGGGTGTGATAGTTGGCGCGGGTGGGGTCTGTGAGGCTTTCTACATAAGAATCAACGCGCTCTTGGGCATACGGGAACGCAGCCACAAAGGTGATGCCAATAATCAACGCCACCACAAAAGCGACTACCATATGCCAAATTTTTGCGCCTGCTAAAAAGTACATCATGACGGCGGTTGAACCAATAATTACCACCGAACTAAGGTCGGGCTGAAGCAAAATGGGCAGGATAATGACAGAAACCAAAATGCCAAATGAGACCAGCCCCATAAAACTATCGGGTTTGGTGTTTTTTGCGCCTAGCCACGCAGACATATACATCACCAGCGTAAATTCTGCCAATTCGCCCGGCTGAAAACGCCCTGCAATGAGTGAGCGACGCGCCCCAAACGTATTATCGCCAAACACTAGCACCGCTACCAATGCGCCTACTGTAAATAATAGCAACCATGGGGCAAATCGTTTCCAAAAGCGGTAATCAATTACCGCAAAGAACACCATTGCCACAAAGCCCAAAAGCAAGTTACGCAAATGGTCTTGAACGAAGATAGCCGTGTTGCTACCGCGTGATTGTAAGCTCCAATCAAATGTGGTGCTGTACACCATCATTGCGCCCACACTAATGAGAACGCCAACAATGACCAATAGGGGCTTGTCTAGGCTTGCCCAAAAGCCAATGCGTGCTTCTTGGCGCGGTTCTTCAGTAGGCACACTAATGGGGCGAGAACGGCTAAACGTTTGGTCGGTCATGGCACTTCCTTACAATACAATCCGTGTGGGCTTTGCGTTTGATTATAGCACATCCGCATTTTATGATAGGGCATTCACGAGGTCTCTGAAGTGTTGCCCGCGTGCTTCAAAGTCTTGGTAGGCATCAAAACTGGTGCCACCCGGCGACAATAACACCACATCGCCCTCTTGTGCCACTTCTCGCGCACGCTTTACCGCTTCTGCTAGCGTGTTGACGTGCGTATAAACGCGGTCATTTGCCCCCAACAGGCGCAATAGCTTAATAACTTTGTTAAACACCATTTTTTCGGCTTTTACGCGCTCGTTTTCCTCGCCAAATACCACAATATGCCGTGATTTTCTCATGGCAAGGTGAACGGCTTGTTCCCATGTTAGGTCTTTATCTGCGCCCCCTAGCAATAGCACTAAGGGTTCATGATAGCTTTTAAGTGCGGCAATTAGCCGTTCTGGGGCAGTTGCAATGCTATCGTTAACATAGCTCACGCCGTCTAGCACGCGCACCGTTTCTAAACGATGAGGCACAGGCGTAAAGTTCTTAATCGTATCGCTCATAATGTCGGGGTCAATGCCGGGGCGGTCTGTTACTAGCCCCAAACTGCCCGCAATGGTACATGCTGCCAACACATTTAGCAGGTTGTGGTCACCCCGTAATGGCACTTCTTTTTTCTCACACAGCACATGCGGCGACGCATCCCAACTGGCGTTGCCCGCTAAAATGAGCTTATCCCCCACAAGAAACGCGCCATCCGCCACCATTTTAGCAATGCTATAGCTTGCCAAACCCCCAACCACCATACCCTCTAAGGAACGGCTATTGGGGTCGTCCTCACATAGTACCGCCATATCGTTCTCATCCTGAAACGCTAAGATATTGGCTTTGGCACGTTTATAGCCCTCCATTGAGCCGTGACGGTCTATGTGATTGGGCGTGATATTTAGCACCGCGCCCACTTGCGGGCTACTTGTCATAAGTTCCAGCTGAAAACTGCTAAGTTCCATCACCACCACATCATCGGGGCTAATAGTGGGCAAGCCTTCGATGAGGACGTTGCCGATATTGCCTCCTGTGTGGGTGGTATAGCCTGCGTTTTTTAGGATTGCACTGGTTAGGCGCGTGGTGGTGGTTTTGCCTGCGCTCCCTGTAATGCCAATGACGGGCGCAGGGCAACGCTCTAAAAACAGTTGAGCATCGTTGGTTAGGGGGATACCGCGCTCATTTGCCAGCTGAATGAGGGGATTATCTAAAGGAACGCCCCCCGACACACACACGGCATCAATACGGCGTAGTGCTTCGTCAGGATGCCCCCCAAAGATGAATTTGGTATAGGGATAGTCGTCGGGGTAAATGGTATCGAAGGCTTCGGCAGGGCGTGAATCATTCACAACCACTTCTGCGCCCTGTGTGGGTAGCCATCGTGCAAGGGCTTGCCCCTGCCGTGCAAACCCCAGAATAAGAAAACGCTTACCTTTCAAAGAATCTGCCATGCTTTTTATGCCCTTAGCCACAAGAAAATGAATTAAAGCAATGCCAACGCTACGCCAATCATGGCACTTAAAATACCCACTAGCCAAAAACGCTGGACAATTTGTGTTTCGCTCCAGCCACTTAGCTCAAAGTGATGGTGAAGGGGTGCGCGTTTGAACAAACGGATGTCCTCACCCAGATACCGCCTGCTGTATTTTGCGCTTGCCACCTGCAAAATAACGCTAAGCACTTCTACCACAGGCACAATAGCAATAATGGGCAAAAGAAGCCATTGCCCCGTCATCACGGCAATTAAGCCCAACGTTGCCCCTAATGCCAAACTGCCGGCATCGCCCATGAACAATTGGGCGGGGTGCGCGTTATACCATAAGAACGCAAAACATGCGCCCACCAAGATAAAGCACAATTGCACCACGTACACTTGCCCCTGTAAAAAGGCAATAATGCCATAAGCTGCAAATGCGCTGGCGGTAATGATGCCCGCCAATCCGTCCAAACCATCGGTAAAATTGACCGCGTTAGACGTGCCAATGATGATGAACATGGTCAGCGGAATAAACAAAAGGGGGGGTATGGGGATGGTGAACTGCAAAAGGGGTAACATCATCTCATTTGAAAACGAAAAATTACCAAGTGAAATAACAGTGGCTGCGCCCCCCGCCAGTATCAATTGCCCTATAAACTTTACACGGGGCGATAAACCTTCGCCTTCTCGCCCGCGTGACGTTTGGATGCCTTCCCAATCGTCAATTAACCCTAAGATGCCAAAGCCCACAAAAACCACAATCGGCAATAAAATGCTTGCGCCGTCACCTGTTTGGACGATATTTGCCACGTTTAACGCCAATGTGATGAGCGTTGCAGGAAGCACAATCATAATGCCGCCCATGGTGGGCGTGCCAATTTTTTTGCTGTGTTTGTCTTGTAGCTCTTTGCGAATTTGCTTGCCGATGCCAAAGAGGCGCAAAATTTCAATAAAGGGTGCGCCCCAAATAACGCCAAGCAAGAAGGTTACGCCCCCAACAGTAAGGGCAAGTGGTAGTTGAGTTTCCATCGGTAAAAGGCTTTCTCTTTCTTAAGGGTTGCCATTAAGAGAGGCGCGAGTGACATCGTTAGGGATGCCCATTAAAATGACTAAACGCTCGGCAAGTTGTCTAAACACAGGTGCAGCCACAACGCTTCCCCAATACCCATCGGGGCGGTCTAGCTTTACTAGCACCGATACTTGGGGGTCATCTGCAGGGAAAAAGCCCACAAATGTCACAATTGAGCAGGTGTCACAGCTTTCATAGCCCGTAGGCGAGGGAATTTGTGATGTGCCTGTTTTGCCGGCAATAGTATAGCCGTTCAACTGGGCTGCCCCTACGCCGTTTTCGGCTTCCACCACACGCACCATCATTTGCGTAACGGCATCGGAGGTTTGCTTAGAAATCACGCGCCCCAGTGCAGACGGTTGGGAGTTAATCACGTTTTCGCCGTCAATAATTTGGCGCACAATGCGCGGTTGCATCATTAGCCCATCATTGGCAATGGCGTTTACGGCGGTGAGCATTTGCAGGGGGGTAACGCCCATGCCTTGCCCATAGCTATTGGTGGCTAAATTCGCTTCACTCCAGTCGGGGTCACCCGGCACTTTAAGGATGCCCGATTCTTCGCCCAGCAAGTCTACCCGTGTAGGCACACCAAACCCAAACGCCCGTAACCGTGTATAAAATTCATCGGGTCCCATTGCAAGCGCGACGGTGGTTGCGCCAATGTTGAGCGATTCTACTAAAAGCGTGGTGGTATCCACCACGCCATGCGCTCGTCTATCCCAATTGAGTACCTGTATACCGCCTATATCTAAAACGCCAGTGTCGTTGTATGTCCATTCGGGGGTAATTGCGCCCATTTCAAGGGCGGCTGCCACCGTGACAACTTTCATCACGCTACCCGGCTCATACACTTCACTAACTGCTGGGTTGGTAAGTAGGCGGGGGTCGCTAACCTGTGTAAAGTTGTTGGGGTCAAAGGTGGGGTAGCTTGCCATTGCCAGCACATCACCATTGCGCGGATTCATTAAAATAATAGTGCCTTTGGTAGAGCCTGTGCTTTCGATGGCACGCTTAAGCTCTTCTTCTACCCAAAATTGTAAATCGCGGTCAATCGTTAGCACCAAGTCCATGCCTTTTTGTGCCGTAGAGCGCGTTTGGTCGGGCAAATTAAACGGGATACTGCTCACTTCTTCTTCTAGGGTGCGCCCTGCCAACGTGCCGTTGTAACTGCCTTCCACACCCATTGCACCCTGTGTGGTGCTGTTGTTGTCCTCAATCACAAAGCCAATAATTTGCCCTAGTAGCTCGCCTTGTGGATAGAAGCGTTTTTGGAGGGGGTTAATAATCAAGCCCAAAATATCAAGGTCGGCGATGGCTTGTCCCACTTCTGCGCTAACGGGGCGTGCCAACAATTGCCATTGGGTATCTGCGCTAATGAGTCGGAGTAGCTCATACTCATCACGCTCCAAAATCACCCCTAATTGGCGTGCTATATCTAGCCGTCTATCAGATGTAATGAGGTTGGGGCTTACGCCAATTTCGTATTGAATGGTATTAAACGCTAAAGGATGCCCCTCGCGGTCATAGATAATGCCACGTTCTGCGGGCAAACGCCGTATGGAACTGACGTTTTGTTGCCCACGAAGCAAGAACTCGCGTTGCACATCGGGGGGTAGCCACTGATAACGCGAAACAGCAAAGAGCAAAAGTACGCTGATGGTCACTAAGAACCCAATGACGAGGGGTACACGACGGTTAATGACATCTTGGCGGTTAATTGTTGCACTCACAATACACCTCTTACTAACACGGTTGCCTTGTTATCGCCCAAAGTTTTCAAATTGTAGGCGCAAATTATCCCATTGTTGTTGTAGCCACCCACTAAACGTTTCATCATAAACGGGGGCAACGTCTAGTGTTTCGTCTGCACGTAATGGCACAACGCTTAGTTCACGGTTTGGATTGTAACCATCAACACGCAAATACTCAATGTCTTGGGCGTTTGCTATCCTAAAGCCTAAGGCTTGCGCTCGCGCTAAAAGGCGCGGAATGGTTTCTAGGCTGGCAATTTCGGCACGAAGTTGCTCATTGGTGCGTTCTAGGCGGTCACGGATGCCAATAAGGGTTTCAATTTCGCGGTTAGTGGTGGCAAAACTGGCAATCTGTGACAAATACACGCCCCCAAAAACGAGCGTGATAAAAATCGCCAGCAACGCCAGCGCAACCACTTGGTTTTGTGGCTGGATGCCTGCTTGGTTAAGGGTGTGTTTTACCCAATGTTGTGCCATAGACAAAATTTCCTTTCTTGCATGTGTTGCACTATAACTTTTCTACCACGCGCAGTTTTGCACTGCGGGCGCGAGGGTTTGTGCTGGCTTCTTCTGGGCTGGCTTCGATAGGCTTTTTGGTGATGAGCTTTACGATGGCTTTTTTGGCGATGATGCTTGCCATGCCGGGCGGTGGCACAATTTCTGTGCTTGCCTCTTTGAAGATGTCCTTAACGATGCGGTCTTCTAAGCTATGAAAGCTAATGACCGCCAGCCTTCCGCCCTTACGAAGCAGGCTAATGGCGGTGGGCAAAGCGGTTTCTACGCCGTGCAATTCATCGTTTACGGCAATGCGTAACGCCTGAAAGGTACGGGTGGCGGGGTGTGCGCCTTTGGGTGCGTTTTTGTCGCGCCGTTGCTTTGGGACGGCATCTGTGATGAGCTGTGCCAATGTCGTTGTGGTGGCGATGGGGCGGTTTTGCAAAATACGCTTCGCAATCAGCCTGCTGTGCTGTTCTTCGCCATACTTAAAGAAGATGTCTACAAGGTCGCGCTCATCCCAATCATTCACAATATCGTACGCGGTAATGCGCCCGTCATCGGTAAAGCGCATATCAAGAGGGGCATCATACTTAAACGCAAAACCGCGTTCGGGCGTGTCTAATTGCATAGAGCTTACGCCCAAATCCAACAGAATAGCATCGACACCCTCTTGCCATCCCAGGGCTTGGGCGTGTTGCTTCATGTTGTTATAGCTATCATGAACGATATGAACGCGATTAGCAAAGGGGGCAAGGCGTTCTTTGGCAATCGTAAGGGCTTGGGTGTCTAGGTCTAGCCCCAGCACACTTTTTACGCCGTGTTCTAGTAGAGCTTGGGTGTGACCGCCCGCGCCAAGTGTGCCATCAATAGCGCGTTCTGGCACAATGCCTTCTGGCAATAGGGCGTGTAAAACGTCGTTTAGCAATACCGAAAGGTGGGGATGTTCGCTCATCAAGCCTCATCTCATGATGTGTTGTCTGTGCTTTATTGTAGCACAATCAGGCGTAAGTATGGCTTTTTATAGGGGAGCGTGGCTCATTCCCTTTAGACGGTGATAGGGTGGAAGACAAGGAGTTTTAGAAAAATCTGAATATTTTTGATGACATTTTTACAGCAGAACGTAAACTTTCAAAAGCCCATTCCAATTAAAAGGGGTATAATAACCACAAATGAACCTTTAATAACAGAGGGGGAAGTATGGCACGTTATGGGATTGTGTTACCACAGACCATCATTCTTACCAGTGGCAAAAGTTCTTTTAGTAATATCATAGCAACGCTACAGCGTGGCGCAATTGTTGAAGTATCAGAAGAAGGCACAGACGGCTGGGGCAAGCTACGTGATGAAGACAGTGGCACAGAAGGCTTTTCTGTACTCACTAATTTTGCGCTGATGGACGAACATCCCAACGTTGTAAAAGATGCGACCCCCTTTGAAAGCTATGAAGTGGTCGTGATGTCTAACGCACGTTTGCGTTCTGGGGCGGGTGTGCAGTTTGGCGTGGTGGGCAATGTGGACGCTAAAAAGATGCTTACAGTGCTGGCAGAAGAACCTGAATGGCTAAAGGTGGAAGTTGGCGATGGTAGTGCGTATATCTCTACTCATCTAACAGAACGCAAGGATACCAGCAAAATTCAGGGCTTCTTAATTGACATGCCCGACTTACTTAACTATCCGCTAGAACCCAAGAACATTATCCCCACAAAAGACCTTGCAGAGGGCAAACGCCCCTTTGCCTGTGCGCGAGTGTGGAATACGTTTGGGGGCTTAATAGAAGAGCTGGCAAAACGCCTCCAAATTCCTGTTAGCACGCTGGTGGCAGCCATTGCCGCCGAAAGTAGCGGTAAAGCCTTTGGCGCAGATGCGCGGATGATTATCCGTTTTGAAGTGCATATTTTCCATCGCTATTGGGGCGTAAACAACCAAGCCCTCTTTGACCAACACTTTCAATTTCAAAGCTGGAAGAGCCATAAGTTCCGCTTAAACGCTACAGACGAATGGAAAGCCGTCCACACCACGCAAGAGCGCGAGTGGCAAGTGCTAGAATTTGCGCGTAGCCTAGATGATACCGCCGCCCTTAAGAGCATTAGCATGGGCGCACCCCAGATGATGGGCTTTAACTTCAAAATTATGGGCTATGAGAGCGTCCAAGAGATGTTTGAGAGTTTTGCCAAGAGCGCACAAGCCCAAATTTTGGGCATGCTGGATTTCATTCGGAGCGCACAAGCCATTCGCCACCTGCAAAGCGGTGATATTTTGTCGTTTGCCACCATTTACAATGGTTCGGGCAATGCCCACACCTATGAGGGCATCATCAACGACTACATTGCCATCTATAGCCAGCTCATCACCACCGCCCAAGCCGTCCCAGACACCACTGGCGCACAGCTTCGGGGTCCCTCTGATGTGGGAACACCCGCCCCAGAAGCCGAAGAAGTGGCAAACTCTGGTTTCCCTTCAGAATTGCCCACCACACAGCCCACCACCGCCCCCAGCGTCACAGTTTCTGCACCTGCCCAAGCCGAAACGGTGATTTATACCAGAGATAGCGTCAACGTCCGTGCTGCCGCCGACCCCAACGCCAACATCTTGGGCGCGTTCCCACGTGGTACAACACTAAAACTGCTTGAAAGCCTAGAAAGTGCCATCAAGAAAATTGAGGCAGGTGAAGCGGGCAAACAGTATGTCAATGTAGACTACAACGGGCAGAGTGGCTTTGTGGCGGCATGGTTTACTTCACCCGGTAAAATGCTTACACAAGCCAGCGTCATGCGCTATATTGATGGCTTGCCCCAACGCCCTATCCCCAGTGGTTATGATACGTTCTGGAGTCACCAAGAACATTTGGGCTTGCCCGACCCCTTTGACGTGCTACCCGTACAAATTAAGAGCGAATCTGAATTGGTCAATATGCAGGTCAATGGCTTTGGTCCCAATACTTTCTCGCTGTATAACGGCGCGGTGTGGTATAGCCGTATTGGCTATATGCACAATGGCTACGACTTCATCGTAAAAACGGGTACGCCCCTTTTAGCGGTGGGCGATGGCTTAATCATTCGCAATTGGGTATTTATGGCAAACCCCGCCGAAAAAACCACTGTGCTATGGTGCTTTTTGCCAGAAAAATACCGCGATAGCCAAGGGCGACGCATGATGAGCAATGTGCTGGTGGCATATGGTCACATGAGCAACGCCAGCCTTCGTAAGAAGCACGAGATTGTAAAAGCGGGTGATGTGATTGGTTTGGCAGGTACGCCGGCAGGCTCTACCACCAATGACCACTTGCACTACGAGATTCATTTGCTACAAGGCGACCCGAACATGCCAAACAATGCCTCTTTGCCAAAGAGACGGCTTGCCGAGTTTAAGCGTGATAGCAACACCGATAATAAAACGCCGTTTAACGCGCTTTTGTTCTATAGCAAGCGCGTGGTTCAGTATAGCCTGCATCAGGGCGAAACCATTGGCTTTGGGCGCAGTAAATCGCCTGAATACCCTACACTAGATATGCTAAAAGCGAAAAACGCCCAACATTTGCACCCCGTAGACCCCTTTACATTGGCGTACTTCCGCTATGGCATTAGCAATGTATGGAAAGCCCCTGCCAACGGCAAGGCGTGGGGGGACGGCGTAGTCACGCTAGACATGCTGAATGACCGCCTACCCACCTTTGCCAAATTTGAACCCTACGAAGCCAGCTTTTTAGGCTAAAATCGGTTAAACAGGAGGGGGCGTAATGCCCCCTTTTGCTTCTTACAATACGCCCCTTATACGCATCCCCTACGCCTGTTTGCCGTTAAAAAAACTTGTAGCATAATCAATAGTAGTGACCCTATAGCTACAAGGAATATGACAATGTTCAAACGTTATTGGATGATTTTACTTTTGTGTTCGTTGGGGGTCTCGTGGACATCCGTTGCCCAGTCTTGCACCGACTTTACAACAGCCAACGAGTATGGATTACGAGGTGATACGGCGTTTGACAGCCGTCTCTTTGAGGATGCTGTGCTGGATTATAGCTGTGCCATTCAATTAGATCCCACAGACACATCCTATTATAATTCGCGTGGCAATGCCTATTATTGGCTAGAACGTGATGCAGAAGCTCGTGCCGACTATGTTAAAGTACTAGAGCTAGACCCTGAAGCATCGTATGCTCATAACAATCTTGCCAACTTGTACTACAAAATTGGCGATTATGAACAGGCATTAGAAGGGTACACTCGCGCCTTAGAACTAGGGGAAAACGATTCTCAGGCTCATGTGACTTATGACAATCGCGGGGGATTGTATTTTCAGACAGGCGATTATGAGAAAGCCCAAGCCGACATCAGCAAAGCCCTAGAACTTGTCCCAAATTATGAAAGCGCACACCTAACGCAGGCAACCCTGTATAGCCTAGAAAATCGCTCACAAGAAGCTGCCGAAGCGTATCTAGAGTGGGTGAATCTAACATCCATTCGTGTTGAATCGCCCCCCTATGTGGTGAATCGCTCTTACCAAACACGCCTGCAAACAGGCGATTCTCAACAAATTTACTTAACGTTACAGGCGGGGGATGTGCTGAGTGTGTCGGCAAACGTAGCCACCAATAACGAGCGCGTTGACCCGTTGTTGATTATTGCTGAAGATGGCTTAAAACCCTTGATTGCGGATGATGACAGTGGCGTTAATTCAGATGCGGTCATTAACGATTTTGTTGTCCCTACATCGGGTTCGTATGTTGTGATACTGGCAAATTCGGGCGGTTACTACTATTCTGGCTCTGATGGCTTGGTGGATTTGTCGATTAAATTAACCCGTGGCGGTGAGCAAGTCGCCACAGAACTTGTTGTTATACCCACAGCTGTTACCACAACCGATAATGCTACGCCAGAACCCACGCCCGAATTGGTAGAAACAGAGCTAGATACGGCTTCTTTCGCGTCTTATCGCTTGTTTACGAATGTAACTGCGGAAGTAAGCACGACAGAAGGCGACCGCCTCAACCTGCGAGGGGGCCCCGGCTTGCGCTTTGACATCCTTACCAAGCTAGAAGATGGAACATTGGTCACGTTGGTGGATGGGCCCCATAAAGAGGACGGCTTGTTGTGGTGGAATGTTCGTGCAGGGGACGGCACAATTGGCTGGGCGGTCGAGCGCGTTGACACCGACCAAACGCTAGTGATTGCGCTTGTGGTGGGCGAAGATGCCATTGTGAGTGGTGATGGAGAACGCCTAAACGCCCGTGATAGTGCAGGCGGTGAGCGCATTTTCCAAATTGAAGATGGCACGCGCTTAACACTCTTAGAAGTCCCCCAATTTGCCAATGGCTTCCGTTGGTGGAAGGTGCGTACTCCTGACGGAGAAGAGGGCTGGGTGGTTGACCAAATCGAGGGGGTAAGAACGCTTGTCCCCGCCAAAGAACTAGAGTAACCCCACACAATAAAAAGGGCTTGCCTAAATTTTAATGGGAAGCCCTTTTTTCATTCAGCCAGCAAACCTGCTAAAAATGCCTTAATGCCGTTAAATTCGGGTTTGTCCCACGTCCACCAAGACATTTTGTACACATCTGAATAGTAGTTCTTATCCTTATCTTTGGATGGGGCTTTTTCGTCTACGCTTTTACCGACCATAAGTGCGGTAACGTATGCGCGTAAGTGGGCTTTTGGGATGCGCTCTTGTTTTGGCACAATGCCTTTAGTCGCCAGGCACTCAAAATATTGGTAAACGCACGAGGCAATCTCATCGTCTTGCAAAGCCTCCCAAATGAGCGTCTCTAACATACCACTAGAGCCTGCATCGGGCATGATATACACGCCTACTTTTAGCATGTCCCCTAGAAACTGTTGTGAAATATTGGGTGCAGGCAGGCTTTGCTCTCTTAAGGTTGTTTGAATACTTTGAAACGCCCCCCCAGAAAAATCAGCATCGCGCACAATTCCCAAATGTGTGATGTTCTTAAAGTTATTTTGGCTCATAAAGGCTTTAAGGGCAGTACGAAAGTTACTTGTTCCACCATAAGTTAAAATGTGCCATTGGGCATTGGGTTGATGATGCTTTTTAAGCTGAATAAAGAACTCTTTATCGCTATCGCCCTCTACCAACAAAAGTCGCGTGATACCATTGGGTATTTGGGCTGAATCACTCGCCATCAACGCACCTCAAACGCTAAATCAAAAGAGCCTTCCATCGCTTCTTGGTCATAGTAAGTGGCAACGACAGCGTCGGTTTTTTCATCACGGTCTAGGCGATAGTAGCTGAGGTCATAGTCGGGTTCATCTTGAAACGCCAAATGCGCCGCCTGTATCATTTCTGCGCTGTGGGTGCTGGCAAATACCT
>Ga0163144_10020507_pt1 | contig 13207 bp, 13 predicted proteins | sample OliLak19BULKMAT1_FD_123175 | JGI IMG/M metagenome (GOLD analysis project Ga0163144, IMG submission 123175) | Freshwater microbial mat bacterial communities from Lake Vanda, McMurdo Dry Valleys, Antarctica - Oligotrophic Lake LV.19.BULKMAT1 | ecosystem: Environmental > Aquatic > Freshwater >... | reverse complement strand
GTGGCGTACTTCATGCCGAGGAACACGCCGGTGGCATTGATGCCCATCAGCCTGTTCCAGGCGGCGGTGTCGTAAAGGTCGGTCTCGGCCGAGCCCGAAATGCCAGCATTGTTGACCAAAACGTCGAGCCGGCCGTGCGCTGCCACCGTCCCCTCGACGGCTGCCTTCCATTGGGCCTCGTCGGTGACGTCGAGATGGACATAAGAAGCATGGCCGCCGGCCTTGGCGATCTCGGCCACGACTTCCTTGCCCTCCTGGTCGAGGATGTCGGCCACGATCACCGCCTTGGCGCCCTCGGCCGCGAACAGGCGGGCCGTGGCCGCCCCCATGCCGCCGGCGGCGCCGCTGATCAGCGCCACTTTGCCCGTCATCCGCATGCCCGCTTCCTCCCTCGTTTAGGCCGTGCCGTCGTTGACGGCAGCGTTACAGCCTGTTCTGATCGAGACTTGCATGCATCTTGCTCGCAAGCGAGAGCGGCACGGGGAAGGCCTGGGAAATCTAAGGGGTATGTGATGAACGAACATGAACTGCGCGGCCTGATCGGGAAGGTGAAGGCCGGGAAGATGTCGCGCCGCGGCTTCGTGCAGCGGATGATGGCGGTGGGCATTGCCGCGCCATTTGCCACCCAGCTTCTGGTCCATTCCGGCGTCGCCATGGCGCAGGCCAAGAACACCTACAAGCCGACCAAGCGCGGCGGCGGCGGCCCGCTGAAGGTGCTGTGGTGGCAGGGCCCGACGCTCCTCAATCCGCATTTCGCGGTCGGTACCAAGGACCAGGACGGCTCGCGCCTGTTCTACGAACCGCTGGCGGCGTGGGATGACGAGGGCAACCTCAGTGCCAAGCTCGCCGCCGAGATCCCGACCCGCGAGAACGGCGGCCTGTCCGCCGACGGCAAGTCGGTGACGTGGAAGCTGAAGCAGGGCGTGACCTGGCACGACGGCAAGCCGTTCACCGCCGACGACGCCGTCTTCAACTGGGAATACGCCAAGGATCCGGCGACCGCCTCGGTCACGATCGGCTCCTACCAGGACGTGACGGTCGAGAAGGTCGATCAGTTCACCATCGTCGTGAAATTCGCGAAGCCGACGCCGTTCTGGGCGGATGCCTTCGTCGGCACCCGCGGCATGTTGATTCCCAAGCATCTGTTCGCCGAGTTCATCGGCGCCAAGTCGCGCGATGCACCGACCAACCTCAAGCCGGTAGGCACCGGCCCCTACCTGTTCCGGGAATTCAAGCCGGGCGATCTGGTGACGGGTGTGATCAACCCGAATTATCACCAGGCCAACAAGCCCTACTTCGACTCGATCGAGATGAAGGGCGGCGGCGACGCGGTGTCGGCGGCGCGTGCCGTGCTGCAGACCGGCGAGTTCGACTTCGCCTGGAACATGCAGGTCGAGGACGAGATCCTGACGCGCCTGGAGAAGGGCGGAAAAGGCCGCGTCCAGGTCACGCCGGGCGGCAACATCGAGCACATGCAGCTCAACACGACCGATCCGTGGACCGAGGTCGACGGTGAGCGTTCGAGCATCAAGACCAAGCACCCGACGCTCAGCGACCCGGCGGTGCGCCAGGCGATCGCGCTGATCATCGACAACAAGTCGATCGAGCAGCACATCTACGGCCGCACGGGCCCGGCGACGCGCGACTTCCTGAACAACCCGCCGCGCTTCCGCTCGAAGGACAACGCGATCGACTTCAACGTCGACAAGGCCAACGACATCCTCGAGAAGGCCGGCTGGGTGAAGGGCTCGGACGGTATCCGCGCCAAGGACGGCAAGAAGCTGAAGTTCGTCTACCAGACCTCGATCAACCAGCCGCGCCAGAAGACCCAGGCGATCATCAAGCAGTCGGCCCAGAAGGCCGGCATGGATATGGAACTGAAGTCGGTGACGGCCTCGGTGTTCTTCTCGTCCGACGTCGCCAACCCGGACACCTACACCAAGTTCTACTGCGACCTTCAGATGTACACGACCACCATGTCGCAGCCGGACCCGCAGGTGTTCATGAACCAGTTCACCTCGTGGGAGGTCTCCACCAAGGACAACAAGTGGCAGGGCCGCAACATCACGCGGTGGCGCAACGAGGAGTACGACAAGATCTTCCGCGCCTCCGAGAACGAACTCGATCCGATCAAGCGCACCGCGATGTTCGTCAAGATGAACGACATGGCGGTCCAGAACGGCGCGGTCCTGGGCATCGTGCAGCGGCCCACCGTCTCGGCGCTGGCCGGCAAGCTCAACGCCAATATCAGCGGCTGGGACAACAACACGTCCGACCTGTCCGACTGGTTCAAAGACGCGTGATTTGCACTTGGTCCCATCCCCCGGCCTGCGCGCCGGGGGATGTCGGCCTTATTCCGATAGGCGTCGCCCGATAGGTATCGGCCCATAGGTATCGATTGTCCCGTCAATATGTGATCCGCAGACTTCTGATCGCAATTCCCAGCCTGCTCGGGATCAGCCTCGTGCTGTTCACGATCCTGGCGCTGGCGCCCGGCGATCCGTTCGAGGAATTGGCGACCAACCCCGCCGTTCCGCCCGAGGTGCGCGCCGCACTCCGCGCCAAGTTCGGCCTCGATGACCCGGTGTGGACCCGCTACATCCACTGGCTGTTCGCCATGATGCAGGGCGACTGGGGCTTCTCGTTCGTCAGCCGCATGGACGTCGACACGCTCATCCTGCAGCGTTTGCCGGTGACGTTGATGGTGATCGGCTCCTCGCAGATCATCGCCATCCTGGTGGCCTTGCCGGTCGGCGTGCTGGCAGCGACCCGGCCCTATTCGGTGTTCGACCAGGTCGCCAACACCTTCGCCTTCATCGGCTTCTCGCTGCCGACCTTCTTCACCGGCCTGCTGTTCATCCTGGTGTTCTCGATCCAGCTCGACTGGCTGCCCTTCGTCTATCGCGCCAACATCAGTGCCACGGGCTGGCAGTTCTACTGGGAGCATATCAGGCAGGCGATCATGCCGGTGATGGTGCTGGGCCTCTTCCAGGGCGCCTCGCTGGTGCGCTTCGTCCGCTCCTCGGTGCTCGACGTCATCAAGCTCGACTATGTCACCACGGCGCGCTCCAAGGGCATCGGCGAGCGCAAGGTCGTCACCAAGCATGTGGTGCGCAACGCCCTGATCCCGGTGGTGACCCTGGTTGCCCTGCAGATGCCGATCGTGTTCGGCGGCGCCATCGTCACCGAGCAGATCTTCCGCATTCCCGGCATCGGCTCGCTGCTGATCTCGTCGATGCTCGCCAACGACACGCCGGTGGTGATGGCCGTCACTTTCGTGTTTGCCTGTCTCGTCGTCCTCTTCAACCTGATTGCAGATATCCTGTATGGCTGGCTCGACCCCCGCATCGCTTTCCGCTGACGCCGCAGCCCCTGTCGTGGCCGCGCCGCGCAAGAGCCGGCCGCCGACCACGCCGACGGGGGAGGCCTGGCGCCGCTTTCGCCATCACCGGCTTGCCGTGGCGAGCAGCGTCATCCTGATTTTGCTGATCGCCGTCGTCACGCTGGGGCCGTTCATCTGGCCGGTGGCGATCAACGAGATCGACTTCGCCGCCAAGCTCCAGGGCCCGTCTTGGGCCCACCCGCTCGGTACCGACGATCTCGGGCAGGATCTCCTGGCGCGGCTGATCTATGGTGGGCGCATCTCGCTTGCCGTCGGCCTCGCCGCCATGGTCGTGGCGGTGGTGGTCGGCGTCCTGATCGGCGCGCTGGCGGGCATGTCGACCGGCTGGGTCGATGCCGCCCTGATGTGGGTGACCGACCTGTTCCTGTCGCTGCCGCTGCTGCCGTTGCTGCTGCTGCTGACCTACCTGTTCCGCGATTCGGTGAAGTCGGTGCTGGGGCCGGAGGGCGGCGCCTTCGTGCTGATCGTGGTCGTGATCGGCGGCCTGCGCTGGATGCAGGTCGCCCGCCTGGTGCGCGCCCAGTTCCTGTCCTTGCGCGAAAAGGAATTCGTCGAGGCGGCGCGCGCATTGGGCGCTTCCAAGCCGCGCCTGGTGATACAGCACATCCTGCCCAATGCGCTCGGCCCGGTGATCGTGGCCGGCACCATCGACGTTGCCGCCGCCATCATCGCCGAATCGACGCTGTCGTTCCTTGGCCTGGGCTTCCCGTCCGACATTCCGACCTGGGGCAGCGTGCTGCGCGACGCCAAGGATTATCTCGACATCGCCCCGCACTGGGTGCTGTTCCCGGGATTGGCGATCTTCCTGGCCGTGATCACCATCAACTTCATCGGCGACGGCCTGCGCGACGCGCTCGATCCGCGCCGCGTTCTGTGAGCACGCGCATCGTGGCTGAACCGCTGCTGGCTATTCGTGGGCTCAAAACCTGGTTCAAGACAGACGACGGCATGGTCCGCGCGGTCGATGGCGTCGATCTCACGATCGATCGCGGCGAGACGCTGGGCGTGGTGGGCGAGTCGGGCTGCGGCAAGACCGTAACGGCGCGTTCGGTGCTGAAGCTGATCGACATGCCGCCGGGCCGCTTCGAGGCCGGCCAGATCCTGTGGCAGGGCCGCGACCTCATCCCGCTCGACGAGGCGGAGATGAACAAGATCCGCGCCCGCGAGATCGCCATCATCTTCCAGGAGCCGATGACCTCGCTCAACCCCGTCTATACGGTGGGCGAGCAAATCGCCGAGGTGATCGAGCTGCACCAGAAGCTCTCGCGCAAGCAGGCCATGGTCGGTGCGGCCGAGATGCTGAAGCTGGTGAATATTCCCAACCCGGAGCGCCGGGTGCACGACTATCCGCACCAGTTCTCCGGTGGCATGCGCCAGCGCGTGATGATCGCCATGGCGCTCAGCTGCCAGCCCAAGCTGCTGATCGCCGACGAACCGACCACGGCCCTCGACGTCACCATCCAGGCGCAGATCCTGGAGCTGATGCAGGAGATGAAGGAACGCTTCGGCATGGCGATCATGCTGATCACCCATGCCATGGGCGTGGTCGCCGAGACGACGCAGCGCGTGGTGGTGATGTATGCCGGCAAAGTGGTCGAGGAGGCGTCGGTCGAGGCGCTGTTCGGCGATCCGCGCCATCCCTATACGCAAGGCCTGATCCGCTCGATCCCGCGCGTCGACCGCAGCGCCGGCCAGCAGGCGCGCCTCGAATCCATTCCCGGCTCGGTGCCGAGCCTGCTCGATCCGCCGCCGGGCTGCCGCTTCGCCAGCCGCTGCCGCTATGTCATGCCGGCCTGCACGCAGGCGATACCGCCGCTCAAGGAAGTGGCGCCCGGTCACAAAGTGGCGTGCATCCTATGAGCAAAATGGAAGCGACCAAGGACGGCGCCCTGCTGTCCGTCAGCGACCTTCGCAAGCACTTCGCCGTCAAAGGCGGCGTGCTGTCGCGTACGGTAGACAAGGTCCATGCCGTCGATGGCGTGAGCTTCGATATCGCCGCCGGCGAGACGCTGGGCCTGGTGGGCGAATCGGGCTGCGGCAAGTCGACCACGGGGCGTTGCATCCTGCGGCTGATCGAGCCCAGCTCGGGCGAGGTCTGGTTCAAGGGCGCCGACGTGACCCGGATGGACGCCACGGCGCTGCGCTCGCTGCGCCGCGACATGCAGATCATCTTCCAGGACCCTTACGCCTCGCTCAATCCGCGACTCACTGTGGGCGCGATCGTGGGCGAGGCGCTCATCATCCACAATCTCGCCAAGTCGCGGCGCGAGCACGAGGAGCGCGTGGTCCAGCTGCTCGAGACCGTCGGCCTGCAGCCCGATCACATGCGCCGCTTCCCGCATGAATTCTCCGGCGGTCAGCGCCAGAGGATCGGCATCGCCCGCGCCCTTGCCGTCGAGCCCAAGCTGATCGTCTGCGACGAGCCGGTCTCGGCGCTCGACGTCTCGATCCAGGCGCAGGTGATCAATCTCCTGGAAGACCTGCAGGAGCAGTTCGGCCTCACCTATCTTTTCATTGCCCACGATCTCAGCGTCGTCGAGCACATTTCTACGCGCATCGCGGTGATGTATCTCGGCCGCGTCGTCGAGATCGCGCCGGCCCGCGACCTTTACGATACGCCATTGCATCCCTACAGCGAGGCGCTGCTGTCGGCGGTGCCGATCCCCGATCCGACCGTGAAGCGCCAGCGGATCATGCTGCAGGGCGACGTGCCCAACCCGATCAACCCGCCGTCGGGCTGCCATTTCCACACCCGCTGCCCGATCGCCAAGCCCGATTGCGCGACCCGCGTGCCCGAGTTGCGCGAGAGCCGGCCGGGCCACTGGGTGTCGTGCCACTACAGAGGCTAGGCTACGGACCTATTCGAAGCCGCAGTCCCGCGCCGTCGCGATGACGGCGAGCTTGCGGCCGCCGTCGCGAAAGCAGCCGCGGGACCAGTTCCCCGAGAAGGTGGCGTCGGCGGCATCGACATAGATGCCCTGGCCGTTGGGCTTGCTGTCCAGCCACTCGCCCTCGTAGCGGGCACCGTCCGCCCACACCATCGTCCCCCGGCCGGTCCGCAGGCCCTCGAACCAGTCGCCCTCGTAGCGGTCGCCGTTGGCGAAACTGTAGATGCCCTGGCCATGGCGCCAGCCGTCGCTCCAGTCGCCCTCGTAGCGATCGGCGATCAGGGTGCTGGTGGCGACGCCCCGGCCATTCTCCCAGCCGTCGCGCAACTCGCCCTCGTAACGGTCGGTCGGACGGCCGTCGTCGAACCACTGCAGGACGCCGTTGCCCTCGGCGATGCCGTTCGGGCAGGCGCCCGACCAGGTGATCGACTCCCGGGGCTGGGGCGCCGGGTTACGGACCTTGCAACCGGTCTTGCCGTCCTGGATCCAGCTCTCCGGCGAAGGCGCCTGGGCGAACGAGGGTGTGGCGACCGGCAGAGCGGCAAACGCGAGCGCCACGGGCAACAGCAGGAGGAAGTGCCGAGTCATGGCCGTCATCCTAAGGCGGGTAGCGTCGCTCGGTAAGCCGGCCCCGCACGGGATTGTCATCGGATCGCGAGCAGTCGTGTTGCAAAGGCTGGATTGCGATCTGCTACAAAATCCCATGCGCTTCGCGGCTGGCTTTCTGTTTGTTGTCCTTCTGGCGGGTGTCGTTGCCGTGCCGGCGGCGCGCGCTCCCGCGTCGGATCCCAATGCGGCACTCCTGGCCGATCTGCGGCAGGGTGGCTACGTCATCTATCTGCGCCATGCCGAGACCGAGACGACGCCCGAGCCGGTTGTTCGCGACCTCGCGGACTGTTCCTGGCAGCGCAATCTCAGCGCCGCGGGCCGCGCGCAGGCGGCGGCGCTCGGTGCCGTCCTGCACCAGCAAGGGATTGCGGTCGCCGCCGTCGAGGCCAGTCCGTTTTGCCGGACGCGGCAGACCGCCGAGATCGCCTTCGGTCGCGCGCCTGCGATCAATCCCGACCTGTTCTATCATGTAAGTCAGACGCCGGAGCAGGTGGCGGCGGCCAATGCAACTCTCAAGGAGATGCTGGGCCGGCACCCGCCGACAGGTGGCAATCTGCTGCTGGTCGGCCACGCGCCCACCATGCGCGATGCGGCGACCGTCGAATTGCCCGAAGGGCAGGGCGCCATCGTGAAGCCCGGCGGCGACGGCACTTTTCGCGTCGTGGCGCGTCTCGGCACGAACGGGATATCGACGACCGGGCCATAAGCCGGGGACCGTAGCCGGTTCGTCGCTGGTGCCCGCTGCTGGACTCGAACCAGCACGGCCTCGCGGCCTCAGGGTTTTAAGCCCTGTATGTCTACCAGTTCCATCAAGCGGGCGCGCCGCACGGGACCTTACGGGCGGCCAACGCCAAATGAAAGCATCAGTGTTCGAACGACGCGATCATGCCGCCTTCGACCCAGGTGCGGAGCAGCCAGGCGGCGCGGGCGGGAGCCTGATCGTCGCCGGTGAAGCTAGCCACCGTCTCGCAGAGTTCGGGAAAGCAACGCCCCGCGACAAGCGCGTCGAGCATCGCGGCTTCGTCGGGCTCGAGCGAGCGGAAGCTGGTCATGCGCTCGGGCCGCCAGATCGCCCAGGTCACCGGCTCGTCCGAGCGGCTGACTTCGAGATTGCCGGGCTCGACCTCGTCGCGGCGCTGCCAGGCCTGGGCCACTTCGAAGGCGAAGGTGCAGCGGTGCAGCGACGACAGGGCCGCGAAAGCGAGCGTCTCCCAGGCTTCAGGTGGCAGTCCCAGCAACACATCGGCGGCGATGGGCGTCACGTCGGCCGAGTCGAAGGCTTCGCCCAACGCCCATTCGAAGCGCGCCATCTCGACGGCGGCCGGCGCCTTGTCGTAGGGCGCGGTCTTGGCCATGAAATCCGCCAGTCCTGCGCCGAACCAGCGCACCGAGGGATGGCGCGAGGGATGGGCCGCGATATAGGCGCGCGCCACATGGTCGAAATCCGCCGGCCCCGCCATCGCCATCAGGCCGGGATAATCGTTGGTCAGCACCTCGATCAGGCGCAGCGCATAGCCGTCGCGGTAAACGTCGAGCAGCGTGACCCGGTCGGCCTTCCTCGTGTCGCGCACCGCGGACTGTAAGGCATCGTTCGTGACGAGCAGGTAATCCTGGAAGGCACGTTGCAGGTCGCCCAGGGAGCCCACATTCGTGGTCATGCCGCGGCCTCGCTGCCGATATTCGCGGCGATGCCGCGTGCGACATCGAGTTCGGCCAGCAGTTCCTCATAGGGCGGAATCTCGGCATCGCGCTCGATCATGGTCGGCACGCCGGGGAAGAGCCTTACCGCCTCGGCATAGAGCGCCCAGACGTCGGGCACCACGGGATGGTCGTGGGTGTCTATAATGTGGCTGCCCTTGTGGGTGTGGCCGGCGAGATGAAACTGCCGCACCCGCTCGCGCGGCATGGCGCGCAGGAATTCGCTTGCATCGAACTCGTGGTTGAAGGCGCTGACATAGACATTGTTGATGTCGAGCAGGATCTCGCAGTCGGCGCGGCGGGCGAGCTCGGCGATGAAATCCCATTCGCTGAGTTCGGAGGCGGCGTAGGTGACGTAGCTCGACACGTTCTCGAGCACGAGACGGCGGCCGAGATGGTCCTGCACGCGCTTCACGCGCTCGGCCACATGGTCAAGCGCCTCCTCGGTATAGGGCAGCGGCAGCAGGTCGTGCATGTTGACGCCGCGCAGGCCGGTGAAGCAGAGATGGTCGGATATCCACAGCGGTTGCACGCGATCGGCGAGCGTCTTCAGGCCGTCGAGATAGTCGAGATCGAGAGGATCGACCGAGCCTATGGACATCGACACGCCGTGCAGCGCCACCGGATAGTCGCGGCGGATCAGGTCGAGCCAGTGCAGCGGGCTGCCGCCGGGGACCATGTAGTTTTCCGACAACGCCTCGAACCAGCTCACCTGGCCGGGGCTGGCGGCGATCTCCTCGTAATGCTCGGGCCGAAGGCCCAGGCCGAAGTCGATGGCGGCGGCACACATGCTGTCGACTTTACTCCACAAAAGTTGCGGGCGTCCGCAATTTCCCCGGACGCCCGCCTGCCGTTCCAGCAATAACTCGACGTCGACTACTTCGACTTGATGGCGGTGCACTCGAACGACGAGCCCGTGTTGACGAAGCCCTGGCCCTTGCAGGCATTCATGCCCTTGCACGAGGACTTGGCGGACTTGCAGGCGCTCTGGCCCTTGCAGGCGTTGGCGCCGGCGCACTGGACCTGGGCAAAGGCCGCGGGGGCGAAGGCACAAACGGCGAAGACGGCGGCGGCGGTGGCGAAGATGGTACGCTTGGTCATGGTTATTTCTCCCAGTGTAGGCCTCATATCGGCACAGGTGCCGACGCGGCAGGACGACCCTGCATTTTTGATACGTCGGCAAGCAAATCACCGATCAAAGCTGTTCCCTCACAGTTTGGTGAGTTGGCCAAACAAAAAGGGCGCCGCGGTTTCCCGCGACGCCCGAGCCTCCCGGGGGGAGCCGAGAAGCTAGAGAACCTTGCCGCCCTTGGTCGTGCACTCGCCGGCGTTCGCGGCGTCGGTCCAACCCTGGCCCTTGCACGCATTCATGCCCTTGCAGGCCGACGAGCCGCTCTTGCAGGCGCTGGTGCCCTTGCAAGAATTGGCGCCGCCGCACTTCACGGTCGTCTGGGCGCTGGCGGAGGTGGCGAAGGCGCCGACGGCGAAGATGGCGGTCGCCGTGGCGATGAGGGTCTTCCTGGTCATGTCTCGCTCCCTTGTTGAAATCCACCGCGGAGGGCGTGGGCGTCTCCGCGTCAAAATGATGCTCCCCGCCATCCTCACCGGGAAGTCAGGGCTTGGCGATGTTCTGTGATCGTTCGATCACCGCTATGTGAAGCGGGCGGGCGATAGGGCAGCTTCGCTGACGCCAAGATCGGCAACCTCTGCGGGTAGCCCGTTGCCCAATGCCAGCTCGGTGGCCAGTCGTCCGGCCGCCGCCGCAGTCTGGATGCCGTAACCACCCTGGCCCGCCAGCCAGAAGAAGCCTTCCACCTTGGGGTCGTATCCCGCCACGAGATTCTTGTCGGCGACGAAGCTCCGGAGCCCGGCCCATTTGTTCTTGATGCGGCGGATGGTGAGCGTGCTCGCGGTCTCGATGCGCTCGACGGCGGTGGCGACGTCGATCTCCTCGGGCTGCGCGTCGCAGGGCGGCGAAGGTGTCTCGTCGGCCAGCGAGCCCAGGAACTGCCCGACCTCGGGCTTGAAGTAGAAGCTCTCGTCGAAGTCGATCACCATCGGCAGGTGCGTGAGATCGAGGCCTTGGGGAGAATCGAACGTGAAGGCAGTGCGCCGCTTCGGGACCAGGCCGACCGGCGCGCAGCCGGCCAGCTCGCCGATCACGTCGGCCCAGGCGCCCGAGGCGTTGATGATGTTGGCGGCCGCGATCGTTTCGCCGTCGCGCAACCGGATCGTCCAGCGCCCGTCCTTGCGGTCGAGCGCCACCACTTCGGCATTGAGGCGCAGCAGGCCGCCGGCCGCGCGCGCGCCCTTCAGGAACCCGCTGTGGATGGCGGCCACGTCCATGTCGTCGGCCTCGGGCTCGAAGATCGCCCCGCCCGCCGCCGCCTCGGGCTTCAGCAGCGGCTGCAGGCGCAGCGTTTCTTCAGGGTCGAGCCAGCGCACGCTCGGCACCAGGCAGGCATACTCGGCCGCCGCCTTCTTGAGCTCGGCTTCCTGCTCGGCACGGCCGGCAATCAGCGCGCCGCGCGGGGTGAGCAGCGGATGGTCGGTGAAGCCCGCGGGCGGCTGGCGGTAGAAACGGCCCGACGCCACGGTAATGGCGCGGATCGAGGCGTTGCCGTAGGTCTCCGAGTGCAGCGCCGCCGAGCGGCCGGTGGTGTGATAGGCCGGCACATGCTCGCGCTCGAGGATGATCACCCGGGCCCCTGAAGTGAGTTGCGGCGCCAGGTGGTAGGCGGCGGAAACCCCGGCGATGCCGGCGCCAATGATGGCGAAATCGAAATCCTGCATGAGCCGCACATTGCAAGGATGGTGCCACGCCTGCAATAGTTGTGCAGCCATGAACATTTCTCATCTGCTGCTGGGCTCGTCCCAGGAATTCCGCGACCTGCCCGCCCTGGCGCGCGGGACCTCGCCGCATCTCAGCTACCGCGACCTGTGGCGCAAGGTCGCCGTCATGAGCACGCACCTGCGCGTCCGCTTCGGCCTGCAGCCGGGCGACCGCGTGGCCTTCGCCATGACCAACTGCGTCGAGGCGATCGAGATCATGTATGCCATCTGGCACGCGGGCCTCTGTGCGGTGCCGATGAACGCCAAGCTGCACGCCAAGGAGTTCGCCTTCATCCTGGAGAATTCCGGCGCGAGGCTCTGCTTCGTCACCCCCGATCTTGCCGGCACCATCGCCGAGGCTGCGCGCGAGGCGCCTGCGCTGAAGGAGATCGTCGACACCACGACGCGTGCCTACACCTTCATGGCGGTGGGCGATCCCAGCCCCATAGCCGACGCCGAGCCCACCGATCCGGCCTGGCTGTTCTATACTTCGGGCACCACCGGCCGGCCCAAGGGCGCCACGCTCACGCACCGCAACCTGCTGGCGATGACGCTCAACTACTATGCCGACGTCGATCGCCCACGGCCCGGCGGCTCGATCGTGCATGCCGCCCCGATCAGCCACGGCTCGGGCCTGTGGAACTTCCCGCTGCTGGCGCGCGGCGCCGTGCAGGTCTTCCCGGAGAGCGGCAAGTACGAGGTGCCGGAGACGGTCGAGCTGATGAACCGCTGGCCCGACTGCAGCATCTTCCTGGCCCCCACCATGGTGAAGCGCCTGGTCGAGCACGGTAGCGCTGCCGAGCTGCAGCCCGGAGCGCTCCGGCTGATCAGCTACGGCGGCGCGCCGATGTACGTGAGCGACCTCAAGCGCGCCATGGACCTGCTCGGCAACGTGCTGACGCAGCTCTACGGCCAGGGCGAGAGCCCGATGACGATCACCCATCTCAGTCGCGAGTTCCATGCCGAGCGCGATCATCCGCGCTGGGAGGCAAGGCTTGCCTCGGCCGGCATCGCCGACACCTGCATGGAGGTCCGCGTCGTCGACGAGGACGGCCGTCCGCTGCCCACAGGAGAAGTGGGTGAGATCATCTGCAAGGGCGATACGGTGATGTCGGGCTACTGGAAGAATCCCGAAGCCACGGCGCGCTCGTTGCGCAACGGCTGGCTGTGGACCGGCGACGTCGGCGCCTTCGACGAGGAAGGTTTCCTGACGCTGAAAGACCGCTCCAAGGACATGATCATCTCGGGCGGCTCCAACATCTATCCGCGCGAGATCGAGGACGTGCTGAACCTCCATCCCGCCGTCGCCGAATGCTCGGTGGTCGGCCGGCCGCATCCGGAGTGGGGCGAGGAAGTGGTGGCGTTCATCGTGCCCCGGCAAGGTGCCAGCGTGAAGCCCGCCGAGCTCGACAAGCTCTGCCTTGACAACATCGCGCGTTTCAAGCGGCCGAAGGATTACAAATTTCTGGATGCCCTGCCGAAGAACAACTATGGCAAGATTCTCAATACGGAACTCAGAGCGAAGCTTTAGGAGGAAACCATGGGCAGCATGATCGATTTCAAGCGACCGGATGGCAGCACCTGCAAGGGCTACGCCGCCGAAGCCGGCAAAGGCAAGCCGGGCATCGTCGTGATCCAGGAATGGTGGGGGCTGAACGACCAGATCTGCGGCGTCGCCGATCGCTTCGCGCGCGCCGGCTACAACGCGCTGGCGCCCGACCTCTACAAGGGCCGCGTGACGCAGAAGCCGGACGAAGCCAACCACATGATGAGCGGC
>Ga0163144_10020506_pt1 | contig 13207 bp, 12 predicted proteins | sample OliLak19BULKMAT1_FD_123175 | JGI IMG/M metagenome (GOLD analysis project Ga0163144, IMG submission 123175) | Freshwater microbial mat bacterial communities from Lake Vanda, McMurdo Dry Valleys, Antarctica - Oligotrophic Lake LV.19.BULKMAT1 | ecosystem: Environmental > Aquatic > Freshwater >... | reverse complement strand
CTTCCGAGCCTGTTCGTTCTCCTAGAGAAAGCCCTCTCATTTTTTATAGACTGGCAACTAGGCAACCACTTCACGTCTTACAGCTTGGGAGTCTACGCAGGAATCTTCTCTGTCTCAGAAGCATTTTTACGTTATGTGCTCGTCACGATCGAAGTGGCAATTCTGTCTCTCTCGTTCTTGAAACTTTCTGGATGGCACACAAACCTAGCCCCTCAAAGCACAACACTTGATCACCTTCGTTGAACGTCGACCCACCTCATCTCAGCCCGAATGTATGCCGATCTATTTCATTTTGAGTCATGATCTGCAGCAGGGCCGACGAACAGCCCCGGCATGCCCGAGCACCCGGATGCAGATTCAAGTGCACTTGATGATGTGGCAATGCAGACCATGAGAATTCACCCGCTGGACAGGCTTGGCTCGCTGAGTATAATGTGCGTTAGCTTTGGACTGGCTTCCCGTCTCAAAGGATTATTCCCAGGTATGAGTCGTCTTCTGCTCACAATCCTGTTTACCATGGCTACCCTCTGGACGCTGCCGGCTCATGCGGCGGGGCAGTATGAAGAGGGCCTGAAGCAACTGGCGGAGGGAATGATCGCCCACGTTGAGAAAGCAAAGAAATCACGGCTGGCGGTGTTGGATTTCACAGATAGCAAAGGCATCGTCACACCGATCGGACAGTTCTTAGCGGAGGAACTGCGCACGCAGATTCTGGTTATTGGCGAAATCAAAGTGATCGACCGAACTCTCGTGGACTCAACGTTAAAGAAATTCCATGTCACGCTGCTTGAGCCAGATCAGGCACACGCTGTCAAGCGAGCTGCCAAGGCGGTGCATGCCGATGTCTTTGTCACCGGGGCCTATCGCGACTCACCTGACGGCTTTCGGGTGACGGTGAAACTGCTCAGCCCCAGCACCGCGCAGCCGCTGGGCGCCATGCGCGGTACGATCGCTAAAGCCGGCCCGTTGGCTGAACTCATCAAGGAGGCGAACAAACCGCCTGTTGTGACGACCGACAGCTCCGCCAAGTCGGCACGACCACTTGGGCTGGGATCTCATAGCAATGAATATTACCAGCTCGTTGCCACAGCCCTGCATAAACGGGACAGACAGATCATCGTCGACCTCACGATCGAGAATACGTCATCGCGCGACGTCAAAATCCTCTGCCTGCTGCAAGACACCCTACTCGAAGATGACCATGGTGCGCTGTGGAAATTGGAAGCCGAGGACAATCGCGAAGGCCTCTGCATGCGCGGCATCGAGCTCTCTCCGCGTAGAAAAGGCCGAGCGGTGCTGACGTTCTCTGCTCCGACCGACGCAACCGGGAGCCAGTTTATCTTTCGTTATCACGAACAGGCACCGAGACGAGATGCTCGGTTCTCCATCGAAGGCCTCAACGTCGAATCGGCTGGAGCCCCTCCCGCAACAACCGACACTGTACCACCACCTTCGCATTGATACTCACATGAGCACACAACCAATCAAACAAGTCTTGACGATCGCGGGCTCTGATTCCGGAGGCGGCGCGGGAATTCAGGCTGACATTAAAGCGATGTCGGCTAACGGCGTGTTTGCCATGTCGGCAATTACCGCGATCACCGCACAGAATACGGAAGAGGTGACCGACATCTTCGAGTTACCGACCTCCATCATTGCATCTCAAATCGATGCTGTCTTCGACGACTTCGAGGTTGCTGCGGTGAAGACCGGAATGTTGTCCTCGGCTGCGATTGTCGAGGTCGTCGCAAAACTCTTAAAGCCTCAAAAGGTCACGAATCTCGTAGTGGATCCGGTGATGATCTCAAAGACCGGCCATGCGCTGCTCAAGCCGGACGCGATCGACGCCGTAAAGACGCAGCTATTCCCCTTGGCACTGCTCGTCACGCCGAACATCCATGAGGCGCAACAATTGTCTGGCCTAGAAATCAAAACACTTGCGGATGCACGCCGTGCAGCCAAAATCATTCACACGTTCGGCTGCAAGTATGTGCTGATCAAGGGCGGCCATTTACCGACGGAACGAGCCACCGATCTGCTCTATGACGGCAATTTTTTCAATGTATTCAAAGGAGAATTCATCGATACTCCTCACACGCACGGCACCGGCTGCACCTTCGCCTCGGCCATCGCCGCCCATCTCGCACGAGGCAAATCCGTGAACGATGCCGTACAGTCGGCCAAGACCTATCTCACCGAAGCCCTTCGCCATAGTCTCGCGATCGGTCACGGAACTGGACCCACGAATCATTTCTACTTTCTCCAAACCTAGCAGCAGGATGCTGAAAATGTCCGCCAGCCTGTCTTGCTCATTTGGTCTGTTCGGTCTGTCTGGTCTGTCTCGTTTAATTGGTTTGTTTGGTTTGTCTTGTTTATTTGGTTGAACCAGACCAACTTGATGAACTAAACAAATCAGATGAACCAGACATACCATCCTATGGAAGAAGCCATCACCTTTCATGATTCGCATGGTCATGGCATCGCTGCGATTCTGAGCACGCCTGACGGACCAACCAAGCGTATTGCCCTGCTGTGCCATGGATTTCTCTCCGGCAAGAACAGCACGACCAACAAGACCTTGACCCGGCTCCTCAATGAACAAGGCATCGCAACCTTTCGGTTCGACTTTTTTGGTCAAGGAGACAGCGACGGACCGTTCGAAGAACTCACGACAACCCTGGCTGTGCATCAAGCCCAAGCCGCGTTAGATCTAGTGGCCGCCAGAGGCTATGATCGAATCGGACTCGTCGGCTCAAGCTTTGGAGGGCTCGTCGCAATCCTCACGGCAGCCCAACGTCGCGATATCGCCTGTTTGGCTCTCAAATGTCCTGTGGTGGACTTTCCGGAAGAGCTTCGTATAACATTTGGGCTGGAAGAATTGGCACGGTGGCAAGCCACCAACACGATTCCAAATATGATGGGAGAGTCAGATCGAGTCCGATTGCGATATGGCTTTTACGAAGACTGCCTCAAGCAGATTGCCTATGGGCCGGCGGAACACATTACTGCGCCGACGCTGATCGTCCAGGGTGAACGGGATGAATGTGTCCCCCTTCATCAAAGCCGGCAATTGCATGACCGTCTCGGAGGGGTGAAGCGGTTAAATCTCCTGCCGGGTGCTGATCACCAGTTCACTCGGAGGGAAGACTTTCATCAGATGACCACATCGATCGCCGATTGGCTTGTGAGCCATCTCATGATCAGAACCTAGAGATTTTCGAGCAACGAGAACGGCATACAAGCATTCGCAAACAAGGCCAGCCTTTTCAGCATCCTGCTACGAGATAGCGCATGATTACAGAAAGCGTCCAACAGGTTTTGACGGTTCTCTACCCCCTCTATAAAGAGGAGGTGTACCAACGACGCGAACAAATGATGCGGTTGACAGTCATGGGCTCATTGGGTCTGATCACAATGCTTTTTGCATTTCTCTTAAGTCCATACAAGAATCGACTGACATCCTTCGACACCTTCTTCATCTTGCTCGCGAGCCTGATCTGGTGCGGCTTGTTCTGCGGGTTGATCTTTCAACAGCAATACCGTCACCGGCAAGCCAAACAGGTCCTGGTTCAGCTCGAACAAGCACTTGGGTTTTACGAAGACGGCCTAGTCGAAGAACATCAGACCCTCTATCCTCTTGGATGGAGGACTGCCTGGCTAAGCGATCGAACCGGCATACTCTACTTTACCTCGCTGTGCTCGTTGGCAGTATTATTTCTTCTCGCCCTCCTCTGCTCGTAATTCCGATCAGCTACTGTTCGTAAAGAGCCCCGTATTCTAAAAAATCTTCTCGACTGTGCCTCCATCACGAGGCGAAGGAGGGATACGCAGATGCGTGGACACTGACCGTGGGCACACCAGGATTAAATTGATATTTCCTGGCGTATCATGGACGTCCACGACACAATACGAACGTGCGACGGATTGTCACCAGTACATACACGTGCAGCAACCGTCTCCTTCAGACTGAATAGAGCATACTCTGCCAGGAATAATTCCCGTGATAGACATGGCACTACCCCGGTTCCACCATGCCGTTATTGCAGCAATCCTTATTCACGGTCTTCACGCTGCAGCGATGCCCACTATGGTTTTAGCTGCAGACCAAGAGATGCCACGCCGTCATAGCTTAATTCATCATTCAGCCGTTGAAACCGCGGTTCCGTCCGCCACAACTCATGGGACTATCCTCCCATCTTCTAACGATAAGCCGACCCATATCACACGTCCTATCGGACCACCCATCGCTGCAATTGTTCCACCAGCTATCGCATTACCGCATTACCAGATAGGGACCAAGCCTCCAGCCATTGCTTCAATCATCGCCCCTGTGCCCTCGCCTTACATACCCCCTGCAGCCTCGCCATCAGACATTGCAGCCGGACAGGCCATGCCCACGACAGCAACGCTCATCACAACACCGATAGCGGCACCTCTTGCTGGAATGACTTCACCGAGCTCTGTTGTGGCCGCCCCGACCACTCTCTCTCGGTTGGCCGGAACAGCAGATGTTCACTCGACGGCCTCAGCAAGAGGCGGAAACGCTTCCTTTAGCAGCTCACGATCGACAGCGAACTTGTTCAAAAATTCTGCCATCGCAAGCTTGTTGCAACCACAGACTCCTGTTATCACCATACCTCCGTCACCCCCTCCCCGTTCGACTCCACCATCAACTCCGCCTCCTGCCAACGGATTGACGGGGAATGTGACACTTGCATGGAAGGCAAATCGGGAACCCGACCTGGCCGGCTATAAAATATACATCGGCACGACGTCCGGCACATACAATTTGGCTGGATCGCCGTTCTCGACAGAAATCGCCACAAGCTACATCGCCTCCAATCTTCCGAAGGGCCAGACCTATTTCTTCGCCATTTCTGCTTATGACAGTGCCGGCAACGAAAGCGTGCTGTCGGCCGAAGTCAGCAGGAGCCTCTATTAGCGACCGCTGAAAATCGCTGCCAACTGCGTTCTCGGCTCCCCAAAATTCTCAACGTACCCCAGAGGGTACGCCTCCGGTTTTGGTTCGCCTCGGGCCTTGTTGGACAACGATTTTGAGCGGTCGATTTTTGATGAGAAGAACGGTGAAGTCCATCGCACTAAGGGAATCCCGGCAGGTTGATTAAAACGATCATCCAACGAGGCCGCAGCCGATGGCCACACCGAAGGCGTAGCCTCTGGGCTACGCTGAGAATTATTTCGACCTGAGAACGATGTTGGGCGTCTATTTCAGCATCCTATTGCGATTTGGCGCAGCGAAAGCCCGTATAACTATTGCGCGTCTCGGGTAGGAGCCTGAAACGGCCATAGGTGAGGAGATACTTCGGCAAGTCGGACCACGATCCACCGCGCAGCACTTTGAACTGTCCCTGCTCAGGGCCTTGCGGATTCTGTTCCGGTGAGGCTTCGTAATAATTCACAGCATACCAATCCTGCACCCACTCCCAAACATTCCCCGCCATGTGATAGAGCCCGTACGGACTCTTGGCATGTTCATAGGACTGCACGGGCATCAAGACCTGACTGTAACTGAACCGCGCACCTAACGCGAAATTCGCCAGATCCTTGCTTGGGGCCCGGTTCCCCCAGGGATACAGCCGTCCGTCCGTTCCTCGAGCCGACTTTTCCCATTCTGCCTCGGTGGGAAGCCTCTTTCCCTTCAATCGGCAATAGGCATCAGCGTCCGACCAGTCCACACCGATCACCGGCCGATCGCCATGCTGAGTGAGATCAACTGTGTCCCATTGCCATGGAGCGGCTCGATTTGTGGCAGCAAAGAACGATGCATACTGCGCCGTGGTGACTTCATGGAGGTCTATAAAAAATGTCCGCAGCCAAACTCGATGCTGGGGGCGTTCATCCTCCAGGGCCTGCACCCCATCCAAGCCCATTGCGAACTCACCGGCTGGAATCTCAACCATAGGGGTTTCAGCGGTGGGGAGCTGCTCCAGAGCCTTCGATTTCCTGAGTTGATCAAGTTGCGCCTCGCTGAATGCAGCCGTAACGGTGAGAAACAGAAGGATGCTCAAAAAGGCCACCCAACGCGGCCGCAGGCGAGAAAAAACCGGAGGCGTAGCTTTCTCACCCGCCCGCCCCGAGCTGGCAGAGCAGCTCCTCCCCGGTGGGCTACGTTGAGGATGTTGTCGAGCCGAGAAACAAACCTGGGTCAGGCGCGTCTCGGCGCGTCGGGGTTGGGCAGGTGAAAAGTGGGCCTTTTTGAGCATCCTTCTCAGTGGATGATTCCGCCGACTACCCAATGCCGATCATCCGGTACATCGACCATCAATCGACTCAAATTCATCTCCGCCAACTGCGCCGCCACCTCATCTTCAGTGAACGCCGCCAGGAGAGAATGATAAAAGTCACGCCGTAAGATCTCCGGCTCCTTTGCCGCATACCGATCGACGATGGTCTGCGCTTCTTCCGGCGAATCAGGCCTGAGGAGATCCATGACCAGCACAGGCGACCCGGGCTTCACGACTAACCGTAGTGTATGCCAAAACTGCAAGGGGTTCCGCACATGATGCACCAAGCTGTTGGAGATGGCGGCATCGGCAACACTCACACCGGCCAGGTCCTGGAATCGTTCACAGCGGAATGTAATGCAACCGGACAAGCCTGCCTGTTGCACAGCGTCCTCCGCCAACCTCAACATCGGAGCTGATGCATCGACCCCAGTGATCCGACAAGAGGGAAACTCCCGAGCGAAGCGGATAGGAATATCGCCAGGTCCACAACCCAAATCGAATACATGCCCTTCTGAAAAATCGGGAAAGTACTCGCGGAAGCGATCGACGAATCCCTGGTTCTCTTGTTCGAAATCTGCCCGTGCATAGATGAGCGCCTGCTCAGGATCGTCCATGAGTTCAGGTTCAAGCGTACGATCCATGGTTCTCCCCTCGTAGACTGATGCTGAAGTATGGGTCGATCAACTGACCTCAGCCTTAACTGGAACTTGTGTCTAGTATGACTGTATCTCCTGGCCTCACCAGGCCCTCGCGCAGCACTTTTGCATAAAGCCGACTCCATCCTGGATTCAATTTCTGGGATACGCGCGTGTAGTCTCTGTTCAGGAACCACTGCGCATTCTTCTCGCAGGGAATCGTATAACTCATGATTTCTATCTGGACCTCTGGCCCAACCTGAAGGCGATCCCCCGGTTTCAGCTTCTCCCACTCAAGCCCGGCCACGGTCAAGTTCTCTCCGGAGGAGCCGGCCTCAATCGAGTGGCCCTCGTCCTGCAACCGCTCGATCAGTTCTTGCGAATAGAGACAGAGCGCACGATCGGGTCCACCATGGAATTTGAGGTTCTGCTGCCGGTCCCCCTCGACTCCAGCCCTGGTAATAACGGCTTCCAGCACCGGACGTTTCGGCACACCGCCGTCCGATACACTGATCTGGCACACGTGGGGATAGGGTGGTCGCCCCTTCTCAGACATCACCGCACCCCTCGCACGATTCTGCCATGAGCAACTCCACCGCCACCCAACCTTCTTGTTCACGCCGTTGCAATACCATGGCGCCGGCCTTGGAGAACGCCGCAACAATCTCGTGCTCTTGCTCGATCAGAATGCCTGACAGCAAGAGCCGCGCGCCGTGGCTCACGTACTGCGCCAATGGTTCGCACAGCTGCAACAGCGTCTGGCGATCAAGATTGGCAAGAACCACATCCGGACGAAGCGTACCCTGTCGGTCTACGTCCTGCAATGTCCCGGACCGAACTTCGAGAGTGCTCCCAAACCCGTTTTCTCTGGCATAGTCTCGTGCACAATCCACCGCGACAGGATCGCATTCCACTCCCAGAACCGACGCGGCTCCAAGCCGTAGCGCAACCATCGCCAGAATGCCGCTCCCCGTCCCCACATCCAGTACTGATTCACCCCCGTGAATGAGATCTTCGAGCCACTCCAACAACATCCTGGTCGTCGCATGATGGCCCGTGCCGAAGGCCTGCTTCGGATCGAGCACAATCTCAATATCTTGAGCCTGCAACGCCACTGATTCCCAACTCGGCCTGATCACAATTCGCCGGCCGATCCTGATCGGTCTCACCGATTCTGCCCACTGCCGGTTCCAATCCTGATCGGCCAACTCCTCAACACGGATATCGTGCTCGATCGATGCATCCGGATCGAGTCCCTGCAAGGTCAGGTTCAGATGAGCGCGGGCCTCTATGCTCCACTGTGGTTTCGGCCAATAAAGATGGACCACCCCATTCTCATCCCATCCGCCTTGAATCGCGGGATCAGCCAGCATGCCGAGCAACTCTGCCGCATCGACGGCAGTCTGAATCTGGACATCGATCCATCCCTCTGAGTTCATAATGGTCTAGGAGCCTGCGGAAAACTCTCGAGGCACGCCGACGTTTCATTTTTCAGCAGGCTTGGAATACCGAGGGTGCACCACACAGGATGCTCAAAATGGCCGCCAGCGCAACCGCAGTGAGCGAAGAGGCGAAGGCGTACGCTTCGGTACGTTGAGCTTCTGAGCGATGCGAGAACAATGCTGGCGGACTTTTTCAGCATCCTGCTAGAGTTGACGCACTCTTCCCCATCCAGTAAGGTCGGCTCTATGCTCCAGAACCAGCCTGTACCGCCTATGCCGAAAACCCATGGACTGACACGCCTGGTGGCAAAACTCGACCGCGTGATCGCCATCGCGACGACCTCGAGCTCAACCTTTACCCGCTGGCGTCTTATCCTGTTCATCGTTGGAGCGATCTGCACGGTCGCGCTCTATAAAACGGGATGGTACCTAGCCGGCAATGGGGCGCTCATCGCCTTCGTCGCCCTGTTTGTGGCTGTGGCCGCCTATCATAACAGGCTCGAAAGTCGCTTGCACCGACTTCGCCTCTGGAAACACATCAAGCTCGTGCACCTGGCACGTCTCCGATTGGACTGGGCGCACATTCCCGCTCGTTCGTCGAGTGCTCCCGAGCACCATCCCTATGCGAAAGACTTGGACCTCGTCGGCCCCCGTTCACTCCTGCATTTACTCGATACCACCGTCTCCTCACATGGGCAGGCGCGGCTGGTGTCGTGGCTCCTCGAGCAGCCACCGAAACCGGATCAATGGCTTGTGCGCCGCCGCCTCATACAGGAACTCATTCCGCGATCGTTGTTCCGCGATCGGCTGGGGCTCGAAGCCCAGCTCATCGGCGAACAAGAAATCAATGGCCGACGGCTGGAAGCGGTTCTCAATCATGCAGTCGGATTCCCTCACCTCACGACCATCTTAGGGATTCAAGTTCTGCTTGCCGCCACCACCATCGGACTCGGGTTCTGTGCGCTGCTCAACTGGCTGCCGAATTATTGGATGTGGTCCTTCGCACCCTATGCCTTGCTCTATTTCTGGACCGATCAGGGCGAAGAGTTATTAGAACATGCGGTGGGGGTGCACCTCGAGCTGGAGAAACTGGGAGCTGTGCTGGGATTTATCGAACGACACGCAAGGCCACGCTATACGGCGCTTGCCGACCTGTGGGAACCGCTGCGTGCGCCAGGGATGAATCCACCTCAGCTTGTCAGGCGAGCAGCCCGCACCCTCCATGCGATCAGCGTAAAAGCCCATCCTCTCATCCATCTCGCTGTCAACGCGATCTGCCCCTGGGACCTGTGGTTTACCTCTCGACTTCAACGGATTCAGACCCAGGTAACCACCCATCTGCCGACCTGGCTGGATCGACTGGCCGAGGTCGAAGCAGCCTCGGCACTCGCCACGTTTGCCGCGCTACATCCCTCATACCGCTGGCCTGACCCGATCCCTACCGACCCCCAACGTAATGGAGCACAGGCTAGGCTGTCGGCCAAACTCCTTGCCCATCCGCTGATTCCAGAGACGCACCGAATTTCGAACGATCTCACCCTCGACACGTTGGGAAGCGTACTCTTGGTAACCGGATCCAATATGTCGGGGAAGAGCACCTTCCTGCGAACGCTCGGCATCAATCTCTGCCTTGCTCAGGCAGGAGCCCCGGTCTGTGCCAGTCTGTTCGAATGGACGTGGGTGCGCGTCGCCACCTGTATCCGCATCGATGACTCACTCGAAGCGGGCCTCTCCTTCTTCTATGCCGAAGTGAAACGTCTCAAAAGTCTACTCGATCAGACCGTAGATCGATCGAGCCCACCGGTGGTCTTCCTGATCGACGAAATCTTCAAAGGCACCAACAATCGCGAACGGTTGATCGGCAGCCGCGCCTTCATTTCCACACTCGGGCAAGGCAATGGATTTGGCTTGGTGACCACCCACGATTTGGAGTTGACCGATCTTGACAAGACATTGCCAGGATTGAGGAATGCCCACTTTCAAGAGACGGTCGCAGCCGGCGCACTGCAATTCGACTACAAGCTCAGGCCCGGCCCCTGCCCCACCACCAATGCATTGAGGATCATGGAATTGGAAGGGCTGCCTGTGCCCAAAGGAGAGACGGGCGGGAAGGTTATCGATCCTTGAGCACGAGCACACCCCGATAGAAGAGATACACTCCCCCCATCTGGATCACATGATAAAAATCATTGTGAGTGAAGTGGGCGTGGAGGGCGACTCCGTTGACCTGAACAGCCGCCGCCATGAAATTGACCATCACCCCGCCGGCCATCCACGGAGCACTCTTAGCATAACGAGTGATACCGGCATAACACAGAGGGGGCATCCAGCGTCGGCCCATAGACTTGCATGGCCTTCTTCATCCTATCCTCCATTGGTGCTGATGACCCATGACGTCAACAGCTCCTGCAGGATGCTGAAAAACCCTGTGTCCTCAAAAAACCGATCCGCATCTGTCCTGGTAGTCACGCCCACCAAGCGGTATTACGTGCGACCTGGTTACTTCAATGATTCTAAGGGCTCATTCAAATAGATACGCTGATCCAGCGCACAACACTTTCTGATTGTGGCGTAAGAGGGGACACTCAGTTAACTTCGGCGACCGGCACGTGCACCTCAACCAAGTGCTCCCGACGGTCGTCCACAAGGTGAATGGCCTTATCGTGTTGCTCGATGCCATCAACACTCATGCTCGTCTCGCCGTTCCCAGTGCGTGTTTGCAGCACGGTGATGTGGTACACCGTTTCTCGGTATCGATAGTGTATCGTGAACCCCTTCCAATCCGCAGGGAGGCACGGAACAACGTGTAGCTTATCTATTTCAAGCCTCAATCCAAGGAGTGATTCCACGATAAGCCGGTACATCCAGCCTGCCGAGCCCGTGTACCAGGTCCACCCGCCGCGGCCATTATGCGGCGACAGTGCGTAGACGTCGGCTGCGACGACGTACGGTTCTACTTTATAGGTCGCAACGCCTTCCGGAGACCTCGCATGGTTTACCGGGTTGATCATGGCCAACAATTCCCACGCGCGCTGTCTGTCTCCCAACGCAGCGAATGCCATCGCCGCCCAGATGGCTGCATGCGTATACTGCCCACCATTTTCTCGTACCCCCGGGACATACCCTTTGATATATCCTGGATTCAAAGGTGACTTATCGAACGGCGGATCCAACAGTTGAATCAGCGCATGGTCTCGGCGCACAAGGCGCCGATCCACCGCGTCCATGCCCATACGAGAGCGCGTGACGTCACCTGCCCCTGAGAGAACAGACCAGCTTTGCGCAATCGAATCGATCTGGCACTCTGGATTACTCACCGACCCAAGCGGCGAGCCATCGTCAAAGTAGGCACGGCGATACCACTCTCCATCCCAGCCGTGCTGGTCAATATTCTGGCGCAGGTCAGCCGCCTCCCTCTGACAACGTTCAGCGAAGGACAGATCACCACGCAGATGCGCCACCTTCGCGAATTGCATGAGCACGTCATACAGGAAAAACCCCAACCAGATACTCTCGCCTCTGCCTTGCTCGCCGACCATATTCATACCGTCGTTCCAGTCACCGGAACCGATGAATGGGAGGCCATGCTCGCCGCGTGTGAGGCTTTTCAGAATGGCGCGCACACAGTGTTCGTACACACTGACCGTTTTTTCAGACCGGCCCGGTAAATCGTAATACGAGTCCTCCTCCTGGTTGACCAGGCGGCCCTCGACGAAGTGGATAGGTTCATCCAAGACCCCACTGTCTCCGGTGCTCAGCACGTAGCGGCATGTCGCCAGCGGCAGCCAAAGGTAATCGTCCGAACAGTGCGTACGCACACCCCGGCCTGAGGGGGGATGCCACCAGTGCTGGACATCGCCTTCTTGAAACTGTCTGGCGGCACAGAGCAGGAGGTGCTTGCGGACAAGCTGCGGCTCGCTGTGGATGAGCGCCATCGAATCTTGAAGTTGATCGCGGAATCCGAAGGCGCCTCCCGATTGATAGTATCCGCTCCGCGCCCACAGACGGCACGCGAGAGTTTGATACAAGAGCCAGCCGTTGGTCAGCACGTTGAGGGACTGGTCGGGCGTGTCTACGTGCACGGCGCCGAGGGTATGCTTCCAGTACTGCCACACGGCTTCGAGCGCACCGCGCGCGGCAGCAGATCCTCGGAAGCGATGGACCAAGTTTCTCGCATCATCAGCACCTCGTCCGACGCCGAGCCGGAAGATGATTTCACGCTCTTGCCCATTGGCCAGCTCGAATGGAATGTGGATCGCGCCGCAGGGATCGAGCCCGGCCCCTACTTTTCCCGACAGCCGCAACCTGGTCATCGCAACCGGACTGCGAAGCGTGCCGTTCCGCCCAATAAACTCAGTCCGATCGCCACTCATGGTCCGAGTCGTCTCGTCCACATCAAAGAAGGCAATCCGGCCGCCGAACTCCGTGTGATAGGGATTTCGCGCGAAGAGGGCACCGCTCTTCGCATCCAGTTCAGTCACAACATGCATTGCCGATTTTGGCCGTAGATCTCCCAGTACCCATTCTACATAACCCGTCGCGGACAGCTTGCGCGATCGGCCTGACTCGTTCCTTACTTTTAAGACCATGAACTTTATCGGTGCATCCGAAGCAACATACACCCACAACTCTGAGCGGATGCCCCGCTCCACATGCTCGAAGACGCTATAGCCGAAGCCGTGTCGGCTGACATACGGTGTCGCCCCGCGGCTAGGCAGCGGCGTGGGGGACCAGAAGTGGCCCCTCTCTTCGTCACGGATGTACAAAGCTTCTCCGCTCGGATCGCTCACCGGGTCGTTGTGCCACGGGGTGAGGCGGAATTCGTGAGCGTTCTCGCTCCAGGTGTAGGCCTGACCGCTTTCCGAAATGACGGTGCCAAAGT
>Ga0163144_10020505_pt1 | contig 13207 bp, 13 predicted proteins | sample OliLak19BULKMAT1_FD_123175 | JGI IMG/M metagenome (GOLD analysis project Ga0163144, IMG submission 123175) | Freshwater microbial mat bacterial communities from Lake Vanda, McMurdo Dry Valleys, Antarctica - Oligotrophic Lake LV.19.BULKMAT1 | ecosystem: Environmental > Aquatic > Freshwater >... | reverse complement strand
CTCTTGCGATGGCAAGCGTTACGCCGGGTAATCTGCTGCGTTTCCGAAAGGTGAGCCGGGGCGGTTTTGCTGGTGCGTCGGGCGGATTTCCCCTTATCAAAAGTGTCAGTCCTAGAATTTTGAATTTTGCCCTCTGCTTTTGCTGTCAGCGCCGACTCCACTCCCTCATCAACCGACCTCTCGAAGCCCCCTAACTCGCGGTTGCCTTGAGCATGGACTCGCCGAGACGGCTTGTGCGGCTCGTCGAAGAAGTAAAGCGCGATCCATTTTTCCGGATGCCGCCTTTCCCGCTTCCCGTCAAGGCTCCAGCAACCGCAGCCTTAACCCGTGACGCTCAAATCGCCCGAAATCCCCATCCGGGGTCACCCACTCCGCCGCGTGTTTGATCGCGGTGGCGGCTTGTTGCGCACCCGCTACCAGTTTTCCCATGCATGAGGCTTTCATGCGCGTTGACGTCGAAGAGTTTCATCAGCGGAACTCGTTCAAGTCACCATCTTCCGCCAATCGCTGAATCTCGGCCGGTAGCGTGTCGACCGTTTTACCTGATTCCCCCTTGAAGACGGGAAACTGGAAGTTCAAAAGTCCGTCTCGACGATTTCCCTGATCGAGCAAGAGCGATTGACACGCGGGCTCAATTGGACAACATTACGTCCAATGAAAGCAATCACCTACTCCGCTGCTCGTGAAACCCTGGCTGCAACGATGCAGCAGGTTTGCGACGATTGTGAACCGGTCATCATCACCCGGAAGCGGGATCAGGCGGTGGTAATGATGTCTCTGGCAGACTACGAATCGCTCCAGGAAACCGTCTATTTGCTCCGCAGTCCCGCCAACGCGAGGCGTCTCCGCAAAAGTATCGCGCAGCTGGAAGCGGGAGAAGGGGTGGTCCGCGATCTACCGATCGGACTGGAATGAGATTGGTGTTTTCGGATCAGGCCTGGGACGATTTCGTCCATTGGATGCAAAGCGACCGTCAACTCGCCAAACGGATTTTTCGGCTCGTCGAAGAAGTAAAGCGCGATCCGTTTTCCGGGATCGGAAAGCCCGAGCCGCTCAAGCATGAATTTTCGGGATACTGGTCGAGACGGATCAACGAGGAGCATCGCATGATTTCCAAGGTGGTGGGCGATGATCTCCTGATCGCGCAACTTCGCTACCACTACTGAACCAGAGTAGCGGAGTCCCCCGCCCCCATACCGCGCCCCCGGCCCAAGAGGGTCTTGTCACCGACCTGACCCTCTTTCACGATGCCTTCATGACTCACTCCACCCGCCCCACTTTCCTCAAACATTCCGGAACGACCGGCTTCTTAACTTACTCGCCTATCCCTCACCCGATCAATGACTTCAGCACCCCGGAGCTGTCGCCGTGGCGTTCGACTTCGACGCCGCTTCCTTGCAGCGGGGTGATAGCCCGTGACGAGCTGGCGACGAGAGTCAGTTTGTCGGTAAGGCCAATTCAGATTTGCCCTTTTGCTTCGGCAAGCGGCATGATAACTGTGCTAAAGAACATTTATCATACCCTCCGTCTCCCGCCCCTGCTGAACCCCCTCCTTCCCCGGCCCAAGGGTGGCAAGGATCCGGAAGGGATGAAAAAGCAAATTCCTAGCAGTGATCCCAGCAGCGGGCGACGTCGCCGGGGTGCCTGATGGGCAGCGAGCTCCATTGCCGCCATGTCTTTTCCGCCGCGTTGCCGATTTACCGCGTCGAGACAATCCGCATCTCGCAGGCACGGATCGTGTTGGCCATCAGCATCGCGATGGTCATGCGTCCGACGCCGCCGGGCACCGGGGTGATCGCCTCGCATGTTTCGGCTACGGCATCAAAATCGACATCACCGACGAGGCGGGTGCCTGACTTGGTTGTGGGGTCGTTGATCCGGTTGATTCCGACATCGATGACGATGGCACCCGGCTTGAGGTGATCAGGACCGATGAATTTTGGAATCCCGATGGCGGCCACGAGGATGTCCGCCGTGCGGGTCAAAGCCCCGAGGTCCTTGGTTCGCGAGTGTGCCACCGTGACCGTGGCATTGCCCCCTTCTCCTTTGCCGAGGAACAGCAAGGCGAGCGACTTTCCAACCAGGAGGCTTCGCCCGACGATCACAACATGCTTCCCGGCCGGGTCGTAGCCGTGCGCGAGCAACATCCTGACACAGCCACTCGGGGTGCAAGGGGAGAAGCCCGTCGGATCATCCATCGCCAGTTTGCCTAGATTCACCGGATGCAAGCCATCGACATCCTTCGCAGGATCGATTCGGCGGATCACTTCCTGCTCGTCGAGATGCTTCGGCAAAGGCATCTGCACGAGGATGCCATGAATCGCGGGATCGGCGTTCAGTTGGTCGATCAATGCGAGCAACTCAACTTGGGAAGTCGCGGCGGACCGCTCGATTTTCTGCGAATGCAGCCCGAGCACCTGGCACTGCCGATCTTTCGCCGCGACATACGCTTGCGAGGCGGGGTCTTCGCCTACCAACACCACCGCCAAGCCGGGACGATGACCTTGAGCAGCCAAAGCGGCGATCTTGTTGACACATTCCTCATAAACGGTGTCGGCGATGGGCTTTCCTTCAATCAGTTTCATTCGTGGGATTCAAAAGGGATTCGATCCGTCGTCGCTCGTTTTCGAACGTGGCCTCGTCGAGTTCGGAGGCAACAAATTGGGGGGATTCGAGGGTCACGGTGATCGTGGTGAATGGCTTCGGCAAACGGAATCGGTCCCAGCTTTTGAAGGACCAATAGCGGGCATAGTCGATCCGCATCGGCAGGATGGCCGCCCCGCTGACCTGAGCCAGCTTGATCACCCCCGGCCCGAGGCGATATCGTGGCCCGCGCGGTCCGTCGGGCACGACCAGAACATCGTAACCGTCCCGCAGCCAGTTGCGCAACTCCAGCAAGGCACTGACGCCGCGTCGCGAAGACGACCCACGCACGATGGCCGCCCCGAAGCGACTCATCGTCGCGGCGATGATTTCTCCATCGCGGCTCGCGCTGGTCAGGATGGCCCCTTGAGTCTTTGGCAGGAAATAATGGTAAGCACCTTCGATCCCAAAGATGCGATTGTGCCACACGATGAAGATCCGGCGATCCGCCGGAAGCTCCGACGCAACGCCTGACAAATCCACCAAGCGCCAGCGGCAACTCCGACCCCAGAGCCAGATCAGCGACGCCGCCGTATAGCCGATCAACCGCACTTTCCAGGGATAGACGGTCCGGGATTCGGCCGCACGGGTGGGCAATTGCGCCATGCGAAATCAAAGATAAGCACCCGCCGCGAGATGATGGGTCAAGGCCATCTGGCGATCCAACTGCTCGCGATACAAGGCGGTCGCCCCCGCTTCGGGTTCTGCTCGCGTGGTCTCGTCAAGGGCGACATATCTCCCACAGAGCGTTTCATAAGTCCCCTGCCCGTCCGCATGAGCAGCCTGAATCGCCGCTCCCAGACCCGCACCTTCGGCGGTAGCCAGACCCACCACCGGAACGCCGAATACATCCGCCGAAATCTGACGCCAGACGCGGCTTTTGCTCCCGCCTCCGGTGATGCGGATCTCGCTGGCGTCCAATCCCAACTCGGCGAAGCGTCGCAGACCATAGGCCAGTCCGAGCGTTGCTCCCTCCATCGCCGCCCGGGCGAGGTGGGCGGGTGAGCTGGCCGGAGTCAGTCCGTGAATGACCCCGCTGCCACCGGGGAGATTGGGAGTGCGCTCCCCGTTCAGATAGGGAAGAAAGCTGAGGCCACCGGCCCCGACCGGAACGGAAGCGACCTGGCGCTCCAGTTCCGCGAGATCCCATCCGAACCAATCCCGCACCTGCTCCGTCACCACCGTGACGTTCATCGTGCAGACCAGCGGAAGCCAGCGGTCGGTGCTGTCGCAAAAGGCGGCCACCTCTCCGCGAGGATCGATCACCGGGGAATCAGCACATCCATAAAGCGTCCCCGATGTTCCGAAACTGGCAGTAATGATGCCCGAAGCGATGTTGCCAGTGCCGATGGCCCCCATCATGTTGTCCCCTCCCCCGGCGCTGACGATGACCTCCGGGGAGAGACCCCAGCCCGCCGCGAGACCTGGTCGGAGAGTGCCGAGCACGCGATTCGACGAGGCGAGTTCGGGCAGCATCTCCCGCACCCGGGGATCAATGAAATCGATCAACGAGTTGTCCCAGACCCGTTCTTCGATCTTCAAAATGCCCATCCCTGAGGCATCTCCATATTCCATGCCTTTGACTCCGGTGAGCCAGAAATTCAGGTAATCGTGCGGCAGGAGGATGCTCCGGGTTTTCGCGAAATGGTCCGGCTCGTGTTGCTTGAGCCAGAGCAACTTGGGAATGGTGTAGCCCGGCAGCATGGCGTTTCCCGACTGGCGGATAAGCCCCTCCTGACCGCCGAAGGCCGCCGCGTATTGGGCACATTGATCGGTGGTGGAAGTATCGCACCAGAGCTTGGCGGGACGAATCACTGCGTCATTCCCATCGAGCACGACGAGACCGTGCTGCTGGCCACTCACTCCGATGCCCCGGACGAGGCTGCGCCGATCTCCCAGGGCTGCGAGACACTCGCGGACAGCCCCGTCGAGCGCGGCGACCCAGTCGGCGGGGTGTTGCTCGAGATGGCCCGTCGGCAATCCGCCGATGAGTTCGTAGGCGCGACTGGCCTGAGCGAGAACTGCTCCACTCTCCAAGTCGAGCACGATGGCCTTGGTGCTCTGGGTTCCGCTATCAATACCAATGTAGAACATGCGGTATCGCTAGCGGGAAAACCCGGTGACAGCAAGTTTTCTTCGCGTCAGCCGAGCGGAGAATAACGACGAGACGCCCGCCAGTCCTGAGAGAGCCCATCCACCAGGGAGCGCGGGCATTGTGCCCGCTTCGCCTCAATTTTTCGGCAGCAACCCTTCCTTGAGAGCCTTGGCCACCGCTCCGGTCATGGTGTTGACGTGTAGCTTGCTGTAGATCCCGCGAATGTGTTTATCGACGGTGTGAAAACTCAGATCCAGTTGATCGGCGATCTCTTTTTTGGTAAGACCACCGACCATTTGCACGAGGACTTCCTTTTCCCGCTCGGTCAAACCGTAATCCCGGCTTTGCGGAGCCAGTTCGCTAAACATATCGAGCACCCGACGGGCGATCAGAGCATTGATCGGTGCGCCTCCCGCGAGAATTTCGCGAATGGCATCAGGGATTTCTCCCATGCTGGAAGTCTTCAGCAGATACCCGGAAGCCCCGGCGCAGATGGCATTAAACACCTTCTCATTGTCATCAAAGACCGAGAACACCAGAATCTCGATCTGCGGCAGCGCGGTCTTGATCCGCCGGATGCCCTCGATGCCGCTCATCCCAGGCAGACCGATGTCGAAAAGCATCACATCGGGACGTTCTCCGGCGACGAGGGCTTCGATGGCGGTCTCGCAGCGCTCGAACTGATGAAGGCACTGCATGTCCTTCTGCCGATCCAAGACCCGGGCGACGGTCCGGCGCAGGGTTTCATTGTCTTCCACCACCCAGACTCGGGTGAGGCCTTTGACGGGTTCTTCGGTTGCGTTTTCTTCGCTCATGCTCAGGCTGATGGGGTAAAAGGCACTGTCGCCGGATCGGACACCTTTGCATCCGAAAAATACAACTCGTTCACGGCATCGCCATGGTGAGGTGGACACTGGTGCCCTCGTGCAGGGTGCTGCGGACTTTGAGATTCGCCCCGATCGCCTGGGCTCGCATCCTCAAATTGCGCAGACCGTTGCCCTCGCGGAAGCCTTGATCGAGATTGTCGAAGCCAATTCCGTCATCGGTGATGCGCATTTGAAGACGATTCCTCTGGCAGTCGATCTCGATCCCAACCCTCGCTGCGTGGGCGTGACGGACGATGTTGTTGAGGACCTCTTTGTAGATCAGGAAAATGTCGCGTTTGAATTCCAAAGGCAGACGATCATCGTGAGCTTCTCCATTGATCGTGAATTGATACTCGTGCGCCCGAAGCAGTTTGGATGCGGTTTCGCGAAAGCGAGTCACCAGTTGGGCCCAGGTCTCTTCACCGGGGCGGATCAACCAGACGATGTCGCGCATCGACTCGATGGTTTTGTCGGCGGTGGATTTGATCTCGGTCAGCTCCTCAATCACCAGCTCGGGCTGATCGGTTTCCATTTTTCCCAATTCCGCAAGCAGAGCGATGCTGCTGAGATTGCTTCCGATGTCATCGTGCAAATCGCTGGCGATGCGCTGCCGGAGAGCCTCGAGATCCTGCCGCCGTCTTACCCGCCCGCGCGAGAGCCCTACTACCACCAAACCGAGGATGCCGGCCAGGCCGCTCGCCATGTAGGTGACCCCGCGACTTACCGTGGTATCCACGAGATCGAGCCGACGCGACTCAAGTCCCGTCCAACGACGGGCGAGCCGATTTCGCTTGTCCATCCCGGCGAGCCAGCTGAGGCCCGAGATAAGATTGCGCCGGCTGCTGTAACCATCGACCAAAAACTCGGGCGCCCATCCGTTCTGCTTCAGAGTATGCGAAGCAGACACCGATTGGCCCGCCGAGACATTCTCGCCCCCTGAATACACAATCAACTCGGCCAGGTCGAAAGCGAGCGGTTCGGGGTCCTTGGTCCCCGAGACGCTGATCCTGACATATCGGCCCAAGCCCTTTTTCAACGGGATCACCAGCGGATTGCTCCCGATCAGACTGATTTGATTGGGGCTGTAGCGACCGACCGTTTCAGCCTGCCGCATATCGGGGGCGTCTGAAATCTCCACCCGCAGCGGGTGGGGGAAACGAACCGTCGGATCGGGTACCAATCCGGGGGTATCCGCCATGATGAGCTGGATTTCGTTGATGGGCACGGACTCACCGAGATCAACCTGCACCCAGCTCGTCGCCACCGGAGCTTCTGATCGGGAGCGAAAACCCAGGGTCGGACTCTCCTCCTGGCCCTGAGGAATCCCCAGAGTGGTGATGCCATCGCAGACGAAACGACGAGCCCACTGATCCCCCCGATCCTCGGTGTCGAGGCTCGTCACTTCGCAACCGACCGCGATGTTCCGATCTCCCTCGATCACCATGATTTCACTCAGCGCGAAGACCTCCTGCTTCGATTCCGGGAGCCGCCACAGGCCCGTCGCGGTCACCCGGACGTATCGACCCGAGTATCCACCCAGCTCGCGAAAATAGGGCCAGCGCAACACACTGGAGACATCCTCGACCCGACCTTCCATCATGGTCTCGTAGTTCCGGAAATCACTTTCGCTTGAGATGTCGACCCGAAAATTCCGGGGAAATCCATAGCCGGGGAACGTTTCCCCATCGACCTCGGCGGTGACGGGGAAGAGGGCGATGGCCGAAGGAGTGACCTCGCGCCCGAGGTCGATCTGGAGCCATTTGGGGCGCTGCTTCGCACTGCCCGAGTGATACCCGAAGGCATTGATCCGCTGGGTCTCGCGGCTGATCCGCGGGAGAGTGTCGAGCTGGGCGAGGATGTCCTCCTGCGCCTCTTCCAGATCGCGCAGTTCGCGGCTGAAAAGGCGGGCGATCTGATCGGCAGTGGGCTGGCGGGGGTTGACGACCGGGTCGTTGACGTCGGACGTCAGGATCTCAGGCAAGTCGCGAGCGCCGCTGCCCGGCGAGTCAACGTCGGGAAAGGGCGAGAGTTGGGCCAGTCCTGCCGGGATGCACAGAAAGCCGAGCAGGGCGACAACCCATGCGCGGTATCTCAAGCCGAGGCAGGAGGCGGAGGAAACGGAAATCATCTCAGAGGGGTCTCGATCAGCTCATCAACGGAAATCTAGCACATTCAGACGCCCCCAACACGTCGAAAGGGAGCGCAAATCCGCACACGAACCGAAAAACCGATGGAATGCGGAATTGACGCATTATTGAAAATTCGCTAAGTCTGTTGTCGGGTGCCCGGCTCGCGAGTGCGAAGCCCGAAGCACCTTTCGGAACCTAACCAAACCAACTGCAACTACCATGTCAATCATCGGAGGAATCCTTGTATTCGTCGGAGGCATCATCTGCCTCATCTGTTACATCATGGCCATCGTGAAAGCCTTCAAGGCCGGAGAAACCCTCTGGGGTGTGCTCTCGATCTTCATCGGCATCTGTGGACTGATCTATCTCTTCATGAGAGGCCACAAAAAACTCGGTCTCATCTACATCGTCGGCATTGTCCTGATGATCATCGGTTACGGCATGTTCCTACCTGCCATGATGAGCCAGATGCAAGAACTGCAAACCACGCCCGAGCTTCAAGGCTCTGAGCTTCAGCCTGCCCCGCTGCCTCAGTGATCGACTTCTGAGAATATTCTCGGAACAGAAAAGCGACCTGGCAACAGGTCGCTTTTTTTGTCTCACCGCCCCGACACCACCGCCCGCGCCGCGCCCGCATCACGCGCGATCTGCGCTTTCAACTCCTCCACTCCGGCGAATTTCCGCTCGGCCCGGAGGAACTCGACGAATTCCACTTCCAGAACCTCGCCGTAGATGTCGCCGACGAAATCAAAAAGATGGACCTCGAGGAGACGTTCCGTCGCGTCGCCGGACACCGTCGGGCGATAGCCTAGATTCGCCACCCCGTTCCATCCATCGCCCCGCCCCGTCGCCCGGACCGCATAGACGCCCGTCGGCGGAAGTTGCTCGCGGTGAACCCGGAGATTCGCGGTAGGGAAACCGATCGTGCGCCCGAGTCTGCGCCCTTCCACCACGGTTCCATAGACGGTGTAGTCACGGCCCAACAACCGTTTTGCCACCGCGAAATCCCCCGCTCCGATCGCTTCACGAATGCGGGTGCTGCTGACCGGGGCCCCCTCGATCTCCACGGTCGCCAGCCCAACGGCTACGAAGCCCCCGGTCACCCCGAGTGTTTCCAAAAGCGCGAGATCCCCCGAGCGATTTTGACCGAAGCGCCACTGCTCGCCCACATAGATCCCGGCCAATCGACCCGGACCGGTCGCCGCCAAAAGCCCCCCGATAAATTCCGCCCCGGTCTGCCCGGCCCGGTCCAAATCGAACGGAATGACCCAGCAGTGTCGCACTCCCAACTCCCGCTCCAACAACACCAGTTTATGCTCCGGGGCGCTCAATAAACGGGGAGCATGACGCGGCGACAGCACTTCGATCGGATGCGGATCGAAAGTCACCACCACCACCGTGCCGCCCTGTTCCCGCGCCGCCAACTGCGCCGCACCGATGACCGCCTGGTGCCCCAGATGGAGACCGTCAAAAACACCGATGGCGAGATGAAGCGCCCCCGGCAAGGTCCCCAACTCGGAGATGTCGCGCAGCAGCTTCATCGCAACGGAATTACCTTCTCCTCAAGCCCCCCGCAAGCGCGACACGTCCGGGAGACTGAGCATTTTGCCGATCACCTCGGCCCGCACTCCGAATTTCAGCTCCTCGAAGGTCACCGACGGAGTTAAGTCAAACTTGCCCGAACGCGTCCGCCTGAGCGCCTTGAGGTGTGCTCCGCAGCCGAGCTCCTGGCCGATGTCGTGAGCGTAGGTCCTCACGTAGAAGCCTTTGCTGCAACGCACCGTGAAATCCACCGTCGGCAGCTCGATCCGGTCAATCCGGTGGCTATAGACGTGAACGAAGCGCGGCTCGCGCACCACTTCCTTGCCTTGGCGAGCGAGTTTGTAGAGCGGCACTCCGTCCATTTTGATCGCCGAGACCATCGGCGGAATCTGGTAGAAATCGCCCCGGAACTTGTCGAAAGCCGCCGCCACTTCAGCGTCGGTGAGCAGTGGAACCGGCATCTCGACCAAGACCGTGCCCTCGGCATCCTGAGTATTCGTCGTTTGCCCGAGCTGGAGGGTGCCGACGTATTCCTTGTCCTCCGACATCAGGAGATCCTGGATCTTGGTAGCCCTCCCCACGACGAGGATCAGCAATCCCGTCGCCATCGGATCAAGCGTGCCGCAATGACCGATCTTCTTCGTCCCGAGGGTACGACGCGCCACCGCCACCACGTCATGCGAGGTCATGTCCGGGCCTTTATCTACCAACAGAACGCCATCGAGAGAGTCGTGATTCATGGGCAAAACCAGCCCCGCAACGCGGGGGGCGTGCATAGTATCCCGCCAAGTCGGAATTGAAACCGGAAAATGATAGGTGGGGAGGGGCTGCGGATGGAGCACGGTGAGGCGGGGCCTCGGCAAGGATCAAGGAGAGGATGCGTTTCCGAGTAGGAAACAATCTTGTTTTGTGAGTCGGTCTATTCGCTCTTCGCGCCAGCCTTGGGCTTCTTAACCTGGGAAAGACGCTCCGCCTCCGTGCTGAGTTCTTCGTCCCGGCTCTTGAGCCAGGCATCGTAATCCTTCGATGAAGTTTTCGTATATTCGTAAGTGTCGAAAATCGCCCCGTAGCCCAAGGCGCGCGGATCGCCCTCCTCCTTGAGCATCGTAAGCATTTTCTCCTTCAGTTCCGCCATCGTCTCCGCATAAGCAGGATCGTTGGCAAGGTTACGCACTCCGTGAGGATCTTCAGTGATCTGATAGAGCTCGTCGGCTGTTCGGAATCCGAAGCTGGCCTCGAAGTAATATCCGCCGAGAAGCTTCATGATTTCTTTCGTCGGACTGTCGTCGCAGTTTCCGAAGTTTGTTTCGGGATCACAGGCAGGCCATCGCTCGGGATGGTAATTATGCACGTAGAGAAACTCCGGAGTGCGAATGGCACGAACAGGATAACCCCAACGGTTCGGACGTCCCAAGTCGTGCCGCTCTTTTCCGACGAGCATGGTCCGACGATCATCCGTGATCCATCCTGACTTTTCCGACTTCAACAGCGGGACGAGACTGCTCCCGGTGACCTGCGGATGCTTCTCAACCTCGGCGAGTTCCAGGAAAGTGGGGGCGATGTCCCTGACATTGACAAAATCCTCAACAACCCGCCCAGGTTTTATCCCCGCACCCCATCGTGCGACAAAAGGGAGCCGGAAGCCGTCCTCGTGGATCTGACCCTTTACGAAGGGAAAGGGCATCCCGTGGTCGGAAGTAACGATGACGAGCGTGTTCTCAAGTTGGCCGCTCTGCTCCAACAGATCGAGGGCCTTTCCGATATGACTATCGGCCCACTCCACTTCGATCGCATAGTCGGCCAGATCGCTGCGCACCGCCGTGAGATCGGGGAAATAGGGAGGAACTTCAATCTGATCGAGATTCTTCCCCAAACGGACTCCTGAATGCAGCTCGTAGGCGCGATGAGGTTCTTGAAATCCCATCCAAAAGGAAAAGGGAGCATCCTGATTTTTTCGTTTTGTAAGGAAAGATTCGAAGTTTTTCGCGTAATCGAGTTTCCCGATCCCGGACGCGGGCGGTTCGGACTTGGCGTCATCGAAAGAAGGCCCGGCTGGATTGCGGGTCCACCCTTGACTGGTGTAATCGCCCGGTCCCCACCCTTTTCCAGTGAGACCGACTTCATATCCGGAAGACTCAAGCAGGTCCGGATAGACTGCCCATTTTTTCGGAAAGATCGAGTTGTGAACAGAAAGTTCTTCCAGTTGCCAGGTGTTCCGCCCGGTCAGAATCGTGGCTCGACAGGGGGAGCATTTCGGATTCGAGGTGAAAGCGTTCTGAAACTTCACGCCCTCTCGCGCGATCCGGTCGATGTTCGGCGTCTTGACCCACTTGCAGCCGTAAGCGCCGGCAGTGTTCCAGCTCATGTCATCGAAAATGATGAAAAGGAAGTTCGGGCGCTCCGCTGTTCGTCCCGAGGCAGAGAAAGCAAGAACGGTCGCGAGAAGAAGGAAACCTAATTTCATAAAACGGATCATAATCCCCGAATGGATGTAAGAGAAGCCAATCCCACCCAAACCCCTGGGAATTTCTTTTTTCCAATCCTTCGGCTCCCGTCGCCCGAAAGCCTGGGGTCGGAGCGGGTTCGGCGCAGTCACCCGCGGAATCCATGCCGAGGGCACCGAGTTTGTGATGACTCAGCGCCGGAAGCAGTAGCAAAAAAGCGTCATGGCGCCGACGCTTCCCTTTTGTGGTCGGCCAGCGCCTTCGCAATCTCCGCAGCCACCCTTTCAGCGAGAAACTCGTAGCCTTCCTTCTGATAGTGAAGGTCTTTTGGATTCTGCAGTTCTTTGAACCGGGGACTCATCCAGGCGTTGAGGTCGTCGGTCGTCACCCCGTTCTCGGCCATCACTTTCGCCGCGATGGCGTTGTATTCGGCGACGTCGCCAAAGGTGCGTTCCGGGCTCAACGGCGGAGGCGGGATCGGCGTAGTGGTGGCCCAGATCAACCGGGCCCTGGTCGTCTTCATCTTGGCCACCAGGGCCCGGAGGTTTTTCTCGTAATCGGCGGGTTCCACTTGGCGCTTACCGTCCGGCATGTGCTTCAGGTCGTGGATGCCCCAATTGAAATGGATCACGTCCCACTTTCCGTCGCCCAGCCACTTGTCGATGTTCTCCAACCCTCGCGCGGTCGGACCTCCGTTGGCGGGGATGCGATGGACATTGGCCCTACCCTTCAGCAGATCGCGAACCGGTATGGTATAGCCCATCGAGATCGAATCGCCGATGAGCAATACCCGCGGCAGCCCGGCGATGTCCTCGATCGGGATGATGGAGGGGTTCGGAGCCTTCGGGGCGGCTTTCTTCGTCTCATCAGCCACCAGGTTTCCGGAGGCAAGGGCGGCCATGACAGACAGAAAAGCGAAGAAAAGGAGAGCTTGTCTCATGATGGGTCGGGGTTTTTAAGACAGGGTATAGTCACCGACCTAACAGGGTATAGTCACCGACCTAACAGGGTATAGTCACCGACCTAACAGGGTATGATCACTCTCCCGATTTCCCTGACACATCATAACAAAGCATCCGCGAGCCCATCTCATTCTGATTCACGAAGAGGCGACCGTCACTCAGCACCGGCGGAGCCCAGGTCTCGGGTGCGTAGAAAAGCCGGGCCTTGGCCTGGATCTCGAAACCGTCGCGACCGAGCCGCATCCGCATCAGCGCCCCATTTTCGCTCAAACAGAGAAAACCCCCATCGACATGGATGAGGTGAGCGTGGCCGAGACTGATGGGAACGTCTCGCCCCTGCCAGGGGATCGTCGTTTGGTAGAAAGCCTCATTCCAAAGCAGCCCTCCACTCGCCACATCGAAAGCCAGCATCAGCCCGCCGTTCCCGCCGAAGCCATAGATCACCCCGTCGTGGTAGATCGGAGTTTGGAATTGGCAACCGAACTCCGGTGAGGTCCAGACGATTTGCGCCTTGTTGTCCGAGCCG
>Ga0163144_10020503_pt1 | contig 13207 bp, 10 predicted proteins | sample OliLak19BULKMAT1_FD_123175 | JGI IMG/M metagenome (GOLD analysis project Ga0163144, IMG submission 123175) | Freshwater microbial mat bacterial communities from Lake Vanda, McMurdo Dry Valleys, Antarctica - Oligotrophic Lake LV.19.BULKMAT1 | ecosystem: Environmental > Aquatic > Freshwater >... | reverse complement strand
GCGATCTGGTCAGCGATCTGGTCAGCGATCTGGTCAGCTAGAGGTTCATCAAGCCCGCGATCGACTGTCCAAAGAACTGCTCGCGCGTCGCTTGACTGATTCCGTCCATCTGGGACTCGAAGATCTGCCGCGACTCCCAGCGTCCCTCCTGATGCGGGAAATCGCTCGAGTAGAGCAGCATGCCCGGCGGCACGCGATCGAGAGTCGGCCGGAGCAGATCTCCCGCGGCGAGCACCGACACGCGCACCTGCCGCTCGAGATACTCCGACGGCTTCAGCGGATATTTCCAGTCTCCGGGGCCCATGCCGAACTGCGCCCCCCACTTCCCGACCGTCGTCGCGTCGATCAGCTCGAGGAAATGCGGCAGCCAGCTGATGCCCAGCTCCTGCACCATGACGACGAGGCGCGGATGGCGTTCGAATACACCCTCGAAGAGCATCGCGGCGAGGGCGAGCTGCGGGACGACGGGGCTGTTGATGAGGTGGAGCAGGGCGAAGTTGCCGGGATCGCCGCCGTTGAAATACCAGCCGCGCTTGATCTCGGCGCGGCCTGCGGCGATGTGGAAGATCACGGCCATGCCGAGATCCTCGGCCGCGGACCAGATGGGTTCGTGGTCCGGATGCGCGAGGGACTTCGTGGCGGAAACGGGCTCGGCGCGAACCTGGATCGCGCGACTGCCCGCGCGGCGCATGCCGGTCATCTCGGCGAGCGCCCAGTCGACGTCGCTGAGATCGAGGAGCGTCGTCGGGATCAAGCGGTCGGTATGACCCGCGAGCGTCTCGGCGGTCCAGCGGTTGTAGGCGGTCAGCGATTTCTTCGCGAGGTCGGGGCGGCCGGCCTTCATGGCGGCGGCGTAGGGGCCGGTGCCGAGGGTCGAGTTCAGGAATTGGATCTCGATGCCGTGCTGGTCGAGCAGCGCGATGCGCTCGCTTGCGTCGTAGCTCCCGGGCGGACCCGCGAGCTTCGCGTCGCGGACCTCGGCGTTCTCGGCGAGCAGCGCCTCGAGGGCGCGGCGGCCCGAAGGCGCGAGCAGATCGATCAGGTTCTCGGGGCGCTGGCTACGGGGAACGACTTCGAGCAGATCCCCGACTACGCCCTGCACGATGCGCTCGATCGGATCGCCAGCCGGGATCTCGTCTGCGAGCTTCGGGTCGATGGTATGCAGCCAGTCCGGGGGCTCGAGGAAATGACTGTCGACGTCGATCAGACGCATGGGTACTCCTCCCGAAGGCTCGACCCGGCAAATCACGACCGCCTCGGCGCGACGCGCGCGACCGCTCGCGGTCGATCCGCTCCTTCGACGCTAGCCCTGCCAGGCGCCGCGGGCGACCTGCGGGACGAAGTCGGTCAGATCGCAGGGCATCGCGATCGTCCGACCTTCCTCGGCCGACTTGTAGCAGGCCATCAGGACCTCGGTGACCGCGAGGCCGTCCCGCCAATTCTCGTCCGGCATGCGACCGTCGAGGAAGGCCTGGACCATGTGGCGGTTCTCGTTGACGTAGCCGTAGAGCGCGGCCTCGTCGGACACGACCGGCATGAGACCCTGCTCGGCGTTCTGCTTCTCGACGAGATCCTCGGCCTCGGCCCCCGTCACGCGCCGGCTGAGGAAGACCGAGAGATCCGTCTTCAGGCTGTCGGCCTCGAGCGCGTACTCCGGGCCGAGCAGCTCGGCGCGCAGCCGAAGCGCCGGGCCCACGAAGCTCCACGAGGTCGTCGCCTCGACGATCAGCGGCTCTCCGCCCGGCGCCCGCAGCTTGATCGTCGCCCGCGCGAAATCCTCGACCGGCGCGCGGCGAAAATCGAGGGCTCCCGCTGAGCGTTCGCGCAGGATCTCGACGTACTCGGGCCGGGTCCATTTGAGCGAGGCGATCTGGGCGTTCACCTCCTCGACCCGCAGCGACTCGCGCGGCTCGCCGGGCTCGGTCAGCAGGAAGCGCGCGACTTCGTAGCTGTGGCATAACATGTCGGAAAGCACGCCGCCGCCCTGGCGGACGCCGTCCCAGAACCAGGGCATGTGGGGACCGCTGTGCTCCTCGGCGGCGCGGGCGAGATAGGGCCGGCCGGTGAGGGGGACGGCGCGGCGCCAGATGATCTCCTTGCCGCGCACGATCGACGGCTCGAAGACCTGGTTCTCGAGGTAACCGTGGAGGAGCGGCGTCGAATCGATGAGAGCGACGACCTTCTTCGCTTCGGTGAGATTACGAGCCAGGGGCTTCTCGCAGGCGAGGCCGACGAGCTGCCAGCGACCGCGGAGGAAGCCGTCGACGATCTCCTCGACGATCTCGACCCGGAGATCGTTCGGGGTCGCGATCCAGAGGGCATCGACGGCCGGATCGGCGGCGAGCTCGTCAATCGAGCCGTGGACCCGGGGGCTCCCGACCCGCAGCCCTCGCGCGAGATCGGCGAGGGACTCGGCATGGGCGCGGGTCGGGCTCGTGACGCCCGCGACCTCGCAGTCCCGCACCCCGACGAGACTCTGGACGTGGAAGCGGTTCATGAAGCCGGCCCCGACGAAGCCGATGCCCAGCCGTCGATTGGATCCAGTCGCCAAGCGGGTCTCCCGAGGTACGGTCGGTCGTGTCGCCGGATTCTCGCTCCCTGCCCGGGCGATCGCTAGCGCGGCGGCGGCTCGCGGTGGAAACTGGGGAGGGGCATTCAAAGGAGTGAATCGTGCGGGTCGGCATCTTCGTGTCCGAGGCCTGGGGAGCGAGCTCGCCGATCGGCGAGGTGCGCGAACGGGCGCGGCAGGCCGAGGCGCTCGGGTTCGCGAGCGGCTGGGTGCCGTATCTGCCCTGGTCCCTCGATGCGTTCGCCGCGATCCAGGCAGCGGGGGAGGCGACGAAGTCGATCACGCTCGGAACGGCGGTGGTCCCGACCTACTTCTTCCATCCACTTGCGATGGCGCGTCAGGCGGCGACGGTGCAGTCGGCGATCGGGCGGCCGATCGAGCTCGGGATCGGCTGCTCGAACGTCGCGGTCATCTCGATGCACGGGCTGCCCTACGAGCGGCCCGCGCGCCACGTGCGCGAGTACGTCGAGATCCTCTCGGCCGCGCTCTCGGCGGGCGAGCATCCGCTCGGGGCGCGGGAGAAGGCGGGCTTCGTCCAGTACGCGGGGGATTTTTTCAAGCTCGGGTCGATCTACGGGGCGCCGGAGACGGCGCAACCGGGTCGCCTGCTCATTGGCGCCCTGGGACCGCAGATGTTGCGCGTCGCTGGCGCGCATAGCGACGGAACGATCGCGACCTGGGCCGACGCGGGAGCGATTGCGCGCGGCATCGTGCCGGCCCTGCGCAAGGCCGCGGAAGCGGCGGGACGCCCCGCACCGACCGTCGCCGGCGTCGTCGCGGTCACGATCACGAACGAGCCCGAGGCCGTGCGCGCCTTCGCCCAGAGCGAGTTCGGCTTCTACGAGGGGGCGATGCCGTATCGCCGGATGCTCGAGGTCGGCGACGCGAAGAAGATCAGTGATGTCTGTGTGATCGGCGACGAGGAGACGGTTGCCCGACGACTGCGCGAATTCGCGAAAGCGGGCATGACGGATTTTCTGGCCGCCCCGCTGGCGTACGGGCAGTCGACCTGGAGCTTCACGGCGGAGAAGCTCTCGGGACTCCTGAGCTGAGCCTTCGGCCGGGGGCGCATTCGGCTCCGACAAGTCGAGGGGCGACTCGTCGAGGGCCGTCTACTCCTGGGTCGGCTGGGGCGTTGCTGGTGTGAACAGCAGCCGATTGCGATTCTCGACCAGGGCGAGCTCCATGTCGTCGGCAAACCGGACCCGGGCGGGCATCGGCGCGTAGCCCTTCGAGGGACGGAAGAATCCGAAGGGCAGCTCTTCGAAGTCGATGGGTGCGAACTCGAGGTCGACGAAGATGTCGTTCAATTGGCTCTCGTCGAAGGGCAGGTCGCGGTCGTCGCCCAGGAACCGAACCCCGAGCCAGGCAGCAGCAATCGCAAGGGCGATCATGCCCACGTAGACCAGGTCTCCGCGACGGCTTTTCATGGCAACCCCCTCGCGCGCGGCGTGATGACGCGTGCGGCATCGGGGGTTGGACGGAAGCTAGCGGAGACGCGCGCGGGCGGACAGCGCTGACGCGGGTTTTCTCCCGAGATCCACCGCTGTGTACGTCAGCAACAGCGCCCGCGGCCGTTCGCTCGGTCCGTGAGCTCCCGTCGCGCGGCGCCGGTCTCTCTCGGCAGCGCGGTCTGCCCGACGAATCCGTGCAGGAAGCCGCGCAGCGCGGATCCGAAGCGAAGCAGGCGCGCGCGCAGCGCGTTCCATCCCCTCATGCCCGCAGCGTCCTGCGCCAGACCCGCGCGGCATCGAGGACGATGACCGAGACGAGCACCATGAAGAGCGCCGTGACCGCCGCGTCGAGGCGATTGTTGAAGATCAAGACCTGGGTCTCAGCGAGCTTGCCCTCGCCGATCAGTCCCGAGGCGAGCTGGCCGGCGAGATGATCCGCCTGCGCGAGGAAGCCGATCCGTCGATCGGGATGCCAGATCTTCTGGACCCCCGCCGTCATCGTGACCGAGAGCAGCCAGACGAGCGGCAGGGCCGGGGCGAGCGCGTAGATCGGGCGCGACGTCTTCAGCACGATCGTCGTCGCGAGGGCGAGCGCCGTCGCGGCGAGCAGCTGGTTCGCGATGCCGAAGAGGGGCCACAGGGTATTGATCCCGCCGAGCGGATCGACGACGCCCTGGTAGAGGAAGTAGCCCCAGCCCGAGACGATCAGCGCCGAGGCCAGCAGGTTCGAGAAGAGATGCGAGGTTCTTCCGAGGGGCGCGTAGAGATGACCGAGCAGGTCCTGCACCATGAATCGCCCGACGCGGGTTCCAGCGTCGAGGGTCGTCAGGATGAAGAGCGCCTCGAACATGATGGCGAAGTGGTACCAGATGGCCTTCACCGCCGGACCGCCAAGGGCCTGGGAGAAGATCTCGGCCATGCCGACCGCGAGCGACGGGGCGCCGCCGGTGCGCGAGAGGATCGAGTGCTCGCCGATCTCGCGGGTCAGCCGCTCGAGCGCTGCCGGGTCGAGCGGGAAGCCCCAGCCCGAGATCGTCGCCGCGGCCTCGTTGACGGTCGTCCCGATCAGCGCCGCCGGCGAGTTGATCGCGAAATAGACCCCGGGCTCCATCACCGCCGCTGAGAGCAGCGCCATGATCGCGACGAAGGATTCCATCAGCATGGCGCCGTAACCGATCATGCGCGCGTCGGGCTCGGAGGCGAGCAGCTTCGGCGTCGTGCCAGAAGAGATCAGGGAGTGGAAGCCCGAGATCGCGCCGCAGGCGATCGTGATGAAACAGAAGGGGAAGAGCTTGCCCGAGAAGACGGGGCCCGTTCCGTCGACGAACTGGGTCACCGCGGGCAACAGGACCGGCGGCTGCACGATGAGGAGCCCGGCGGCGAGGAGCCCCACGGTTCCGATCTTGATGAAGGCCGAGAGATAGTCGCGAGGGGCCAGCAACAGCCAGACCGGCAGCACGCTCGCGATGAAGCCGTAGGCGATGATCGAGAGCGCGAGCGTTCGCTTGTCGAGATCGAAATAGACGCGCAGCGCTGCGTTCTCGTCGACCCAGCGCCCGCCGAAGACGGCGAGCACGACGAGGCCGAGCCCGAGGATCGTCGCCTCGAGGACGCGGCCGGGACGGAGATGGGTCATGTAGAGACCCATCAGCAGCGCGATCGGAATCGTGGCGCCGACGGTCGACGTCGCCCATGGGCTTCCGAACATGGCGTTGACGACGACGAGACCCAGCACCCCGATCAGGATGATCATGATCGCGAGCACGCCGACCAGCGCCGCCGCGCCGCCGATCGGCCCGATCTCCTCGCGCACCATCTGGCCGAGGCTCTTGCCGTCTCGGCGCAGCGAGCCGACGAGGATCGTGAAGTCCTGGACCGCGCCGCCCAGCACGACGCCGATCACGATGTAGAGCGTGCCCGGCAGGTAGCCGAACTGGGCCGCGAGGATCGGACCGACGAGGGGGCCGGGGCCGGCGATCGCGGCGAAGTGGTGGCCGAAGACGACCCAGCGATTGGTCGGAATGAAATCCTTGCCGTCCGCCAGCCGCGTCGCCGGCGTCGCTCGATTCGCGTCGAGGCCGAAGACGCTTACCGCCAGGAAACGCGAGTAGAAGCGGTAGCCGAGGGCGTAGATGCAGACGGCCGCGATCAGGAACCAGGCGCTCGAGAGCGTCTCACCGCGGGAGAGGGCGATTGTCCCGAGTGCCCAGGCGCCGAGCAGCGAGACGGCGATCCAGAGCAATGCCCGCAATCCGCTCATCCCATTCCTCCGATCGACGCGCATCACCGTGGTCCAGGTCCGATCGCATTGTTGCCAGCCCCTTCCGACCGAGCAAGGGGAGCTTCCGCCGATTCCGTCAGAGCACGAGCGGCACCATGAGGCCGCACCAGAGCGCGGCCCAACAGGCGGCCAGGACGTCGAGCACGACGCCAGTCCGCGCCATCACGGGGATCGTGACATAGCCCGACCCGAAGACGATCGCGTTCGGGGGCGTGCCCGCCGGAAGCGCAAAATCACATGAGGCGGCGAAGGTCGCCGCGAAGAGCACGGGCTCGACCTGCCCGGGCGCGACGGTCGTCGCCAGGATCGGCAGCAGGACGGCCACCGTCGCCGCGTTCGAAGCGAAGGCCGAGAGCGCGACCGTCACCAGGCTGACGAGGACGATCTGGGGTGTCGGGGCGAGATCGCGCAGGAAGACGAGGCGTGTACCCAGCCAATCCGAGAGGCCCGATCCCTCGATCGCTTCCGCCATCGCGAAGCCGCCGCCGATCAGGAGCAATGTCTTCCACTGCAGCGTGCGCAGCGAGCGCGGCTCGAGCACGGCGCGCCCGTTCGCACGGGCGAGCATCAGGGTCAGGCTCGCGAGCAGCGCCGCCCCGGCCTCGACCAGCGCCGTCGTCGCCGGAATGCCCGCCGCCTGCAGCATCGCCGTCAGGGGCCGACCCGAAATCCACGCGAGCGCCGCCGCGAGAAAGACGCTCAGCACGATCCACTCGGCTGGCTGGATGGTGCCGAGGCGCGCCCGCTCGCTCTCGAGCGCGTGGCTGCCCGAGGCCGCGTCCGGGGCATCGTGGCGCCCCATTCGCCAAAGCGCGACCCAGACGACGAACAGGAAGACCGTCGCGAAGGGAACCCCGATCAGCATGAAATCGAGGAAGTCGATCTCGCGTCCGCGCTGGGCCATGAAGCCCGAGAGCTGTGCGGCGGGGACGGTTCCGATCTTCGTGCCGGTTCCGCCGAGATTCGCGGCGTAGGCGATCGCGAGCATGAGAGCGGCGCCGTAGCCCTGGAGCCGGCGGCCCGCCTGGTGCTCGAACTCGGCGATGATCGCGAGGCCGATCGGGAACATCATCGCTGCGGTCGCGGTGTTCGAGATCCAGAGAGAGACGAAGGCGGTCGCGAGCAGGAGACCGAGCAGCAGCCGGCGTGGCTCGGTGCCGATCGCGCCCATGATGGTCAATGCGATGCGGCGGTGGAGATTCCATTGCTGCATCGCGGCGGCGATCCCCATGCCGCCGAGAAAGAGGAAGACGTAGGGATCGAGATAGGGAAGGAAGGCACCTTTTGCATTTGCGAGCAGACTGTCGCCGTGGAGATTCGAGAGCGGCACGACGACGAGCGGTAGACACGCCGTCCAGTACATCGGCAGCGCTTCGCTGATCCACCAGAACGCCATCAGCGCCGTCAGGGCGGCGGCCAGGGCCGGGCGCGACCCGAACGCCCCGACGTCATGGAGCGGCGAATCGACGAGCCAGATGCCGAGAAAGAGCGCGAGCCCGATTGCAACGAGGCGGGGCCGGATCACCCGCTCGACCGACCGACGCGGCTGTGGTGGCGGCTGTACAGGAAGTAGACGGCGAGTCCGATCGCCAGCCAGATCAGGAATCGGATCCAGGTCGCGGCGGGCAGGGCTGCCATCAGACCGAACGATCCGGCGGCGGCGAGCAGGGGAAGCAGTGGGACCCAGGGTGTGCGAAAGGGGCGCGGTCGGTCGGGCTCGGTGCGGCGCAGGACGAGGATGCCGATCGAGACGACGACGAACGCGAAGAGCGTTCCGATGTTCGCCAGCTCGGCAAGCTCCTTCAGGGGAACGAAGCCCGCGATCACGGCGACGATGACGCCGACGCCGATGGTGGCGACATGGGGCGTCCCGAAACGGGGGTGGACGGCGGAGAAGAGTCCGGGCAGCAGCCCGTCGCGGGACATCGAGAAGAAGATTCGCGACTGCCCGAGCAGCAGGACGAGCAGCACGCTCGAGAGCCCGGCGATTGCGCCGGCCGAGATCAGGCCACCCGCGAAATCGAGGCCATGGCTCCGGAAGGCCTGGGCGACGGGGGCAGAGGTATCGATCTGGTCGAGGGGCACCATGCCCGTCACGACGGCGGCGACGGCCAGGTAGAGGACGGTACAGGCGGCGAGCGACCCGATGATGCCGGTCGTCATGTCGCGCTCCGGATTGCGCGACTCCTCGGCCGCGGTCGTCACCGCGTCGAATCCGATGTACGCAAAGAAGACCGTCGCGGCCCCGGTGACGATGCCCTGGAGGCCGAAGGGCGCGAACGGGCTCCAGTTCGCGGGCGTGACGTAGAAGCCGCCGACGGCGATCACGAAGAGCACGACGAAGAGCTTGATCGCGACGATGACGGCATTCGCCCGGGCGCTTTCGCGGATCCCGACGACGAGCAGCGCCGTCATCAGCAGCAGGATCAGGAACGCCGGGAGATTGAAGACGGCGCCGGGCACGGTCCCGGGCGAGCCTGCAATCGCCGTCGGAACCTCGAGGCCGAAGCCCTCGAGGATGTCCAGCGCATAGCCCGACCATCCGACGGCCACGGCGCTCGCCGCCAACGCGTACTCGAGGATCAGATCCCAGCCGATGATCCAGGCGACGAGCTCGCCGAGCGTCGCATAGGCGTAGCTGTATGCGCTTCCGGCGATGGGAAGCATCGTCGCGAACTCCGAGTAACAGAGCGCGGCCAGCGCACACACGATGCCCGCGATGGCATAGGACGCGATCACGGCCGGTCCGGCGTGGTTCACCGCCGCGACGCCCGTCAGGACGAAGATGCCCGTCCCGATGATGCAGCCGATCCCGAGCAGCACGAGGTCGACGGCGCCGAGGGTGCGCCGGAGCGTCCGGCCCTCATGAGCGAGATCGGATTCGAAGGCGACGATCGTCTTGCGAGCGAAAAGCGAGCCAGCCATGGATGAATGCACCCTCCGATCACGGGCGACGTCGAGAGCGCCCGGATGCCGGGGGAGGGGCCGCAGCAGCATACCGCGCGACCCGCTCGGTCGTCAGCTGCGGAATCCGAGCAGGGCAAAGAACGCCTGGCGGCGGCTACGGGAGTGGAACATGAGTCCGAAGAACATCACGATGTACAGCACGCCGAACGCCAGCCGGACCTCGGCGTCGGGGAAGAACAGCTGGACGGCGAAAGCGCCCGTCAGGAAGATCGCTTCGGTCCGAGAGAAGTCGAGGTCGATGATGAGCATCGTCGCGAGCAGCGATTGGGCGGAGGTCAGGAAGAGTTCCTCGGACTGACGGGAATCGAGGGGCAGACCGACCATCGCCCCCGACGCAACCATGAAGGCGACGGGCAGGGCGCCGACGAGCAGCGTCCACTGGTTGACCTTCGACGAGATCAGGGCGCCGATTCCGAGGTCGCCCCGCATGCGCCAGGCGAACATCAGGGCCACGAGGAATTCGGGTGACTCCGAAGCGAGCGGAGCGACCCACTGGACCAGCAGGAACTCGTCGACCGCGAACCCGTGGCCGAGCTCGACGAGGCTCTCTGCGAAGGGCTCCGCCGACTGGAAGATCGCGAAGGCGGCGTAGCCGAGCAGGAAGGTCGCGACCAGGCGGCGTCCGACGGTATTCACCCGGGCATCGATCCAGGCCGCGGGTCCGACGAGCTCGGAATCCCCGCGGTGGCCCTTCGACGCAGCGACCGCGTACGCCAGGAAGAGACTCAGCAGCACGATCGCGTCGATCAGGTTCAGCTCGCCCTTCAGCGGGATGGTGAACGAGTAGAGCGTCGAGAGCAGCAGGTACCGCATCTCGAGTCGGTGATGGACAGGGATCTGGAGCGAATTCGTTCGGGCGCGCCAGCAGGCGACCAGGACGACGGAGGTCCAGCCGAGGCCGATCAGCAGCCGGTTGGCCCCGGTCATGTTCGCGATGGCGTAATGGGCGTATTTCGGATCCTCGGCGGCCTTGATCGCGAAGGTCAGATCGACGGCGTATTCGGGCAGCACGCTCACGAGGGCCAGGACGAGGAGCGCGAGCGACTGCGGAAGATCCTGCTCTCCGAGCTCGACCGACCAGGAGAGCATGAATGCGGCGCCGATGATCGCAATACCCGTCCAGGATGCGATCGCGATCGCGCCGAGGTTGGCTCCACTCGCCAATAGCCACGGCAGCGGCATGGCCAGGGAAATGGCCAACCACGCGATGACACGAATGTTCGAGGATGAGGCGGGCGCGTTCATGAAGGGCAAGCAGAATCGCCGCGCGCAACGCGGGCGTCAATGGTCCTTTTTCGAGCCCGCGGGGTTCGTCCCGCTAAGCATGGGAACGGCTCTCGGCCTGGATCCTTCGCCATCGAAACGGCGAAGCGAGCTGTGCCCAATAGGTCTGGGGAAAGGCTTCGAGATCGGGGATGCCGATCGACTCGGGGGGCATTCTGTCTCGGGGCCAGAAGAAGGACCCGAAGACGAGGTCCCAGAGGATCAGGTTCGAGCCGTAATTCGTGTTGGCCTCGGCGAGATTCTTTGCATGGTGCCAGCGGTGGAGCTCGGCCATCGAAAACAGGTAGTTGAGGGGGCCGAGGCTGACCCGCACGTTCGAGTGCTGCAGGTATCCGAGCACGGCGGTGGCGAGGGCGAAGAGGATCATGACCTTGGGCGGCGTGCCGAGCAGCGTCAGCGGGATCAGCCCGGCCGTCGTGTCGACCACGATGTCCAGGGGATGGAAACGTGCGGCGTTGAAGAAGTAGAGGCGGGGGGCACTGTGATGGGTGGCGTGGAGGCGCCAGAAGGGCTCCCAGGTATGCGACAGGCGATGGCTCCAGTACTGGAAGAGCTCGGCCGCCACGAGGGCGAGGGGGAGCTGGAGCAGCAGCGATGCGTCCGAGGGCCAGAGCGCGGGGGTTCCGAGCGACGCGAGGCGCTCGGCGACCGGGGCGAGGAGCTTCGGGACGACGAAGAGCGTCGCCTGGGAAGCGATCACGACGCTGACCGCGTGGCCCATGTCGACGAGCACGTCGCGATGGGAGCGATTCCAGCTCAGATGGTTGGGCCAGAGCCGCTCTGCGGCGAAGATCACGATGGCGGATGCGAGCAGGACCGGCGCCGTGTTGCCGCCCTCCTCGACGACCTGGTTGCCGACGACGAGCGCGACGGTCAGCACGACCGGAAAGAACAGCCACGAAGCAATCTTGTCGAGCATGGGTCGTCCTCTTCGATTTCGACCCTCGAACTCTACCAATCGGAGCGCCGTCGGGGCTAGCCTTCGCGCGTGGTGGACACGGTGCTGAAAGACGTCTGCGTGATCGGCACCGGTGCCGCAGGCGGGGTATGGATCGATGCGTTGACGCGCGCCGGCGTCGAGGTCGTCGCCCTCGAGCGGGGTCCCCAGCTCGGCCCCGCCGACTTCGTGCGTCACGACGAGTGGAGCAACATCCATCGCAGCGATGGCTTCGCGCCCGAGTGGCGCGATACGCTGCGCGAGACGGGAACGGAGACTGCTCGCCTCGGACGCTCCTCGATGCTCGCCCAGTGTGTCGGCGGCGGAACCGCGCACTGGGGCGGACAGAGCTGGCGCTACCGGGAGGATGATTTCTGTCTGCTCTCGAAGGAAGGGGCGATCGCGGGCGCCAATCTCGCCGACTGGCCGATCTCGTACGCCGAGCTCGAGCCCTGGTACGAGCGGGCCGAGCAGCGACTCGGGCTGGCGGGCCGAGCCGGGTCGAATCCCTTCGAGGCGGCACGGCGACGTGGCTACCCGAATCCCCCGCATCCGCCCCGGCGAGCGACGCTTGCGATCGAGCGCGGGGCGAAGGCGCTGGGGCTGCATCCGTTCCCGACGCCGCTCGCCATCAACTCCCGGCCCTACGCTGGGCGCGGAACCTGTCTGAACGGCGGTCAGTGCTCGAACTTCGGCTGTCCGACCCAGGCGAAGGCCTCGACCCTCTCGATCCAGATCCCGGCGGCGATGGCGACCGGACGCCTCGACCTGCGCACGGGCACACGTGCGGTCGAGCTGATCGTCGGGGCCGACGGACGCGTGCGGGCCGCCCGGACGATCACGGCCGAGGGTAGGGAAGGGGAGGTTCGTGCAAACCATTTCGTGCTGGCGGCGGGCTCGATCGCGACCCCCCATCTGCTCCTGCTCTCGCGCTCGGCGCGCTTTCCGCAAGGGCTCGCGAACGGCTCCGGTCTCGTCGGCCGGAACCTGATGTTCCACATCTTCTCGTACGTCGGCTTCGAGCTGCCCGACGAGTCGATGGGCGCCTTCGGCCCGGCGGGCATGCTGTCGATCGACGACTTCCACGCCAGCGATCCGAAGCGGGGATTCATCCGCGGAGCCGTCATCTCGGAGGCCGCGGAGCCTGGACCGCTCTGGGCCGCCTACAAGGCGCCCGAATATCTCGGCCGAAAGACGGGCGCCTGGGGCGGCCCGCTCAAGGACTATCTTCGGCGTTATTCGCGACTCGCGGCGATGATCTCGATCGGGGAGGACCTCGCGCGCTTCGACAATCGGATCGATCTCGATCCCGATCACGTCGATGCCGACGGTCTCCCCCTCCCGCGCATCACCCACCAGAGCCATCCGAACGACCTGGCTCTCGCGGCCGCCTTCGAAAAGACGATGGCCGAGATCGCCGTCGCCGCCGGGGCCCGGAAGGTCTTTTCGTTCGATTTCAGCCGGGCCAAGGGCGGCACGGGTCATCTCCTCGGCACCTGCCGCATGGGCACGGATCCCGAAAAATCCGTCGTCGATCGCGACGGTCGGAGCCATGAAGTTCCGAATCTCTACGTGCCCGACGGCAGCTGCTTTCCCAGCGCTGCGGGCTACAACCCGACGCTCACGATCTTCGCCAACGCCGAGCGGATGGCCGAGCGTTTTCTCGACCGGCTCGGGCGCTCCGGACGCTCCGGACGCTCCGGACGCTCCGGACG
>Ga0163144_10020502_pt1 | contig 13208 bp, 14 predicted proteins | sample OliLak19BULKMAT1_FD_123175 | JGI IMG/M metagenome (GOLD analysis project Ga0163144, IMG submission 123175) | Freshwater microbial mat bacterial communities from Lake Vanda, McMurdo Dry Valleys, Antarctica - Oligotrophic Lake LV.19.BULKMAT1 | ecosystem: Environmental > Aquatic > Freshwater >... | reverse complement strand
GCGAACCATCGACGCCGTGATCGAAGAAACAGGCAGGATCGTGAAAGCCATCAGCCCGACCGAATGCAGCAACTACATCGTCGGAGCGGGATATGCTTCCACCAAAATATGAAACGCTCTAGATTATCTCTGTCTCGCTCTTGCGGCGATCTTCAGCCGGCCTCATGTAGCGCTCACGGCGGCGCCGGTCGGGCCCGAAGAAATCCGGTGCCGTCACGAAATTGCGTCGCGCATGCGTCACAGCGGTCAGCTTGGTCCAGACCATTTTCGGCGATACGGGCTTGCAGAGAATTTCGTCCGCGCCGGCGTCACGGAGCTCCTTCACGGTCCGCTGCGTGGTGTCGGCCGTGCAGGCGATGATGGGAACGAACCGGTCTCCGGTGAAGTGTTCGGAGCGCGCAAAGCGCGTGAACTCGGCGCCATTTCGCGTGCCCATGAGGTAGTCGGCGATGACGATGTCGAAGCTCTGGCAGGACAGGAGGTGTAGCCCCTCGTCGACCGTGAGCGCCGGTCTGACCTCGCGGACGCCCAGGCCGCTGAGCATCAGGCGCATCACTTGCTGCATGAAGCGGTGGTCATCGACCACGAGTATCGAAAGATCGCAGATGCGCTGCTTGTTCAACGGAGTCTCCCGGGCAGACCTTGATGACAGAAAACCCGCGCTTTACGATGAAGCGGGAGATGGCAACCCCTGCGATACGGGAAACCTCTCGGTAACCTTCAATCCGGTTTTGTCGCCAGCTCCGCACCGTCATCGCGCGATTGGTCGAACGTCACAGCCTTGATCGTTTCACAGGGCGGCGCTGGCAGGTGGTGATCCGGGATCAGCACGCCCGCCTTGTCCATCTTCTCCGTGACGCTCTTGACGAACGCGTTGCCGATGCGGACGTTCTCGACCGCCAATCACGTTGCGCGCAAGTTCCCTGTCGGCATCTATGTCGGCGTCGATCTCCTCCCCCTGGATCAGCACGCAAAGCGCCGCGCCGATGCTCGACACTCAGGACACCTGCAGTTCGAACGCGAAGCGGGAGAGGCTGCGGGTCTTGTTGTGGATCACCTGCGCTTCGCCCTCGGGAAAGATGTGCAGCGTGCCCTCGACCCCTGCCCCCGCCAGCAAGGGCGAGGACGGAACCCATCCGCCAATGGCTCCCGAGGGGCGAGCGCGACCTATTCGAACTCGGGCTCAGGCGGGAACACGTCAGCCGGGAAATCGCCCGACACAGTATTGGGGAAGTTGGGATCGCGCTTCTGCATGAAGCTTTCGATACCCTCCTTCACATCGGTCGACTGGCCGCGCAGCTGGATGCCGCGGCTGTCCAGCTTGTGTGCCTCCATCGGATGCGCGGCCCCCATCATCCGCCACATCAGCTGACGCGAAAAGGCAATCGAAACCGGTGCCGACTTTTCTGTGACCCGATGCGCCAGCTCCAGCGCCGCCGGCAGCAGATCGTCCGGGCCATGAAGCGAGTGCACCAGCCCCGACCCCTTGGCCTCGTGCGCATCGAACACCCGTCCCGAATAGACCCAATCGAGCGCAGTCTGCATGCCAACAAGGCGCGGCAGGAACCAGGCTGAGCACGCTTCTGGCGTGATCCCGCGGCGAGCAAACACGAAACCGAACTTGGCCCCCGTCGATGCGAGGCGGAAATCCATCGGCAGCTGCATGGTGGCGCCCACGCCCACCGCCGCGCCATTCACGGCCGCAATCACCGGCTTCAGACTGCGATAGATGCGCAGCGTCACGCGACCGCCGCCATCACGACGAAAGCCGTTCGTGATGATCTCCTCGCCTGCCGCCCGCTTGTTGTAGTTGAACGTATCCGCTCCAGCGATGCCAAGCTCGGCGCCCGCGCAGAAAGCCCGACCCGACCCCGTCACGACAACGGCGCGGACCGTATCATCCGCATCGGTCCGGTCGAACAGTTCGATCATCTCGCGCATCACCACGGGGGTGAAGGTGTTCATCTTGTCGGGACGGTTGAACGTCGCGACGGCGACGCCATCTGTCACCTTGTAGTCGAACATCGTGAAGTCGGTCATGGGACCATCCTGGTGAGCTTGAAGGGCGTCGGTAGCAGGTCTGATAGCGTGTGCGTGCCGACGCCGTCGATCCAAATCGGCGTGTCGGGCGGCATGAATTCAACCATCACCTGACGGCAGGCGCCGCAGGGCATGCGTGTTTCATTGCCTGCATGCACAAAATCATCGGCGCCGCAGCTTACAGCCAGTGCGAGCATGCCGGCTGTCGCATACTGTGTCCGGGCGGCGAACATGGCCACCCGCTCGGCACAGCAGGTGAGCCCGTAGCTGGCGTTTTCCACATTGGCACCAGGTATGATCACACCATTGTCGAGCAACACGGCTGCGCCGACGTGAAACTTCGAGTAGGGAGCATGGGCCCCTGCTCGCGCTGCGCGGGCGGCGTCGGCAAGGCGGCGAATGGCGTTGGCGTCAGTCATCAAGGCGGCCTCGAAGGGGCCGCGCAATCTGGAGAGGGACAGAGTGCAAGGCAAGCGGTCAATCGCAACGCTTGAGGAGGCAAAGGCCTTCATCCGCGCCAACACGCGGATCGCTGCGGTGCACGGCCTGCCCATTCGCCTGCATATCGCCGACGAGTTGACCCCGATCTGGGAGGCAACCGAGAAAGACCTCGCCGAAGCCAACGTCGCCCCGCCCTTCTGGGCTTTTCCATGGGCCGGCGGCCAGGCGCTGGCGCGTTATGTGCTCGACAACCCGGACACGGTTCGCGGCAAGCTTGTGCTCGACATCGCCTGCGGATCGGGCCTCGTCGGGATCGCTGCGGCGCTCGCGGGCGCGGCGGAGATAGTCGCCAACGACATCGATCCGATCTGCGAGGCCGCCGTCGCGCTGAACGCCGAACTCAACGGCGTATCGGTGACATATTCCGGCGGCGACCTGCTACACGGCGATCCACCCGACCATGACGTGATCCTCGCCGCCGACGTGTTCTACGAACAGACGCCAGCCCGGCTTTTCCGCGAGATGCTGGAACGCGCAAAGGCGAATGGCGCAATCATCTTTGCCGGCGATCCCGGGCGCACCTATTTCCCGCGCGATGCTTTCCGGCAGGTGGCGGAGTATGCCGTGGAGACGACGACCGAGATCGAGAACCACCCGATAAAGACAGCGCGCGTGTGGACGCTTTAGGCCAGCACGAACCGCGTGCCGCACAGCTCGACAAACGACCCGCTCGGAACCTCGCCGATTCTGACGCCAGCCTTTTGCGCATTGGCGAGGATCGCATTCGCATTGCGGCATGCCAGCCTGACCGCTGAAAGCCCCTCGCCCCGATCATCCTCCAGCGGCGAGAAGCGCGCGCGCGCATTGTCGAGCTCGATCGTCCAGATCTCGCCATCGCGCCGCACAGGACGCTCAAGCAGCCTGCTCCAGCGATCGGCCGTCGCCGAAGGATCATCGCATTGCATCCGCGCGCCCGTGATCGCCTGCACCGTCTTCGAGCGATCCTTGTCCTGCCAGCTTGGGCCAGCCCAGTGATAACCGCCCAACAGGTCCGCGCCGCCCGAGTGGCGATCAACGGACAGCAGGCATCCGCCCGTGTCCTTCGGATGCAGGTGCAGCGCCTCGGATGTGGAAACCTCGTCGCCGGACTTGATGTCCTGAACCAGCCGCACGGCCATCGACGTGAAATGAGCGCGCCGCCGTTCGAGGTCGTCGCAGTCGACGATGTACATGTATCCGCCATCGCCCTTGCGGCGCTCGAGATAGCGGCCGCCCGCCGTGCCGTCGGTCAGGGGAGAGACCACTTCGAGAAATGTCCCGCTCATCGCGAACAACGCGTTATGGAGACCATACTTTCCGACGCCGGGATCGCGATAGCAGATCTCGAGCCCGAGCACGTCAGCGATCTGTTTCTCGACCGTGGCAAGGTCCCCGGCGACAAGCGCGATCTGGCGAAGCCTCAGATATCCCATGGCGCCCTCCCTGAGCGTTACGGACATCCAGCGGCCTTGCCGGCTCTGCGTCCGCCTTTCGATCATATGCCTGATAGCGGCCGCACGCGAAGCGATGAAATCGTTGGAGGCCCGGACATGCGGGAGATTCCCTACCCCCTCCCGCGTCATCAACGGGAGCGCATGGTCCGCCTCGTCAAGGGTGAAACAGAGCACGAAGCCGGGATCGGACAATGCCTGCCCGATCACGGCACCCGTGGCGCGCGGCTGCTTCATGAAAGCGGGGTCAAAACCGGCCAACACATCCGGATCGCGTGGCAAGCCATTCCAAGGGGCCTGCGCTCTTGTTTCTGCGATCACACGAAGCTGCCAGTCACATGAAGCTGTAAGGCTCGACGTCCAGCGTCATGCGCACAGCGGACGGCAGTTTCACGCGCTCCTTCCAGGCTGCGAGGAAAGCCGACAGATCGACATTGCGGTCCGAGCGCACGAGGAAGCGGCGGCGGTGACGGCCGCGCAGGATGGTGATCGGCGCGGGCGCGGGACCCCACACATCTATGCCCGTGGCGTTGGGCTGGCCCTCGCTCAGCATCCGGGCGGCAGCGTCGACCTGTTCCGCGCTGGGCGCGGAGAGGATCACAGCGCCCAGCCGGCCGTAGGGCGGGAAGCCGACCAGGCGACGCTGGTCAAGCTCGTGCGCAATGAAGGCGTCGCGGTCGCCAGCAGCGAGAAGCGCGATGGCGGGGCTTTCCGGCGCGTAGGTCTGGATGATGGCGCGGCCCGGCTTGTCCGCGCGCCCCGCCCTGCCGGCGACCTGCAGCAGCAGCTGAAAGGTGCGCTCGCCGGCGCGAAGGTCGCCACCACGCAGGCCAGCGTCAGCATCGACAACGCCGACCAGCGTCAGGGTTGGAAAGTTGTGGCCCTTGGCGACGATCTGCGTGCCGATCAGAATGTCGATCGCGCCGGTCTCCATGCGCGCGATCAGGCTGCGCAAATCGTCAGCCGAGGCAACCGTGTCGGACGACAGGATTTCGACGCGTGCGCCACGGAAGCGCGTGTGCACTTCCTCCGCCAGTCGCTCGACTCCCGGGCCGACGCCGGTCAACGAACCCCGCGCGCCGCAATGTGGACAGGCGAGCGGCTTTTCCATCGTGAAGCCGGTCAGGTGGCAGACAAGCCGTCCGGTATAGCGATGCTCGACCAGCCATGAATCCGTGTCGGGCGCCTTCAGGCGTTCCCCACACGCGCGGCAGATCACCAGTGGCGCATAGCCACGGCGGTTGAGGAACAACAGCGCCTGCTCTTTTGCCGCGAGGGTCTGCTCGATCGCCACCGCAAGTTGCGGGCCGATCCAGCGGCCTGTCTCGGGAGGCTCCACGCGCATGTCGGCGAGCGCGATTGCGGGCAGGGTCGCAACACCGGGACGCGCGTGCAGGCGAAGATGCACGTATTTTCCGGCTTGCGCGTTCTGCAACGTCTCCAGCGAGGGCGTCGCCGAGGCAAGGATGATCGCGCACTGCTCGACCGACGCCCGCAGAACGGCGAGATCGCGGGCGTGATAGAGGACGCCATCTTCCTGTTTGTATGACTGGTCGTGCTCTTCGTCGACGATGATCAGCCGCAGCTTTGCGAATGGCAGGAACAGCGCCGATCGGGCGCCGACGACGATGCGCGCCCGGCCCGCCGCGACTTCGCGCCAGACGCGCCGCCGGGCGGATGAGCCGGCGGCCGAATGCCATTCGGCCGGTGCAACGCCGAAGCGCTCCTCGAAACGGGATGTCACGGCCTGCGTCAGTGCGATTTCGGGCAGGAGAACGAGGACCTGCGCTTCGGGATCCTGCAGCGCCTCTGCGATTGCCTCGAAATAGACTTCAGTCTTGCCTGATCCGGTGACGCCATCGAGGAGCGCTGCGCGGAACGTATTCTCGCGCACCATCCCGCGCAGGTAGGCAGAGGTTTCAACCTGCTCCCCGGTCAGTTGCTTGGCCGGGAGATCCGGGTCCGGGTGCGGAAACGGCGGATCGAGCGAGCGTTCGACATGGATCAGCGCGCCGGCATCGAGCAGGCCCTTCACAACGCCCGACGACACGCCCGCCCTTCGCGCAAGGTCAGCGCCTGACATCGGCTCGATAGCGTGGGCAAGCACCTGCTCGCGCGCGGGCGTCATGCGCGGAGGCGTGTCGCCTGTTCGAACGACCAGCGTTTCGACCGGCGGCGCGTCCAGCGCCTCGCGCGATCGCATCGCCATGGCGAGGACCATGCCGGACGGGGCGCAGATGTATTTTGCTGCCCGCTCGATGAAGCTGCGCATGTTGGCCGAAAGGCCCGGCGCACCGATCACGTCCTGGACCGGCTTCAGCTTGCGATTGGACGACGTGCCACGTTCGGCCCAGATCACGCCGGTCATCTCGCGCGGCCCAAGTGGCACCGTCACGAAGCTGCCGGGGCCAGCATCGAGCGTTTCGGGCAGTTCATAGTCGAACGGCTCCGGCAGGGGCTGTGGCAACAGCACCGATACGATTCGTGGTCGAGACGGCATGGCGGGGAGAATGGACCGTGAACGCCGCATGTTCAACCGTCCCGCCTGTCATGCCGAAACGCGGCCTTAACGGCGGGGCCCCACCTTCCCGCCAATGAGCACGCCCCATACGGCCCGCGAAGCGCTGCAGGAGTTCTCCATCTGGCTGGAGACCGAGCGCCGTGCCTCGCCCATGACCATCGAGGCCTACCAGCGCGACATCGGCAATTTCATCGGCTTTCTCGTCGAGCATCTCGGTGGCGAACCGCACGTCCTGGACCTCAAGAGCCTGACGCGTCATGACGTCGTCGCATGGCTTGCGCGACGCCGCAGCCAGGACAATCTCGCCGCCTCCTCACGCGCCCGCGCCGCATCCAGCCTCCGGGCCTTCTTTCGCTTCCTCGACCGCCGCCTCGATTCGGCGAACGCCAAGGCGATGATGTTCGAGAGCCCGCGCCGACCGCATCGCCTGCCGCGGCCGCTACCGGAAAAGATCGCGCCGCAGACGATCGAGATGGCGGGCGAAGGCGATGGCGGGGATGTGCCTGCCTGGGTGCTCGCCCGCGATGCAGCGATCCTGTCACTGCTTTATGGAGCCGGGCTTCGTCTTTCGGAAGCGCTGGCGCTGACTGGCAGGGATGTGCCTGCAGGCGAGCAGCTGCGCGTCCTTGGCAAGGGGCGCAAGGTTCGCATCGTGCCGCTGATCCGCGCGGTGCGTGATGCCGTGAACGCGTACGCGAAGGTCTCCCCCTACCCGTCAGCGCCGGACGAGCAGATCTTTCGTGGTGAAAAGGGCGGCCCGCTCAATCCGCGCATGGTGCAGCGCCTGATGGAGAGACTGCGCCACCGCCTGGGCCTGCCGGAGACTGCAACGCCGCATGCGCTACGCCATTCGTTTGCGACGCACCTGCTGGCCAATGGCGGCGACTTGCGGTCAATCCAGGCGCTGCTGGGGCACGCCAGCCTCTCGACGACACAGATCTATACCGGCGTTGATGCGGCCCGCCTGATGAAGGTGCACGCAGAATCGCATCCGCGCGCATGAGCCATCTAGGAAGCTGGCAGTTCGAGGCACTTCGCCATCGCGCTTGGATCCTCGACCTGCTTGTCCTGCGGCGTGTTCTTGCACCAGTCGGGTGAACCGGGAGCGGCTGCTTCGCTGCTGCAGGCGGCAACCAGCATCGTGGTCGTGCAGAACAGTGCGAGGAAGGCAAGACGCATCACAGTCTCCCGGTGCTGGCGCCTATTGAGGGCGCAAGACAGCCGGACACTGGCCGCGCCGCTTTGCACAAGTCAATCGCGGCGCGCTGACGTTAGCTCGGCGTTGCGCAGCCATTGAGGATCTCGCCCTTCCAGGTGGCAGTCACGCTCCACGGACGCGCGGTTTCGGCCAGGCCGTCGAAGCATTCCTTCTGCGTCAACGTCATCACGAAGTCGCCCTGCGGTGTTTTCGACGTCAGCAGGAAGGTGCCGGCCTCCCCTTGTGATCTCACGGGTGCCCCGCCCTCCAGGCTGGCTTCGCCAAGGATCGAGATCAGCGATTTGCCTGTCTCGCGCTCGACCTGCACCGTCCAGTAGGCCGGGTCGGTACCGCCGACTTCGAGATTGCCATCAAGATCCGCTGCCGCATTCGAGCAGGCCGCGAGGGCGATGGCAGAAAATGCAAGGACAGCAACAGGCTTCAGCATGGGGAGTACTCCTATTCTCCCTACCTAAAGCCCTGCGGGGCGCGATGGAAGGTGGGGCCGGCAGGGCTTCTGACTTTCTTCGCATCTGCGTCATCGACGTTCCGGCTGACGAAGCAGCGCGTTTGCGCTAGACCGGGGACATGAGCACCGATCCGAGCCTGCACCGCATGACTGCGAGCCAGCTTGCCGCCGGGCTGCGCAAGAAGTCGTTCAGCGCCGCGGAACTCTGCGATGCGCACATCGACCGCATCGAGCGGCTGGACGGACAGGTGAACGCTGTTGTCGTTCGGGATTTCGAACGCGGGCGGGCCGAAGCGCGGCAGGCAGACGTGGCGATATCGCGCGGCGAGTTCAAGGCGCTGACCGGCATACCGATGACGGTGAAGGAAAGCTTCGACCTGCGCGGCCATCCGACGACCTGGGGCCTCGAAGCGCATCTCGAGCATCGGGCGCGCGAGGACGCGCTTGCCGTGCAGCGGCTGAAGGCGGCAGGCGCTGTCGTGCTTGGCAAGACGAATGTGCCGCCGGTGCTGGCGGACTGGCAGACCGAAAACCCGATCTATGGTCGCACGCGCAATCCGCACGGACCCGAGCAGTCAGCTGGCGGATCATCATGTGGGAGCGCGGCCGCGATCGCGATGGGATTCTCGGCGATTGAGCTCGGCTCCGACATTGGCGGATCGGTGCGTGTGCCGGCGGCGTTCTGTGGCGTCTATGGTCACAAGACGAGTTTCGGTGTGATCCCGATGGGGGGGCATTTCGCAGGCGGCGAGATCATCAACCCGCAATTGCTGAGCGTAATTGGTCCGCTCGCGCGATCGGCAGACGATCTGGCGACCGCGCTTGATGTTGTCGCAGGACCAGATGCGGAGTCGTCCGCCAACAATCTTGTGCTACCCGCTCCCCGTCACGGAAGGCTGGCGAGTTTTCGCGTCTTCGTGCTTGACCATCATCCGGTGGCGCGCGCCGACAGCGATATTCTCGGTGCACTCGAAAAGCTGGCGGACCAGCTGGTGAAAGACGGCGCATCGGTTGCCCGCCAGTCAAGCCTGCTGCCCGACATTGCGCGCTCGTGGCGGCTTTACCAGGCGATGCTGCATACGGTGATCACGCGAGGCGATCCGGCCAATCCGCGAACGCCGATCTCGGCGCATGACTGGCTCGACACGCTGGATGAGCAGTTGCGGCTGAGGCGGCAGTGGTCGGACTTCTTCCGGCATTTCGACATCGTGCTCTGCCCTGCCTTCGGGACAGTCGCCTATACGCATGCGCGCGAATCCGACTGGCGCAGGCGGGCGATGCCGATCGACGGCGAGCCATCGAAATTTGGCGACCAGCTCGGCTGGGCCGGGATTGCGACGGTGGCGAACCTGCCCTCGACTGTCATTCCGCTTGGCGTCAACAAGGCGGGGCTGCCCCTGGCCGTGCAGGCGATCGGCCCCTTCCTGGAAGACAAGACGACGATCGCCTTCGCCGGGATGACGGGCCACGAGATCGCGGCGCCGCCAATCGCCGGCTGATCACCAGGTTCGCGCGCCCGCCGTTCGTGTGAGCTTCGGCCTGGCGAGGAGCCAGACGCCGGCGATTGTCAGCGCCATTGCGATGGCATGTGGCCAGCCGAAGGGTTCACCGAGAATGGCGACAGCTGCCCATGCAGCAACGACCGGACCAATGCCGCCGACGGCGCTCATCGGGCCGGGGCCGATGCGGCTGATGGCTTCGGCGATCATGAAGCTGGGGATCACAGTGCAGAAGATCGCAAGCACGAGGGCAAGCCAGTAGCCATTTGCCGTGACCGGCGGGGGCGCGTGGAAGGCCATCTCGATTCCGCTGTGCGTCAGGACGGCAATCGAGGCGATCGACATTCCGAAAGCGGTGAACATGGTCGAGCCGAGACGGCTGATCACCGGCTTCGAGGCCGTGACATAGATCGCGTAGATGAAGGCGCCCGCGAAGATCAGCCCGCCGCCGAGCCATGCATCAGGGCCCTGATGACCGATCTCGGCGCCGAACAGGATGGCGACACCTGCATAGGCGAGGGCGAGCGCGATCACGTGCCGCTTCGTGATGGCGTCCTTCAGCAACAGCCACGACATAAGCGCGACCATGGTCGGGTAGATGTAGAGGATCAGGCGTTCGAGTTGAGCGGAAACATATCGCAAGCCTTCGAAATTCAGCCATGACGATGCGTAGTAGCTCATCAGGCCGAGCCCGCCTGCAGCGAGCCACCAGCGCGCTATCGGCTTTTCGCGCATGCGGGTAAAGGCGACGAGACCGACCACGAGATAGACCGGCAGCGAGAACGCCATGCGCAGCGTGAGAAGCTGCGAGACACCGACGCCTTCGGCGAAGGCGAGCTTGATGACCACGCCCTTGAGCGAAAACAAGCCGGCCCCGGACGCCGCGAGAATGATGCCGGTGGTGCGGTTGCGGGCTTCGGTCTCGATAGGCGCGGCTGTCACTGGGGTGGCAGAGCAGGCCCGGCCGGCGGCGCGGCAATGGACGGTTTGCGGAAGCGGAGGGTCATGCGGTCGCTTTCACCGATCGCCGCGTACTTCGCGGGGTCGTAGCTTGTCGCTTCGGGCGTGCCCGGTGGCGGCTTGTCGAGCGTGGGAGGGAGCATCCAGACGCCAAGGGGGTGATCGGCCGTGTCATTCGGGTTGGCATTGATCTCGGAAGATTCTTCCAGCACGAAGCCGGCATTCTGCGCGAGCTGGACGACATAGCTTTCGAGAACATAGCCGGTGGTTGCGCGCAGGTCCTGATCGCGCGCGGACGGCAGGCGATGCTCCTCCACGCCGAGCACACCGCCTGGCTTCAGCGCGCGGAAGGCGTCGGCCAGGATCTTGTCGGCATAGCCGCCAGCCATCCAGTTGTGCACGTTGCGGAAGGTGAGCACCGCGTCAGCCGTGCCATCGGGCGCAAGCCCGGTGCTGGTGCGCGAGGCGACGGTGAGCTTGATGTCGCCGTAAGTGTCGGGACGTTCGACGAAGGCTGCACGGTAGGTATCGACATTGGCGCGCGCGCCTTCGGAGGCTGTCGGATCGACATGAGCGGCGTAAAGTTTTCCGCCGCCGCTTTTCAGATAGGGGCCGAGAATTGCGGTGTACCAGCCGCCGCCGGGTGCGATCTCGACGACGGTGTCGGAAGGCTTGATGCCGAAGAATGTCAGCGTTTCAACCGGATGGCGCCATTTGTCGCGCGCCTTTTCCTGCTCGAGGCGCCAGGCACCCGCGACCACGGTTTCGAGCGAGGCAGCGGGGACGCTGGCCTCGACCGGCTCTTCGCTCGCAATCGCCGGGGCGGGTTCCCCGCCGCCACAGGCCGATAGCCCCAGGGCGGCCAGGGCGAGCAGAAGATTGCCTGTTTTCATGTCTTTTCCTGACGGTAACCGAGGGCGGTTCAAATCGACTTTACCGCGCCGGCGTCACTTGACCACCCAGTCCTGAGGACGCGGTCTTGACGTCCAGCAGGCGCCTTCCCAACTCAATCCGCGAGGCAGCGCATGTGCGGGCCTTGGAGGCCAAGGCGCAGACCACAGGGTGGCGCCGCGGATGGCCTCTGGACGTCAACCCAAGCGGACGCAGCTGCGTCCGGCTGTTGCTTGAACGAGGACAGAGATGAGCAATTTCGATTTTTCCCCCCTCTACCGCACCGTTGTCGGTTTCGACCGGCTCGCCAGCCTGATCGATACCGCCACACGGCTTGATGGCGTGCAGGGCTATCCTCCCTACAATATCGAGCAGGCGACCAACGACGACAACGCCTACGCGATCGAACTGGCCGTCGCGGGTTTCGGCGACGACGATCTCGATCTCGAAGTGAAGGAAGGCCAGCTGATCGTCGTCGGCAAGAAAGATGGCGGGACGGAGAACCGCAAATTTCTTCACCGCGGCATTGCCGAGCGCGGCTTCATCCGGCGCTTCCAGCTCGCTGATCACGTGGTGGTGAGCGGCGCTCACCTCAAGAATGGCCTGCTTCGCATCGAGCTCAAGCGCGAACTGCCCGAAGCGATGAAACCGCGCAAGATCACGATCGGCGGCGAGCAGTCGCACAAGGTGATCGACGCGCGGAAAGCTTCTGCTGCGTGAGGGTCTTGAAACCACAGACCGGCATTCCGATCTGAAAGTCTGTCGACAAGACGCGAGGTGAGCCGGCCGGCCCTCTCCCTCCCCCCGGGGCGGCCTGCCCGGATCCCTCGAAAGAGAGCGGCGCGTTCCTTCCGGGACGCGCCGCTTTTCTTTTGAAATGCGGTGTCAGCTTACGCCGGGCATTCCGTATCCATGCGGCCTTCAAGGGCGGCCATGCGCTGGCCCATCGACATCATGTCCTGGATGGTGAGGCCCGCATCGGTGAGCGCCTTCATCCCGGCCTCGGGATCCATGGCATCGGTGCTCATCGTCGCAAGAACAAACGCCTTCTCTTTTTCGCTGAGCGCCGACTCGATCATGCGGGTCTGGCAGGCGCACTTGGCGGCGGCCTGCTGGCCCTCCTCCTTGACGCAGGCGGCGGTGCCCCTGGTCACGAATTCGCTGCCACCGGCACCGCAGGCGCTGAGGGTCGCGAGGGCGGCAAGCGCGAAAATCGGGGCGTGAATTCGGATCATCATGAGTCTCCTTTTTGCGACCCGTATCAGAAGCCGCGCAGCATGTCCGCCAGCTGATCGATCATGGCCTGGGGCGCTTCGGGCCAGAGGAGGCAGACGATCGCCGCGCCCGCAAGCGCGCCGCCAAGATGGGCCGCGTGGCCGACGCCATCGCGCACCCGGCCAGCTGACGCAACGGCAGACCAGATGATGTAGCCCAGCGCAAAGACGATCATCGGCATCGGCACGGCAAAGAAGAGATAAATTGTCGAAAACGGAAAGAAGAGCGCTGCCGCCGTCGTGACGCCGGAGATGGCGCCGGATGCGCCAAGCGCGCGATAGTTCGAATCGCGAAAATGCTCCATCCAGGTCCAGGCGGAGCCGGCGATCAGCGAGACAAAATAGATCGCCACGAATCCAGCCGCTCCAAGTCCGACTTCAAGCGCGGGCCCGAAGAAGACCAGCGCCAGCATGTTGAAGAACAG
>Ga0163144_10020501_pt1 | contig 13208 bp, 12 predicted proteins | sample OliLak19BULKMAT1_FD_123175 | JGI IMG/M metagenome (GOLD analysis project Ga0163144, IMG submission 123175) | Freshwater microbial mat bacterial communities from Lake Vanda, McMurdo Dry Valleys, Antarctica - Oligotrophic Lake LV.19.BULKMAT1 | ecosystem: Environmental > Aquatic > Freshwater >... | reverse complement strand
TTTTATAAATTTTGATAAAGAATTTGAAAAGCTCTCAGATAAATACAAACTCGCTTCCGTTCAAATTTCCTATTATGACGATTCATTAGCAATTAATCCGACCAAGAAAGGGATTGTGCTTATCCCTGAAGTCCAAGCTTTATTTGGTGTTGGGGATGTTAGCATTACTGTAGGGGATATTCCTCGCATCATAAAAGAAGCTGTTGAAGAAGGCTTGGCGGCATCGTTTTCCCAGTTCTTAGGCTCTTTTATTCAAAAAACAATAGATAAAATAGAGAGTAATTATTTAATTGCCAACTTTTTGTATTATTCTGACGCCTTGGTCAATGGGCAGTATGTTGATGATTACCTGACCAAATATGTTGGGTCAGCACTGGACCGCAAAATAGTTAAAAGCTTTATTCCGCAGTTTACTTGTAATCAGCAAAACAGCACCTTGCAGCCATTGTTTAAAGCAAAAGCAAATGAATTCTTAGGTTTTGACCCGGCGGCCATAGACCCCAAAGACCCGGACTATTATCAAAAGCTTTCCAACGTAGGTAATTTTATGGCTTCGCCCCAGGGTTGGGAAATTTACTATCAGGATTTAGCTGCCCAGGCAGAAAGTGAGGCTCAGCGTGCCGCGGAACGGGAACTTTTGAGTCCTGGTCTTAAGACCCCGCGTGATGTATTAAAAAAATCAATTGGATTGTCTATAAATGGTATAAAGAGCGCCGAGCAGGCTAATCTGAGCGCTATAATGCAATTAGGAATTAGTAACGCGAAAACATTTATTAGTAAATTTGTCGCGCAGCTGACCCAAACAATGGTTACCAAATTTGTGTTTAGTGGCGCAACAGCTTCAGGTGGTGCTCTGGGTGTGCTAAAAGAACAGAGTACTTGTTTGGCGGCTGCTCAAATTCAGGCGATTGTCCCGGCATCGGCTACTCTTTTCCAAGAACCGCCTCCTGCGCCTGAGGCTACGGGACTAATTGAACAGGAATGTGCTAAGTTGCCCCGTGGCTGCAATACAGGACCTGCGCCCGAGGTAGACCCTGTTCCCATTCCATAGATCAAAAAACTTCCCTGTTAATATGGTGGGGAAGTTTTTTAAAACAAAGGAAATATGATATAATAAATCCGTATTTACTTATATAAAAGGGATTTTATATATGGAAGACAATAACCAACCCCATGAAATAATCGAAAAAACTGTCTCTGCCGGTGGTCCTTATTCCCGGGGTGGTTTTTTTATTACCATTATCGCCTTAAGTCTAATTTTTGGAATTATTGGCGGGTATTTTGGAAATATTTTGGCTTTAAAATATAAACCGAATTATTCCGGTTCAGCATTTGAGCAGACTGTAATACTTACAGAAGACTCCGCCATAATAGACGTAGTAAAAAGTGATAGTCCGGCTGTTGTGTCTGTGGTTATATCTAAAGATTTAAATAAAATTCCCGGATTCGGAAGCGGTTCGCAGAACTTTGACCCGTTTTATTTTTTCTTCAACGGAAGACAAAATCTGCCACGTTCCAATACCCCTAATATTCAACAGGTAGGTGCAGGCAGCGGATTCTTTATTTCCGAAGACGGTCTTATAGTTACCAATAAACATGTGGTAGAAGATGAGCAGGCAAGTTATACGGTAATTACCAATGAAGGAAAAAGTTATGACGCGACAGTGTTAGCGCGTGATCCCGTAAACGATGTTGCTATTATGAAAATTGAAATAAAAAACGCTCCAAAACTGGTTTTGGCAAATTCGGACGAAATTCAGATTGGCCAGCGAGTTGTTGCGATTGGAAATTCACTTGGTCAATACCAAAATACGGTTACCAGCGGAATTGTTTCCGGGATTGGCCGAAGTATTACAGCAGGAGGCCTTACGGGCAGTGAAGAGCTTTCAGGTGTTATCCAGACTGACGCAGCTATTAATCCTGGTAATTCCGGAGGTCCTCTGCTTAATGTGACCGGGCAGGTTATTGGTATTAATACTGCCGTTGACCGTGAGGGCCAGCTTGTGGGTTTTGCCATTCCTTCTAACGATATCCAGCGCGCTGTTGCCAGTTTCCAAAAAACCGGAAGAATTACCAGACCGTACATGGGTATTCGTTATACTATGGTAACGAAAACCATGGCCCTGGAACAAAATTTGCCGCGTGATTACGGAGTACTGATTGTCCGCGGGCAGTCCGCAGGGGATGTTGCTGTAGTTCCGGGTAGTCCGGCCGATAAGGCGGGGTTGAAGGAGAATGATATTATTCTGGAAATTAACGGCAAAAAACTTGATGAAGGTATTGTACTTTCCGGGCTTTTGAAAAATTATAATATCGGAGACGTTGTCACTCTAAAGGTTTACCATAATGGAGAAGAAAAAGAAGTCAGAGTAACCTTAGCTGAAAGTAAATAGTATGAATATGAGAATACTAGGGATAGATTACGGAGAAAAAAGAATAGGCTTGGCAGTTTCCGACGAAAGTGAAACTCTGGCACGGGAATTGAAGATTGTGTCTCCCAATGATTTTTGGAATCAAATCCACAGTCTGATTGCCGATCAAGAGATTAGACTTATTGTCATAGGATGGCCGCTTAATATGTCTGGGAAGGAAACCAACAAAACCCGGGAAGTGGAAAGCTTTAAGGTAAAAGTAGAAAGCGAAACAGGTATGCCGGTAGAGGTTATTGATGAGAGACTGACTTCAGTTATGGCGGGACATCTGCCCGGGGGAAACAAGAACATTGACAGTTTAGCCGCTCAAATTCTTTTGCAAAATTATTTAGATAAAAATAAAAAATAAATGTCGGAATTTCGCCAAAATCCAATCACAAAAAACTGGGTGCTTATAGCCCCTGCCCGAGGCAAGCGCCCGGACCAATACAAAACATACAGCGTTATGCACGGAGTTCCCGAAGTGGATAAAACCTGCGTGTTTTGTCCGGGTAACGAAGTAAATAGCTTGGAAGTTCTTCGCGTGCCAAAAGACGAATGGCAGGTAAGAATAATTCCAAATAAGTTTGCGGCGTTAGAACATACAGCTGCCTACAGGCACAAGGAGTTTTATGTTTCCCATTCCGGAGACGGTGAACACGAGGTTATAATAACCAGAAAGCATAATGAGCCCGTTGCTCTCCAGTCCATAACCACAGTGGAGCTTACTATAAAGACATTTATTGAGCGCATAGAAAGCTTAAGCAAAGACCCTTCGTTGGCATATGTGCAAATTTTCCACAACCATGGACGGGATGCCGGAGCGAGCATTCTCCATCCTCATTATCAGTTATTGGCAACCCCTATAGTTCCTCCGCACATCCATAGTGAAATAATGGGGTGCTACCATTATTATCAAAACAATAAGGCCTGCATTTATTGTGATATTATAAAAGAAGAGCTTAGTGTTAAACATCGGGTTGTGCATGAGAGCGAACATTTTGTGGTTATTTCTGCTTACGCTTCCAGATGTCCTTTTGAAACATGGGTCCTGCCTAAGCGTCACGGCGCTCGGTTTGAAGAAATGACTGCGGATGAGATTAGACATCTTTCGTTTGTGCTCAAGGTTACATTAGGGCAATTATATACCAAACTTTCTGACCCACCGTTGAATTTTTATGTGCACAACATGCCCATAAAGAGAAAAAACCACCTAAGCCACAGCGCACATGAAGAAAAATCATTCCATTGGCACCTTACCATTTTTCCCCGCATTACCATTTGGGCCGGTTTTGAATTTGCCACTGGCATTCCCATAAACCCTATTCCGCCTGAGGTGAGCACTAAATTTCTTAAAGGAGAAGAATAAACCAATCCGGATCTACAGATGGCCACAGATACTAAATAAACATAAGGAGGATTATGTTTTTACATAAGGATTTGACATTCGCTTTGAATGGGGTAGTATTTAAAGTGTATAATGAAATAAGACGATTTGCGAAAGAAAAACAGTACTATGATTTGTTTAAGAAGTGCCTTGTTGCGGAAGAGCTTAATTATAAAAGAGAGTTGGTTGTGGGAGATACAGGTAATCAGGTGGATTTTTTGATTCAAGATAGAGTGCTTGTAGAAATGAAAGCAAAAGTTTTAATCACTAAAGATGATTACAATCAGGTTCAACGTTACTGACAAGCTTTAAATTTAGAACTGGGAATAATATATAATTTTCGGGATAGATATATTAAACCTAAAAGAATATTAAGAGATAACCGAAAAGATATCTGTAGTAATCTGTAGATCTGGATGTGTCAGTAGATCTGGATCGGAAAACACTTTTGAAGATTCGTCACACTTATGCCAAAATTGATCATCGCCAATTGGAAGCTAAACCCATCCACCCTGAAAGAAGCGCAAAAACTTGCCGGGAGTATTAAGAAGGTCAGGAAAAATACTGTGGTTTTATGCCCTCCTCACATTTATTTATCCCAGGTTAAATATCCTAATCTTGGGGCACAGGATTGTTTTTGGCAGGATAGGGGAGCGTATACGGGACAGGTTTCCCCACAGCAATTAAAAGATCTTAAAGTTAAATACTGTTTAGTTGGACATAGTGAGCGCAGGCAGGTCGGGGAGACGGACGCACAAGTTAATTTTAAAATTCATGCGCTACTTGAACATGCTATAATTCCTGTCTTGTGTGTAGGCTTTGGCACAACAGCCGAAGAGGATGATTTAGCTGTAGTGGATATTTTACGTCAGCAGTTAGACCAGGGGTTGAACGGTCTTGATACAAGCAAGATCATTGTCGCCTATGAGCCGGTATGGGCCATTGGCTCAGGAAAAACTCCGGCGCCAGAACATGCTGAAAAAGTATCGTTGTTTATTAAGACTAAGTATCAGGTTTCTAAAGTTCTTTATGGCGGAAGTGCTAATTTGCTTAACGCGCAATCCTTTATAAGCCAAAGAAATGTTGATGGATTGCTGGTAGGGGGCGATAGCCTGATTCCAAACCATTTTAATCAAATAATTAATTATTAGCTCGTAGCCTGTAGCGAGTAGGATGTAGCAACTGCAGTCCTACCAGCTACCAGCTACAAGCTACTAGCTATCCTATGATCTACATCGCTAGTGACCACGCAGGGTTTGAGGTTAAAAACACCATCTTTACCCATTTAAAGGAGCAAGGTTTGGAAATTGAGGATGTTGGCCCTTTTCTATACAACAAGGCAGATGACTATCCGGATTTTTGTTACCCTTGTGCGGTAAAAGTTGCGGAGGGTCAGCCTGATTCTAGAGGAATTATTATAGGCTGGAGTGGCAATGGTGAGGCAATTGTGGCCAATAAAGTACGTGGCATCCGCGCAGCGGTGTATTATGGCGGTACTAAAGAAATTGTCCGATTATCCCGGGATCACAACAACGCAAATATATTGTCTCTTGGCGCGGGTTTTATTTCACAGGAAGAAATAAAAGAAGTAATTGATTTGTGGCTAAAAACTGCTTTTTCCGGCGGTCGCCACGAAGCAAGAGTAGATAAAATTACTGCGATAGACTCGCAGAAATAATAATTATATGGCCAAAATAGTTCCAGCAATTTTAGAAGAAACCGAAGCAGCTTTTTTAGACGGAGTAGCACGAGTTACTAAAATACCCGGAGTAGAGCGCATCCATGTGGATTTTGGCGATGGGATTTTTATTCCAAAACAGCTACTTTCAGCAGCAACTATAGATGCCTTAAATCCGGCGTATCTTTGGGAAGCCCATCTTATGGTAAAGGAACCTAAGGAATTTTTGGATTATAAAATTTCGGGTTTTTCCACGGTTATAGTCCACTATGAAGCATTTGATAATTCCCGTTCTTTGCATGAAGCTTTGGCCGCAATTAAACAGTTGGGATTAAAGGCTGGGATTTGTATAAATATAGGCACTCCTGTAGAGGTCTTGAAAGACTTTGAAAAACATGTCAGCCATTTTCAGCTAATGAGTGTACATTCCGGGGCTCAGGGTACGCCATTTTTAGAAGAAGTTTACGAAAAGATTAAAAATTTAAGGAAACTTATCCCCGGTGCTATAATAGAGATAGACGGGGGAGTAAATTTTGAAAACGCCAAGAAACTTGTAGACTCCGGCGCCGATATACTTGTTGCAGGTTCTGTGCTAATAAAATCTTCAGACATGGTTGTCACTTATGAAAAGCTTCAGGCAGAAATAAGAAAAAGATGACAGTATCCTACGCCCCAAGCAAAGGATGCGCCCTTTTCCCCGAAAGAGGGAGAGGGATGCGGTCTCCCTGTCCCATTTCAGGGTGTTCCTTTAAAGAAGACGGGAAACAAAAACAACTAATATAAAAATGCAAAAACTTTCTATTAATGAATTAAAGTATAAGGCGAATGATATCCGGCAGGATATTATAGAAATGCTCCTTGAAGCAAAAAGCGGTCATAGTGCCGGGCCTTTAGGTATGTCCGATGTCTTTGCTTCACTTTATTTTAATGTGCTTGAGCATGATCCTAAAAATCCTTCCTGGGAAGGCCGTGACCGGTTAGTCCTTTCGTGTGGTCATATTTGCCCGGTTTTATACGCCTCTTTAGGTGAGGCAGGGTATTTTCCTAAAGAGGAGCTTAAAACTTTGAGAAAATTTGGCACCCGTTTACATGGACACCCTCATAACCTTGCTTTGCCGGGGATTGAAACATCCAGCGGGCCTTTGGCGCAGGGGACGTCTCAAGCCGTGGGTATGGCTTACGGGTTGCGCATGGACCATAAAAAAAACAGAGTTTATTTAATTATGTCCGACGGTGAGCAGCAGGAAGGCCAGACCTGGGAAGCGGTTATGTTTGCTGGTAAGAACAAGTTGCATAATATTACCGCCATAATGGACCGTAATAATATTCAGATTGACGGTTACACGGAAGATGTTATGCCGCTGGAAGGTTTGCGCGCAAAATACGAGGCCTTTAACTGGCACGTGCTGGAAGTTGACGGTCACAATATTCAGCAGGTTATAGATGCCTGCCAGGAAGCCAAGGCGATTTATGAAAAACCGACCTTGATTATTGCTCATACCATTCCCGGCAAAGGAGTAGACTTTATGGAATATAATTATTTATGGCATGGCGCGCCACCCGGAGCTATGGATATTGCCGGGGCACCTTCTAAGGCCGAACAAGGCAAGCGTGCGCTGGATGAGTTAAGGACCCTGCGGGGGCAGATACGGAGCGAGCATGAGTGATGGCTGGTAGGAAGTAGTAGGGGACAGGGAATAGCTATTATTTTAGACATTTACAAAAGCGGATGTAGAAGATAACGAATAATTAATAACTAATAACCATAATGTAAAATTAATAACTGATCTGACAAGATGATATTCAGCCTACTTATTATATTGTTTCTTTAGTTTTTATTTTTAAGTTGTGGTTATAAATCACTTTCCTGTATTTACCCCGAGTGCATCTGAGGGGTCAATGGAACTAGAATAGAGAATATAGAATTTAGAATATAGGAAGAATACAGGGATTGCTTAGTGTGTCCATCCCGGAAGTGGAGTGCAGCCGAACACTATCCGGGATCCAGAACAAAGATTACCTTTAATTTACCAATTGAAAAAATTAAAACGCCAGCCTAAAGTTTATGTTTGAATTTATTTTGTTCATCTTTGTTATTGTGTTTCTTATTTGGATTAGCAACTTAAGTAGTCGTTTGTCTATTTTAGAAAAGAAGTTTTTCCAAAAAAATAATAATATCCCTGCTTCTTTGGTCGCTACACCGGCGCCATTTACCCCGGCGGATTTTCATAAGTTGGATGAACATAAAAAGATGCTTGGAGACAAGTCTGCAGAGACTCATCCCGCAATTCAGCACATGCCGGAAATTAAAGATTCTATGACCAGTCCCGTGGCTAATACTACGGATTTAAGTCCCTACGGTTGGATTACTAAGTTTGGGGTACTGGCCATAGCGCTCGGTATAGTTTTTTTCTTTAAGTATGCTATAGATAACGGCTGGGTAAATGAGTGGATGCGTATTCTCTTTGGAGTAGTTGTAGGAGGCCTGTTTTTGGTCTTGGGAGAATTATGGAAAAATAAATACGAAAAGTACGCCTACGCTCTTTCAGGGGGCGGTATCTTAATTTTAGGTTTTACAATTTACGCGGCCTTTAATTTTTACCATAAAATACCCTATGGTTTAGCACTGGTTCTTATGGTTGCGGATTCTGCGCTTGCTGTATGGCTTTCCACAAAGAGAAAATCTTTAACCTTGGCAATTTTAGGAATTGTTGGTGCTTATGGTGCTCCGCTGTTTTTAGATAATGGGACTAATCAGCAGGTATTTCTGTTTTCCTATTTAATGTTGCTTAGTGCGGCCGTTATGGTGGTTCTGTTTAAGCGTTTTTGGATGGAGTTAGTCACACTTGCTTTTGTGGGCGTGATTGTAGATTTTAGCATTTGGTCTTCCAATTTCTCAACAGTAGAAAATTCCTGGACCAGCATATGGTTTGTTATTTTAAGTATTATTTTATTTATTTTTGTGGTAGCTATCTTCTTTCGAAGCCATGCCATAAGAAAAACTTTGGCTGAGGATTCGGAAAAAAGTTTTGGTATTTTTAGCGTAATCTGCGGAATATTTTATATTTTTGCCATTCGCTCGTTAACAAATTTTTCACCGGATTTGCGAAGCCTGTTGCCTGTGTTTATGTTGTTGGGGTCGGTTATTTGGTGGATTGCGTACGCACTGGTAGACCGTCTTAATTTCAGGAATTTAAACTACTGGATGTCTCTAGGCGGGGCCACGCTTATAACATTGGCTGCCTATTGGCAATTTAATGGAAAGGCTTTTGCGTTGGCGCTGCTTGCTCTTGCAGTGCTGGGAGTTGTAGTTGGTTCTTTGGTAAAGCGCAGTGAACTTAGGACTTGGGGAACAATAGTTTTATATATTTCACTTGCCAAAGCTATACTGGAACCTTATGGAGTGGGGGATGATCAATTTATTTTCAATGCCAAGTTTGGACTTATGGTTTTGGAAATTGCCGGTACCGTGTTCTGCGGTTGGTTATATACCAAAGTCTTTATAGAAGATAAGGAAAAAAATATTCAGGATTTAAGCGACGTGGTCGCGGCGATTTTGATTTTCTTAGCTTTGACACTGGATATTGGACATAGTTTCCGTGGGGCGGCTGGTGCGCAAAGCATGGCTTTGTGGTGGGTAATGTATCCTCCGCTTCTTGCCTGGTTTGCGTTTGCCGGAAAAAAGTCCATGCTAAAAGTTATTGCCTTAATTTTACTGGTCCTGGGCGCCTTCCGTGTGTTATTCCTTCCTTATGACAATTCCGCATACGTGTTTTTCTTTAATGCAAAATTTGGTCTAATGCTTCTCCAGGCTGCCGCTTTTCTGGCAATTGCTGCGCTTTCCACGAATGATGAATCTTCGGAAAAAGAAGTGGGAGTTGCAGATTTGCTTAAGGTGGCTGCAAGTGTGTACGCATGGTTTGCGGTGTCGTGGGAAATTGTACATTATTTTTCTCTCAGCGGATCTTCCAACACAAGAAACCTTTTGCTTAGCGTGTGGTGGATGGTCTACGGTGTAATCCTTATGATTGTTTCTACCGTAAAAGGTTTTTCCCTCTACCGCAAGGTGGCCGTATTGTTCCTTGGGCTTGCTATTGCAAAAGTTTTCCTCTACGACGTTTCGGCTTTGGATCCCGCATTCCGGATTGCGTCCTTTATAATTCTGGGTGTAATTTTGCTTTCAGTCTCGTTCGTTTACCAAAAAAATAAAGAAAAAATAACTCAGTTTTTAAAAGGGGGGAAGAAGGATTAAGAAATTAGAATTTTAAACTATGAGCATTGCGTTAAACCCAAAAATCGGCAAAGCAGATATTGAGCAGGTTCCTACCAGGAATGGTTTTGGTGAAGGGCTTTTGGAATTGGGCGAGGCAGATGAGAATGTGGTAGTATTGACTGCAGATTTAGCCGAATCTACCCGGGTTCTTGAGTTTGCCAAAAAATTTCCCGACCGGTTTGTAGAATGCGGGGTGGCGGAGCAAAATATGATGGGCGTTGCAGCGGGGCTTGCGCTTTATGGAAAAACGGCGTTTGTTTCTTCTTATGCGACTTTTTCTCCGGGAAGAAATTGGGACCAGCTTAGGATTGGCGTATGTTATAGCAATGCCAATGTTAAGGTCGCAGGGTCTCACACGGGGCTTTCCGTGGGGCCCGATGGTGCTACTCACCAGGCTCTAGAAGACGTGGCCATTACCCGCGTGTTGCCTAATTTAATTGTTGAGGTCCCTTGTGATGCCATAGAGGCAAAAAAAACTGTATTAGCTTTGGGTAAAATAAAAGGCCCTGCCTATTTCCGTTTAGGCCGCGAAAAAACTCCTGTAATGACAACAGCCGAAACGCCATTTGAAGTAGGAAAGGCAATCGTTCTTAAAGAAGGTCGAGATGTCGCTATTATTGGCAGCGGACCAGTTCTGTATAACGGATTATTAGCCGCTTTGGAACTTGAGAAAGAAGGTATAAGGGTTATGGTTGTAAATAACCACACCATTAAACCTATTGATTCCCAAACTATTTTTGATGCCGCAAGAACTTGTGGAGCGGTGGTGACTTTGGAAGAACATCAAACAATGGGCGGTTGTGGTAGCGCGGTATGCGAAGTTCTTGCGCAAAATTATCCGGTTCCCGTAGAAATGGTTGGTATGCCAAATAGTTTTGGAGAGTCGGGTGATCCGGTTCTGCTTATGAAAAAATATGGGCTGGATACAGTTGCCATAGTTCAGGCGGTAAAAAATGCCATAAAAAGGAAAAAAGTGGTATAATAAATTACTGGCTAATTTATAAGCACTCTTGTTACTAATGAAACAAAATAATTTTTTAAGACGGCAATGAAAAAAACATCACAGGCAGGGTTTACCTTAATTGAGTTATTAGTGGTTATCTCTATTATTGGGCTTATGTCCAGTATTATTTTAACGCAAACAGTATCGGTCAGGAAAAAGTCTAGAGATACTTCCAGAAAACAGAATTTAAGGCAGTTGCAAACCGCCATTGAGCTTTTTTATGAGGATAACGGACGCTATCCGACCGCAACTGGAGATGTTGGCTCTGTCTGGCATGCTTCGGAGAATAATCAGTGTGTGGATACTGAATGCGCTGGTGGTCCGCCATCATGGCTTGTTTACGATCCTGGTAATTATATCCGAGGGTTGGTGCCCAAGTATGTTGCCAGTTTGCCGTCGGATCCCCTGAGTGGAGGCTTTGCTAACTGTGGTAATTGGCGGGTCGGGTATTTGTACATGTCGGATGGGCAAAGCTATAAGCTGATTGCTCATTGCGCCACGGAAGATGGTTATAAACCTCGGGATACATTTCAAGATTTTGTTAGAGATGGTAATCCAACTACTTGCGCCGGAGGTACTCCTGATGGCACAGGTTCTTGGGCATTGGGTGTTTACGGCGGACCTAACGGCCGATGCTGGTAATTAATTAAAAACAAAAATGTTGGACATGATTTCAATTGGAGATGCTACCATTGATACTTTTATATTGGTAGATGAAGTAGAGGTTCTTGATGTTAAGGGGCAAAAAAAAGCTATTATAAACTGGGGCGATAAATTGCCCGTGCAGGAATTTTATCGCACTGTTGCAGGAAACGCTGCCAATAACGCGGTTGGCTCTTCACGCCTTGGCATGAAAACAGCTTTTTATACGGTGCTAGCTCACGATACTGGAGGGCGGGAAATTGTTCATAAAATGGAAAAAGAAGGGGTCTCTATTCGTTACATAGAAAAGAACGATGGCAATCCAACCAATAATTCTATTGTGCTTTCCCATGAAGGTGAACGCACTATTTTTGTTTACCATGAGCATCGCAAATATAAATTGCCCAATTTTGTCCATAGTCACTGGATTTATGTAACTAGTATGGGTGGAGGCTTTGAAAAAATTTATAAAGATTTAGCAAAGTACATTGACAAATACCAAGTTAAGCTTGGGTTTAACCCGGGTACTTTTCAGTTGCGCGCCGGTGTTAAGGTCAATAATATAATATTAAAACGCACCGAACTGTTGTCCTTAAACGTGGAAGAAGCTCAGGGTTGGGTTGGAGAGTGTGGCCGTGACCCAGAAGAGTTATGTAAAAAATTGGTTGCGTTAGGTCCAAAGTCCGTTGTTCTGACAGACGGTAGCCAGGGGGCTTACAGCTATAGTAAAGAAGGTTTTTATTTCATTCCGCAATTCCCGGGTCCTAAAATAGAAGCCACGGGAGCGGGGGATGGTTTTACCACTGCTTACATAGCCGCATTATTTTATGGCAAGACCCACGCAGAAGCCTTGCGATGGGGTCCTATAAACGCCGGCCATGTTGTGCAAAAAATTGGGCCTCAGGAAGGACTACTGACCAAAAAGCAAATGGAAGCGTTGCTCAAAAAAATGAAGACATTTAAACCAATCGATATAACCAGCGAGGAAATTAAACAAAAAGTTTTAAAGTTAGCTATGCAGCATTAACAATTAAAAGATACTAATATGCGAATAATATTTATAAACAAATGACTGCTGATTATAAACTTTATTGTCATGATTAGGTTTGTAGTTATTGGGTCATTCAAATATTTTAGCAGATTAGTATCACAGATTTGTATTTATGAAAAAAATAAAAGTAGGCATAAACGGTTTCGGACGTATTGGAAGACAGGTCTTTAAGATTGCTCTGGAGAAGTCTGAAGTAGAAATTGTCGGTGTCAACGATCTTACCAGTACCCAGGTATTGGCTCACCTGCTTAAATACGACAGCGTATATGGTCGGTATCACAGAAAAGTAGAGTTTGATGAAACTAATATTATTGTTGATGGTAAAAAATATCCCGTGTCGGCGGAAAAAGAACCGTCGCTTTTGCCATGGGGCATGCTTGGTGCGGATGTGGTCATTGAATCAACTGGCCGGTTTACGGACAGCGAAAAAGCATCTGCCCATTTGAAAGCCGGGGCAAAAAAAGTTGTTATTTCGGCGCCTGCCAAAGACGAAGGTATTACTCCCACTATAGTTCTTGGGGTAAATGATAGTGCATATACCGGACAGCCAATTATTAGCAACGCCTCTTGTACTACTAACTGCATAGCACCTGTCCTAGCGGTCCTGCATGAAAAATTTGGTGTACAAAAAGCTTTTATGAGCACCATTCATAGTTATACCGCAGAACAGAACCTGGTTGATGGTCCTCCTCCGGGGGGAAAGTCTAGCGACCTTAGAAGAGCCCGCGCAGCAGCAGTGAATATTATTCCTACAACAACCGGA
>Ga0163144_10020500_pt1 | contig 13208 bp, 10 predicted proteins | sample OliLak19BULKMAT1_FD_123175 | JGI IMG/M metagenome (GOLD analysis project Ga0163144, IMG submission 123175) | Freshwater microbial mat bacterial communities from Lake Vanda, McMurdo Dry Valleys, Antarctica - Oligotrophic Lake LV.19.BULKMAT1 | ecosystem: Environmental > Aquatic > Freshwater >... | reverse complement strand
TGGCCGACCTGAAACCGCGCGCGCCCGAGGGCGCGCCGCATGGCATCACCCTCTTCGATCATGCCCAGATTTCGGCGGAGATCGCCGAAGGCGATCGCCCCGTCGCCCAAGTCCTCGCGGCGCACGACCTGACCGAGGCGCAGTGGAACGAGTCGACCCAGCACTGGATGGGCAAGATGGGTGACGACGTGCGCGAGAACGGTCAGTTCGCGCGGATCCCGATCGTATACTCGGACGCCTTCGGTCAGGCGCAGGACGCGCGGAAGCCGCTGCCCCCGATCGATGCCGCGGGGTACGCCCGCCTCGTCGTCGAGGTGCAGCGCGAGGAGGGCACCGCGCGTCCGCTCGCCGCGCGCAACCTCTCCTCGGCCGACTACATCCGCCTCTCGCGTCACTTCGCCCGCGTCCTCTCGTCCGATCCAGAGCAGGCCCGCATCTACAACGAGACGTACGCCGCGCTGCATGAGCCGCCGCCGCAGGGAGCCGCGCCCGACGTCAGCTCGCAGGGTCCACGCTGAGCAGCATCGCCCCGCGCTCCGGCCCGTCGGATGCGGTCGCGATCAGCGCCACGTCCCCCTCCGAGCAGCGCGTCTGCCACTGCGTGATCGTGATCGCCGCGAGCATCGCCGCGCTCGCGGCGCCGACGTCGCCCGTCTTGAGCAGCGGCTGATCGTGCACCGGGTCCGCGACGAACGCGCGGTGGTTGCGACCGAGCGCGGCCATCCACTCGTCCACGCGGTGACGCTCGTTCGCGACGTCCGTGAGGCACCAGGCAATGGACTTGGAGCGCGGCCCGACCGCGGCGACCGCACGTCGCACCGCCTTCGTGAGGCCCTCGGCGAGGCACGGCTGCTCCGAACCATACGGGTGCGGCTCCGTCTCCGCCGCCGCGGAGATCACCTGGGCGAGGACATCGAACGACGACGCGCGCCGGCGTGGCACGAGCATGACGAACGCCGAGCCCTCGCCGGGAACGAAGCCGTTCTCCGTGTCGAGCCCGTGCAGCCGGCACTCCACGTCGAGCCACTCCAGCACCCCGGGATCGAAGTACGAGTCGATGCCTCCCACGAGCACCGCGTCGGTGCCGCGCGCGAGCTCGTCCATCCCCAGCTTGAACGCCGTCACCCCGCCGCCGCGGCACCCGAACACGAGCCGCGAGCGGCCCGGATCCAGCGGCACGCGGGTCCTCGCCTCCAGCGCTTCCAGGAGGTACCGCCGGATGCGCTGATCGAAGCCCGGGCGGCGCTCGCTCGGCACGGCGATGAACGCCGCGATGGTGCCCGTCCCCTTCGGGCGCTTCGACTCTGTCGCGATCCATGGATACGCCGCCTGGAGCAGCGGCGGCACGCCCAGCGCCACGAACCGCTCCAGCCCTTGCACGTTGTCCGCGATCGACGCGAGGCGCGCGGTCGCGATGGGCTCGCCCGCCTTGTCGATCATGTGCGACTCGCGCGGGGCGAACTTCCCGGCGCGCGCGCTCATCGTCACCTGAAGCGCGGTGAGGCCGCTCGGGGAGCGCGCGCCGATCCCCGCGACGAGCACCTCGGACGCGGGCAACGCTGCTCGTTCCTCCACCGCGCCATCGTTTTCGGCGATCTCGCCGCAGTCAATGGGGTATCGTGCTCGGCATGGCGGGCGCCGCCCTCGACCTTCCGGCTCCGGCCCCCGCCGTGACGGATACGCCCGCCGTCACGCTGGAGGAGACCGCTCCCTCGCCCGCCGTCCATCTGGCGGAGATCGCCGTCGCGCCTCCGAGACCCCCGTCGTCCGGCCTCGTGGCCGCGCGCATGGAGGCGTTCGATGAGGCCACGCGCTCGGCGCGCATCGCGCTCGGCGGCAGGACGTTCGCGGCGAAGGTGGATCGCACGGTCGACGCGGCCGTCATGGACACCGCGACGCGCCGCGGGGAGCGCGTGATCGTGCAGGAGGAGGCCGGCGCGTGGGTCGTCCTCGGCGTCCTGCGCACCGCGGCCACGCCGGGCGTCGACGACATCGAGGACCTGGAGCTCCGCGCGAAGCGAATCACCCTCGTGGCCGAGCACGAGGTGCGCCTCTCCACGGGCGCGGCGAGCGTCGTCCTCCGTGCGCGCGGGTACATCGAGACGGTCGCCAACGACATCACCACGCGCGCGACGAGCCTGCACAAGATCATCGGCCGCATGCTCCGCCTCAACTGACCGGCGCGCACGCCGTGCGGCGAGCCGCTACCGCGCCGCCAGCGACTTCTCCAACATCGTGATCCGCTGCACCATCTCGAGCTTGCGCGGCAGGCGCATCGCCGCGTGGAACGTCAGCTCCACCCGCCGCGCGTCCGCGTCGATCACGATCGTGTCGAGGTGCGTGCGGTGATCCGTCCGCTTCCCCGCGACCCAGCTCGAGAACCCGGGGAGCAGGCGCGGCAGCGAGAACACCCAAGCTCCCTCCGGCGTCGCGCCCCGCACGTCGATCGGCTCGTCGCCGCGCAGCGGGAGCTGCGACCACTGGTCGTTCGGCACGCACACGTTGAACCGCAGATCGAAGTCGTCCGGCAAGAGCGGCAGCTTCGTCGTCTCCCAGCGCTCGTCGTACGTCCCCGCGAACGACGCGCGCGGCTGCCAGTGCCGGTGGATGGGACCGAAGCTCGCGGGCGCCGGGTTCCGCTCCGCGATCGGGTGCGCCGGATCTTCGAGCTGCGCGGCCGGCTGATCGACGAGGCTGCGCGGGTTCCGCGCGACCCCTCGCCCCACGGTGTTGCGCGGCTCCCCCACGGGCCGCTCCGGTTCCGACAGATCCAGTCCGCCCCACGCGAGCTCGTAGACGAGCGGCACCGGCTCCCGGATCGGCCGCGCGGGCCCCGGCGAAACGCCGTTCGGTCCGCCCGCGCGCCAGGCCCGCACGCCGTAGGCCCGGACGGTCTTCGCGATCGGCCCGACGCGCAGTGCGACATCCACGAACGAGACGTTCCCCGTCGGTGGCGGGTGCGCGTGCCCAACGAGGACCACGTCCGTGCCCGGCTTCTCGTAGAACAGGTCCGATGGCTTGCGGATGCTGCTCTTCGACGGGTCCTCCCCGTGGAGCTCGTCCACGAAGTAAGGGTCGGCACCCTCCTCGACGAGCTCCACCCGCCCTCTCGCATCCGCGGAGAAGGTGTATTTCAAGATCATCGCAAACAGGCTGTATCCAGCCGGGTCCTTCATCGGCACGAGGGCGTGCTTCGCGGCCGTGCTGTTCGCGATGTCGAGGTTCTCCAAGGCCCGCTCCCGCGCTATCTCTGGACCGACCGCAGGTAGCTCTGGTTCAGGTTGTCCGCCTGGGTGCTGTACCCCTTCGAGCGCGCGACGAGCTCGCCGATGAGCGCCTTCGTGTCGTCCCCCACCTCGGAGGCGTCCACGTTGTCGAGGTACGCCGCCAGCACGCGGAAGAGCACCCACGCGAGCATCCGCTCCTGCGCGTCGCGCGCGCGGGTCTCCTCCGAGGGCGGCCGCGCCGCCGAGAAGGCCGCGCGAAGCCGCGGCAACACAGTCTTGGGAATGGCATGGATACTCTCCGTATTCCACGCGTCTTCGGGGTCACCCCCCACGCCGATCCCCAGGAACACCGGCGTCCGCCCGTGCGCTTGCAGGATCCACGCGTCGACGTCGCCGAGGAAACGCCGGAGCTCGTCTTCCGTCACGATGAGCTCCTCGTCGCTGGGGACGTCGTCCTCCGAAGCAGGGACGTTGCCATAGGCCTCCTTGATCGCCAGATCGAGGTTCTCGTCCTGACCGAAGTGCAACACATCGCCCCCGCTGGACCAGTTGAAGAAGGACCGGAGTGGCTCCGGCACGCCCTCCTCGATGGCCTTTCGGTCGCCCTCCGGAACGGACCTCTCGAACCAGATGTACCCGTCGACCTCCTTCTTTTCGTCCGACGGGTCCCACGGCCCGTGATCCAGGCACAGGAACGGGTGATCGGTGACCTTGCCACTAGCTTCGCTCATGAGTCCTCCATTTCGATCAGCGGGGCGGGGCGATCACGAGAGCCGCTGCTCGAACCGCCCTAGCCACTTCTCTGTGGTCTCTTCCGTCCAGGGTTCCATGAAATCGACCCCGCGTCTCGCGCGCAGGGGCCGGACCATCTCGTCGGCCGCCGCGTAGGCGGGCGGGATCCACAGGCGGTTCACGTCGCCCTCCTCCGGCTGCTCCCCGGCCATCAGCACCAGAGTCTTTCCAGCCTCCGCGACGCGCACCCGATTCGTGGACTGAAGCGCTCTGCCGGCCTCCCGCAGCCGCAGCGCCATGTGCGGGCCGACGAACGTGAGCCAGCTCACGGTCCGGATTCGCTCGTGCCACTCGGCGATGAGCGTCGGGTACTGGCCGACGTCGTAGCCGTTGTGACGCCGGGCATGGGCGTAGATGGCCTCTCGCGAAGAGGTGTACCACTCCATCTCCCAGGCCGAATACATGTATCCGGCAGCGCCCCAGCGAACAGGCAGCTTCGCGGCGATGCCCAGTACCCGAGCGCGGAAGTCATCGAGCGCCCATGTCACGGGCACCGTGATCCGGATCATCGCGCACGTGTGCAAGGGCCCACCCTTCTGCGTGACGTGCATCTCGCTGTAGAACCGGTACGAGAAGGGCGAGGCGATCCCGTCCTCCTCCGCGCCGTGACAGGCGAGGGCGAACTCCCCGAAGGTCGCGGCGAACAGGGTGTCGTACACCTCCCGCTCCTTCTCCCCGCAGGGCGGCACGCGCATCGCGTCCGCGTAGCCCGGCAGGAAGTCGAGGTCCCGCAGCCGGAACGGATCGCGCATCGGAAAGGCCGCGTTGAGCGACCACTTGAGCTCCGGCCCGAACCAGTCGACCACGGCCTCGTTGGTCGCGGCGAGCGCCTCTGCGTCATCGGGGCCCAGCGCCTCCAGGTGGAACATGGCCCCGAGCACGGGAACCACGACAGGGATCCCGGCCGGCGTGGCCAGGATGGGAGTCCCGGGAGGAGCGTTCTGGGCAGTCATCAGTCCGCCATCCCGATGGCGATCTCCGCCTCTTCGATGGGCGCCACCTCGGAGTGGAACCGAGACAGCATGTTGATCAGGGTCGCCTTCGCGGGCACCCGGTCGAATTCGAAGACGTCGTAACGGGCGCAGAGCTCCGTCTGACTCCGGACCACGCGCGGCGTCGCGTCGCCCGCACCCTGACCGTCGTGCGACGGGCTCAGGGTGTTTTCAATGGCCAGGTTCCAGATCGACACCGTGTCGTGGAAGCGGAGCAGCACGTCGTGATCGAGGTCGCCCCCCATCGCGAGCTTCATCGCCGCGCCGCGCATGATCGAGCGCTCCACGATCGGGAAGCCCGGCGAGTGCCATGTTCCGGGGTAGGCGTTCGCGTCGTCCAGCCAGGCGCGCACTTCTCTGTCCGTCACGCAATAGGGCCCGCCGTCCAGGGGCAGCGAGCCGACGATCGACATCGACGTGACGTAGCAGCCGCCCGCCACGCGCAGCCGCTCCACGATCGTCCGCACGAAGAGGGGGCTCATCCCCGCGACCTCGAGGTCCCAGGAATACCGTGTCGCGACCGCCTCCGGGGTCCCGCCGCGCGGTCCCGAGAGCACCTTGGCCGACCCGGCGGCCGGCGCGAACTCACCACCTCCGCCGCCGCCCAGGTTGATGATCCGCGCGAGCACGCCAATCCCCAGCGGCGCCAGCCCCACCTGCGGAAGGGCGTCTGTCGTCATCTCCACGCGCAGGACCTGAGGCTTGTCGGTCGCGACGTAAGCCACGCTCAGCCGTCCAGCCGTCGCGAAATCGAGCCCTTTGAGGAACGGCACGTCGAGGATCTCTTCCGGGGCGAAAAGCCTACTTCTGCCCGCCCTTGCAGCCGCCGCTGGGCGTCAGGATGTCGTTGTTCGGGTCGCACGCCTCGCCATCGATGACGAGGAGCTTGCCGTTCTTCGCGCACTTCTGCATCTTGTCGAACTGACCATCTCCTGGACTGTCGCCGGGTCCCTTGATCTCCACGGCCGTGCCGTCGCGCAGCAAGCCGTCCGCGTGGATCCCTTGCGCCCCCTTGCCGAACAGGCCCTTGATGCGCTGGTTGAGTCCGGAGCACATGCCCTTTCCGCCGATGGTGCCCTCCAGCCACCGGCACCCGAGCCCGACCCACGTGGTGAGGAGCGCGTTCGCCGCCGCATGGGCCGGAGAGGCCGCGTTCGCCGCGGCTTGCTCGATCACCGTCAACGTCCCGCCCTGCACGACCCCGATCGGGATCTCGGGATCGAACTGGTTGGCCAGGCTGGGGTTCTTGTTGCTCAGGTTGTTGTTGAACCGCTTGTTGAACCCTCGCTGTGTCTCGCCCGGATCGAGCGCCTTGCTCCCGCACCACCGCTTCGCCTCCTCGCGCCAGCTCTTGCACAGCTCGTTGTCCACCGTCGGCCGGTAGACCCCGGCTCCCGCGTGTACGACTGCTCCGACGCCCTGAGGCATGGTCCCACCCCCTAGTTGTTGGAATCACTGCTGTCCAACGTGCGCATGGCTCCGCCGCCCTCGGCGTCGACGTCGTTGGAGGCCATCGTGATCTTGCACATGCCCATGATCTTGTTGCTCATGATCCCTAGCGCGACCCCCGGCTGATCGCCGTTGGACAGGGCGCTCTTTCCCTTTTTCGTCCACATGGGGGTTGCGGTGCCCAGCGTCTTCGTCGTGTAGCCCGGGCCCAGCGTCGCGGAGAGCGCGACGTTCGGATACGGCATGGGCACGGGCCCGCCGGGCGTCGGCGTCTTGCAGACATCCGTGGGGCCGGACGACACTGCGGTGTGTCCGGACGACACGCTCGCGACGAACTTCTTCCCATTCAGCACCGGCATGGCGTGTGTCCATAGCGAAGCGGACTTGTCGGCGCGCGTCAAGCGGCGGGCGCTGCGGGTGGGCCCGCTTTTCCTCCCCGCGGGCCGGCGACAGTGATAGGCATTTGGCGGACGAGCAGAGCTCGTGCGTTGGCGGAGGAAGGGAACCCATGGCGCAAAATCTCGATCTCGTCTTCCGGTGCTCGGCCCTCTCTTCCACGCTCCCTACCCCCGGCGAGTGGCTCGTGACGGTGGCGGACGTGCGGGAGGCCCTGTCTCAGCCCACCTCCGCTTCGGTCGCGCTCCTCTCGGAGGAAGACCTCGACGGCGACGCCGCCATCGGCCAGCCCGCCGAGCTGGACGTGATGGTCGACGAGACCCTCGTGCGGCGCTTCCACCTCGTCGTGACCGGCTTCGCTGTGAACGGGATCTTCCGCGGGAACCGCCGCCACTACGTCGTGGATCTGATGCACGAGCTGCACTTTCTCGCGCTCCGCTCCGACGTCCGGACCTTCCAGAACAAGGACGCGAAGGAGATCGTCACGGAGGTGGTCAAGCCCGCCGTCTCGAACCGCATGGAGATGACCGTCCAGCGCAGCCTGACGAAGCGCGTCTATTGCGTCCAGTACCGCGAGACCGACTTCGCCTTCATGTCGCGCCTGATCGAGCACGAGGGCATCTTCTACGTCATCAAGGACGACGACTCCGGCACCAAGGTCTGCTTCGCCGACTCGGACAGCGTGTTCGAGCCGATCTCCGGCGAGACAGCCATGCGCCTCACCGACGACGACATGCACGGCGGCGGCGTCCACGATTTCGCCCTGGAGACGCGCGTCACCCCCGCCCGCGCCTCCGTCGGCGACTACAACCTGAACACCCCGAGCGCGGATCTCAATGCTAAGGACGAGGCCTCCGGGCCGGTCACGGGCGACTGGTTCGACTACCCCGCTGGCCACCAGGCCTCCGCGGAGGGAAACGCTCTCGCCAAGCTCCGGATGGAGGCCTTCCTCGCGGCCCGCGTCACCGGCTCGGGCGGCTCGGACAATCCCCATCTCGCCGCCGGTCGCCTGTTCGATCTGGAGCAGGCCGCCCGCCAGGGGATCGACGGGCGTTACCTCATCACGGCCGTCGATCACCACCTGGTGCGCCAGTCCCACGACGGGGCCGGCAGCGGCCCTTCGTACCGCAACCAGTTCCGGTGCATCCCGCCCAAGACCGTGTTTCGCGCCCCGGTCAGCACGCCCCGCGCCCGCGTCGGAGGCCTGCATTCGGTGGTCGTGACGGGCCCCTCGGGGTCCGAGATCCACACCGACCGTCTGGCGCGCATGTCGGCCAAGTTCTTCTGGGACCGGGTCGGGAAGGACGACGAGACGAGCTCTCTCATGATGCGTGTCCTCCAGCTCCCGATGGGGGGCTCGCTCGCCATCGCGCGCGTCGGGTGGGAGATCGGCGTCGCCTACGAGAACGGCGATCCGGACCGCCCGCTCGGCATCATGCGCCTCTACAACGCCGAGAAGACTTCGCCCTACGGCTACCCCGCCGCGAAGACGCGCATGGCTTTCCAGACGCCGTCGAGCCCGGGCGGCGGCAAATCGAACGAGATCCGCATGGAGGACGGCGGCGGCGGGCAAGAGCTCTTCGTCAACGTCTCGAAGGACTACTACGCGGAGACTGGCAACAACAAGACCGAGGACGTCGGCGCCAACGAGAAGCGGGAGGTCGGCGTCAACAGCGAGTGGACCGTCGTCTCCAACCAGACTGTCTCCATCGGCGCGAGCGAAAAGACCACCATCTCCGGCTCCGCGACCATGTCCGTCGGCGCCGACCGCACGAAGACGGTGGGCGCGTCGGAGACGGTCACGGTGAGCAGCTCCATCAGCAACATCGTCACCGGGAGCGACACGGAGACCACCGGGGGCAGCCACACCACCCTCGCGGCGCTCGGCGTCAATCGCACCACCGTCGGCTCTCACTCCCTCACCGTCGGCGGCTCCATGATCAACGCGGCCGGCGCCGGCATAGGCGTGGTGGTGGCGGGCGCCAGGAGCGAGACCGTCGGGGCGGTCAAGCTCGGCGCGGCCGGCGGCAACATCGCAGAGTCCGTGTTCGGCGCGTACGCGACCACCGTCGGCGGCGCGCTGGTCCAGGCCGCGGGCGCCAACCGCATGGGCAGCACGAAGGGCGTCTCGGCGCTCACCGTGGGCGGGGTCGTGATGGCCAATGCCGCGGGGAAGGTCACGTTCAAGGCCAAGAAGATCAACATCAAGGTCCTCGGCGCAGCGAACTTCCTCGGGGGCGGCGGCATCCTCACGCTCACGCCGGCCTCGGCGTCGTTCGTCGGCGTCGTCGGGCTGGACGCCTCCGGGTCGATCAAGATCTCCGGCAACCCGAACCTCATCGGTTGAAGCGATGCGCACTGTCACCCTCGACATCGCCGGACACGCCTTCACGGTGAGCCGCCTCCACGGCCACGCTCACCTGTCGACGCCCTTCCGCTTCGAGGTCACGGCCTTCATCCTGGAAGAGCCGCCCCCGGTCGCCGACCTCCTCGGCCAGCCCTTCACCCTCTCCATCGAAGATCCCTTCGGCCGGATCCTCACCGTTCGCGGCATTGCCATGACCGTGAAGCGTGCCGTCTCCCCGGGCGGCAGTGCGGCGTACGCCCTCTCCCTGGGCCCGACCGTCGCGCCCCTCGCCGTGGGCAAGAGCTCCCGGGTCTTCCGGGAAATGACCGCGGTCGACATCGTGAAGGACGTGCTCGCCAAGGCCGGCGTCCCCGCGGCCGAGATCCGCTGGGCCACCTCTGGCTCCTACCCGGAGCGCCCGTATTGCGCGCAGTACCGCGAGTCCGATCTGGCGTTCATCGAGCGCCTCCTCGCGGAGGAGGGCATCTATTACTGGTTCGAGCACAAGGGCGACGCCACCGTCTTGGCGCTCGGCGACGACTCCACGGCCGCGCCGGAGATCGACGAGGGCGCGGCCATCGCGTTCCGCGACGACAACCAGATGCAGGCGACCGAGGCGTCCATCCTCCGCGTGCGCCGCACGTCGCGCCTCACCTCCAGCAAGACGGCCCTTCGCGACTACAACTTCGACAAGCCCCGCCTCAAGCTGGACTCGAAGGACGGCGACGGGACGATGGAGGTCTACGACTGGCCCGGTCATTTCGGCGTGCCCTCCGACGGCGACCGCCTCGCCAGGGTCTCGCTGGAGTCCATCCGCGCCCGCGCCGCCGTGCTCGACGGAGAGACGAGCACGACCCGCATCCTGCCCGGCCTGATCTTCGAGCTGACCGATCACCCAATCGCCGTGATGAACGGCCGCTACCTCGTGCTGTCGGTGAGCATCGAGGTCAACGAGATGCGAGGGGGCGAGTCGTCCGAGCTCGGGCAAGCTCACCTGCGCTTCACGGCCATCCCTGAAGACACGATGTTTCGGGCGCCGCGAGAGCACATCACCGAGACCCCCGGTGGCCCCCAGACGGGCGTCGTGGTCGGCGCCGCGGGGGAGGAGATCCATCCCGACAAGAGCGGCCGGATCCGCGTCCAGCTCTACTGGGACCGAGAGGGCGCGCGCGACGACAAGGCGTCCACGTGGATGCGCGTGGGCCAGTTCGCCCTCGGCGGATCCATGGTGCTGCCGCGCGTCGGCTGGGACGTGCTCGTCCACCATCACGAGGGCGACATCGACGCTCCGGTGGTGGCCACTCATCTCTATGATGGCCAGTTCCCCGTCCCGTACTCCCTCCCTGCCAACAAGACGCGCACCGCGTGGCAGACAGCCACCACTCCGGGCGGCGGCTCCGTCAACGAGGTCCGCTTCGAGGACAAGAGCGGGAGTGAGGAGCTCTTCATCAACGCCTCCAAGGACATGAACATCGTCATCGGCGACAAGAAGAAGGAGAGCGTCGCCGTCAACAGTACGCACACCATCGGCGCCAACCACAACGTGAAGATCGGCTCGAACGCCAAGGTCACCGTCGGCGTCAACCAGGACGTCACCATCGGCGCGTCGGAGACGCTGTCCGTCTCGGGCGATCGATCGGTGTTCATCAACGGCGCGGAGAAAGCCACCGTGGGCGGCTCCCGGACGGTGACGGTGATCTCCGGCGCGAGCCTCGAGTCCAAGGCTTCGCGCGCCCTGACCGTGGGCGGCACCATGCTCGCGGCCTCCGCGGCGGCGGTCACGCGGTCGGTGCTCGGATCGATGAGCATCACCGTCGGCGGCTCGTGGATTCAGGCCGCCGCCGTCGGGCTCGCGGACATGACCCTCGGCGCGGGCGCCGAGACGATCGGCGGCGCCAAGATCCTCGCGGCGGGGGGCGGGGTGTCCACCAACGTGAAAGGCGCGCTCGCGGAGACCGTCGGAGGGGCCTACGTCATCGCCGCGGGCGGCAACGTGACCGAGGGGTCCACCGGCTCGCAGGCCATTACGGTCGGCGGGGCCCTCGTCGCGAACGCGCCCAGCGTCCTCCTGGAGGCCCAAACCGAGATCTCCGTGCGGGTCTGCGGAGCGTCACTCACCATCAAGTCGTCGAGCGTCGAGATCAAGGCCCCTGCCATCGCGGCCCCCGGCGCCACCATCGCTAAGACCGCCTCGAAGATCGAGCACAACTAGCACCGAGCAGAGCTACCCATGGCCCGCGAAACTGCCAATCTCCACGAGGTCGTCTTCGTTGCCGCGGGCGTGGAGCCCGGCGTCGCGCGCGTCCGCCGCTTCCATGCCCGCGAGGGGCTCAGCACGCCCCTGGTCTTGGACGTGGACGTCGAGCTGCCCGCGCCGATGGATCCGAGCACCTGGCTGCTCGCGCCGGCGCACCTGATCATCGTCCAGGTCCACAGCAGCGTCGTGGTCCGCAGGTTCTCCGGCACCGTCATGCGCGTCCGCGAGCACGCGAGCCGACAGGCCAAACAGCGTATCAGCGTCACCATCGAGTCGCCGCTCGCGGTCCTCCGCCTCACGCGCGATCACCGCATCTTCCAGGCCCAGACCACGAAGGACATCGTCGCCACGCTGCTCGCTGACGCAGGGATCGACGCGGGGAAGACGGAATTTCGCCTCTCCGGCTCGTACCCCGAGCGCGAGGTGGCCACCCAGCTCGGAGAGACCAGCTTCGACTTCGCCTCTCGCCTCCTGGAGGAAGACGGCATCTTTCATTTTCTGGAGTATGCGGAGGACGGCGCGACCGTCGTGTTCGCCGACAGCAGCAGCGCGTATGCCGCCACCGCCCCCGACGCGGAGGTCCCCTTCCTGCTGGAGACCGGCCTCAACTCCGAGCAGGCCGTGACGGAGGTGTTCGAGATCGGCCGCGTCCGGCCCGCGAAGGTGACCCTGCGCGATCACGACTTCAAGCATCCCGCGCTCGATCTCACGGCGGAGGCCGAGGGCGACGCGCCCCTCGGGATCGAGCACTACGACTTTCCTGGCCGCTACGTGGATCCGGGCGAGGGTGCTCGCCGCGCGCAGCTCCGCCTCGACGCGATGAGCGCGGAGCACACGGGTGTGCGGGGGAGCAGCACGGTCTTCTCGCTCACGGCGGGCCACACCTTCACGCTGACTGGCCCCCTCGACTCCGCGCTCGAGATGGAGTGGGTCGTTCGCGACATCCAGCACGAATGGGAAGATCTGGCCGCCGGGGGCGTGTCGTACCGGAACCACTTCCACCTCCTGCCGAAAGACCAGATGTGCCGCCCGGCCCAGCGCACGCCGCGCTGCGTGGTCCCCGGGCCGCAGCTCGCGGTCGTCACGGGCCCAGCGGGCGAGGAGATCCACACCGACGAGCACGGCCGCGTGCAGGTCCGCTTCTACTGGGATCGCCGCAGCGAGGGACAGGACAAGAGCTCGTCGTGGATCCGCGTCGGCCAGATGCACTCGAGCGGCTCCGTCGCGATCCCGCGCGTCGGCTGGGAGGTCGTCGTCGACTTCGAGGACGGCGATCCCGACAAGCCCATCGTTCTCGGCCGCCTCTACAATGGGAAAGATGGCCCGCCGTACTCCCTCCCCGGGCAGAAGACGGTGTCCGCGCTGAAGTCGTATTCGTCACCCGGCAAGAGCGGCAACAACGAGATCCGCATGGACGACGGGGCGGGCGCCGAGCACGTCAGCATGCGCGCGCAGAAGGATCTCGCGATCACCATCGCCAACGACAAGACGGAGAAGACGACCACCGACGAGATCTGCACCGTCGGCGCCGACGAGTCGCTCAAAGTGGGCGCGAACGAGACCATCAAGATCGGCGCGGACCTCGCGCATAGCGTGGGATCTTCGCAGACGTGGGCCGTCGGGGCGTCGCGCACGAAAACGGTGACTGGCAAGGAGTCCGTGAGCATCGGCGGCTCCCGGACGCTCACGATCGGCGGCAGTCACACGACCATGACGCCCATGACCGTGAACATCAGCACCCCCGCCTC
>Ga0163144_10020495_pt1 | contig 13210 bp, 11 predicted proteins | sample OliLak19BULKMAT1_FD_123175 | JGI IMG/M metagenome (GOLD analysis project Ga0163144, IMG submission 123175) | Freshwater microbial mat bacterial communities from Lake Vanda, McMurdo Dry Valleys, Antarctica - Oligotrophic Lake LV.19.BULKMAT1 | ecosystem: Environmental > Aquatic > Freshwater >... | reverse complement strand
CGCTCAGTTTATCAGGACCTTGCGCAATGGAATCCTCGTTCGAATTCACTGGCTCCAGGCTCTGGCTCTCCTGCGAAGGTCCATGGAATCTTACTTATAAAAGTGCCCAGACACCGTTGGCCGAGCCAACGCCGGCCACTGGTAAAAGACCCGTCGCCCAGAGGGTTTTCGAGGAAAGGGTCCGCTCGCTTCGTTGCTCCTCGGTCACAGGTCCACTAGGGACAGGCGGTTCCTCGTCGCGCCGCGCCATCCGACCCTTTTCTCGAAAACAGGACCCCTTTGAGTTTTTAAACATGTTCTTAGTCCGAGTCGAAGTGATTGTTCTGTCGACGTTTGGTTGACAGAGCGACTGCCGTGCATCTGGAAGTTGTGGGTAGGTCTGGAATTCCATGAAATGCCGAGACGTTCCCGTCTGCGTCACCAACAACTTCCAGATGCACCGGAGCGACTGGGCAGGGGACACCCAATCTTGCGCCGGAACAATGCCGTCAACGAAGTGCGTGTGCTTACAGAAAGGCCGGGCGAGGCGGCGCAGCGGAGTAGAGTTTGCAGCGTCCATCAATCGGGTTTCACCCCATGGTCCCCGATAGCTCCCCCCGTTATCGTGGTGAAGTTAGAGGAAAGAAAAAATTGAAACATAATTTTAAAATCCGCACCCACACCTCGGCAGCTACCATTTCGGCGCTTGCAGTAGTGACCCAGAATCTCGACCTGTAAATCTATAATTCTGATGCAAATAATAACTATGCCTTCCGCCGACGTCTATTACATCACCTTCATTTACCTTCTCTTCGGTCGTTGATTAGACGGCGCCATTATTATTTAAATCGAGCTATATTTTTTAATAAATGATTGTGCGCGGTTCGTGGAATATTCAAACCAGTTTGAATCCACCAGCGATAGCCAAAGCCCATTCTCTGTTGCGACTTTAAAAGATGATTCCTGGTAGGTTCATACTCTAATGGCATTCGACCGTGGCCCCCCACTAAAGTCACACCTTAGAAACAGAAATCTTTCTCCAAAATTCAAACAATCAAAGAAGGACTAAATGCCATGTTACAAAACTCGAAAAAGTCTTTAAAGGCTTCGGAAAAAAAGCCGAAAGAAAGAAATGCGAAGCCACCGTGGGGCTGTTGGACGAAGGCGACGAAATCGCGGTTGTCTTCAAAGGGTCTCCAGCCATCAATGCCGCGCTGAAAGTGGAACACTATGAAATCGCCTCGTATGGCTGCTTCCACGAATGCGCCGGGCTCTTGGGTAAGCAAGAGTCCGCTGGACTCTTGGAGAGTATTCTCGCCGAGGAGAAGGGTGCCAATGAGGCACTCACCGAGTTGGCGCGGTCCAGCAGTAACACCGAAGCGCTGGGCGAATCCGACGAAGCGTTAACTGAGAACGGGGCTGTCGACGAAGGACCTGGGCATAGGCGGGGAGGCAATCGGACCGTGAGCTCGGGACGCAAAGTTGCTCATTCGATGAAGGCTTAGCGAAGGAGGCCTTATTTCCAGGAAGGCGGTCGCAGAGCAACTCAACAATAAATAAACCAAACGAACGAATAGTATGAATGAACGTAACTATACAGAATCTAACGATGTTGGCCCACTGCCCAAGGATGCGCGCGGTGTGATAACGGCCTCCGGTGACGCAGTCGAAGAGAAAGTCGCCGACGGCGACAAGCGCCTCAGCGCCCCACTGGAAGGCGGCAAGGAGCTCTACGGTCTCTTGAAAGAAAATACCGTCGAGAAAATGAAGGTCACGGATAAGGTTGTGCACGAACATCCCTATCAAGCCATAGGAATCGGCTTTGGGATTGGGGCGTTTATCGGCTTTCTAGCTAGTCGTCGGCATTCCCGCACCGGCATGTGATCCCACCATTGAACAGGTCAACGCCGGCGTCACAAAGAGAAAACCGGCACCTTCAAATTAGAAACTGAATCAGAAAACTTATGAAAGCACTGATCTACAACGGGCCTTGCGATGTCTGCGTGAAGGAAGTCCCGGATGCGAAAATCGAGCGACCCACCGACGTTCTTGTAAAAATAACGAGCACCAATATCTGCGGGTCGGACCTGCACATGTATGAAGGCCGGACGAATGTGGAGAAAGGTAAGGTACTTGGACACGAGAACCTTGGCCAGGTTGTGGAGGTTGGCAACGCCGTGGATCGGATCAAGGTGGGCGACTGGGTTTGCCTGCCGTTTAATGTCTCCTGCGGCTTCTGCAAAAATTGCGAAGCCGGGCTGACGGGCGCGTGTTTATTTGCTAATCCGGGAACCGTCGGGGCGGCTTATGGATTTGCCGGCATGGGACCGTATAGCGGCGGTCAGGCCGAATACCTTCGAGTTCCGTACGGCGACTTCAATTGTCTTAAGCTCCCGGAAGACGCGCAGGAAAAAGAGAACGATTACGTGATGTTGTCGGACATTTTTCCCACGGGGTGGCACGCCACTGAACTGGCCGGCGTAAAACCCGGCGAGTCGGTCGTGATTTACGGCTGCGGTCCCGTCGGCTTGATGGCCGCTCACTCCGCCATGATCAAAGGTGCGAGCAAAGTGATGATTGTGGATTTCCATCCCGATCGGCTAGCGCTGGCGAAACAGATCGGAGTGATCCCGATTGATTATTCCAAGGGGACGGCTGTGGCCGAAATCCTGGAACTGACGGGCGGCGAAGGTGCTGATTGCGGCTGCGAATGTGTCGGTTATCAATGCCATGATCCGGCGGGACATGAAGTACCGAACGCTACGATGAATGATTTGGTGAGATCGGTTCGGGCCACCGGCGGCATCGGCGTGGTGGGAGTATTTGTTCCTTTGGACCCGGGCGCGGCGGACAAGCTGGCGAAAGTGGGAAAGATTGTTTTCGACTTCGGCCTGTTCTGGTCCAAGGGGCAGCGCATTGGGACGGGTCAAGCCAATGTCAAAACCTACAACCGGCATCTGCGCAACCTGATTCACAAGGATCGCGCCAAACCAGCGTGGATTGTCTCGCATGAACTAGCGTTGGACGAGGCACCCGACGCCTACAACCATTTCTCCAGCCGCGACAAGGGTTGGACCAAGGTCATCCTGCACCCCAATGGCTCAGGGAAGAAACTAACGCGGAAAAGCGCGGAAAAGAAAGAGTTGCGCAAGGAGTCCTTACACGTGCATTGAGCGCCGAATGAGCATGAACATGCTGTCAATTCTCTCGCATTTATCCGGCGACGTTCACGTTCATCCGTGGGTCGCCGTTGTTGCCGTTTTCGTAATCCTGACGGCGGCATGGTTTTTCTGCCAAAGAAAAAGTGAATGAGCGCATCGAGTATTTGAGCAAATGATAGCTATGGCAACCGACTTCCCCCCAACGAGCCCATTTGTTAGCAGCGACCGGCGCGGCTTTCTGAAAAGCCTCGGCGTCCTGAGCGCGGCCTCGGTGGCAACCGAGCTGGTGGCCATCGCTGCTGTTGGGCAAGTAAAACCTCCCTCCGCCAGTTCAGGATCGGTGCCCCGTCGAGCCTTTGGGCGCACTGGGGTACTCGTTTCAATACTCGGCGTTGGCGGGCACACGATGGCCCTGGCCAAGACCGAGGCCGAAGGAATGCGTATCATCCACGAAGCATTGGATGCTGGCATCAACTTTATGGACAACGCTTGGGAATACCACGACGGGCGGAGTGAAGAATGGATGGGGAAGGCCCTGAAAGGTCGCCGCGCGGAGGCGTTCCTCATGACCAAGGTCTGCACGCACGGACACGATGCGAAAGTGGCGATGCAGCAACTTGAAGAATCGTTGCGTCGGTTGCAAACCGATCACCTGGACCTCTGGCAGGTGCATGAGGTGATTTATGATAACGACCCCGAGCTGCATTTTGTGAAGGGCGGCGTCATCGAAGCGCTCGATCAGGCGAAGAAACAAGGCAAGGTGCGGTTTGTTGGTTTCACCGGCCATAAAGATCCATCCATCCATTTGAAAATGTTGGCGCACGATTATCCGTTCGATGCCTGCCAGATGCCGCTCGGTGTGTTCGACGCCAGCTTTCGCAGTTTCGAGCAAACAGTTTTGCCAGAACTCACACGACGCGGCATTGCACCCATCGGCATGAAAAGCCTGAACGGCACGGCGGCGGCGGTGAAACAAGGCGTGCTCACGGCGCAGGAAGCGCTCACTTACGTCATGTCTCTCCCCGTCGCCACGCTTGTCAGCGGCATGGATTCCCTCGACGTATTCCACAAGAACCTGGAAATCGCACGCACGTTTACTCCGATGAAACCGGAAGCCATGCAAGCTATGCGCGACCGGTGCGCCAAACACGCCGCCGATGGACACTTCGAACTCTACAAATCCTCCAAGAAGTTCGATGGCAATCCCGGACGCGAGCATCACGGGTTTCCCCCATTGACGGCGATGGCAGATTAACTTCCCGAGCGCCCTGTTTGAACCTGACAACAATAGATCGGCAACCACGGCAGTTTTTACCAGACCCACAGTCCAGCTGCAGGGCGGAGTTGAATTTCAACTCTGACTCTGACTCCAAAATGAAAGGCCCAGTAATCATGAGCAAAATCAAGACGAGTAACTTCGGCAAAAACAAATCGTCAAAAGCCACTCCTGGCGAAAACTCACGCCCGGCGGCCGGCGGCGAGTTGCATCAAATCGCTGGGGGCGTTCATCCGACGCTTACAACGAATCAGGGCATCGCACTCTCCGACAATCAAAATTCGCTGAAGGCCAATCCGCATGGCCCGGCGTTGCTTGAGGACTTCATTTTGCGCGATAAGATCACGCACTTCGATCACGAGCGGATTCCCGAACGTATCGTACACGCGCGCGGTACTGGAATTCATGGATTCTTCGAGTTGACCGCATCATTGAAGGAATACACGAACGCCAAAATACTCAACGAGGTGGGCGAGAAGACTCCCGTGTTCACGCGGATTTCCACAGTCGCCGGAGGCGCTGGCTCGGTGGATACGCCTCGCGACGTGCGCGGATTCTCCATCAAATTCTACACCAAGGAGGGTAACTGGGATTTGGTGGGCAACAACATCCCCGTCTTCTTCATCCAGGACGCCATCAAGTTTCCCGACCTCATCCACGCCGTAAAAATGGAACCGGATCGCGGCTTTCCTCAATCGGCCACCGCGCATGACACCTTCTGGGATTTCATTTCGCTGACACCCGAATCCATGCACATGGTGATGTGGATCATGTCGGATCGCACGTTGCCGCGTTCGCTCAGAATGATCGAGGGTTTTGGGGTGCATAGCTTTCGGCTGATCAACGAGGCGGGAGAGTCCACCTTCGTAAAATTCCACTGGCGACCGAAGCTTGGGCTTCAGTCCACCATTTGGGATGAAACCGTGAAGATTACCGGAGCCGATCCAGATTACCATCGGCGCGATATGTTCGACGCCGTCACCGGGGGCGATTTCCCCGAATGGGAATTTTCAGTGCAACTGTTCACCCAAGCCCAAGCGGACAAATTTCCGTTTGATCATCTGGACGCTACCAAGCTTATTCCTGAAGAACTGGTGTCGTTGAAAGTGATCGGTCGCCTAGTGCTGGACCGTTGGCCGAACAACTTCTTCGCGGAAACGGAACAGGTAGCGTTCTGTCCTTCCCATGTCGTTCCGGGCATTGATTTCTCTAATGATCCGTTGCTGCAAGGTCGGTTGTTTTCATATCAGGACACGCAGCTTTCCCGACTGGGTTCGCCGAATTTCCACCAAATCCCTGTCAACGCGCCGAAGTGCCCCTTCGCCAATCAACAACGCGATGGGCACATGCAGATGGAACAGCCGACGGGGCGGGTGTCCTACGAACCTAATTCCTTGTCACCAAACTCGCCGCGCGAAAACCCGACCAAAGGTTTTCACAGCGCAGCCGTATCGGAGTCGGGTGAGAAGGGCCGCATTCGCCCGGAGAGCTTTGCGGACCACTACAGTCAGGCGCGGCAGTTTTATCTGAGCCAATCCACTTATGAGCAGGCGCACATCGCCTCAGCATTGGTGTTTGAACTTTCCAAGGTGGAACATCCTCACATCCGCGAGGCGATGGTCGGCCATTTCCGGCATATCGAGGAAGATCTCGCCAAGCGGGTCGCTGCGGGTCTGGCGATGGCCAAACTGCCTGATGCGCCGCAAGCCGCAGCCCCGGTGCAGCAGATGAAGCCATCTCCCGCATTGCAGCTCATCGGCAAGATGAAAGACACACTCCGAGGCCGGGCGATTGGCCTTCTGATCGCGGAGGGTTCCGACGGAACGGTCATCAAGAAAATCAAACAGGCCGCGACCGATGCGGGGGCCACCGTCAAAATCATCGCGCCCAAAGTGGGAGGAACGGAACTCGCCGATGGTTCTACGTTGGTGGCGGACGGCCAACTGGCCGGGACGCCGTCTGTGCTCTTCGATGCGGTTGCGGTGCTTCTCTCCGATGAGGGGGCAAAAGCTCTCTCGGTGGAAAGCGCCGCGATTGATTTCGTTCGCGATGCGTTTGGTCATCTCAAGGCCATCGCTGTGGACCAAGGCGGTCAGGCGCTTTTGAAAAAAGCCGATGTCGGATCCGATGCGGGTGTCGTGTCGGCCAATGACCCAACCGCTTTTCTTGCGGCGGCAAAGACCCGGCAATGGAATCGGGAAAAGTCTGTTCGGACCTTGGCCTGACCGGCATGGAAATTCTTTAGAATTAAATCGTTTTAACTCGATAATGAAAACGACAAAACCATTGGTCGCAATCGAGGCATCCACGTCAATCCTCTGCGCTGCCCAAAGCCCGCCGAAAGCGAAAAAACAGATGCAGGCTGTGTTGGACCAACTGCAAAAGCTCGGGGGGCAATCCATTGCGTCGCTCATGCCAGAAGAGGTGCGTAAGCAACCCTCGCCTACCGATGCGGTGAAAGCACTTTTGCAAAGCCAAGGCAAGAGCCTAGCTGCGGAACCCGTGGCTAGTGTTAAGGACCAAACTATTCCCGGCGCTGGTGGTGAGATTCCGATTCGCATTTATACGCCGGAAGGTGCCGGACCTTTTCCAGTCATCCTCTATGTTCACGGAGGCGGTTGGGTCATTGCCGATCTCGACACCTACGATTCATCGCCGCGCGCCTTGGCTAATGCCGCCAAAGCCGTGGTTGTTTCCACGCACTACAGGCTGGCCCCGGAGCATCCATTCCCGGCTTCCCATGAAGACACCTTCTCAGCTTACAAATGGGTACGTGAAAATGCGGGTTCATTCAATGGTGATCAGAGCCGGATCGTCATCGCGGGCGACCGCGCGGCCGGAAATATGGCGACAGCGATCAGCCTGATGGCGCGGGAACAGAATTTGCCCATGCCCGTTCATCAACTGCTCGTCTATCCCGTGGCCGGCACGGACATGAACACGCCGAGCTTCATCAAAAACGCGAATGCGGGGCCGCTAAACAAAGCGATGATGGAATGGTTTGCCAAACACGAATTGAAAAAACCTCAGGACAAACTGGACCCGCGCATTGACCTAGCGAACGCGGACCTGCGCGGTTTGCCGCCCACAACGATCATCACCGCCGAAATTGATCCGCTACGTTCCGGCGGCAGGATGCTGGCTGATAAACTGAAAGCCGCAGGGGTGAAAGTGAACTACAAAAATCACGATGGCGTGACCCACGAGTTCTTCGGCATGGGCGCGGTGCTGGACGAAGCGAAGGAGGCGGTGGAATTCGGCGCGCGTGATTTGAAAAACAGCTTCACCACAACGGAGCATCAGTTGGTAAGGGAAAAGTAGTAATGTGGCAACTACAGCCAAGCGCTTGAATGTTTCCAACCAGAAAAGAAACGCACACGAAACGTAACAACCAAACAAGAAAGCAAAAACAAATGAACAACGACCAAATGAATCAAAAAACCAAGGGCAAAGGGACGGATTCCAATCGCGATCCGATGACTGGAGCACCAGGAGCACATCCTGTAGGAACGGGAGTCGGTGCGGCAGGTGGCGCCGCAGCGGGCGCAGCCATCGGGGCAGTCGCGGGACCGGTCGGCGCAGCAGTAGGATTGGTCGCTGGTGCGGTCGCGGGCGGTCTGGCTGGCAAGGGCGTGGCCGAGAAGATTGATCCAACCGTCGAGGACGCTTACTGGAAGGGCAATTATGCGAAGCAGTCATACGTCGAGCGCGGCGCGCGTTACGAAACTTACCAGCCAGCGTATCGCACCGGCTACGAGGGATTTACGCGGTATCCTGGAAAGAATTACGAAGAAGCGGAGTCAGACCTCCAGCGGGATTACGAGAAATCCAAAGGGACTTCAAGCGTCGCTTGGGAAAATGCCAAACACGCCACACGTGATGCCTGGAACCGTGTCGAACACGCATTGCCTGGCGATTCGGACGGCGACGGACGTTAAGTTGGAACGCGAAAGTTCCGGGGTTGGCGATGGGCCACCCCGGGATTTTTTGCGCCATGCTCCAGAATCAACCCAGTATCGCCAAACCCAAGCGACGGCATCTCCGCCAACTCGGTGAACGAAAATGAAACTATCTCCCAGCAATCATGGTCTGCCGATCGCCGACAACCAGAACTAGCTCAAGGTCGCGAACGCGGGCCGACACTGCTCGAAGATTTCATCCAGCGGGGAAAGATCACGCACTTTGAACACGGGCGCATTTCCTAGCGAATTGTCCACGCGCGGGGCACCGGGGCGCACGGTTGCCTCCAAGTCTATGAGGTACTGGGCGACATCACGAGAGGGGCGTTTCTCCAGGACCCAGCCGTGAAGACAGAAGGCTTTGAGCGGTTCTCGAACGTGGCTGGCGGCGCAGACTCCGACGATCTCGCGGGCGATGTATGCTGCTCCGCGGTGAAGTTTTAAAACACCGAGGGCAACTACCATCTCCTCGGGAACAACATCCCGGTTCTGTTCGTTCAGCACGCGACAAATTTCCCGGTCTCGCCCACGCCGCGAAGGAGGGACGCATCCGGTACCGCGAAGCCAGCCTGCGTCGGCCGGCATGACGTCGGGTGAACGAACTTATGCCGCGTAGAAAAATGAAATTGCCGCCGAAAATCAAAATGCTGCTAGCCATCCTCATTACCGTGGTGGTTGCGGTTTTTCTGTCCGTCCTGTTTTTGAATCTACGCTCGAGCGAAAAACAGATTCTTTACCAGGTCACACATCGCTTTGCCGTTAGCGAACCACAATTCGTTCGCACGATGGGGAATCTCCTCGGACCGGGCATTCTGGCTGGGAATCGAGTAAAGGCGCTGCAAAACGGAGACGAAATTTTCCCCGCCATGCTCGGCGCCCGCGAAACGATCACCTTCGAGACTTACATCTACTGGTCGGGCGACATTGGTACAGAGTTTTCGGACGCACTTTGCGAGCGCGCCCGCGCCGGGGTCAAGATCCACGTGCTGCTCGACGCGGTGGGCACGGGCAAGATTGAAAAGGAGTTTCTCAATGATTTGAAAGCCGCCGCAGTGGAAGTCGAGCGCTACCATCCACTGCACTGGTACAGCATCGCCCGGATCAACAACCGCACGCACCGGAAACTTTTGATCGTGGATGGGCGCGTCGGGTTCACGGGCGGCGTGGGCATCGCCGATCTGTGGGCCGGGCACGCGCAGTCCAAAGACCATTGGCGCGATTCCCATTATCAGATCGAAGGCCCAGCCGTGGCCCAGATGCAGGCGGCCTTCACCGACAACTGGATCAAGACCAGAGCCAAGGTGCTTTTCGGCCCGGAATACTTTCCCCAACTAAAACCCGCCGGTGATTCGTTGGCGCAAGTCTCCAAGAGTTCGCGCAGCGAAGGCAGTGAAAGCGTGCGCCTCATGTATTTGCTCTCAATTGCCTCGGCTACCAACACCATTCGACTGCAGGCGGCCTACTTCGTCCCGGACGTCCTGGCCATCGAGACCTTCCTGGCCGCGCGCAAACGCGGAGTGAAAATTGAGATTATTGTGCCTGGACCCCACTCCGACGCAAAAATCGTCCAACGGGCGAGCCGTTCCCGCTGGGCCGAGTTGCTCGATGCCGGCGTGAAAATCTATGAATACCAGTCTACGATGTATCACTGCAAAGTCATTATCGTGGACGACCTGTGGGTGTCGGTCGGTTCGACCAACTTTGTCGACCGCTCCTTTCGTATAAACGACGAAGCCAATTTGAATATTTACGACGCCGGCTTCGCGGCCGAACAAGTAAAAGTGTTCGAGGCGGATAAACAGAAGTCGCATTTGATGATCCGGGCGGAGTTTAAGGAACGATCGAAAATTGGAAGGATGTTCGATGAACTGGCGGGCACTATGCGACGACAATTGTGACCCTCCATCAACAAAACCGGAAAATATCCGAACCATCATGAAGACCACCCACGCGCTCCTCCCGGCCGGGGTCCTCCGAGAGGCCGACGCTGCCTCCGAGCGCCAATCCAGTGGACGCCACGGATGACCTCCATGCCAACAACCCCCCCATCCGAGCTGAAGCCGCGTTCGTTTTATTTATATGTGTGGCTGGGCGCTGCGTTATTCGTGTTCCTCGAATCCTTTGCGCTGCTTTCACCCATCCTGCTTTCCATCCTGCTGATTCTGCTCATATCGTTGGCGGTGAATCCGGTGATCTTGTGGATACGGACGTGGCTTGGTGGAAGGAAAATCGCGACGGGCGTGGTTGCGGTTGCCTTTGTTCTGCTCCTGGCCGGGACCGGTTGGGCTTTCTTCGGACCGATGCGAATTTCCGTGACCAAGTTGGCGGAACGACTGCCCACTTATTGGGAACGGCTGCAAAAACCGCTGATTAAAATGGAACAGCAAGCGGTGCTTTCCGAGCAGAAACTCCAGACGGAAGTCACCACTGAAATCGTCCGCGAAAAGTCTGCGGCAGGCGATCCCCAGGCTGCGCGACGCGCGGCGGACTTACCTCCATCCCAACCTGCGAATGAAACGGGATCGCTGCGGTCAAGCTTGGCTCCGATGTTCCAGGGCGTGGCCGGCAGTTTCACCGCCGTGGCGTTTAATGCCGCACAGATCCTGGTGGTGCTGGTGACCGTCTTTTTTGGCGTGACATACACCCTAATGAATCCGCGCCCGATTTTCGGCGCGATGTTTTCATTGGTGCCCGAGCGTCACCATGAGCGGACACTGTCCATCCTGCAACGCATCGGAAAATTTGTGCCCGATTGGGCCTTGGCGACGCTGCTGGGAATGGTGACCATCGGCACATTGGTGTTTCTGCTGATGTGGCCCATCTTCGGATTTATGGATGCGCTCGTGCTTGGACTGATCGCCGGCGTCCTCGAAGCTGTGCCATTCCTGGGGCCACTCCTTGCCGCGTTACCGGCCTTGTTATTAGCCATGGGTGAGGGAGGCATGACCCCGCTCTGGGTGGTGCTGGCTTATCTCGCGATTCAGGCCTTGGAAAACAATGTAATTCTCCCGCTCATTATGGCGCGCAGCATGAAACTGCATCCTTTGGCCGTCATTTTTTCCATGTTGCTCTGTGTGGCCGCTTTTGGGGTGTTGGGCGTCCTCATTGCCGCCCCGATGTTGGCCATCCTGAACATCCTGCATGATGAGGTGTATCGGAAGCGTTTTCTCCCCACGGTAACGGATGGCGACCTGGAGCGTTTGGCTCGAAGCGCTCTGCGTGAAAAGGTGGCCGACAAATGAGTCGGAAAAAATTACCGATTGCGAATTAGATACTATTCTTATGAATCTAACTTCGAGCCATCCGTTCTGGTCGGTCAACAACGGCCTCCCCGCCACCTACCCTTCACTTCAACGCGATGTGGCCTGCGACGTGGTCGTCATTGGCGGCGGGATTACGGGGGCGCTGACCGCGTATCATCTGGCGGAGGCCGGCGTGAAGACGGTGGTGATTGATCAGCGAGAGATCGGTACCGGCAGCACCAGCGCGAGCACGGCCCTGCTCCAATATGAAGTGGATGTCCCGCTCCGTGAGTTGATTAAAAAAGTCGGCCCGGCGGCGGCGTCGCGAAGTTACAAACTTTGTCGCGGCGCGATTGGGAAACTGGAGAGACTGGCCGCCCGCTTGCAGATCGAGTGCGGTTTTGCGCGCAAGCCCAGTTTGTTCCTAGCTCGCTATCAGAGCGAAATTCCAGAACTGCGTGAGGAGTTTGCAATGCGCCGCAAACTTGGCTTCAAACTCGAATTCTTAGATGCACCAGCGATTCAAGACCGTTTTCCGTTCGCTCGCCCTGCCGCGCTTTATTCTCAAGACGGCGGCCAGATGGATCCGCACCGCTTTGCTCACGGACTCCTCGCGGCGGGAAAACGGAAGGGTCTTGAAATCTATGACCGTACAAAAATGGCCCAGTTGAAGCAGACGCGCCGCGGCGTTCGCATCATCACGGACCACGGCTGCGTGATCAGCGCGCGCCGCGCAGTGATTGCGGCGGGGTTCGAGTCGAAAGAACTCTTGAAGGTTGAAGCCGGAACTTTGAAGAGCACTTACGCACTCATCAGCGAACCGCTGGCTGAAATACCCGATTGGCACGAGCGTTGTCTGATTTGGGAGAGCGGTTCGCCCTACCTCTATCTGCGCACCACTGACGAGGGGCGTATCATCGTCGGCGGGGAAGATGAAGACTTTGTGAACGGCAAGCGTCGGGACGCCCTGATTTCTGAAAAGGCCCGGACGCTGGTGAAAAAGTTCAACCGCCTGTTTCCGAACATCCAGTTGGAGGTTTCTTACGCTTGGGCTGGTACTTTCGGAGGAACGAAGGACGGCCTTGCCTACATCGGCGTAGAGCGCGGGTTTCCGCACTGTTATTTTGCGCTGGGCTACGGTGGGAATGGCATCACCTATAGCATCATCGCCGCCGAAATCATCCGGGATCAATTCCTTGGCCGGGCGAATCCTGATGCGCGCATATTCCGTTTCGGACGGTGAAGAGCTAAACCTCTCGCCGACAAAGAATTGGTCAATTCATGACGGCGGGCATTGGTTGCTCCTCGCAGATTCTTCAGCACTACCAAGTAAACCGTGCTCACAAAATTCAACATTGGCACCACGCGCCGCGGATTCTGAGTATAAGCTCGACCTGAGTGTGGGTTTGTCCTCGAAGTCGAGAGGCTCACCCTTCTCTCTTGGAAATCGGACAGCGGTCTCGGGAGGGACGAACGGTGTCTGCGGTTTTAATTGAATGCGGTGACCCAGTGTCATGCTAACGAGCGAGGATAGCTTAGGAGGTGATTTCGGAGGGAAATGGAAATTGGAAATGGGGTAAGAGCTCTGAGAGG
>Ga0163144_10020494_pt1 | contig 13211 bp, 15 predicted proteins | sample OliLak19BULKMAT1_FD_123175 | JGI IMG/M metagenome (GOLD analysis project Ga0163144, IMG submission 123175) | Freshwater microbial mat bacterial communities from Lake Vanda, McMurdo Dry Valleys, Antarctica - Oligotrophic Lake LV.19.BULKMAT1 | ecosystem: Environmental > Aquatic > Freshwater >... | reverse complement strand
TTTACCGTTCCTGCCGTGGTTAAAAGTTTGTGTCACTCTTGATGATATAACTTTGCCGTAAACATCAACTCCCATAACAAAGTCACCGATTTGGACATCTTTAATTTTCTTCTTTGTTCCATCACTCATTGTTACCAGAGAAGTTGATTTGAAACATCCATGTATCTTTTCTGTAACAACGACTTCTTCACCGTCTTTAATTATGCCGGGAAAATTGCCAATGTTCTCTATGTCAGTATATGTGTGAAAAGATGAGATTGGGGTGGCTGCATCTCCATCAAGGCATTTGAAAGGCGGCTCCCATTTGGAAACATTGTAGTATTCCTTAACGTCTTTGCCGATTTCCCAAGATTTATCATCCGGATCTTGCAAACATCCGAATGAAGGCTCTCCACGAAATCGGTTTGCCCGAATCCGAAGTCCGGGCGGACGTTGACCATCGATTCCACGAGCAATTGGAGAACAGTATTTAGCTATTCCCCATCGCTCAGCGAGTGGTTCTGGAATAATTGAATCTGGTGGCAAATAGACTGCTTTGTCTCCGACCTTATAATGGCCTTTGCCTGCAATGCACCACCAGTTTTTTACTCTCACCATTTCCAATCTATCAGCGTTGGAATGGGCTTTTATTTCTTCGACTTTACATACTTCAACAATTAGGCTAGACATCCTTGTCTCTTTCTAGGTCATCCATGACATATTTTCGGTTGCAAATTTTGCATCGTCTAAAAGACGATTTTCTACTTATCTTTGTCTGCTGCTTTCTTGAGAAGATCTCCAAGAGCAACAAATCCATCGCCAACAACTTGCATCCCACGAATACCCAAGCTACGCACTTCAGCGACTGCTTTTTCGCCCTGTTCTTGAACTTGTTGCGTGAATCTCTCAACATTTTCTGCGTTGAGTCCAAGACCGTCCAACTTATTGAGCACATCTGCCAACACGTCTTCAGGTTCAGATTTTGGGGCAGAAGATTGTGTCATAATGTGCTTAGCAAGATCGTTAAGATTTGATATCTCAACTACTTTGTAAACACCGTTGCTGCTGAGGTTTTTTCTGTCGGAAACGAAGTCATCGGCAGGCTTTCTTTCGTCGCTCAAATGACAACAATAAGTTCTTTGATCAACAACATCACTAGATTTTGCTTTTAAAACTGCGAACATGGCTGCTCCTTAAATGCGATTTTTTGACACAAACTTTAGTAAGGATACAGCCAAACTCACAAATCGTCAAGACTTAATTATCCGACGATTACGAAACCATCGTCAGCCGGACTTTCGTTCAGAAGAACATCTGGCTGTTTTTGATCTCCAGATTCGTCAAGTTGACGAACAGGAGCTTTTTTCTCAATAACGTGCTCCACTTTACCGTGTTCTGTAATTGTGTCTGGTTGATCTAAAATAAGTTTTTCTATCATTGTTACTCCTTCATTAAGTTCTGCGGCTCGTTCTTCTTCTGGTGTTTGAAGAACTTTAACCAATCTTAAATGGCCTTGTTTGACCAATTGCATATAATAATTGTCACCTTGGAATTCTTTGCCCGGACCAACCGAACGAATTCCGCTTCTTGTAGGACGAGGAAGACCGAGATCAGCTTTTGTGTTGTTTCTAAACAAATACAAACCTTCTCCATGCAAAGCATTTGCTAAGAATTGATGCTGAATTTCTTTCTTTTCATATTTGTTAAATTTACGATATTTCATTTATAAACTCCCTTTGACTTAAGTCAGTTACCATAGTATAATAGTCTTCTGCTATTAGTTTTTACAGGAAAAGATCTATGAGTAAACCCAAAAAATGGACAGAAGTGTATCCTTATGGAACAAAAGAAGGTGACGATGAAGCTAAGTTTTTCCGTGCATTAGCTCGTCATCCAAAATTTGATTATCGCAGCACAGCAGCAATAATTAAGGAAACTGGCCTTTCCAGACAACGTGTAGAAGAGATTGTTGACAAATACACGAAGGTTACGCCGCCACTGATATTTTTGCATCCTACCAATGACGATCATTGGGGATATTGGGAAAGATGTCAGGATCGCCTCAAAGATGACAAGAGAGATATTTCTAGGAAAGACAAAGACAATAGAGTTGATAAATACATTTCTGGCACACCTTCTATGGTTGGTGCAATAAACGTTGATCAATCAGACATCAAATAATTCTTGCATAAAAAAAGCTCCCTAAAAAGGGAGCCTTCTATTTAACAATTTACGACTGTAACTTAAAGTGGTGAATTTCCTGCACCTTTGACGTTTTTTACGCCCTTGGCATTCTTCAGATCCAAATAAGCTGTCGCTGATGTTGGAGCAAAATAAGCATCTGGATATTGAGATCTAACGTACCCATCTGGGTACTGACCTCTAATTCCAGAACGGGTTGTATTTTCTGCGGTTGCTGGAAGCGGAAGCTTCTTTGTCGAGCACCAGTTGACGAAATCAATCATTTGCGTTCCCTCTCAATATTAAGGTTAGTTATACCTGTTTTTATGTATGGTTTGGGTTTACAATTTTTCGGAGCCTGTTTAGAATAAATGAAAATAGGATGATGTAATGAAAAAACTTGATGTTGATCTCACAAAAATTGCGTCAAATTCTGGCGAGGAACTATCCGACAGTTTTTATAGAAATTGTTCTTTTTGCGAAAAGTTCGTAAAGATAACGCCCTTGAATTTCAATTCTTGTTATAATATTGGGAAAAATCAATATTGTCCATTTTGTTTACGACATAATTTTAATTACAAAAACAACCATAATATTCTAATATTTTCTTTTAGAGCAATTATTGGACATTATTATTATAGGTTTTATAAGTGCAAACCTCATAAGATTTGGGTGTCTCAAATTGAAAATATGATTGATAGGCATGTTTTAGTTGGACTTCATAATCCAACTCTTACTTATGACCCATTTACTTTTTTGTGGTTTGCTGACTTTAATAAAATCGGCACAGATGTCCATAAAGCCCCTTTTGATGAAATTGATCAAACTATCAAAAGAATGTATGAAGTTTTTGATTTAGACAATTTTTTGTCTTCCAATGCTGAAAAAACTATGTGGGATAGATTTCACAAAGCTTCTAAATTGTTTTATCAACAAAGAAAAAGACCAAAAGATCGCAGAATGTTGATTCCAACATTTGCTAATATTTTGACTATTGAAACAGATGAATATCACGAACAAACACGTCTGTTTACTCGCACGAATCTAATCGTCAAGTGAACTGCCCACAACCCTAAAGGGTCGGGGCTTCCGATCCAACCAATAGCCCAAATTTTATGGGTCTTACATCAGGGCAATCGGCTATTCCTCGCTAGAATTGCTTTGCTTCTCATGATCGTGACGAGAATGCTAGTCCATTCTTTCTCTTGTCCTAACTCTTTGTTCTGATAATTACATCCAGAACAAAGCTGCGACGAAGGAAACCAACGAGAGGTTTGCCCTGTATGGTCGTTCGCTTCGCTCGCTCCATACAGGGCAAACTTTTCTCATTCAGAGAAAAGTAGGGGTTTTCTCGCCGCCGTCAAATAAAAAACGCCGAGTGCAAACACTCGGCGTTTTCCTAGATTCACAACATCAACTTAGGAGTTGGTACATTTGGTACATGCTGGCTTTGAAACAGTTGTGCTTTTAGCAGTTGTGCTTTTAGCAGTTGTGCTTTTAGCAGTTGACTTAGCCTTGGTAGCCAATTTCTTTGCTGCTGGTTCAGTATAGCTGACTTCAAGTCCCAATCTTGTTCCAACACTTCGAGCAACCGTCTTGACGGCACTTGACGTTGGGAAAGTTGTTGAGCCATCCTTGCGGGTAAGCTTAGTTTCTCTTAGACCAGACAATTGAACTGAGCCTTCATAGCCAGTCTTATTTTGTCTTACATTTACTGTGAGTTTTTCGTTCATTAAATTCCCTTTCTAAAGGTATTTTTTAGTTTATGATATTGACACAACATTGTCAATAGAGCTTTGAGCATACAAAGCATCTAAAGCAACAAGTCGCTCAAAACCTGTTCTGTATTTCAACAGTGTGTCCTTCATGTCTCTGAAATTTGAAGGTTTGTTTTTTAGATCGACTTCTATGTCTTTCTCTCTTTGTTCTATCATCATTTCAATTGCCCAAGGTTCAATTAACATGTGATGAACCTTTCCAGAGAACGTCAAGTCTGTATGGCACGCCGCTCCGGGAATACACACAGCTAATCTACGCCTTTTTTCTTCAGTCAATTTTTTGAAGATATAGTGATCATGTGGATGATCGCCTGATGTGAATTCATTCCACACTGGCATGTCTTGTTTAAGTGTTTTGACTTTAGTTCCAAATGTCATACACGTACTTGTCGTGTATCTCCAATGAGACGAATTAGTCTTTATGACTTTAGAAAACTCTCCACCATCATAAAACCTTGTGTACTTGTCTGGATGGTCATAGAGAGTCACATAATCTGATCTCTTGATTCCTTCTTGTAACAATATTGCCGACTTGCCATAATGAAGATAGTCATCTTCTACCAGATATAAAATTTCATCGTCATTTTCTGTGATTGCCAATTCTAATGTTCTTCGTAATGAACCAGCATTGCCATCATTTGAAACAATCATTGGAATATTAGTGTTCTCCAGCATTTTTAAAGTGTCTTTATTACAATTATCTGCAATAATCAACATACTTGGGTTGTCACAGAAAATATAATTCTTAAAAGCACTGCAAAAGTTATTTAAACAAACTTCTTTTGTTGCTCCTATGAGTTTTTGTTTTTCATAACTATTATCACTAATTCTGTAATAAATTTTCATTATTCCTCGATCAATTTCATTTTTGGTAAATTAAGATTTTCACAAAAAGCATTTACAATTTTTTGCAAGCCTTCGATTTTTTCAAAGTATGAACTTTCTACGGACAAACCAAGATGTTTTTCAAGATACCTAGAGCGAATTATATTCTCGCCCAAGTCAATTATTCGAATATTTCCAATTTCATAATTTCCATCAGGATTCATTCTATCAACACTTGGCGTTTTTCCAGAATTTTCTTTTAGAAATAATTCTATTTCTGGAATGGCCCAGTTTAAAAATTCTGAAATTTCTACATTGCATAAAATATTTTTGTAAGATGAAATATGTGTTGTTCTCCACACAATTGCATGATACATTTTTCGTGCTCTGCCTTTAACAGAAGCACTATATTTTCGAGCACTGGCATTTTTACGATCACGATTAGTTTTTTGCCAATCTGTAATTTTCTTTAATCTCTCAAGATTGTTTTTTTGATTTTCTATTGATTTTTTATTGTGACATTTTTTGCACGTGGCTCTAAATCCTGTTTTGCAAGTTTCGCTTTTATAAAATTCAGTACACATGTCTTTGTTTTGTTTACATTTTTTGCAAATCATAATCTGTTTTCTTTATGTATATAATCATCTATATACTAAAGTCAATGCGATTATGCACATAAATCATTCAACTCCTTTTGAACTTCTTCAAAGACGCCAGCCCAATTTCCTTTATCTTTTTGTCTAAAAATTTTGACGCTGTCATACCAAATTGTTGTGTCTCCTTCCATGCCCCATCTCCAATCTGGATTGAAAGGAATTAACATCCAACATGGAATTCCCATGGCTCCTGCCATGTGGATTATCGATGTGTCACAAGAAATTACAAGATCTAGTCCAGCCAGAATTGTACATGTGTCTTCCATACTTTGAATCATTGTTGTCAGATCGATTAGCTTTATGTTTTCACAGCCTTCTGAATAATCTACGATCTTTCCTTCAGATCCGGGACGCATGTCAAAACCATATTTTCTAGGGCGAGTGTCAAATTGTAAGCTGAACAATTTGATGCCTTCTGTATTATTGATTCCATTAAAATTCTTTAATGGAATTGATCGTGTTTGGTCATGAGGATGGGCTGGGCTTCCTGCCCAAACAATTCCAACTTTGAGAGAATCTTCTCCGTATTCTTCATTTATAAACTTCTTGAAGCTTGTTGTTGTGGGCTTAATATATGGCTTACCGTTGTATTTGTATGATCTCAGAAGATGTGGCAAACTCATAGAACAACATTGATAATCATATTGAGGAAACTCTTCTCCAGTGTTGTTCACGATATCACGATTTGAAGTATCGTCTACTCCTTCACATCGTCTTACAACTGCATCAAGTCCAAGTGGGCAATGTACGACTACCTTGCATCCTTTGGCTTTTAACTCTGGCACAAATCTTATGAACTGAATGCAATCTCCAAGCCCCTGTTCTGCATAAACAAGAATTGTTTTTCCTTTCAAAGAATCTATGCCATTCCAACGCTTTCCTTGGTTGTAAGCGTTCTTGTAAAATTTCATTTGATCAAAATACTCAAATCTCCATTCATAAGAATCAAATCCATCTTCCCATTCTTCTAATAAATGATGAGCGAATGCAGCATCAACATGAGCCGCAGAATAACAGGGATCATGTTCGATGGCTTCGTTGAAACAATCTAATGATCTTCTGACTTGTTTCATCTCTCCATAAAGACCTCCAAGATTTGTCCACATTTGGGCACTACTTGGACAAATTTTAATGGCATTTTCCATTGATGCTATTGCAGACTTGTGATCTCCGATCATACGAAGTTGAAGAGCCAAATTATTTTGAAAAAGATAATGTTCTGGAGCTAGCTCTATCGCTTTTTTTATGTTCTCAATAGCTCTTTGATGATTGCCAAGTGCTCCGTATGCTAAACCAATATTATTGTAATTGTCAGCATTATAAGGATCTAATTCTAAAGTAGTTTGAAAAATCTCAATAGCTTCTGTGTTTTTCCCAAGTCTATGCTTAGCCAAACCAAGAAGCTGAAGACCTGAAAAATGTTCTGGATCTACTCTTAGAAGTTGTTTAAGTATTAATTCTGCAATTGCGGGTTTGCTTTCTAATAGCTCTACCGCACGATCCGTGGCTTCGTCAATAATCTTTTTCGCTGATTCAATTGTCATTTCTTCTGACATATTTTGCTCCTTCTAAAGTACATACAAATAGAGTATGTCTTTTAGCAATTGCAAAGGACATATATTTTAGGGAGGATTTACTATGTGCGGATGTGGGAAAAAAGGGGTTGTTAGACGTACTTCAATTGGCCGTGCTGGAATATCACCCAGTGTTGGTCCAAAATCAATTGTAGGTGGATCGGCAGCCGGGCCGACGCCGGGAGAATTAAGAGCACTTGGTATTCAAAAATCAGTATCTTTGGCAGATAGTCGTTCTATGGACTCTCAAAGAAGAAGAGTTGAAAAGTTAAGAAGAGATGCGATCAAGCGTAAACTTGGCAGATAAATTAAAATGGCTCAGCTTTAGCTGAGCCATTTTTTTTGTTTATCAATCGGCGGCGAGAAAACCCCTACTTTTCTCTGTCTTTACATGTTTTGAAATGATGGTTTATTTGGCTGCTCTTGAGGATGGTTTGATTTTACATAATCTTCAAAGGATTGTTTATAATGATCAGCAGTTCTTTTGCTTTGTTCAGCCCCAATAGCTGGTCCTTTAAGACCTTGAGTGATCAATTCATTAGAATCAATTTTAGGTGGTTGATATGAGCCAAGATGACTCAATTTTCCAGCAATCGAAGGATCTCCTACAACTCTTGCTAGATCGTTCAAATCTTGCTGAGTAGTGGCTGTTGTTTGCTGGTTGTGAGCATCGATCTCATGAGGCGACATAGGAGCGCCTGCTGGACCAGCCGCATTTCCTTTCAATAATCTTTTGTCTCGATTACGCACAGTCGCAAACGCATTTTCGTGACTGAAATTCATGGCGTTTACCAAAAATTGTACTGGTTCAGAAACATCACTTGGGTATTTTAATCCATTTAAAGCTTTGTCAATGTTTTTATTGTTCCTCAACAACCAAGCCAAAATGACTCGAATGTTTTTCAAATTACCCAATCTATCAATTCCTTGAATGTCAACTTGCATATTTGGAAACACACGTTTCATCAAATCAAGATCAGCCAGACTTTTTAAAAATCCAGATGTGTTGAGCGATTGCTTGATTCCTGCCAATAATTCGCCTTCGATTCTTTCAGGTGTAATTCCTTGTAAATTCTTGAAATTTTCAATGGCTGCAACATGATGTGGATCAAGACTGTTTTTTATATCTCCCGGATTGAATCTTGAGAAAAATCTAACAAGCCTTAGAACTCTAAGCTTATCTTCGGCAAATCTTTCATTTGGATCTCCGACACATCGAACAGCACGGTTTTGAATGTCTTTGATTCCCTGTCCACCCGGATTGAAATCCAAAATGACCCCTTTATCGAAATCGTAGTACAAATTATTGATAGTCAAATCACGACGCATCGCATCATCATGAATCGTACCACGTTCTACAGAGTCTGGACGACGACCATCAGACCCTCCGATATCTTTTCTGAATGGAGCGATTTCATAGTTCTCTTGATTGACAGTAGCGAACACAACACCAAATGTATCAACACTTGTTTTTTCCTTTACACTTACCCCTTGTTGTATTGCAAAAGGACTTCTAAGTCGTGAAAGAATTTCTGGTTCTGAAAGATTGGTCGTTAAGTCAATGTCTTTTGGCTTGTAACTTTCTCCAGATTGCCCATGTTGAATATGGTACAAATAGTCTCTAACGGCTCCGCCCACAACGTAAATTTCTACAGACACATCTCCTTGTTTGAGTGCGTGAGACAATATTCGGACATTGTTGTCCACGGGAATATTCGCTGGAATTGTTGTTGGATTCATTTCTGACACTTCTAGGAAAATACGAAAACTTTCTGTCAATGTAGCAAGTTGATCATCTGTTAAATAGGGAAACTTCCCTTTTAAAGCCTGAATCTTCTGATTTTTAGACATCGGTTTTCCACGAAGAATTTTAGCGAATTCTTCTGGCACTCCATCGAATGTTTTGGATTGTTTATTAATGTTGGCAAATTTAGATTTACTTCTTTCAACAGATGCCGCCAAATTGTTGGCATTTTTTCCAATTGAAGCCGCAATTGTATCTTCTGGTTTCCTTCCCATTTTGTCTGCCCACATGAGAATCAGCAAAATTTTCATTTCAGGAGTATTTTTCACTTTTCCATCTTGAAAGTGTTGAGCCAAAAATCCTTTGGAAAAACCGACTCCAGATGTGAAAGCCATGTGATGATCAATGATAAAATTTATCAACTCTTTGTTTTGCATGTACAATTGAACTGTTTCTGGTGGAGCAAAACTTCTAAGTTTTTCGATTTGTGGTTGATAATGTTTTGAATCTTGATGACCGATTGCTTGAATTTTTCCAGTGGCACCGGGAGTTTGCCAATTTTGACCTCCAATTGTAGTTGCTGTAGATTTGCCAATATCGTGGAGCCATGCTGACAAGGAAAGAATTTTTAGCTCCTCTGGAGATGTAGAGAAATTTATGTCAGATAATGCTGGACCCAGAGTTGGATCTCGTTGCAAATTTTGCAATTCCTGAATTGCCCGTGGAATGGCTTTTCTGACCAAAGACGAATGCACAAGTGCATCGCCTTCTGGGTGATGATGAGGGTCTTGTGGTAAGTTGCCAAGTATATTTTTATATGCTTGGGCTAATTCTCTACGATTTTCTAACCATTTTGAGAAATTCATGTGATTATTTATTCTTTGCCCATGTCAATTTTTGGAGAATAACGTGGCAAATCCCAATTGCTACTTGAGAATTTCTTATTGATTGTTGGGTTCGAAAATTCTATTACAAGAGATTTTTGTTCTTCTTTCCAATCGTAAAGTATCTTTTTAGGCAATATTCCTTGATATTCAATCTCGCAAGATGCAATTACTTTACTAGACAAATCAGAAATTACAATCCCGTCGATTCTTTTGCTTAATCTATTGACTAATACAGAATATAGGATTTTTTCATTAGATGCGTTGGTTTTTTGCCAAGAAACCATTACGTGCTTTTCATTCTCTACAATTTTTGCATCGGTTGTGTCAATTTCATTAAGTCCCAATGATTCTCGCATGAAGACTGGATTGAATGGAGTTTTTAATCTTGTTTTATGGTAATCACTATAATCAGCATAATATAAGCCCGGATAGCGATCTCTTTTTGACCAATACCAAAATAACCTTTCATTTGATCCAATGTCCATTTCTTGTCCCATTATTGACCAAACCTTCATGCGAAAGTTATTTGGCTTTTCATATGACATTGAACCAGAGATCTTAAACCTCATGCCATTTTCCCATATTTTTACAGATACATCAGAACCATCAAATCCTGAAACTTGACTGTTAATTTCATTGAGTTCAGCAATGACTAATGGAATTTGTGGCTTGACTGGCAAAGGGTCAAATTGTTCATCTATAATTTTTACTGTTGGTCTTGGTTCATTAAGTCTTGTAAACATCATCAAGACTGTAATTATAGTCATGAAAACTATCACTAAAATCAATATAAATCTTATGTTACGAGAATTCATAGTTAATCTCTCAGCCATTCAATAAATTTTTGTTTATCATACATCTTGTTTTTATGCAAGTTATCTTTTGATTTCAGTGGTTGTAAATTATCTAAACAACACATCAATTTAATGTCTTTAATACCATGTTCTATAAACGCAATGATCGGGAATATATGATCAACATGCCAATCGTTATCTTTGATATCATTCCAATTTGGATGTGACTGAATATGTGCTTGTAATTCTAATGGCGTGAATCCAAGAATTTTGTGGGCATGGTCTTGTTTATCGGTGCCAATCTGACCCAAACATCGATCAAGCATTCCGTAACATTTTTTTGGGAACAAATAACAACATCTCTTAGAACAATATGTTTGTTTCAATGATTTTGCAGGTGTAAATTGTTTTTCGCAAATCGGACAATTTCTGAATGTAGACAATCTAATCGCTTCAGATTCTTGTTTTGATTTTTGTTTGTGCCATTCAGATTTACATTTGTTACAGCAAAATTTTTGTTCTTTCAGATTTCTTCCACAATCTATAAGAAAATCATTTTTGCAATAATTGCAATTTCTAGCTCTATCGTGACATAATAATTGATTTAGATTTATGATACGTTTTTTTGTTTTATGATTTTCGTCTTTACAAAAATCAGAGCAAAATTTTTGACGATCACTTTCATAATAATGTGGGACAAACACCACATTGCATTGAATACATGGTTTTGCCGCCATATTTCTTTTTTGTTGAACCCCCCAGTGTGTCCAACATTTTTTGGAGCAAAACTTTGCATCTTTATGTAAGGCGTTAAATTCTGATTGACAAAACAAACAGTTCATAAAAAATCCTTTCTGATATTATAATATCAGAAAGGATTTAATTTTTCATCTACAAGTTTAATAAATTTTTTAGTTTTAAGTGAATTTTGAAGTTTAATTTTACAGCACACGAGGGCTTAAAATACAACAGCTAAATTCACTCATACTACTCCCTATTAAGTGTAAACTTAGGGGTGAGGTTAAGTACATCCTGATTCGCAAGAATTCTGCTAGTAGCAAAAAGTTCGGCCCACAATACGATTGAAGATGCTGCTCCTGTGACGTAGTATCCAAAAATTGTGTTTCCTGTAGCTCCACATGTCCATGACAGAGGTGTGGTTCCATAAGAAGTTTCAGCTTTAAGAGATACAACGACAGCAGAGTTCCATAATGCACGTGTCAAAGTCATAGCTACATAACTTGTGAAATTGGCTTCTGTGAATGAACCCGGAGCAGACGTATCGTCTGGCGTGTAGCTGTTCTGATAAAGTCTCAGAATATAGTTTTCATTGGTTGATAGAGCGTCTTTCAACATTTTGTCAAGAAGCTCAAGTTCTCCCAAGTTTGATGTCCATAGTGGCATGTTTTTTCTCTCCTAAATAGAGGTTTCTAAAATAGATATGCAGCAAGATTGTATTTCGACACTCTGATTATACTAGACATTTTCAAAATTTGAATAATATGAAACCATCAGCAGAAAAAATAAGAACTTTAGCTAACAACATAAAAGAGGCAGCAAAGCAATTTGACGTGTCTGAAAAGACTATTTGTCGATGGTTGAAGAGCGAATGTCTATATGAATGTAAGAGTAATTATGGCGTAAAATTAAATATGCAAAAGGCAAAAGAAATTAGAAAAAAATTTAACGAAGGATTTGAAATCAAAGAACTTGCAAGTGAATATTGTGTGACATTTTCTGCTATTAGTAGAATTGTTAAAAATATAACATATTGCGAAATCAAAGAAACAGCCATTGTAAAAGTTGTTTACAATCCTTATTGATTTTTTGGAACTTTTGGATATCTGTCTCTTGGAGGTAGAATAAATTTTTGGCGACATTTTATTATTGGAGCTAGTTTTGCAATTCTGTTTGTGTTGCATTTTCCTGCAATTTTATGACAATCTCCATAATAAAAATCCTCTGCGAGACAAATTTTTCTTTTGTTTGGCTTGAATACAATACATCCAATATTAATTTTGCTGCATTTATCGTCAGGCAAAGCATATAGTTCTACAGAGTTGCCAGAAATAATGATGCCTCCAGTTGATGTATATTTGTATTGTCCCGGCAAACATCTTGCAGATCCTCCTATAATAACTCTTTTCCCAGCCGGACGATATTTGTAACTTGCTTCAACTGGCTGAGAAGACCCGCTCATGACAATTCCGCCAGTTGCATGATGCTTTCTTCCATGCACTGCATGAGTTATGCTTCCAATTGTAATTCCGCTAGTTGCAGTGCAGAAATAGAAGTTTATTTCTTTGATACGAGCAGTACCACCCATGGTGATTCCACCGATTGTTTCATAGTGGTATGACAAAGATTCTTTCTTGGCTTTTCCGCCAACAACAACGCCTCCAATTGTGTTGACAAAATCAAAGAATGATTGAGTTGAACTTCCACCGACAATTACACCGCCAGTTGTAGTCTTAGATGTTCTGATTCCTGCAATTGCAGAAGAGCCACAGACAACTCCGCCAGTTGTTGTTTTGCTAGTTCTGACTCTTACGATTGCTGAAGAGCCACATCTAGTTCCGCCAGTTGCTGTCTTAGATGTTCTGATTCCTGCAATTGCAGAAGAACTAACAACTGTTCCGCCAGTTGCTGCCTTAGATGTTCTAATTCCTACAATTGCAGAAGAACTAACAACTGTTCCGCCAGTTGCTGCCTTAGATGTTATAATTCCTGCAATTGCTGACGAACTAACAACTGTTCCGCCAGTTGCTGTCTTAGATGTTATAATTCCTGCAA